>Ga0153956_1000425_pt1 | contig 48992 bp, 47 predicted proteins | sample TSFL040MetaG_FD_104704 | JGI IMG/M metagenome (GOLD analysis project Ga0153956, IMG submission 104704) | Attine ant fungus gardens microbial communities from Florida, USA - TSFL040 MetaG | ecosystem: Host-associated > Fungi > Mycelium > Unclassified | place: USA: Florida, Wekiwa Springs... | reverse complement strand
TGTTCCAGGCGCCCGAGGCATTATGCACGTCGATCGAAAAGGCTGCGGCTTCCAAAGGCGAAAGCCCGTACCAATCATCGAGCGGATGCCACAGCTTGAGATGCAACACCTTCAGCCAGCCCTCGCCATCGCGGCCGATCACCGTCTTCGCGCCGCCCGCCGTATATTCATATCCTTCCGGCCAGCCGCCCGCGCCCGGCACCACCTTCATCCGGTCGGGCCGCAGGCTCCACAGCTCGCCGGGGACCTCGCCACCCAGAAACGCCGCCTCGACATAAGCATTGCCCGCCGTCTGCAAACCGCCATAAAGCGCCTCACGCAGATCCGCCCCGCCCTGCTCCGGATTGGGCCGGTCGATCAACCTCTGCAACGGATGATCCGGCGCACGCCGCCCCTCAAATTCCACCCGCAGCGGCACCGATGCACACGCCTCGGCGATCATCCGCACACAGCGATAAGCGACAGCATTCTTCGCAAACCCCTCACTGGCCAGCGCCGCATAATTGCGCGGCGTCCACACCGGCCGCCCGACCATAGTCATGGCAATGACCGTCCCCGCCGCCGACTGCTTCTGCTCCCGCCCGAAAAGGCCACTCAATTTCTCAAACATCAAAAAATCCTTCTTGTACCTCCCCACCTGGTGGGGAGGGGGACCGCGCCGCCCTTGCGGCGTGGGGGTGGGGTATCTTCCTTTCTTCCCCCTCTCCCCACTTGAGGGGAGAGGGTCGGGGTGAGGGGTCCTTTCTTATTGCTCCTTCCCCGCGCAGCGGACGGAGGGGACACCCCCTAAACCCGCCGCAACCTCGGCTCCGCCCGCCCGTTCACCAGCAAGGCCGACAATGCCCAGACCAACGCATCGGCCCGATCAGGACTCTTCCCAAACTCCCCACTTCCCCATTTTTCACTTCCCAGGGCCATCAACTCCTCATCCAGCTCCGCGAACCGCCCGCCTTTCGCGGGGCAATGACTCACCCGCCCCTGCTCATAGAGAGCCGCAACCGGCTCCGCCCGCGCCCGCTTGCCGGCCCTTGCATGAACCAACTCGATCGGCACATCACACCCCGACATGGCCAGCAGCGACCGCACCATCTCCCCGCCCTGATTAGCCTCGGCGATCACCTGATGCGCGCCATGCTCAATCACCCGTGACGCCACAACCTGCGCCCAGCCAAGCGGTGAAAACCCACTCACCGTCGCATCCTCCAGCACATAGCCGCGCTCCCCAAGCCGCCCCGCCACCACGATCCCGCAAGCGTCACCGCCCGCCGTGGTGGACGGATCGACCGCCACCACCACCATGTCAAACCGCTCCGGCCGCGAGCCATAGCACCGCGCCAGATCGTCGGCCCGCCACAGGGCGCGATTGTCATCATCGACCACCAGCCCTTCCAGCTCCTGCGCCGCCAGCCGCGTCCCGCCATAAAGGCCGCGCAACCCTTCCAGAAAAGCCGGCGCCAGATTCTCGGCATTGTCCCGTGTCGCCGCCCGCGTAACAGCCACCCCCGGCTCGGTCATCAGATGACGCAAGGCCCTGATCGGCTTGGGCGTCGTGGTCAGGCACAGCCGGGGCGTCTCCCCCAGCCGCAGCCCCATCCGCAACATGGCCAGCGTCTCCGCCGGATGCCGCCAGGCGCAGAATTCATCCGCCCAGGCGTAATGAAACTGCGGCCCGCGCAAGCTCTCCGGGTCTTCGGCGGAAAAGGCATAGGCCACACCGCCATCGGGCCAGCGCAGCCGCCGCCGCGACACCTCGTAACTCGGCCGGTTTCCCTTGCGCGCGGTGCGCTTCAGCCCCGAAGGCCCTTCGATCATCACCTCGCGGACATCATGCAGGCTCGGCCCGATCAACGCGCACCGCACCCCGCGCCCGGCCAGCGCCGCCAGCCATTCGGCCCCGGCGCGTGTCTTTCCCGCGCCGCGTCCGCCGAGAAACAGCCAGCTATGCCAGTCCCCCGCCGGCGGCGTCTGAGCCGGATTGATCCAGAACCCCCATTCCCTCACCTCGTCCGGCGCTTTCGGTCCCGGCGGCAACGAATCCACCCAGGCCGTGATCCCTTCGGGCGGCAGCGAGGCGATGGAGTTTGCGTTCCAGTGCTGCGCGCCAGTCCCGGCCTGCCAAATCGTCATTCATTTCATCTTCCCTTAAATCATCTGGCTCAACATCATCCGGCGCGTCTTCATCGCCTTTGAAAATCTGCTCGATGGCGGCATCGGCCGCTTTCAGGGCCTTGCCCATGCGCTCGGCTTCCAGCGCCGAGGTCGGTTCAGGCAAACCCTCGATATGCCCCACCAAACGCTCGGCCTGCACCGCCAGCCTCAGCTTCAATGACTGCTTCCACAGCGCCAGATCGTCCGTTTTCCGTTCCATGCCCCCACTCTACCCCACGCCGGACCAGCGGGGATTTTTCGCACAAAAAAGCCGCCCCGCTTTCACGGAACGGCTTATCTGATCGTTAGCGAACGGAGGGAACTAACCCTGCCCTGAAACGGATCACATTCAGGGTTCCCTGCTTCGCCTCCCTTCTTGCCCCTCTCCCCTTTTATAGGGGGAGAGGGTCGGGGTGAGGGGATGGTGGCCACCAACTTCCATGGCCAGAAATCTCTCCGGATTGCCCCTTCAAGCTACACGCCCAGCCCGCCGGCTTCATTTCCTCCTTATCTCCTGCACAAAAAGCCGCTGAATGCCGACCCGCCCTAAGGCTCCCAAACAAACGTCGCCACCGCCCCCGCCGGCAGGGTATACCCAAAGACACTGCCGCCCGACTTCACCGAAAACGCTTTCGCCGCCGCATTGCCGTTCAGCGCGATCAGCACCAATGATCCATCGACATTGCGGAAGGCCACGTTCGATATCCCGCCCGCCTCATTGGAAGCGACCCTGACCGCTCCCGGCCTGACGAATTTCGACGCATGGCCGAAGGCGTAATATTCGATATTCTTCGTCACCTCCCCCGTGCCCGAATTGATGGTCACGATGCCCCGGCAATCGCCGCAGCCCCCCTTGTGCGGCCCAAAAGTCTCATCGAGCGCCAGGTTCCACATCAAAACGCCCTTCGCCCAGTTGCGTGTCGATCCGATGATCAGATTCTTCACCGTCCAGTCGAAGGTCGAGGCAAATTCCGGCGCCCATTCCCCGCCCGAACATTCGGTGAAATAGGCGTCCTTGTCCGGGTAAGCGTCATGCACCGGCCCTTGCGCCGCCACATCCCCGGCATAGCAGTGCCAGGCCACCCCGGCCACATACGGATTGGCTTTCGCATCGCCCAAAACAGCCAAAGGCGAGGACGGCAAATCCCAGTTATGATCGTAATCGAGGATCTTCGTCAGCCCGCCATCCGCCGCCAGTTTCGGCCCCAGATACCCGCCGATAAAGGCCGCCCGCGACGCCGGCTCGACCCGCATCCCCGGATAGGAATCCGGCTCGAACCCCGGCTCGTTCTGCAAGGTCAAAAGCGTGATATCGACGCCCTCCGCCCGCATGTCCTTCAGGTACCGCGACAGATAATCGGCAAAATACGGATAGGCCTCCGGCTTGAGCGACCCCTGAATGAGGCTGTCCGTCGTCTTCATCCAGCCCGGCGCCGACCACGGCGACGCCATCACCGTCAGCTTCGGATTGAGCGCCAGCGCCTGCTTCACCGCCGGGATCACATCCACCTTCGCCGCATCGATCGAGAAATGCGCCAGGCTCGGATCGGCCTGCCCCGCCGGCATGTCATCGTAAGAGTAATGCGCACGCGAAAAATCCGAAGCCCCGATGGTCAGGCGCATAAAGCTGAACCCCAGCCCCGCCTCGCCGAACAGGTCCCCCATCAACGCATCGCGCTGGCCCGCCGTCATCCTGTTACGGATCAGATAGGCCGAGGCGTCGGTCATCGATGCGCCGAATCCCACCATGGTCTGGTAGGACTGCGCCGGATCGACCGTGATCACCGTACCCGAAGCCGTCGTGGCGTTGAAAACCACATCGCCCTGCGCCGCCAGCAGCTTGCTCCTGTCGGCATCGGTTTCCCACACCTTCGCCACGATCATCGAAGCCGGAGCCGACGAAGAAGACGATGATGACGAGGCAGCGGATGACGATCCACCGCCCCCGTCGCTGCCGCCTCCGCTCCCTCCGCAGGCAGCCAGCGGCGCCGCCAGCGCAACCATAACCAATAAAGACCCCGCCAGCAGGCGGCGCTTGAACTTCCCGGTCATTGTCTTCTCCCGTTATAAGGTTTGTTTATCGTTATATTGCCCGGCCCTGCCTAAGCGGCCCGGCAGGTCGCCTCTATATATTGCGCATGGCTCGGCATGGCGGCCACGCATTTACCGATCACACCACTGATATCGTTGAGATATTTCACCACCTCGTCGTCCGGCCGCAGATCGGCGAACGGATCGTATCCCGCCGGAATCGCCCCCTGCCCGATCAGCACCTGGATCCAGCTTTCATCGGCGAAAAGCTCCTCGCCGTCCTTGAAGAAACGCCCCGCCGCCGCCCACAGTTTCAATCGCTCGGCCAGCCCTTCCGGTATCTCCATATCGCGGCAATACCGCCACATCGGGGTGTCGTCGCGCGTGGTCAGCTTATAGTGCGCGATCAGGAAATCGCGGATGCGCGTATATTCAAAATCCGACTGCGCGTTGAAGGCGTCACGCTGCACCGGATCGAAACCGCTGTCCGGAAACAGCGCCACCAGCCGCAAAATCGCGCTCTGCACCATCTGGATCGAGGTCGATTCCAGCGGCTCCATGAACCCGCCGGCCAGCCCCATGGCCACCACATTCTTCAGCCACACCTTGCGCCGCTTGCCGGTTTTGAATCGTATGACCCGCGGCTCGGCCAGCGCCTCGCCCGGCAGGTTCGCCATCAGCACCGCCGTCGCCTCGTCCTCGCTCATGAAACGCGACGAAAACACATGGCCGTTGCCCATCCGGTGCTGCAACGGAATCCGCCACTGCCAACCCGCCGTCCGGGCGATCGAACGCGTATAGGGCAACGGCTCCCCGGCCGGCATACACCCCACCGCCACCGCCCGGTCGCACGGCAGCCAGTGCGCCCAGTCCTCGAAACCCGCGCCCAGCGTCTGCTCGATCAGCAGCGCCCGCATCCCCGAACAATCGATAAACAGCTCCCCCGAAACGACCACGCCGCTCTCCAGCACCACGCTTTCGATAAAACCATCCCCGGCCCGCTGATTGACCTTGACGATCTTCCCTTCCGTCCGCTTCACCCCCAGCGCTTCCGAATATTTGCGCAGGTAAAGCGCATAAAGCCCGGCGTCGAAATGATAGGCATAGGCGATATCGTTGAGCGGCGAGGCCTTCATGTCCGGCCGCGCCCGCATGAACTTGTTGGCATAGGCCGCCGCCGTATTGATCGAATAGTCGGCGAAGGTATCCGACACCTTCCCGGTGCCGCGCATTTTCAGCCAGTAGTGGTGCATCCTGAGCCACCCCAGGTCCTGGCCGATCTTGCCGAAGCCATGAATATAGCTGTTCCCCACATGCCCCCAGTCGGTGAACTCCACCCCCAGCTTGAAGGTCGCCTGCGTCGATTTGATAAAATCCGTCTCGTCCAGTTCGAGCAGATGATTGAAGCGCTTGATCGCCGGAATTGTCGCCTCCCCGACCCCGATGGTGCCGATCTCCTCCGACTCCACCAGCTCGATCTCCAGCCCCCCATTTTTCGCTTTCCGGCGCGCCAGCTTGGCCAACAACGCCGCCGCCATCCAGCCCGCCGTCCCGCCCCCGACAATCACGACTTTCCGGATTGGGATCATTCACGCCACTCCTTGTACTCCCCCGCCTGCGGGGGAGGTGGCACGGCAACGCCGTGACGGAGGGGGGCCTTAAGCCAGCGAAGGCCCCCACCACCACGCTCTTCGAGCGCGGTCCCCCTCCCCGTACACGGGGAGGTACAAGAAATCATCAGCTTCATTTGCACTCCGCCACCGCCGCCGGCAACCGCCCCACTGCTCCGGTTTTAACATAGCTCAGCCCATACCCCAAAGCGAACAGCGGCGCCGCTTCCCCCGGACATCCCGCCGAAGGCCAGTCAAACGACAATGTGCCCTTAAAGTCTTTCGCGCCAAACAACACATCCGTCACCCCCTTGCCTTCCGTCCCCGGCAGCCACGCCGCCACGAAAGCGTCCGACAGATTGATCAGATCATTGGCATAGACCGTCCGCCCCGATTCAAACACCGTGATCACCGGTTTTCCCTTGCCCGAAACCGCCTGCAAAACCTTCACATCTTCCGGATAGCGCGTCGTATGGGCCAGCACCGGAATATCCCCCGCCGTCTCGGCATAGGGCGTCTCGCCGATCACCGCGACCACCGCATCATATTGCGACACATCGACACCGGAACCATCCGCCGAATAGGTCACACTCCCCGCTTCCGCCCTGATCCCCGCCAGAATGCTGTCCGCATTGGGGAAATCCGCATTGCTGTTGTCCGTCCCCTGCCAGGTGACGCTCCACCCGCCGGTCTGGTTGCCCAGATTGTCGGCGCTCTTGCCGACCACCAGAATCTTCGCCCCCTTTTTCAGCGGCAGCGCCGCCCCCTCGTTCTTCAGCAACACCAGCGACTCGGAAACCGCCCGCCTGGCCAGATCGCGCGCCTGAATGGCCGAAACCTTCCCCGCATAGGGATTGGCCGACGGCCGCTTGCCGAAAATCCCCGCGCGCATCTTCACCCGCAGAATCCGCGTCACCGCATCATCAATGCGCGCCATCGAAATGGCCCCGCTTTCCACGTCCGCCACCGTCGCCTCGATGAACTTGTCCCACTCCAGCGGCACCATCATCATGTCGATCCCGGCATTGATCGCCTGCGGACAATGATAGTTGAAACACCCCGGCAACTGCCCCACAGCGTTCCAGTCCGAAACGATAAACCCGTCAAAGCCCATCTTGCCTTTCAGCACATCGGTCAGCAGGTATTCGTCGCCGTGCATCTTGCCGTAGTCCTTACCCGTCGCCCCATCGGTCCACGAGGAATAGGAGGCCATCACCGTCTGCACTCCGGCGCCCAACGCGCCATAATAGCCCTGCGCGTGGATATTCATCAGATCGGCTTCCGACGACATATTGACGCCCTGATCCTTGCCGTTCTGCGTGCCGCCATCGCCGATATAATGCTTGGCCGTCGCCACCACGTTTCCGGCTTTCGAGAAATCCCCCTGCATCCCAGTCACATAGGCGAAACCATAATCCTTCACCTCCATCGGATCAGACGAAAAACCTTCATAGGTCCGCCCCCAGCGCTGATCCTCCACCACGGCCAGCGTCGGCGCGAACACCCAGTTGATGCCGGTGGCCCTGACCGCCTTGCCCGTCGCCGCGCCGATCTCGCCGATCAGTTCCGGATCGTGCGCCGCGCCCAGGCCGATATTGTGCGGGAACAGCGTCGCCCCGATGACATTGCCGTGGCCATGCACCGCGTCCGTGCCCCACAAAAGCGGAATCTTCGTCTTCATGTCGGTTGTCATCGAAGCATCATAGAAGCCGTCCGACATAACCACCCAATCCCTGAGCGTCGCGTGCTTCATCATATAGGGCCACGACCCGCCGCCATTGAGCACCGAACCGATATAGAATTTGCGGATATCCTCCGGCGTCACCGCCTTGATCTCCGCCTGCGTCATCTGGCCGATCTTCTGCCTGAGCGTCATCTGGCTGACGATCCTGGCGATCTTCGCCTCCATCGCCGCATCCGGCCTGATGGCCGACTCGACCCGCGGCCAGTCCTTCAGTTCCTGCCCATAACTCAACGGCGCAAACAACAGATACAGCGAGATCGATCCGAGCAAAGCCCGGCGGAAAGACAACTTGGACATGGAAAACTCTCTTATACCTCCCCGCCTGCGGGGAGGGGGACCGCGCCATTCTTCATGGCGTGGTGGTGGGGGCCTTACTGACTCAAAAAAAGACATCCGGGAGGATTCAGGGAGTGAAATCCCCCCGGATAGCCACCGTTTTCCGCCGCACGCAACGCACGGCGGAAAGCGCTCGGACTTACTGGAACCTGTAGCTGACGCCAAAGAGGATGGTCGAGCCATACTCCTCGTAATTTTCCGGATAGGAAGACCCGTCCGCCGTCTTGTTTTCCGTCACCTTCAACTGGGTCTGGTAATTGGAATTGGCCAGGTTATACCCCTGCAACAGGAAGGTGACGCCCTTGAGCGGGCCATCCTGCATCTGGTAGCTGATCTGGGCATCGACCTGCTTGTCCGCCAGGATGCGGGTCGCGGCGCGATTGGCGTAGAGCGCGTAGGTTTCACCCAGGAAGGCCGAACGGTAACGATAGCTCAGGCGCGCCGAGAAACCGCCCTTTTCAAAGTACCCCGTCACATTGGCCACATCGCCGGAGAAGCCCGGCAATTTCGACGGATCGACATCATCCCCGGACCGGATATTGGTCCAGCCGCGCGAGAAGCTGCCGATCACACCGAAACCATCCAGCCTGTTCCAGATCAGCGAACCATCCAGCGCACCGCTGAATTCGATACCGGAAACATTCTTTCCGCCGCCCAGATTGCCGACCGTGCCGTCATCATTGATCGGCATGGTGAATGAGCCGATATTGCTGACCGGCGTGATACCGCTGGTATTGACCCAGCCGGTAAAGTCGAAATCGGATACGGTCAGGTTGCGGATATAGCTGCGCATAACCTTCTGGAAGCCCGCGACGCCGATATAGCTCGTCTTGTTGAAATAGTGCTCGTAAGACAGATCGACGCCATCGGCGATCCACGGTTTCAGATTCGGGTTACCGCCGGAACCGCTCCACTGCCCCGTCACGCTGACGCCGGCATTGCGGCTGGCCCGCATGTCATCCATGCGCGGACGGGCCATGGCCCGGCTCATGGCGAAGCGGAGCACCGAATTGTCATTGATATCGTAGATCAGGTTCAGGCTCGGCAGGAGATCGCCATATTCCTTGCTGGTCGATACCCATTGCCCGATCGCGGGAATACCATTGGCCGCATCGCTCTTCTGGATGACTTCATTACCCGCCGATGTCTGCTTGGCGCTGACATATTGCAGGCCCAGGTTCCCGCGCAGGCCATGCCCGCCCATGGTCGTATCGATATTGAGCTTGGCGAACAGGGTCACCAGTTCCTCATCGACCTGCCAGTACTTGTTGAGGTTATCCTCATTAAGGATCGGGCGCAGGTCGTAATACTTGTTGATCACGTCACCCAGATCGTAAGACAGCACGCTGCCGAAACCGGCAAAATCGAGATTGGTCGGCGTCTGCAAATCGGCGGCATCCACCGCCACGCGCGTGCCATGGCATCCGCCATTGGAATCGATCGTATAGCCCTTGAGGCAGAGATCCCATTCCGGCACCGCCTTGGCCTTGGTGCGATGCGAATAATCGACACCCAGCTCGATGCTCTTGAAGCCGCCCCACTCGACATCATGCACGCCGCTGAAACGCGCCGTCGCCAACTGGTCGGTCACCTTCGGCTGACGAATGGCGCCGTCATGGCCCCAGCCGCCCCATGGCGCCACATCGCCGAGATAGACATTATCGGCGTCGGCATAATCGAGGCCCGGATTGAGGTAGGGGAAATCACCGAAAGCGATATCCTCGTCAATCGTATCGAAAGTCCGGCTGACCGGCGTCGGGTCGGTGCCATAACCGGCATAGGTTTCGGCGATGCTTTCCTTGCGCACCGACCGCGAATAGCCGAAATCAATCACCGACCGCCACGAACCGATGTTGAATCGGTTGTTCGAGCCGAAGCTGAACATCTCGTCGCGGCGCAGGTTGTTGTCATTGCGGATGATCGGTGCGATGCCGCTGATCGTCGCCTTCTGCACCACCGGCGTGCCGCCGCGTTCCGACAGCACCACATTCGAGAAGTGGATGTCGTCGGTCCATTGCGTCTGATACCACTGCGCGCCGTGCGTCACTTCATTCTGGTCGAAGACCGAGTAATAAAAGTCGTTCACGCTGCGGAAATTGTCGTTCGGCTTGAAATCGAGCACGGCCATGTAACCGTCGCGCGTCTGGCGGCGGGCGGTGGACCAGATTTCAACGCCGTGCAGCCCGAAGGCATCGGCATTGCCCAGGCGCGGTTCATTGGTCACCGAGTCATCGCCCTGCTTGTCCCACCACCAGCTCTTGGAGTGTTGCAGTTCCGACGGATCATCGAGGTGCGCATAGGAGAAGGCGACCCCCAGCTTGCCATCGAGGAACTGATCGATATAGGCCAGGCTGATGCGGTTGCCGTTGGGGCTGTAACCCGGCACGACCTCGCCATTGGTATTGACCGAACCGCGCAGGTTCACCGAAATGACGCGCTTGTTGTAATCGAGCGGGCGCACCGTGTTGAGCACCACCGTGCCGGAAAGCCCCTGCCCGGTAATGCCGGCGTCCGGCGTCTTGTAGACGATGGCCGAGGACACCATTTCCGACGGATACTGATCGAATTCGGCGGCGCGGTTATCGCCGGAAGACACCTGCATCCGGCCATTCAGCAGCGTCGTCGAGAAATCGCCCGAAAGCCCGCGGATGGAAATGGTCTGCGACCGGCCGCCGACGCGCTGCGCCGCCAGGCCCGGCAGACGCGCCAGAGATTCGGCGATCGAAGCGTCCGGCAGCTTGCCGATGTCTTCGGCTGAAACCGCTTCAACGATCGAGGTATTCCGCTTCTTGATGGTCAGCGAATCCTGCAATCCCCGGCGAATGCCGGTAACCACCACGACCTGCGTGTCTTCGGCCGCCGCCGTGGTTTCGGCCTGCGCCGACGCCTCGTCCTGAGCATGGGCGGCGGTCGCCAGGCCGCCGAGCGCAACCGCGCAGGCGGCCGTGCTCATCAGAACCGCTTTGATGGACGCGGAACCGCGTCTTGTGACAGATTTCATCATGTTCCTCCCCTAGTCGGGTTTATGTGCTGTTTGCGGCGGGTTGATCCCGCCATTGGAAGCGCTCTCAATTCCTGGGCCACGACACACCGTTCTGTCAAGCGCGATGCCGCCAACAGCCCCGATTCACGCCACATTTCACCCGATATTGAGAGGGGATGTGTTCAATATGACACAAAGTTAATCTTGGAACCGATCATGGGAGCGCTCCCATGGTGCATACTCACCTGCGCAGCGGGGGAGGTGGGCTTGTCCGCGACGGAGGGGGCCTCTTACCGTTCTGAATATCTGCGGGGAAACGCCACACGCTCAGCGCTTCTTTTTTCACCCCTGCGGCTTGCTGGCGCTTTCCCGCATGACGACCTTGTGTGCCACCACATCGAAGCGCACCGGCAAGGGACCGTTGGCCGTCTTTCCGGCCTTGATCCGCTCAACGATCATTTCCACCGCGCGCTGGCCTATGGTTTTCAGCGGCTGATGCACGGTCGTCAGCGGCGGCCAGATGATTTCCGACACCGGCGTATCGTCGAATCCCACAATCGAAAGATCCTGCGGGATATTCAAACCGATCTTGTGCGCCGAAAACAGCGCCCCCACGGCCATGTCGTCATTGGCGCAGATCAGGGCGCTCGGCCTTTGGCCATTGTTCAGCATGGCCGCCGTCATCTCGACGCCCGACCGGAAGGTGAAATTACCGCGCATCACGGTTATGTCGCCCTCGCCGATCCCCGCTTCAGTAATGGCGCGGCGGAAGCCCGAATAACGCTCCTCGGCCGAGAGGTGACCTTCCAAGCCTTTGATAAAACCGAACTTTTTATGCCCCAGCTGAAGCATGTAACGGGTCATCTCATAACCCGCCACCTCGTCGTCTATCCCCACGCCGGAGGCCACCTTCTGCGCCGCCAGTCCCGGCGAAATGCACACCACCGGACAGTTGCGCGTTTCCAGTTCGCGCAGCAGGTCGCAATCGTCGGAAAAGGGCGGCGTCAGGATCAGCCCGTCGCAGCGCCTGGAATCGACCAGTTCGATGATCTTCGTGGTCTTGCCAAGCGAATGCTGGTTGACCGTGTGCATCAGCAACTGGAAGCCGGCCTCGGTGCAGCCCCTCAGCGCCCCCAGTTCCAGGCCCGAATGATAGAAGGAGTTCGGTTCCGAATCGAGGTCGGAGGCATAAACCAGTCCCAGCACCTGCGTCTTGCCGCCGGCCAGGAAGCGCGCCTGCATATTGACCTTGTACTTCAGCTTGTCGACGGCCTTGAGCACGCGCTGGCGCACTTCCTCGCGGACATTCGGCCCTCCATTGAGCACGCGCGACACCGTGGCCCGCGCCACGCCTGAAAGCGCGGCCACATCATCGATGGTCGGTTTACTCGTCGTCTTCAGCTTACCGGCACTCAAAGGAAGTCTCGCTCGCCACATTCATTATGTCTGCGTTTATGCGATGACTTGATGAATGACACAAGCCCCTATTACCGGCTTATTGAAAGCGCTCTCAAATCATCAGTAACGATGCCCCCGATCATGCCCATTACCATGCCCATTACCATGATTGCCGCCACGGTCATGGTGGCGGTCATTGCGGCCATGGTGATCCCAGCCATCTGTGGCGCAGGCGCTCAAGGTCAGGGCCGAGGCGGCGGCAAGGAGCAACAGTATCTTTTTCATGGTCAGAATACCTTTCGTGGTCTGCTGTCTTCCCCGGACAGAGCACTTTCCGAAAAGTGTGATGCCCTTTTCGGATTAAAAAGTGCGTTAAAACAAGAATTAGAGCGCCGATTCGATACAATCGGATCCGTGCTCTAATATTTCAACGCCGCAAGCCTAATGGTCCCGTCGATCGTGACGGCGGCTGTCGTTGCGCCGCTCGCCGTGACCATTGTCGCGTCCCCGGTGCATGCGCGAGGCATGATAGCCGTCCGCCGCATCCCGGCGGAAATGGCGCCCGTCGTCGCGGCGGTACTGACGGCTCACACGGTCGCGGTAATAATACCAGCCGTCATTGCCCCAATAGCCATAGCTCACCGGACCATAGTAGTTGTCATAATAGAGATCGTCGTAAGCGTTATAGCCATAGCCGACCCCAGCCCCGCCGTAATAACCGGTGCAGCCGCCCAGCCCCACTAAGGCGCCAAAGGCTATCGAAAGAATGAGTGCGCGTTTCATGACCGTCTTCCCGAAGCGTTTCCTCCGGAAAACCTGCGTGAAACGCCCTAAGCGCGAAAGACGGAAAAGCCCCCGCTTCACAAGGATATGGTAAACTGGCTCCGCACCTCCCCGCCTGCGGCAGGCTGGGGATGTGGATGATTCTACCCATAAAACCCCCTCTCCCCACCTGTGGGGAGAGGGTTAGGGTGAGGGGCCAAACGATCCGCCCCCTGTGATTTCGTTGTTTTTTTACCCCCCGCGAGGAGAGAAGACCTGGTAACGGCGCCCCCCTCCACCGCTGCGCAGGGGAGGATCAAGTGAAGCCCCTAACTCATCCTAATCCATATCCTCGGCCGGCCAGTCCGACCGGTCCTCGTTCAGGTCCCAGGCGGCGAAATCGAGCGCCTCTTCCGGATCGCCGAGCGCCAGTTCCGAGATCGTCTGCCCCCGGATCGAAACGCCGGACCGATGCACCGTCTCGCGGTCGCCAGTGATCAGATGATGCCATTCCGGCAGGGTCTTGCCCTCATGCAGCCGGCGATAGGCGCAGGAGCGCGGCATCCATTCCAGCGCCTCGATATTATAGGGCGTCAGCTTGATGCAGTCCGGCACATGCTTCTTGCGATGGGCATAATCCGAACACGCGCACCGGTCCGGATCGAACAACTTGCAATGCACCCGCGTCGGGATGACCTCCAGCGTCTCCTCGTCCTCGAACCGCACCAGACAGCACAAACCGCAGCCATCGCACAGGCTTTCCCATTCCTGCAGATTCATTTCGGCTAAGGTCTTGGTTTCCCAGAAGGGCTTTTGTACGGCATTATCGTTCATCCGCGGGCTTATAATCCCCTGCGTCCGCTTTTGCACCCAAGATATTGCCTAAACCGGCTTGAGCGTCACCAGCACCACATCATTGCTCGCCATCGGCAAGCTGACAGACGCCTTGCCATTCGCACCGACCGTCACCTTGCGAGCCTCCGGCGTATCCGCCGTCAGGGCCTGCAATTGCGCCAATTGCGCCGGGGTCAGCGACTCCGGCGCCTTCATGTCGATATAGGCCGAATAGGCGTCATTCCTGCGGAAACCGGTGCGACGGATTTCCAGCGCATAGACGCCCGGTTTCAACCCCGCCACACTCAAATCCACCGGTACGGACGGCGCATTGGGCACAATCCGGCTGTAGAAGGGTTTGTTGCTGACGGTCTGCACCGGCTGCCGGAAATCCCAGATTACCGCCGCCACGCTGTCGCCATCGGCCGCCGCCCATACCTGCGCGTCATCCGAAGGCAAGGCTTTCCCCTGCAAGGCATGGAGGTACTTATAGGCGAACCAGGCCGGCTTGCGGATGCCTTCACGCGTCATCAGGCCGAACCCGCCATGGAAAGGCGTCGGCGGCGGACCGGGTTCCTCGAACAGGTCGGTATAGACCCAGTAACTCATACCCTGCAGAAGCCCCTGACTGGCCTTGAGCTTGCTGAGGATATAGGGCGCCGAAACATAGGAATCGTGAACCAGATCGCGCGGCGTATAGCTGGTGCTCCATTCGGTGAAATAGAGCGGCAAACCGGGATAGCTAGAGGCCTCGATCTCGGCGCGCACCCGCTTCACATCGCCGACAATCGCCTCCGGCGACGGATCGAGTTTGGTGTCCTGCTTGCCCTCCTCATCAAGGAATCCGCCCTGTACGCCATAGGTATGCGTCGTCACGAAATCGACCGGCGCATGGGACGCTTTCGTAAAGGCCAGAAATTCCGGCACCCACGCCGCGCCCGCCGTCGCCGGCCCGCCGACCCGCAAACCGGCATCGACCGCCTTCAGTGTCCGCGCCGTCACGCCATAGAGCGCGAAATAGGCCTGCTGGTCGGCATACTGGAAGAAGCCGTCGAGGTTCGGCTCATTCCATACCTCGAAGAACCAGGTCCGCACCTCGTCAATGCCGTAGCGATCAATAACATGACGGGCGAAGGCATCGATCAACTGCGCCCACAGATCGAAACGCGGATGCGAGGTATTGCCCTTCCAGTAGAAGATGGTCTGATCGGAAGTCTTCAACGCCTCCGGCGTGAAGCCCAGTTCGACAAACGGCCTGATTTTTTTGGCCAGCAACGCATCATAAAGATAATCGATCTTCGTCCAGTCACAGACCACCTTGCCATCGACGACCTTCACCGTGCCCAGCACATCATGGAAAATATCGTGGAAACGGATATAACGAAAACCCAGTTCATCGACCGTGGTTTTCAACTGCCCCTGACTGTCGTCACGGATCAGCGTACCGGGAAAATCCGACCCCACACAGAGGTCGAAAAAGCGATCAAGCGGCTGCGTGGCCTGGGCGACATCCAGCGTCACCTTGCGGCTCTTTATCCCTTTCGCCACAGCCGCTGCCGGCACGGACACCCCCAGCAACATCAGCGCCGCAAGCGCGCGCCGCGAAATCCCCTGAACCATGATCTCTTCCCTCGGTTTATCTTTATATTATAATTGATAGCGATACCAATCCCGACACACAAGCCCCGCAATGCCTCATTCCGTCAGACGACAGGCAGGACAACCGCGCCCCCCCAAACGAAAGCAAGTCTCGCACTGACAGATAATAATTGACTCCAATTCAAAGACAGGCACTACTCAAAGTAGTACGGAGGGGAAATTGCTCAAATCAATTAAAAACGCGGCAAGCAATTGCGGGTTGGCGATACGGCATGACTGGCGCGCGCAACTGATTGTGCTTACCGCCACGATTGCGCTGGTGGTCACGGCCGCCGTCTGGGTTGCCTTTCCGACCGCCAGGGATGCGGCGACCTTTGGCGGCGCGGTCTTCGCTTCATGGCTGAGCAGCCTGGGCTTTTTCATCCTGACCGGCCTTATCCTCTCCTTCGTGACCATCGCGCGCCCCGACCAGGAGCTTTTTGAAACCCGTGCGCGCAACCTGTTCAAACGTCAGTCGGGACCGCATATCGATTACATCGTCAATCGCATGCACGAAGTGCTGGAGCCGTACTGCGAGGAAATTTCACGGCTGGTAACGGTTACTCAATACGATCCGGAAGAAAAGCTTTTCTTCCTGCACGTCGACACAACCATGACCTTCAGAAGTTTCCTGGTCGATATACCGTCAACGCTCGATTCGACCGTGACCTATCTGTCGGCGACGCCCGCGCCGGCCGGCCGTGAAAGAAATTGCCTGGGCCATCTTCGCATGTCAGGAGAAACCGTTTACGAACACGAAGAATTTGACGACAGTATTGAGAAAAAATTTACAATTAAAGTGCCTCAATACGATAAATGTCCCGTCGAATACCGGCTGAGTTACTGGATAAAAGCTGAAGAGGAGCCAAATCGGCAGCGCGCCAGACGCTTCACCCGGAGTATGAAGGTTCGGATCAGAAACCAACTGACTTCAAAAACTATCAAAGTCACATTCCCGTCAAACAATAGTCAGGATCAAATGCTAAAAGCAGGAGATGAAAAGGAGATTGTGAATTTGGCCGAAATAAAGCCGGGAACCGGAGAGGCGACGTACGATTTTCGTCTCGCCATCGGTTGAAATCCACGAAGGATCAATTATTATGCAGAGTCAGGAGGTCATCATGCGTATTGGCGATGATATGGGTATCTAATGTTTCCGTTCCGCCGCGCTCACGCGCAGAATCCGGAAACCTGAAAAAGCGCCAAGGCCGGCGATAGCAGGCTTTAGCGCTTTTTTCATACCCCGGCAGCTTCAAAGACGTCCACCTGACGCAAGCCGCCAAACGCATCACGAAATTGTGCCTCAGGCCGTCACCTGTGTATACAATCGGTAAGTTTCATCCCCGATAGCCATAAATGGCTTCAACACGACCTCCCTCACGTACCAGCTATCGCCCTCGCGCTGCGCCGCCAGAAGGTCATCCCGACTAAGCGGTGCGCCCTCCCCTATCGGCATCAGCACCAGCGGTCCGGTCATCAGCGCCACCATTTCCGGATGCGCGGCATTCAGCGGTTCCAGCCGCATCCCCATATCGAAGGCGATCCCGACCACATCGCCCTCCCGCCATGTCCGGCGCAAGGTCAGGAACCGGCCCGCCGTCACAGCATCCACCGCCTTGCCATTGACCGTCACGCGCGTCGCCTTGCCGGCCCAGGCCGGGATACGCAGTTGCAACCCGAACACCACCGGGCGCTTCACGCTCACCGTCAGGCGGCTGGTGTTTTCCAGCGGGTAAGCCGTCGCCTGCGTCACCGTCACCGCCTCGCCGCCGAACACGCCTGAAACCGTCGAAGTCACATACAGATTGACGTAGAGATCCCGCGCATCAACCACATAGGCCGAGGCGCCATAATCAGCGGTCAACTGGATAAAGGTGCCCGAACAGCAGGGCCACTTCTCATCACGGAAGACCTTGCGCGCCGCCATGTTGTAATCGGAATAGTAGAAGGTGCTGCCGTCCGGCAGGGTCGGTTTCGCGCCGAGGATCGTGTTGTAAAGCACCCGCTCCATGCTGTCGCCATAGCGGCTGTCCCTGGTCAGTTGCAGCAGATGGCGCGCCACCTTGAAGTGACCATAGGCGCCGCACGGCGTCTCGAATGAGCGGTGCGTTTCGGTCAGCATCCGGTAGAGGGTTTCGGTATCATCTGCCGCCAACAGTTCCTCATTCGGCCCCCAACCGCCGGTGGCGTAGGATTGCGCCAGCAGGAAATCGAAACCGTTCTTCGCCGCCGCCAGGTACTTCGTCTCGCCGGTTACATAATAAGCCTCGATGGCCGAGTTGAGCGCGTTGACATGGCTGTAGGCGTGCTTGCCCTTCAACGGACTGATCCCCTTCGCCAGCGGATCGAACAGCGCCTCATCCTGCATATACCGCAAAGCCAGCGCACGATAACGCTCGCCCATGCCAAGCCGCCACGCCAGGAAGAGGTTTTCCGGCAGGGTATAGGGTTCGTCCCAGATATCGGCCTCGCTGGTATAGGGCCGCTGGCGGCGCTCCTCCCGCGTCAGCGCCTTTTCCGGCAGGAAGGGCAGCACCGCATCCGTCAGCCTGTCGAGCACACCTTTTGCTTCCTCGGCACCCACATAACGGTATGCATCGATCAGCCCGATCGCCAGCTTGTCATAGGTATAGGCCGGCAGGTAATAGCCCTCGAAGAACTTCGGCCCCACGGTGGGGGCATAGGCCTCGATCAGCCCGCGCACCTTCCGCGCCATGGCTTCATCGCCGGTAATGGCGTAACCACGCGCCAGCCCGGACATATACTGCCCGAAGCTGTGACCGGGTATATAACCGTGCCAGTTGGCCGTGCTCCAGTCGTTCGGATCGATATGGAAATCGCGCGAGTCATCATACCAGCCGCCCATGTCTTCGCCCGGCGCAGCCATCCCGGCCCGCGAGCGAAACGGCTTCAGCAGCTTGTCGTCATCGAGGTTGAGGAACAGATTGCGCTGGTAGTCGAACTGATCCTTCAGCGGTCCCGCGCCCAGTTGAACCTGATCGCGTTCGAGCAAATCCAGCAGCGGCTTCGCCACCGCGCCCGATAACTTAAGCCCCATGCCATGCGCCGAACCACAGGCGCAAACCGCCGCCGCACCGCCCGCCATAAACGCCCGTCTGGATACCGAAACCATCTGCTCAACCTGATTGCTATTTCATTTTTATTTAATCAGACAAAAGCAAATTTTTCCGGCAACTTCAATAGTCATGCGAGCAAAAACGGGTAGGGAAAATCTACGATGCACATGCTAAGGTCAGTCCATGACCAATCCAAAGCCGCGCGGCCGTCCTGCCGATCCCGACATACTGACGCCGACGGAATGGCAGATCGCCGATGCTGTTCGGCACGGGCTGACTAACCGACAAATCGCCAGCCGGCGCAATGTCAGCCTGGACGCGGTTAAATATCACGTCAGCAACGCGCTGACCAAGCTGGGTTTGACGCGACGCGCGCAGTTGCGCCACTGGTCGGGCATAGCGCAACGCAGCCCAATTCATGATCGGAAGACGCAGGGGAAACAGATGACATTCGGACCAGTCGGCCAGATTGCCCGGAGTGTGCGCAATATCGAAGAGGCACGAAAATGGTATGGCGAAGTGCTGGGCCTGACGCACCTCTATTCCTTCGGCGACATGGCCTTCTTCGATTGTGGCGGCACGCGCCTCTTCTTGTCGCCCGCGAAAGACGAAGGCGACTCGATTCTCTACATCTCCGTCACCTGCATTCACGAAACAAAACGCCAGATGGAGGCGCGTGGCGTGGTCTTCATCAACGCGCCTCATATGATCCACCGGCACGCAAACGGCACCGAGGAATGGATGGCCTTCTTCAACGACAATGACGGCCGCCCCCTGGCCCTGATGGAACAGGTGGCGCCGAAAGCATAGTTCTCACGACAGTCGTCAAAAACCCTTTGTAAAATAGACGGCGGCATCCTACATGGCGCCTATGTCCAAAGCTCCAAAAAACTCCATTGCCAAAGCCCCGCTGCTCGCCCTGAAGGACGTCCGCCTGATGGACGGCATGAACCCGCTGTTCGATGGCGTCGATATCGCGCTGGAGCGCGGCGTGCGCGCCTGTCTCGTCGGCAGGAACGGCGCCGGCAAATCGACCCTGATGCGTCTGATGGCCGGCCTGATCGAAGCCGACTCAGGTGAGCGCATCGTCGGCAACGGCATCCGCTACGCCTTCGTGCTGCAGGAGCCGGAACCCAAGGGCGACACCATCCTCGACTGGGCCTGTTCCGGCGGGGCCGAGCACTATACCGCCGAAGCCGAACTCTACGCCTTCGAGATCGATCCGAACGCCCCCACCGCCTCGATGTCCGGCGGGGAAAAGCGCCGCGCCGCCCTGGCGAAAGCGTTCGCCGAAGAACCCGACCTGCTGTTCCTCGATGAGCCGACCAACCACCTCGATATCTTCGCCATCGAGACGCTGGAAGACCGCCTGCGCAGTTTCCGCGGCGCGGCCCTGATCGTCTCCCACGACCGCACCTTTCTGGAGCGCACCACCCAGCGCTGTTTCTGGCTCTATGACCGCAAGGTGATGAAGCTCGACCAGGGCTATGCCGGCTTCGAGCCGTGGTCCGAACAGGTGATGAAGGAGGCCGAGGAATCGCTGGCCCGCCTGCAAAAGGCCATCGAGCGCGAAACCTACACCTTCTACCGCTCGATCACCGCCCGCCGCACGCGCAATGAAGGCCGCGCCGCGCGCCTGGCCGCCATGCGCGCCGACGCTTCCGCCCGCCTGATGCAGCGCGCGAAAACGCTGGAAATGAGCATCGATTCCGGCGGCACCTCCGGCAAGCTGGTGGCCGAACTGAAGGGCGTCAGCAAGGCTTTCGGCGAACGCACCCTGCTGAAAAATTTCTCGACCCGCATCATGCGCGGCGACCGCCTGGCCATCGTCGGTCCCAACGGCGCCGGCAAGTCGACGCTGGTCAAGCTCCTCCTCGGCCAGATTCCGGCCGATTCCGGCGAGATCAAGCTCGGCACCAATCTGGAGGTCGCCTATCTCGATCAGGGCCGCGACGCCCTGAAGGGCGAGGAAACCCTGTGGGACGTGCTGGCCAATTCCGGCTCGGACCAGATCATGGTCCAGGGCCAGCCGCGCCATGTCGCCGCCTACGCCAAGGACTTCCTGTTCCGCGAAAACCAGTTGCGCCAGCCGGTGAAGTCGCTTTCGGGCGGCGAGCGCAACCGCCTGCAACTGGCCCGCGCGCTGGCAAAAGCCACCAATCTTCTGGTGCTCGACGAACCGACCAACGATCTCGACATGGATACGCTCGACCTGCTCGAAGACATGCTGGCCGATTACGAAGGCACCCTGATCCTCGTCTCCCACGACCGCGATTTCATCGACCGCCTCGCCACTTCCACGCTCGCCTTGAACGGTAAGGGACAGGCCGCCGAAACCCCCGGCGGCTGGCAGGATTTCATCCGTCAGAACCCGGACTTCTTCTCGGCCATTTCGCGCATGGAATCGATCAGGATCAAGGGCGAAACGCCGGCCGTGCTCTATGAAAAGCCGGTGGAAGTGGCCACGCTCAGCAAAAAGCCGGCGCAGAAGCTCAGCTACAAGGACCAGAAACGCCTGGAAGACCTGGAGCGCCTGATGCCGGAATGGGAAGCCGAAATCGCCAAACTGGAAGACATCCTCAGCGATCCGAACCTCTATACAAAAGCGCCCAAGGCCTTCGAGCAGACCACCCGGCAGCTGACCGCCACCCGCGCCTCGCTGGAAAACGGCGAGATGGAATGGCTGGAACTGGAAGAAAAACGCGCCGCCCTCGCCGGCTGAGCCGGTCCCAAAAGCGACCTCAGAAAGCGCAACATGTCAGAAACATCCACTGTCAAGACGCCGCACTTCGCCGAATTCGTCGCCCTGATCGCCTCATTGATGGCGCTGGGCGCGCTCGGCATCGATTCGATGCTGCCCGCCTTGCCGGTCATCGGCGCGGACCTGCATGTGAAGGTCGAAAACCACCTGCAATGGATCGTCTCGATCTATTTTCTCGGCATGGGCATCGGCCAGCTCATTTTCGGCATCCTGTCGGACTGGCTGGGCCGTAAGCGCGTGCTGATCGGCGGGGTACTGGTCTATGTCGTCTTCGGCCTGATCGCTGCCGCCAGCCAGAATTTCGCCGTCCTGCTGGTTTTGCGCCTGTTCCAGGGCATGGCCGTCGCCACCACCGGCGTGGTGACGCGCTCGATCATCCGCGATCTGTACAGCGGCGCGCAAATGGCCAAGGTCCTGTCGATCAGCTATGTCGTCTTCCTGCTGGTGCCGATCCTCGCCCCCAGCCTCGGCCAGCTGGTGCTGCTGGTCTGGCCGTGGCGCGCCATCTTCCTGATCATGGCCGGACTGGGCGCCCTGACCGCCGTCTGGGCCTGGTTGCGCCTGCCGGAAACCCTGAACCCCGCCGACCGCCGCCAACCCGACCTGCCTCACCTGCGGCGCGTCGGTTTCTTCGTCATTACCGAACCCGGCTCGATCTTCTATTCGCTGGCCATCATGTGCCTGATCGGCGGCCTGCTGGCCTATGTCGCCCTGATGCCGCAGATATTCGAGGAGGTCTTCCGCAAGCCGCACCTGATGGCCGGCATCTTCGCCGCCTGCGCCGCCACCATGGGCGCGGCCTCGGCGCTCAACGCCTCCCTGGTCGAACGGCTCGGCGTCAAGCGCATTTCACATACCGCCCTGACCGGCTATATCGTCGTCACCGCCCTTCACCTGGCCTGGGCATGGAGCGGCCGCGAAACCATACCGAGCTTCCTGATCCTGCAGGCCCTGACCATGGGACTGATGTCGCTGTCCACCTCCAACTTCTCGGCCGTGGCCATGGAAAAGGTCGGCCATGTGGCCGGCACCGCCGCCTCGCTGCAAGGGGTGATCACCACGGTCGGCGGCGCGTTCGTTTCCGGCTTTATCGGCGCGGGCTGGACCGGCCATATCTACTGGCTGCCGCTATCGGCCCTGATTTGCGGCCTCATCGCCTTTACGCTGATCGCTCTGGCCGAAAAGGGCCGGCTCTACAAAAACCAGTGACCGCCGCATAAACCGCTTGCCAAAAATACGGCCCGGCCATACACCTTGCATCACAAGGTAACTGGTCATGAAAGGCTCCCGTGCCGCCCGCCGCCGACAAGACACCCGAAAGCCGCCGCACCCAGATGTACAAGGGCGTGCTCGAACTCGCCCTGATGCGCCTGTTGCAGGATGGCGCGCAATACGGCCTGAAAATACTCGATGCCCTGCGCAGCGAAGCCGGCCTCGACCTCTCCGAAGGCACGCTCTATCCGCTGCTGCACCGGCTGGAAAAAGCGGGCCTGATCAAGGCGGAGTGGCGGCATGAGGCCGAGGCCAGCCATCCGCGCAAATATTACGGCCTGACACCGGCGGGCGCCACCGAACTGAAGGCGCAGACCGATATCTGGCTGGACCTGACCGGACAGCTGAACGCATTTCTGCAAAGGGGGAACAGGTCATGAGCGAACGGATCATGAGCGAACAGGCCGACATCGATACCTGGCTGGGCTATCTCGAACAGGTGCTTTCGCCACTGCCCGCCGATGAGCGCGCCGACATCGTTTTCGAGGCGCGCGCCCATCTGGAGGAACGCGTGGCGGCGGGCCTCAGCGCCACCTCGGCCCTGGCCGGTTTCGGCAAGGCGGAACACTATACCCGCGCCTTTCTGGAAGACCACAAGCTGAATAACGCCCTCGACAGCCGCCGCAGCCTGACCATGCTGAAAACCCTGCTGTCGGTGGCCGGGCAAAGCCTGATCGCCACCATCGGCCTGATCGCCTTTCTGGTTTTCAGCCTGACCACGCTCGGCGCCATCGCCGGCATATTATTGAAAATCGCCCAGCCTCAGATGGTCGGCCTGTGGTCGGGGGCGGGCTATTTCGCCCTTGGCGCTCTGACCGATCCGCCGCAAACGCCGGAAGTGCTCGGTGGCTGGGTCTATCCGATCCTGATCGCCATAGCGGTTATCGACGCCTGGCTGGCGCGGTTCAGTCTCGTGCTGGCGCTCAAGGGCATAAAAGGCCGGTCCGACCGGGAATGACGTTCAGTCGGGCTTTTTCAGTTCGGCTTCCAGCCATTCCATATCGTCGTCGCTGAGGCTGAAATGATGACCGGCTTCATGGATGAGGATATGGCTCACCAGGTCTTCCAGCGTCACCCCGCGATTTTTCAGTTTGCCCGCTTCGTCATACTCAGCGGAGGCCGCCCATTCATCCAGTATAGCGCGGCGGAACAGGAGGATCATCGCCGGCAGGTCACCGCTGATCGCCTCGCGCCCCGCCGGATTGCCGGTATAAAGCCCGGTCAGCTCGTAAGGGTCTTCGATGCCCAGTTCATCGAGCATGTCTTCCGACGGAAAATCCTCGACGATCAGCACAACCTTTTCCAGATGACCCGCAAACGGTTCGGGCAGCCGTTTCAGAGCCACCCGTGCGATTGTCTCGATATCATCAAGTGTCGGTGCGAAACCAAAAGTCATTCGGCGGCGGTTTTCGATGTGCCTTCGGGATGAATTTCGACAGCTTTTTCACCATCCCATTCGACCCGGTACTGCCCCAGCCTGCGTTTGCGGTCCAGAGCCTTGTCAACGGCGCGCTGATGCACTTCCAGGCTGAACCTGGCGGCCTCCGAGGGCTGGCCGTCATATTTAACGATCGGCGTCTGCTTGTCTTTCGAGGTACTCATAAGCGGCCTGATCAAAAATGGTTATGTTTGCGCCAGACTGTTCAAAAATCAGGGAAAGATGACTCGTCCCGCTCATCCGGCAGATACATGTATCTGCTGCCATTCTATAGGAATGGAGCAGATTGTGCAAACTGCGCGGAAAACGGCGGTCAATGTCATCCTCAGGAATGTTGTGGCCGCCATGCGCCACACGTTCCGCGACGCGCGCTTTCGACAGACCAACCTCCGGCAGGGCGAGATAATGAAGTTCCACGGTCCAGCCATCAGCCTGCAACCGCTCGATAAGCCTGAGATAACCGCGCCCGGCCAGAGTGGTTTCAAAAGCGAAATCTCCTCTTGCGGCAATTCGGGCTTCGATTTCTTTCAGAAACAACCGGCCTGCCGCCGCGGCCTGTGTTTCAGGCGCAAAAGGCGACAAGCCGGACGCAATCATATCCGCATTGAGGAAATGAGACACACCTATAGCTGGCAGATATTCCAGCGCAAATGTCGTCTTTCCCGCGCCGTTAGGGCCTGCGATGATCAGGCACCTCGGCATGGGATCAGCCTTCGATATCTTCCGGCAGGCCTACCACATGGAAGCCCGCATCGACATGGACCACTTCGCCGGTGGTCGAGAAGCCGAGATCGGAGGCCAGCCACAGCGCCGCCCCGGCCACACCTTCCATCGAGGTTTCCTGCTTCATCAGCGAGAACTGGCCCGACTTGGCGTGCAGGCCGCGGCCGCCGGAAATGCCGGCCAGCGAAAGCGTGCGCATGGCCCCGGCGGAGATGGCGTTGACGCGAATGCCCTTCGGCCCCAGATCGCGGGCGATATAACGGGTCGAGGCTTCCAGCGCCGCCTTGGCCACGCCCATGGTGTTGTAATTCGGGATGACGCGCTCGGCGCCGAGATAGGTCAGCGTGACCAGCGAGCCGCCGTTCGGCATCAGTTCGGCGGCGCGGCGCGACACATCGACAAACGAGAAGGCCGAGACGTTCAGCGCCAGCAGGAAGCCCTCGCGCGTGGTGTTCTCGACAAACGAGCCTTGCAGTTCGTTCTTGTTGGCGAAGGCGACCGAATGGATGATGAAATCGATCTCGCCGTAGATGTCCTTCAATTTGGCGAAGGCGGCATCCATGGAGTCGTCCGAAGTCACGTCACATTCGATCAGGTGCCTGACGCCGATCGAGGTCGCCAGCGGCTCGACGCGGCGCAGCAGGCTTTCACCGAGATAGGAGAAGGCCATTTCCGCGCCCTGGGCGGCCAGTTGCGAGGCGATGCCCCAGGCGATGGACTTGTCATTGGCCACGCCCATGACAAGGCCCTTCTTGCCCTTCATCAGGTCGCCCTTGGGGAAGTTCCATTCGTCAGCCATGCGTAGTCCTTAGAGATCGGTTTGAGATAAGATGATCGAGCCGTTGGTGCCGCCGAAGCCGAACGAGTTCGACATGATGGTGCCGATGGGGCCGTCATGGCGCTGGCGCAAAATATTCATGCCGTCGAAGGCCGGATCGAGAGTGTCGATATGGGCGCTTTCGGCGGCGAAACCATTCTGCATCATCAGCAGGCAGTAGATGGCTTCCTGCGCACCGGCAGCGCCCAGGCTATGGCCAGTCAGCGACTTGGTTGAGGAAATCATCGGGCTGTTGGCGCCGAAGACCTCGCGCACAGCGCCCATTTCCTTCTCGTCGCCCACCGGCGTGGACGTGCCGTGGGGGTTGAGATAGTCGATCCTGCGCCCCCCGGCGTCGGCCAGAGCGATCTTCATGCAGCGCGCCGCGCCCTCACCGGACGGGGCCACCATATCGTAACCATCGGAATTGGCGGCGTAACCGACCACCTCGGCGATGATATTGGCACCACGGGCTTTCGCGCGTTCGTAGTCTTCCAGCACCACCATGCCTGCGCCGCCGGCGATGACGAAGCCGTCACGGTCACGGTCATAGGCGCGTGAGGCAATGGCCGGGCGATCGTTGAAATTGGAGGACATGGCGCCCATGGCGTCGAACATGTCGGAAAGCGTCCAGTCGAGTTCCTCGGTGCCGCCGGCGAACATCACGTCCTGCTTGCCGAGCAGGATCTGCTCCGCCGCCGCGCCGATGCAATGGACGGAAGTGGCGCAGGCCGAGGAGATCGAATAGTTGATGCCGCGAATCTCGAACCACGTCGCCAGCACCGCTGACGGGCCGGACGACATGGCCTTGGGCACGGCGAACGGCCCGATGCGCTTGGGCGAGGTCTTCTCGCGCGTCACGTCCGCCGCCGCCACGATGGCGCTGGTGGAGGGGCCGCCGGCGCCGAAGATGATGCCGGTGCGCTCGTTGGAAATGTCGCTCTTTTCCAGGCCGGAAGAGGCGATGGCCTGCTCCATGGCGATATGGCCATAGGCCAGGCCGGGCGACAGGAAGCGCGCGGCGCGGCGGTCGATCAGGGCCTGCCAGTCATCGACCTTCGGCGGTGCATGGACCTGGCACTTGAAGCCCAGGCGCGCGTAATCCTCGGCAAAGACGATGCCGGAGCGTGCCTCTTTCAGCGACTGCGTGACCTCATCGGCGCCAAGCCCGATGGAAGACACAATTCCCAGCCCTGTTATCACGACTCTACGCATGTAATATCCTACCTGTTAGTCCCTGCTTCGTCTCTGCGGCGAATAACCAATACGGCCTGACCGGCCTTTAGCCGAGTTCCTTGGCGTCGAACAGGCCGACGCGCAGGCCCGACGCCTGATAGATAAGCTTGCCATCGGCTTCCACAACCCCGTCGCCGATTCCCATGATCAGCTTGCCAGACATGACCCGCTTCATATCGATCTTGTACGTTACCTTCTTCACATCCGGCGTCACCTGGCCGGTGAACTTCACCTCGCCGACACCGAGCGCGCGGCCACGGCCGGGATTACCCTTCCAGCCGAGGAAGAAGCCGACGAGCTGCCACATGGCGTCAAGACCGAGACAGCCCGGCATCACCGGATCGCCGATGAAGTGGCAGGCGAAGAACCACAGGTCCGGATTGATGTCGAGTTCGGCCTCGATATAGCCCTTGCCATGACTGCCACCGATATCGCTGATCTGGACGATGCGGTCGAACATCAGCATCGGCGGGGCCGGAAGCTGGGCGTTGCCCGGACCGAACATATCGCCGCGACCGCAGGCCAGCAGGTCTTCGTACGAAAAGGAGGAAGGGCGTTCGGTCATCAGCAGGTGGCTCCGGGCAATCGGGAATTGGTCTAAACGCGTTCCCGATGCATGTAACATTAAAAAATGATGCGTTACATGATGCCGCGCGCCGGCTCAACCCTTTTGAGGGAAATTACCAGCCTTTTGGAGTGGCTTCCCGGCGTTTTCCCGGCCAAAACCTTGTCTTATTTGACCGAAGCAAACGGATCGGGCCGTTTGCAGGCCGCGGTGGCCTGGGTGCCCCACAGGGATTGCTGCGGCACCCAGCCGGTCTGGCCGGAAACGGAAATGCGGCACCAGCCCTTTTTGCACTTGTCCAGCGAGGCCAGCGCCCTGGGCTTCAGGATGGCCTTGATATCGGCCTCCTCATCCGGCCTCTGGCGCATTTGCAGCTTTTGTCCCGCCGGACCGAGCACCGTCTTCTGCGACTGGATCATGGTCTTGCTGATCCAGGCGACGCCGCCTTCGGGATCGCAGATCAAACGCCAGTCACGCGTTTCGGAAATAATCTGCACCGGCAGGGAGGCCTTGTGGTAGACCCAGACGACGCGGTTATCCTTGCTCGGTCCATTGCGGGCATTGACTTCATTACGGCGCAGCATGGCCCAGCGCGGCACTTGCAGGCCGGACGGCGTATCGAAGGCCTGATCCTCGGCGCCGGCGGGCGCGGCCACAAGTCCGGCGGCGATGACCGTCACCGCCGCGAACATAAGCACGGCCTTGCGCCAAAACGCTTGAAAAAACGGATACAAAGCGTTTATGTCGGGAAAACCTGTGAACACGGACGGACGCATATCTGGCTGGCGTTTATGGGAGCGGGCGAGGCTGGAGCGTTCCGGGCGGCAACGGCCGGAAACGGCAGGCCCGCATGATTGCCCGCAAGGGTTCAGATTTGGTTAACCGGGTGTGAATTCATCCGGCATGATCGGGCATCAAGCCCGGCGGCGGTTCAGGGTTTCGGGAAAGAATTCTGCGGCGCCGACGATAAGCTTAAAAAACGAACAAAGGCATTTATGAGCGCTGTAAAACTCAAGGTCGTCCTCACCATCAAGCTGCCCGACGCGGTTGAAACGCGTATGCGCGAGCTGTTCAACACCACATTGTGGCTGCACATGACTCCGATGCCGCCGGAGACAATCCTCGAAGCTGCCAAGGATACCGATGTGCTGGTCACCTCGATCAACGACCGCATCGACGCCGACTTCTTCGCCAATTGCGGCGAACGCCTGAAGATGATCGCCAATTTCGGCGTCGGCCACGAACATATCGATATCCATGCCGCCACTGAAAAAGGCATCATGGTCACCAACACGCCGGGCGTGCTGACCGAAGACACCGCCGAAATGACCATGGGCCTGATCATGGCCGTATCACGCCGCTTCGTCGAAGGCGCGGAACTGGTACAGAAGGGTGAATTTTCCGCCTGGTCGCCCACCTTCATGCTTGGCCGCCGCATCTTCGGCAAGCGCCTCGGCATTGTCGGCATGGGCCGCATCGGCCAGGCCCTCGCCCGCCGCGCCCGCGCCTTCGGTATGAGCGTGCATTACCATAACCGCAAGCCGGTTTCGGCGCGCATCAGCGATGAGCTGGGCGCCACCTACTGGGACGATCTCGACCAGATGCTGGCGCGCATGGATGTCATTTCCATCAATGCCCCCGGCGGCGAAGGCACCAAGCACCTGCTCAACGCCGAGCGCCTGTCGAAGCTCCAGCCGCACGCCATCCTGGTCAATACGGCGCGCGGCCAGATCGTCGATGAAAAGACGCTGGCCGCCATGCTGCGCGAAAAGCGCATAGCCGGCGTCGGGCTTGATGTCTACGAACGCGAACCGGCGATCAATCCAGAACTGATCGGCCTGCCCAACGCCATCCTGCTGCCGCACATGGCCTCCTCCACCATCGAGGCGCGCCAGGACATGGGCGACCGGGTGATCCTCAATATCAAGACGCACCAGGACGGCCACCGTCCGCCCGACCGCGTTATCCCCGCGATGCTGTAACGCGCCCGCCGACGGAACCTGATTGCTGAAGCGTATAATTGCGTACAAATGATCGATTTTGTGCGATTATAGCCGCAATTATATTCAGGGACCGCCACCATGCTCCGTTACCTCGCTTTCGCTGCGTTCGCGGCCTTCACCGCCGGCGCGCATGCCGAAACGCCGGTTACGGCGCGCGCGGACGACGGGACGATCACCCTCGACAACGGCCTGATCCGCGCCGTGATCGACCGCGCGTCCGGACAGGTGACCTCGTTCCGCCAACTGGGCAGCATGCCCATGGAACTGATCGCGCAGGGCCAGACCCTTTACTGGGACGCCAATGGCGAACCCGATAGTCCGCCGGCCGATGTCGAGGTGCCGAAGAAGGGCTATTACCGGCCACCGCAGCATGAAGGCCTGGCGAAACTGGCCAACGCCACCGAAGAACAGGCGGATATCGTGGTCGAGGCCGCGCCGTCACCCGCCTTTCCCTTCGCGGTCGAATATCATTTCGTGATGAAAAAGGGCCTGAGCGGGCTTTACGCCTATGCCGTCCTGCGCCATCCGTCCGACCAGCCGGCGGCGACGCTTTACCAGACGCGCTTCGTCTTCCGCACCGCTTCCGACGATGCGGTCTTCAATTACTGGACGGTGGGACGCGGCAAGACCATCCGCATACCGCGCTCAGGCGTAGTCAGTCAGGTCACCGACGCCACCTTCCTGCTGTCGGACGGCAGTATCAAGACCAAGTACCTGAACTCGGTCTATTTCGCCAGAACACCGGTCTACGGCACCCTTGGCGTGCGTGAAGGCGGTAGCCATGGCATCTGGATGATCGAACCCTCCGGCGACTATCATAACGGCGGCCCCAGCCGCCAGGGGCAGACCGTGCATGATGATGTTCTGCTAAGGGTGGTGCAGGATACGCATTTCGGCTCGTCGCCCGTGCAGGTGGCCGCGGGCGAGGACTGGCGCAAGGTCTACGGCCCCTTCCTGATCTATGCCGACCGCGCCTCTGATCCAAACGCCCTGTGGGACGACGCCGAACGGCAACTGGCGGCGGAAAAAGCGCAATGGCCCTATGGCTTCGTCACCGCGCCGGAATACGCCAGGGCGCGCGGCGCGGTCAGCGGCCATGTGAGGCTCGACGGCCTGCCGCCCGAACACGCGCAAGTCATCCTGTCCGATCCTGATCCGGAAGTGGCCTGGACGGCACAGGCCAAGGGCTATAATTACTGGGCCGATGTATCGCCGGACGGCGGCTTCACCCTCGATAATGTCGTGCCCGGCGACTATACGCTTTATGTCAGCGGCGCGGACCAGCCGAACGATTTCATTCAGACCGGCGTGCATGTCGCCGCGGGCAAAGCCGAAACGCTCACCCCCATCGACTGGCGTGTTGAAACCCACGGCAAGACCTTGTGGCAACTCGGTGTCTTCGATCGCACGGCAGGGGAATTCCGCAACGGCGGCGACGCGCGCGGTTACCAGATGTTCGCGCGTTACCCCGGCCAGTTCCCGCATGATGTCGATTTCACCATCGGCAAAAGCGATCCGGCGGCCGACTGGAACTACGCGCAATGGTCATGGTACGCGCAATCGCCGCTCTGGCACCTGCGCTTTGACGCGCCCGCGCAGACCGGCATCGCTACCCTGACCGTGGGGATCGCCTCCGCCCAACCGGCGCACGGCAAGCTGACCGACGTGCAGGTGTCGCTCAATGGCCGGCCGGTCGGCGTCATCGCCCTGCCCAAGACCGGCACGGCCGGTTATCGCGGCGGCAATCAGGATTCGCCCTATAATGTGGCGGTCTTCACCTTCGACGCCGCCCTGATCCGGCCGGGGGCCAATGACCTGACGTTCGGTTTCGCCGGAGCCAGGCCTTTTCCGCCTGCCAGCACCTATGCACCGGGCGGTGAAAGCGATGACGACGACGCCAGGCCTGGCATGAAGGGACCGGGGCAGGTGATGTATGACGCCATCCGCCTGGAGGTGGCGCCGAAATAAGGCTGGAAAAGTTTTTCACAGGATTCGGCAAAAAGGCGCTTGCAATGAAAACGGCCTTCCGTCTATAAGGCCGCTCTCCCGGCGAGACACGGTTTCGCCAACGGATAATGCGGGCGTAGCTCAGCGGTAGAGCGCCACCTTGCCAAGGTGGATGTCGAGAGTTCGATCCTCTTCGCCCGCTCCAATCCCTTCCTTTAAAAATTAGAATTTTTAAGCGAGGGGCTAGGTGTGCCCACCTTGCGGCGGCCTCCCGTCCTTGCCGTTAAAATAGACGCCTATTCCAGCACCAAATGCCTTTGATTAAGGCGCTTTAGCAGCAAATCGATTTGATGACAGAATAATCCATCATTCTGTTGCCAAGCCGTCTTGAGGGCATTAGGCTAATACCAAATTTCGTTGACGACAGAATGCCCCCTCCCCCAAAATGCGTATGACCTAAGCGACGCCATTCATTACCACGCCGGCGCTTTCCCACTCGCATTTATCAATTATTGGAACCTTACCTCCTTCCTTGGAAAATTTCGTTAGGCGCTGCAACTAGCAAACTTAGACTACATTATCACTCTGGAGATTAACTTGTCTGGCGTATCTCATCAAACATGCCCCTATAAAGGTTTACCGGAAAATCAATACTGGCGCCAATCAATGGCCTCTATCGAGGGGGCATCAGTAGATCCGTTCGTGAGCGCATCTTTCAAGATCGCCCCAACGAATAAAGTAGCGACAGCCGGTAGCTGTTTTGCACAGCACATATCAAAAAATCTGGTTAAACGTGGCTTCAACTACTTTGTTGCTGAATCCGCACCGTCTGTATTTCCATCCGACCTGACGAACAAGCTTGGGTATGGCGTCTTTTCGGCAAGATTCGGTAATATTTATACCGCCAGGCAGTTGCTCCAGCTTTTCGACAGGGCCTACGGCAAGTTCATCCCCGCGGAACAACCTTGGGAGCAAGGAGGGCGACTTTACGATCCTTTTCGGCCTTCTGTTGAAGCCGATGGATATGCCAATCGCCAGCACTTCAATGCGGACCAAACGCACCACTTGGCCAGCGTTCGGAAAATGTTCGAAGAATTGGATGTTTTTGTTTTCACTCTTGGTTTGACAGAGGCATGGATATCCAAAGAGGACGGAGCAGTTTTTCCTGTTGCACCAGGCTGTGGCTATGGCACATCCAACATGGATCGCTACGAGTTTCACAACTTCTCAGTTGGGGAGATTATGGCGGATATGACGGCGTTCTTAAGCGGTCTCAAAGCTGTGAATCCATCAGCAAAGGTGATCCTGACAGTTTCACCCGTTCCGCTTATTGCCACATATGAACCGCGCCATGTATTAGTTTCAACAACCTATTCAAAGTCGGTTCTTAGGGTTGTCGCTGACGAAATTGAGCGGTCACACGATAATGTCCTGTATTTTCCGTCTTATGAGATCATCACGGGAGCGCATAGCCGAGGCGCATACTATGCTGCCGATCTACGAGAGATTGAAGCGGTTGGTGTTGATCACGTCATGCGCATCTTCTTCAGGCACCTTAGTGATGGCGAAAAAACTGTGTCCACTCCTGCCAAAGAAATGCCAGCAACTAAAAGTGTGACTGATATTATTTGCGACGAAGAACTTTTGGTGGGTGGAAATGATGCGACTGGTCGGTGATAGCCATGTGACGGGCCCCGAAAGGCTTCCTCGTCTGCGCAATGATTATACGGTGAAATTTATTGGCGCTGGCGGCATAATGCGCGAGATAGTGCAAGATGGAAAAATCGCAGACAAATTCATCGATGCGTTTGCTAGCCAAGAACCGGTCGCCCTTCTGCTCGGTAATGAAACCTATAACGCATTTTGCTTTCGTATAGACGAGGGCACTGACGAGCAGTTTGACTTTGATGTTTTAATGGCTGACAACAGCAGTGTAGACAGCACCGTAATACTGCCTGAGTACGTGGTGCGCGAAACTTTGTCCCGCCGCCTACAGCCCATTAATGATATTTGCGCGGTGACCAAAATTGACGCGTTAGTCATGGGTCCACCGCCAACGAAAGACGAAAGTGTTCTTCAAGCCACCCACGCCAGAAAGCGGACGACAAAACTCTGGATGGCAAGGCCATACGCCAGACTCAAATGCTGGAAAATACAGCGTGAGGTTATGCGGGGCATTGCAAAACGGAATTCTATCCTGTTCATCGACATTCCCAATGGTGCTGCCGACGAAGACGGTTTCCTAAAAGCTGAGTTCAATTGGGACGGTATTCATGGAAATCCCGACTACAGCGTCCTGATGCTGAACCATATCATTTCCCAAATGGAAGCCGCATAGGTCGCGTGGTCTGCCGACCCCAAGTGAAATGAGAGAGCGGTTTCGAGACGTACTGAACTCTCAGTTTCACGATCAGGCGCTGGATTTCTTTTTTGTCAGCCCGGTCTTCCGGAATGATCGTTTCGTGGACAGGTCAGGCATTCCGGGTTCGTCCCGCCCGCGCACTTTCACGCCGTCTGGTCGAGAGCGGATTGCTTCGGACGATTGAACCGGCCGCCGGCCGGCGCGCGGCTCTGTATGCCTTTGATCCCTTGCTGGACCTTCTTAAAGTCTGAAAGGGGCCAATCCTTTTTAGGGCGCCGCCCTGGATTAGACCGCATGAAGCCTGACCGCTTCTCCGGTACAGCCTTCCGGTGACGTGGCCTCCGGCGCCCGGCGGAACACGCGGCCGTTGCGTTCCAGTAAAACGCTCAGTTCCGCCACCGCCTCGCATAAAGGCTCCGGCCGGCGCTGCCCCATGATCCAGCGCGCATGCGCCAAGGCGCGCGATGCGTCGCCACCCTGCGACGCCGCGAAAAGCGCCAGCAGGCTCAGTTCGTCATGCGTCATGTGGATATGGCCCGGCCGCGCCAGGGTGATCGGCCGCGTCCCCCTGGCCAGAACCAGCAGCAACCGCTCGAATGCCTTCGCCCCCGCCTCGACATGCGGCCCGAAGGCATGGCTGAATTCACGGTGGATCATGCGGCATTCCGGCGCACAGGCGACCGCCGTGCGCATCACCCAGACGATGAAATGCTCGGCATAGCTCAGATTGCGGATATCGTTCGGCGTGGCTTCAAATGCGGACATGGCTGGCCCTGACTCAGAATGACGACTCAGAATTATATTGCGAATAATTCTCATTAGCACTATAGTCGTCATATAGCAAGCGCCGGAAAGGAGGCGAAGACAGGTCATGACCCGCACATTCACCGAACTGACCCTCGACGACCTGCTGACCGATCCGCTGGTTCAGATGGTCATGCAAAGCGACGGCCTGAGCCGCGGCCTTGTCAGGCATTTGATGGAAACTGCCCGCGCGGCCCTGACGCACACGCCGAAACAGACGCCGGAAACGGCGCTCAGACCCAATGCACGTCCGATCTGGCCGCCTGAAGATAGCAGACGGCGTTGAGCGCGGCGATCCGCTTCTTGATATCGTTGGTCAGGACGGCGAGGCCCGGCCCTGACAGCCGCCGGTTCAGCGACATATCCATGAAATGATTGAACGCGCCAAGCTCGGCCGGCACCCTGGCGGCGAAATGCGAGCCGACAAGCTGCTTAATGGCCGCGAAGATGATTTCCGGCTCGGCCACCTTTTGCTCGATACGTTTCATCAGACGATCGATTTCCCGATCCAGATCCATATTGCGCTCCAGGGCCGGGGGCTGAAAACGCATGTACGTTTCAACCGGATGACCGATTAAAATTCAACAGGGGGCTGTAAAGCAGAGATACACGGGTACTGGAGCAAGGCCACGTGATGACCGCTCGTTACTATGGCGGGCAAGCTAACAGCCGAATGTGAAATGTAAACCCCCTATGAGGGTAAACAAAATATTAACTATACTTTTCCGTGTATATTTTCCGCCCCGGCCCCGCTGGCCGCCCAACGGCCAATTCTGTTGATTCCGCTTGCATCCCGTTCAGGTACGGTTTTTGCTTGAAGCGGGACAGCGGGCGGAGTCTGTCACAAAATGACGCGCTCCGCCGCGTATGACCACCAGGGGTTTGAGGTAGGGTTTCGGGTATGTTGTTGCAAAGTGAGCATGATCTGGTCGCCCTTTTAGGTGTCGCCGCCTTCATCCTGCTTGCCCTGGCCGTGGTCGGCGGCGTCATCGCCTCATTGAAATCCTTCCAGGTCCGTCAGTTCCAGGATCTGCTGTTCAAGGCCGAGCGCAAGATCGACACGCTGGAACGCCGCATGTTCAACGTGCTCAACGCCGTGCCGGTGGCCCTGGTCGAAACCGACACCACCGGCAAGTTCACCTTCGCCAACCGCGCGGCGCACCAGTTGCTCGGCCGCAAGGATTCCGAACTGCTGGGCCTGCGCTTCCATTCCGCCACCTGGGGCATCACCTACCCGGACGGCCGCATGATCCCGGCCGATCTGCTGCCGATCGCCCGCACCCTGCGCGGCCAGACGGTGAAGGGCTTCCAGCACCTGCTGGTCAATCACGGCAGCCGCGAAAAGGTGCTGGTCAGCGTCACCTCCATGCCGATCATGAATCGCACCGGCGAAATCATCGGCTCCACGGCCGCCATGGTCGAACTGGAAACAGCTTCCGGCGAGGGGATCAACGATCTCAACGGCCTGTGGCGCGGCCACTGGTTCGCCTCGGCCACCGTGCCCTTCTGGGGTCTCGATTCCCAGGGCCGGATCATCGATATCAACAACGCCGCGCTCGACGCCTTCGACCTGACGCGCGAACAGGCGCTTGGCCGGAACTGGACGCAGTTCTTCGTGGCGGACGACGATTTCCAGACCGCCATCGACTATCTCGGCGACCGGCAGGACGCCGCCCCGGACGCCATTCGCCCCCACGGCCCGGCCTCCATCCGGCTGACCCTCAAGGCCGCCAATGGCGACACGCGGCCCTGCGCCGTCACCGCCTGGGCGGTCCGTACCCATGAAGGCGGCGAAAGCGGCCTGACCGTGACCGCCCTGCCCGCCGGCCTGCTGGCTGACGGCGTTGCGCCGCCTTCGGACCACAGTCAGGAACTGGCCGACCACCGCCTGGCCGAACAGGCCCGCGCCGCGCTCGGCATCGGCACCTGGCAATATGACCCGGAGGCCGACACCATTGTCGAGGATGCCGGCATGATGGCGCTGATCGGGCGTGAACAGCCCGGCGGCCCGACCCTGATTTCCGATGCCGACCAGGCTGTGGCCGACGCCGCCTTCGGGGAACTGATGCGCGGCGAAAGCGACCATCTGGCGCTCGACATCAAGGTTACGCGCCCGGATGGCGGCGAGCGCTGGATCGCCCTCGAAGGCCAGGCGAAGACGGTGGACGGGCAGCGCCATATCCATGGTGTCGCCTTCGACTGCACGGCCTGGAAAGGGGCACAGGCCCCTTCCGGTGTGAGCGAATCGGCGCTTGAAGCGGCTGTCGTCACGGCGCGCGAAAATGCGCGTGAGGCGGCGCTGGCCGAAGCGCGCGCCGCCTTTGAGGCCGATCTGGAAGCCGCCCGCATCGAGGCGGCGCTGGAGCGTGAAAGCGCCATTACGCAGGCCGCCGCCGCGGCGCGCGAGGAAGCCCTGTCGGAAGCGCCTTCGCCCTATGACTGGCACATGCCGCCGCCCCTGCCCGATCCGGTGATCGTCCACCAACCCGATCCGCTGGTCGTGGCGGAAAATGAAGACCTGAAGGCGCGGATCGCGGAAGCGGAAGGCCGCCGCGACGCCTTGCAGGCCCAGCTTGACGGCCTGCTGGCCACCAGACCGGCCGAAGAGGGCCGCCTCGCCGCAATGACCGCCGAGCTTTCCATGGCCCGCGCCGTCCAGGCGGCATTGGAAACCGAACTGGACGCCCTGCGCAACGCGCCTGTTATCGAGCCGGATTACAGCGCCTACGAGGCGCGGATCGCCACCCTGGAAGCCCGGCTGACAGAGGCGCAGCATCGCCATGACGATCTGGCCCAGCGCTATCATGTGCTTTCCAATGCTCCGGCGCCGGAGCCGGATTACCGGATGCACGAAGCGCGCATTACCGGCCTGAAAAACGCGCTCGATCAGGCCGCCGCCCGCCATGCCGAGCTTCAGGCGGCGCACAAGGCCCTGCTGGAAAAACCCGCGCCGCTGCCCGATACCTCCGAATGGGAGGCGAAGCTGGCCGCCGCGCAGTTCGAGATCACCAAATGGCAGGCGGCCTATCATGACGCCCAGGCCCGGCTGGAACAGGCCCCGGCGGCCGGCATGCAGGCGCAGCTTGACGCGCTCAACGCCGCCCTGGATCAGGCCCGGCGATATGAAACGGTCGGCCGCCTGACCAGCGATGTGGCGCATGATTTCGCCCAGATGCTCAATGTGATCAACGGCGCGCTGGAAGTCATGGCGCGTCAGCCGGAGAGCGCGGAAAACATCCGCCGCCTGTCGGAAGCGGCGCTGACCGCCGGCAAGCGCGGCGAACGCCTGACCCGGCAATTGCAAGCGTTTCAATCGGAAGACTATTAATCGATAGCCTTTGGCCGATATCCTAAAGTAAGATACCCCACCACCACGCCTTCGGCGCGGTCCCCCTCCCAACAAGTTGGGGAGGTATAAGAGGATTACGGCTTGTTATCATACCTCCCCGGCTCGCCGGGGAAGGGGACCGCGAGCCGTCTCCCTGGAAGATACGCGATGAATGGCTCGTGGTGGTGGGTTTCTTGCTTTTTCGGATGCGCATGGCACGGTTCGGTTTCAAGGCGGAGGATTTGCGGCTGTGGGCGCTGGTGACGGCGACCGTGCGGCCGCACAAGCCTGTCAAGAAACCAGATCCGCCGGCTGAAACCGAAACGCTCAAGATCGCCGACATGCCGGGCGAGATGACCGCCGTCAAACCCACGCCCGCGCCGCTCACACCGTTCAGGCTCGGACAATCGCTTACACCCGTCAGCGGCTACAAGATCACCCGCACGGCGGATTTCGCCCCCGATCCGATCGAGCCGAAACGCAAGCGCCGCATCAGCCGCGAACGCGATCCGATCGAGGCGCGGCTCGACCTGCACGGCCTAACCGCCTTCGCCGCCGAGGCGCGTTTGAAAGCCTTCGTACAGCAGGCCTATGCCAATGATTACCGCGCCGTACTGGTCATCACCGGCAAGGGTGTCTCGGAAAACGGCATATTGAAACGCCACGCGCCGGAATGGCTGGCCGATCCGGCCCTGTCGCATATCATCGCCGGCATTTCACAGGCCCACGCCCGTCATGGCGGCGCCGGCGCGCTTTATGTGGCGCTTAAGCGGAGACAGGGATGAAGACTGTCCTGTCCGCATGTCTGACGCTGTTTTTTGTGGCAACATCCGCCTGCGCCCTGACCCCGGCGCAACAGGCCTTCATCGATCAGTTGCCCCTTTCGCCAACCTTGCGGAATACGACCTGTGGCGTTGACATGCAGCCTCTGCTGCCGAAGGCGGCCCGCTGGGAAGGCCGCGTCACGGATTTCTACGATCGTTACATCGGCGCGCCGGAATGGGAAGAACTGGAACGCACAAGCCGCCGTATTGCCGAGCCGCCAAGCTGGTTGTCGATGCAGTACAATGGCGAGTCGCCCGACCTCGACGAACCTTGCCTCAGGGAAGCTTTTCCTATGCCAGCCGTCATGGCCCGCAACCCGCAGGACGATCCCCTGCTGGCCTATCTCAAGGCGTGGTATCTGTTCGAGACCTATGGCTGCGAACGATATGAGGAGGCCAAGGCCGATCTTATGGAAGCGGCGGAATTCCGGCATGACGATGGAAATGGCTTCCGGGCGCCGGACAGCTATTATCGCATCAGCGTCATGACCCTGAAATGCACCGGCGACGTGGAAGTCGCGTATAGTCAATACCAGCTGGCGGGCCAGCACGGATGGCAGATAAGCCCGCCCCTTCCGATGGAAGTACCGTCTGTGCCCGAAAGCGACTTCAGTCTCGTGCCCCCCACCCGCGAGGAGGTTGCGGCGAACAGGCAAATCGCAGAGGGAAACGCGCGCACGCGGGAAACCGGCCTGCTCGCTTGCTGGGGCTACAGGCCTTAATGCTCTAAAACGCGACTGGCTGCGCCTCTGCCTGCGGTGGCGGCTTCTGCTCGGCCTTGAACCAGAACAGCAGGGCGCCGATCGGCAAGCACATATAGAGCATCGGATACTGAAACAGCTCCATGACGATAAAGGCTTGAGGCGCGCGGAGATTCAGTAGCTTGAGGCCGAATCCGCCCGTGCCCCAGTTGAAGGTCAGATAGCCGAGGCCGAGCAGGACGAACAGTACCCAAGCCCAGCGCCATTTCACGCGCGGCCGCGTCAAGCTGACATAGAGCGTGATCAGGCTGAAGACAAGAATGATGCCCCACAAGGCCAATACGGCATAATGCACAGGCGATTTTCCTGACAGACTGAATTTCATCCTGGCGATTTCGGCATTGTCCATGCGTTGCAGGTTGAAGCCGGTGACCTTGATATCATTGCCCTGTTTGCGGAAATGGGTGATCGTGAAGATGATCTTGTCCGAATAGTAATGGCCGATAACGATATTGCTGTCGGTCCAGCTTCCTCCGTTTCCGGACATCCAGGTCGTATTGGTGTGGAAGCCGAGCACCCGCTTCGCCTTCGGCGTTTCCAGGGAACCATATCGGGCGATATTCGGGATCGCCGTATAGAAGGCGTTGTCGAGAATTTCCGGCGCCGTCAACGGTTTCAACGCATCGATATCTTTCCTCTGCACAAGATCGGCATAGGTTTCGGCGCGGCGATAAAGGTCCGGCGGCGTCAGCTTCATGACCGCCGGGTCTTCCTCGCCATTCAGGTCGTAATAGTCAGGCGGAGACACCAGCGGCCAGACGGCCGTTACCAGGAAAGCCAGGCAGAACAGCGCCGCCACACCCTTGCCGATCAAACGCCACATCGTCCCCTCCCCCATTTATTGAGAGGCTAACATAGCCTTGTCATCTGCGAAAGTCAGATCAGCCCCTTCTCCGCCGCCAGTTGCTTGAGCGATACCTGCGCGCGCGGGCCGTAGTGGCCGATTACTTCCGCCGCCGCCAGCGAACCCAGTTCGGCGCAGGCGGTGACATGCAGCCCTTGAGTCAGGCCGAACAGGACCCCCGCCGCGTAGGAATCGCCCGCTCCCGTGGTATCGACCACCTGTTCGCACGGGAAAGCCTTGATGGTGTGGGTGTCATCGAGCTTGGCCACCACCGATCCCTGCTCGGAACGGGTGACGAAGGCCAGATCGGTCCTGGCGCGCAGGAAACGCAGCGCCTTGAAGAAATCGTCGGTCTGGAACAGCGACAGCAACTCGTTTTCATTGGCGAAGACGACATCGATATGGCGGTCGATAAAGGCCAGCAGGTCCTCGCGCCAGCGATTGACGACGAAACCGTCCGACAGGGTGATGGCGGTCTTGCGGCCGGCCGAGCGGGCGATCTGCGACGCCTTGGCGAAGGTTTCGCGGCCGGAGGGGGTATCGAACAGATAGCCTTCGAGATAGGTGATCTGCGAGGCCTTGATGATCTCCTCGTCGAGGTCCTGCGGGCTGACCAGCGCCGCCGCGCCCAGAAACGTCGCCATGGTGCGCTGGCCGTCGGGCGTGACATTGATCAGGCAGCGGCCCGTCGGGGTCGGATCATCATGCAGCACCGGCGTGCGGAATTCGACGCCCATCTTGCGCAGGTCGTGGGCGAAAAATTCCCCCATGGCGTCATGCGCCACCTTGCCGACATAGGCGCACCTGGCCCCGAAGGACGCCGCGCCGGAAATGGTGTTTCCCGCCGATCCGCCCGAGGCCATTTCGCTCTCGTTCATGGCTTCCGACAGGCTGAGGGCGCGGTGCGAATCGATCAGGGTCATCGATCCCTTGTGCAGGTCGTGCCTGCCCAGAAAGGCGTCATCGGAGGGGGCAAGCACATCGACAATGGCGTGCCCGACGGCGGTGATGTCATATTCGACGGTCATATAATCAGGGCCTCAGAATCCGGTTGCTATGCTGTAACCTAATGATCAATAAAGAGTCCATGAGCAAGCGTATTCTGATCCTGACCCCCAATCCAGACCATCCGTCGCACCATGGCCGCTGGCCTTATGTGCTGGAGGCCTATCGTGAAGCCCTGGCCGGCATCGACGCCGAAGTGTTCGACCAGCCGTGGTCGGAGCCGATCGACGGGGATTACGACCTGATCCTGCCGCTGGTCGCCTGGGGCTATCATAACGCGCCCAACAGCTTTATCGGCGCCATGACGGCGATGGGGGCCGCCGAAAGGCGCGTCTTCAATCCGCCGGAAATCGTCTCATGGAACGTCGACAAGCGCTATCTGCGCGATCTCGCCGAGGCCGGTGTGCGCATCATCCCGACCCTGTTCACCGAGCACCTGACAGATGAAGACGTGGCGCGCGCCCGCGCCGATTTCGGACAAAAGGCTTTGGTGCTGAAACCGGCCATTTCCGCCGGGGCGAAAAACACCCTGATCTGGGAAGGCGATAATCTCTTATCCTCCCCTGCTTTAGCGGGGGAGGGGGACCACGAAGTGGTGGAGGGGGCCACAGCCCCGCCCGTCGGCCCGGCCATGATCCAGCCCTTCATGCCGGCCATCCAGTCGGAAGGCGAATGGTCCCTGCTTTATTTCGTCGGGCAGTTTTCCCATGCCGTGCTGAAGACGCCGAAATCGGGCGATTTCCGTTCGCAGCCCGATTATGACGCCCATCTGCGCGTCTTGACACCGCCGCCGGAAGCCCTGCGACTGGCACAATCGGCCATCGACTTCATCGGCCGCGACCGCCTGCTCTATGCCCGCGTCGATATGGTGCGGGCTGAGGATGGCGGCTTCTGCCTGATGGAACTGGAGCTGATTGAGCCGGACCTTTACCTGACCTACGATCCGGAAGCTTCGATGCGTTTCAAGGATGCGGTCGAGGCGGCGCTGCATGTCTGCGGCTGCGCACATGCCGATCATGTGCATTGAAACCGAACGTCTGGCGCTGAAACCGCTGGCCGCCACGGATTACGATTTCCTGTGCGCGCTTTGGGTCCAGCGCGGGGTCTATCACCATATCACCGGCAAGCCGATGCGCCCGGAAGAGGTGTGGCTGCGGCTACTGCGCGATATCGGCCACTGGCAGGTTTTCGGCTTTGGCAACTGGTCGGTGCGGCTGAAGGACACGGACCAGCCGATCGGCGTCGTCGGCATTTTCGATTATAAACGCGACATCAGGCCCGCCTTCGATGCCTTCGAGACCGGCTGGGTGTTCGACAGCGCCTTTCACGGACAGGGCTATGCCGCGGAAGCGCTGACAGCGGCGCTGGCCCATGCCGACGAAACATTGAATCTGCCGCGCCTGATCTGCATGATCAGCCCGGAGAACGCGGCCTCGCTGAAACTGGCGCTGAACCACGGCTACAGGCCCTTGCGCGACAGCATCTTCCACGGCCAGCCGGTGTTTATTCTGGAGCGGCTCCATCCCTGAATGTCATCCGGTTGACGTCCGCACTTTTTCATGATTAGTTATTTAGATAATTAGCTAAATAAAGAGAAAAATCATGTCGCAGGGTTTTGAGAATATCGGGCGGATCGATCCGGCGGTTAATGCGGATGCCGTTGCCGGACGCGTCATCTATGCCCCGGTCAAGTCGCTGTTTCTGTTAAGCATGTACGCCGCCACCCTCTACGGGCTGATTCATTATCTGCGCTGGGATACCGTTCTCCTGTTCGGCTTCAAGACGGTCGCCGTCCTGCTGCTCGGCCATAGTGTCGGGATGCACCGCCGGCTGATCCACAAGAGCTTTGACTGCCCTCTGTGGCTGGAACGCATACTGGTCTATTTCGGTGTCCTGGTGGGACTGGGCGGCCCCTTCGCCATGATCCGCACCCACGACTTCCGAGACTGGGCGCAGCGCCAACCGCGATGCCATGACTATTTCGCCCATCGCCAGCCCATGCCAATCGATGCCATGTGGCAGATGCACTGTGATATCCGGCTGGAGAACCCGCCGCGCCTGACCATCGAACCGGACGTCGCCCAGGACTCTTTTTATCGCTTTATCGATCGGCACTGGATCGCCATTCATCTGCCGTGGATCGCTGTCTTCTACCTGATCGGCGGCTGGGCCTGGGTCATCTGGGGCGTCTGCGCGCAGATCGCCACCACGGTCACCGGCCACTGGCTGATCGGCTACTTCGCTCATCAGGCGCATGACGATGATTGGCAGATAAAGGGCGCCGGCGTGCAAGGACGCAATGTGCCGCTGACCGGCCTGATCACCATGGGCGAAGGCTGGCATAACAATCATCACGCCTTCCCCGGCTCGGCGCGGATCGGGCTTTATAAAGGTCAGAGCGATCCCGGCTATCGCTTTATACGGATGCTCGAAGCGCTTGGGCTGGCGTGGAATATCCGATTGGCAAGGGACTTGCCGCACCGTCCGCAACGGCAATGGTCAGAAGGTGCGCAACCGCATTTCGGACCCGATGTGAAACTCTGCCCGTCCCTGTTGTGGATCCGCAGGCTGGTAAGGCTTAAGGCAGGATAAGCAAGGCACCTCATCACCACATTTCGGCCTGCGGCCTCGTGCGCGCCCCATCAAAGATGGGGAGGTACAAGAAAGAGTGCTTTTATACCTCCCCAGTTTACTGGGGAGGGGGACCGCGCCGAAGGCGTGGCGGTGGGGTTTCTTTCTTAAACCAGCGGCGTGAAATCGACACCGATCTTCGGGCATAAATCCCGCACAATGCAAATCTCACACTTCGGCTTGCGCGCCACGCAGACATAGCGGCCGTGCAAGATCAGCCAGTGGTGCGCGCGGGTCAGCCAGGGTTTCGGGATGATCTGCATCAACTGCTTTTCCACCTTGTCCGGCGTATTGGCCGCGGCATCGACCAGGCCCAGCCGGTGCGACACGCGATAGACGTGCGTATCGACCGCGATGGCCGGCTCGATGCCCATCTCATTGAGCACCACCGACGCGGTTTTATTGCCCACGCCCGGCAGGCTGATCAGGGCCTCGCGGTTCATCGGCACCTGACCGCCGTACTGATCGAGCAGGATGCGGCACATGGCCATGACGTTCTTCGCCTTGTTGCGGTAAAGCCCGATCGAGCTGATCATCCGCATCAGCCTGTCCTCGCCGAGCGCCAGCATGTCGGCCGGATTATCGGCGATGGCGAACAGCGGCCCGGTCGCCTTGTTGACCGACACGTCCGTCGCCTGTGCCGACAATGCCACCGCCGTCACCAGGGTAAAGGCGTTGGTGTAGTTCAGTTCGGTCTTCGGCTCCGGCTTGTCCTGCTCGAAGCGCTCGAACAACTGGCGGATCAGCTCGGGATCGACCCTGTGACGTTTTGCAGGTTTGGGTTTGATGGTTTTCATCGGCGCGCTTCAACAGTAGATGTGAGTGTCTTATGCCCGATTCTCCGGAAACCCTGAAATGACCGCCATACTATTCGTCTGCCTTGGCAATATCTGCCGCTCGCCGCTGGCTGAGGGCGTCTTTCGGCACCAAGTGGTCAAGGCACGGATGGAGGGGCGCTTCACCATCGATTCCGCCGGCTGCGGCGGCTGGCACAGTGGCGAATTGCCCGACAAGCGCTCGATCGCCGTGGCGCAGACGCATGGCATCGATATCTCCGGCCAGCGCGCAAGACAGATTCACATTGAGGATTTCGACCGCTTCGACCTGATCCTGGGCCTCGACCGCGATAATGTGCATCACCTCGCCGCCATGCGGCCCGAAGGCTCAAAGGCCAAGGTGGCGCTCTATCTCGAAGAAGCGCTTAGCGTGGCGAAGAACGTGCCCGATCCCTATTACGGTGGCCAATCGCATTTTGAAGAAGTCTACCGCCTGTGCGAAAAGGCAAGCGCGGGCTTGCTAAAGGCCCTGACACATGCCTGAATGCCGGCCAATGATCATCCGGAACCCATAAGCATGTCCACCCAGGAAAAACTCGATTTCACCGCCCGCGCCAAGGCGCATATCGACCTGTGCAACGCACAGAGCGCCCATGCGCATGGCGAGGATGTCGCCCTGTCGGCCATGTACGCGGCGGCGCGCTATACCGCCTTTCTCTGCACCGGCGCCAATATTTCCGGCGCGCAGATGGCCGGCCGCCGCGAGGAAGCCCTGGCCATTTTCGACGATCAGTTCCGGCAGATGTTCCTCGATTGCTACGACGAGTTCGCCCGCAATTTTGATCCGCTCAAGCGGTAGACCGAATCGACATTCAGCAACCGCCCCCTTCTTATACCTCCCCACTTGTGGGGAGGGGGACCGCACGACCGCAGGGAGATGCGGTGGTGGGGGTGTCGCCGTCAATACGGAAGCTTGCGTTTCCGATCACATGAAATCGGCAGGTCTATATCCGCCCATAACCTGAACGTACATGAGCCGGCAGCCCCCACCACCGCATCTAGCGCTTCGCGCGTCGTGCGGTCCCCCGCCCCGTAAACGGGGCGGTATAAGACGGGAGATACGCTGAGTGTCGATCCGCCCAGGCGATATGATGTAAGCTTGCATCGCCTGCCCCAGTTATAGGGAAGGCGAAAACGAATAAAGCGAATGTCATCTCGCTCACAACTACAAAATATACCGGCTCAGGTCGGCGTCGGTGGCGATATCGCCCAGGCGCTTTTTGACGTAATCGGCATCGATGGTGACGGTCTGGCCGTGCATGTCCGACGCCGTGAAGGAAATATCCTCCATCACCTTCTCGATCACGGTTTGCAGACGGCGCGCGCCGATGTTTTCCACCTTGGCGTTGACCGTGGCGGCGGCCTCGGCCATGACGGCGATGGCGCTGTCATCGAACACCAAAGTCACGCCTTCGGTGGCCATCAGGGCCTGGTTCTGCTTGATCAGATTGGCTTCCGGTTCGCTTAAAATGCGGCGGAAGTCTTCCTGCGTCAGCGCCTTCAGTTCAACGCGGATCGGCAGGCGGCCCTGCAATTCCGGCAGAAGATCGGACGGCTTCGAGACATGAAACGCGCCGGAGGCGATGAACAGGATATGGTCGGTCTTGACCGGGCCGTACTTGGTCGAAACCGTGGTGCCCTCGATCAGTGGCAGCAGGTCACGCTGCACGCCTTCGCGTGACACATCCGCCCCGCCGCGATCGGAGCGTGAGGCCACCTTGTCGATCTCATCGAGGAAGACGATGCCTTCATTTTCGGCCAGTTTCAGCGCCTCGTTGGCGACCGATTCCTGATCGAGCAGTTTGTCGGATTCCTCGGTGATCAGCGGCGCCATGGCGGCCTTCACCGTGGTCTTGACCGTTTTCTTGCGGCCGCCCATCGCCTTTGACAGCATATCGCCGAGATTGAAAGCGCCCGCCTGCTGGCCGGGGATTTCCATGATGCCGATGGGTGCGCTGTCGGCCAGGGAAATCTCGATTTCCTTGTCGTCCAGTTCGTTGTTGCGCAGCTTCCTGCGGAACGAATCGCGCGTCGCCGCCGCGGCGGTTTCGCCCACAAGCGCGTCGATCAGCCGTTCCTCGGCATTGTGCTCGGCCTTGGCGCGGACGCCGGCGCGGTTCTTGTCCTTGACCATCAGCATGGCCGCTTCCACCAGGTCGCGCACGATCTGATCGACATCGCGGCCGACATAGCCGACCTCGGTGAACTTGGTGGCCTCGACCTTGATGAAAGGCGCCTGGGCCAGCTTCGCCAGCCGGCGGGCGATCTCGGTCTTGCCGACGCCGGTCGGCCCGATCATCAGGATATTCTTCGGCGTGATCTCGTCGCGGATCGACTCGTCGGTAGCCTTGCGCCGCCAGCGGTTGCGCAAGGCGACGGCGACGGCCTTCTTGGCGTCATGGTGGCCAATGATATGGCGATCAAGTTCGGAAACGATCTCGCGGGGAGAGAAAGTGGTCATTTCAGGCACTCAGTTTGGGGGATCTGGACATCAGCGTGACGCCGTTCCGTGTTTCAAGACTTTCAAATCCGGCCTTGCGGTAAGCCGAAAGGGCGCGGTCGTTGTGACTGCCGGGATCGATCACCAGACGGGTCGCGCCTTTCGCCAGAAGGTCATCACCGAACTGACGCAGGATTTGCGGACCCAGGCCCTCGCCTGTCAGCGACACATCGCCGATAAACAGGTCCAGGCCGAGCGCGCCTTCCAGTTGATCCGGGCCGCAACGGTAATACTGAATATAGCCGATCGGGCGCTTGTTCAGTTCGATGATAAAGGGCGCGCCTTCATCCGAACCGATGAGGTCCAGCGCCTGCTCGACCTCGTCTTCCGGTGTCGAACCGTCTTCCGACCAGAACGGCTGGACATGCGGCGACGACATCCAAATCAGCAGAAGGCCGGCGTCGCTGTCCGTGAGGGGCCGGAAGGTGATCATCCCACGCGCTCTTCAAGCTGATGAATTTGCTGGCGGGTGCGCCTGGAGCAGATTTCAGTCTTTTCAAAGATATGGTTATCGGGCCAAATTATCCCAGCTTTGATCGCCGCAATTTTCAGGGTCCTCACATTATCGACTCTGGCATACGCCCAAAGCTTCCACTTCGGCACCTGCACCGACCACCACAACCACATAAAAATCCACGCCGGTATAAGTGCCAACAAACAGATGTTAAGCGCCATTTCTAAAATTTGGCCATCCGATCCTCCGCGAAGGAAGTAAAGTGGAACAGCCAAAACAGCTAATATAATCAGAGGCACTCGCCCAAAACCGTATACTGACTTTTTGCCCTGACGAATGGCTTCTTGTATGGTGACGGAGCCACGCATTATAGAATCTCAATAGTCAGATGGTCGTTCGTGTAAACACAAATTGACGACGCGATCTTCATGGCCTTGCGGGCAATGACCTCGGCGTCGGGTTCATATTCCAGCAGGGCGCGCGCGGCGGAAAGCGCATAGGTGCCGCCCGAACCGATGGCCGCCACGCCGTCTTCCGGCTCCAGCACATCACCGACGCCGGTAATGGTCAGGACGGTGTGTTTATCGGCCACCAGCAGCATGGCTTCCAGGCGGCGCAGGTAACGGTCGGTGCGCCAGTCCTTGGCCAGATCGACGCAGGCGCGCGCCAGTTGGTCGGGATAAAGTTCCAGCTTGGCTTCCAGCCGTTCCAGCAGGGTGAAGGCGTCGGCCGTGGCCCCGGCGAAACCGGCGATGACCTTGCCGCCCTGGAGCGTGCGCACCTTGCGCGCCCCGCCCTTGACGATGGTCGGCCCCATCGACACCTGGCCGTCGCCGGCGATGACCGTCTTGTTGTTCTTGCGCACGGCCACGATGGTGGTGCCGTGCCAGTTCGGGAAATTTGAGTCTGTCATGACGCCCTACTTGGCGCTTTTGCACCGGGCTTTCAAGAGCGCTTGCGGCGAAAGCCCCGCGACACGTCCTCCCAGACGGGGCCGATGGCGATAATGGCCAGCAAAAGCGAAAACGGCAGGACCGTGATGAAACCGGCCCATTTGAACACCAGCGCTCCGGTGAGTCCGCCCAACAGGAAACCGGCCAGCAGACGGCCGAGCAGGACGACCTTTTTCAGGTGAAACCGCACTTCGCTGTGAGTGGTGCGCTCAAACAGGAACCGTCCGCATTCGATGCCGAGGTCGGTGACGATGCCGGTGACGTGGGTGGTGCGGATTTCGGCGTGCGAAATCTTGGTGATCAGGCTGTTTTGCAGGCCCATGGTGAAGCACAGGAGCGCGACCGTGACCTCGACATCCCGCGCCAG
>Ga0153956_1000424_pt1 | contig 49084 bp, 41 predicted proteins | sample TSFL040MetaG_FD_104704 | JGI IMG/M metagenome (GOLD analysis project Ga0153956, IMG submission 104704) | Attine ant fungus gardens microbial communities from Florida, USA - TSFL040 MetaG | ecosystem: Host-associated > Fungi > Mycelium > Unclassified | place: USA: Florida, Wekiwa Springs... | reverse complement strand
TTCCTCATGCCTCGCGGGTCACGCCAGGAGGCGCGTTCGCAGTTAGCGACAACATGTGTCGCTAACTGCGAACTCGGTCCGGGCCGGGGACCCTCAGGGGGCCGGAAGCGTGACGTCCCCGGCGTCTTCGTCACGGACAGGGGCTAGGTGTGGACCCTTGCGCGCGGGGACGTCACGGAGGTCCGACCTCCCCACGACCTGTGACGGGACCCTCCGGGATACGTGACGAACCCTCGGCCTCGCCCGCAAGCCTCCCGGAAGACGTGAGGAACCCTCGACGCCTTCCCCGCAGACCTCCCGTGCCCTGGGCTCCTCATGGGGGTCACAGCCTGCCCGGACCCCCATGAGGAGCCCAGGGGCCCCCCTCGGACGGCCGCCCGGGCCACGGGCCCCCGCCACCTCGGACGGCCGCCCGGGCCACGAAGCCCCGCCCCCTCGGACGGCCGCCAACACCCCGGGCCCCCGCCCGCCCCGTCCCCGGCTCCGCCCCGACGGCATCAACCCCTACTACGCCCGCGTCGCCCGGTCGAGAGCGTTGATCACCGACTCGTACTCGTGCCCCGTCGCCCGGGTCAGGCCGATCTCGCAGGTGCGGTTGCTGCTGAGGTAGGCGTCGAAGTGGCAGCCGGCCAGCTCGCTTGCCTCGGCGCGGGTGGCGCTCGCGGTCAGCTCGGGGTGGGAGATGCCGCGATCGCCGGCGAAGCCGCAGCAGGTCGCGGTCGGCGGCTGGTAGACGTCGTCCGCGAGGGCCGTGGCGAGGGCGCGCAGGTGCGGCGCGTGGCCCTGGCGGTGGGTGGCGCAGGTCGGGTGGATCGCCACCGCGCCGAGCTTGCGCACGATCTCCAGCTCGGGCAGCAGGCGGTCGTGGGCCCAGGCGACCGAGTCGAGGATCTGGAGCTTTGCCAGGCGGGCGGCGCTCGCCTCGCTCAACGTCCCCTCCCCCGGTTCGACTACCTGACCGGTGCAGGAGGCGGCGTCGACGACGACCGGCAGCGCGGCTTCGCCGCTCCACGCCCACAGCCGCTCGACCAGATCGTTGGCCTTGTGCGCGTGCGCCGCCTCGAAGCCTTTCGAGGCCCACGGCAGCCCGCAGCAGCTCCCCGCCACGTCCGCCGGGATCCACACCGGCAGCCCCGCCCGCACCGAGACCTCCACGAGCGCCTCGACCGGCCCGCCGCCGAAGATCCGGTTCGTGCAGGAAGGGACGTAGACCGCGGCCGCGCCCTCCGGCCCCCCGACGCTTGTTCCCCTATGGGTAACAAGCGTCGGGGGGGTTGTCGGGGGGAGCTGGCCTGGGGCCGGGCCGGGGAGTGCGCGGGCCTGGCGGGTGCGGCGGGCCAGGGGGGCGCCGACGCGCAGCGCCACCCGCGAGGCCGACTCGACCGTCCGCCAGCGCTTCGCCGCGGCCAGCGCCGCCCGCTCGGCGCGCTCGGTGTGGCGCGCGGCGCGCAGCTCCTTCACCAGCGCCCCGGTGTCGATCCCCACCGGACAGGCGAGCTGACAGCTGCCGTCCGCGGCGCAGGTGTCGAGGGCCTCGTAGCCGAGCTCCTCGAGCAGCGCCCGCTGCAGCGGCGAGCCGGTCGGCTGCCGCGCGATCTCCCGCCGCACCACGATCCGCTGGCGCGGCGTCGTGGTCAGGTCGCGGCTCGGGCAGACCGGCTCGCAGAAGCCGCACTCGACGCAGGTGGTCGCCGACTCCTCGATCGGCGGCGTCGTCTTCAGGTCCCGCAGGTGCGCGGTCGGGTCGCGGTTGAGGACGACGCCGGGCGACAGCACCCCATCGGGGTCGGCGAGCCGCTTCACCCGCCACATCAGCTCGGTCGCCTTCGTCCCCCACTCGCGCTCCACCCACGGGGCCATGTTCACGCCGGTCCCGTGCTCGGCCTTCAGCGAACCGTCGTACTTGTCGACGATCAGCTCGACCAGGCCCCGCATGAAGGCCTCGTAGCGCTCGGTGTCCTCCGGCTTGGCGAAGTCCGGGGTCAGCATGAAGTGGAGGTTCCCGGCCGAGGCGTGGCCCGCGACGCCGGGCAGGAAGCCGTGCTCGCCGAGCAGCGCCTGCAGGTCCCGCGCCCCCTCGGCGATCCGCGCGGGCGGCACGCAGACGTCCTCAACGATCAGCGACGTTCCCGGCAGCCGCACCTTGCCGACCAGGCCGTGGAGGCCCTCGCGTACGCGCCAGGCGATCTCGATGTCGGCCTCCGCGCGGGTAAAGGCGGGCGGGGCGAGGGTCTCGTGGCGCGCGAGGATCGCCGTGGCGCGCGCCACCCGCGTGTCGAGCTCCTCCCCGCTCTCGCCGCCGAACTCGACCAGGAGCGCGGCACCGGTCGGGTCGAGCTCCTTGAACTCCGGCGGCGCGCCGACCATGCTCCAGCCCGCCGCGATCAGCGCCGGGGCGACCATCAGCTCGACCGCGGTGGCGCCGCTCGCGACCAGCTCGCCGACCGGGGCGACGGCGCGGTCGATGTCCGGGAAGTGGATCCAGGAGACGGTCGTCAGCGACGGCCGCCGGACGGTGTCGAAGACGACCTCGGGGATCCAGCCGAGCGTCCCCTCCGAGCCGACCAGCAGGCGGCGGAAGATCTCCAGCGGCTCCTCGGCGTCGAGGAACGCGCAGAGGCGGTACCCGGTCGTGTTCTTGATCTCGAACTTGCGACGGATCCGGGCACTGAGGTCGGCGTCGGCGCGGATCTCGTCGCGGATCGCCGCCAGCCCCGCGGCCAGCTCCGGCTCGGCCGCCGCGAACTCGGCGGCGGCGCCGGGCGCGGCGGTGTCGATCCGCGTCCCCGAGGGGAGGACGAAGGTCAGCGAGCGCACCGTCGAGTAGGAGTCCTTGGTCACCCCGCAACGCATCCCGCCGGAGTTGTTGGCGACGACGCCGCCGACCGTGGCGACGTCGGTGCTCGCCGGGTCAGGCCCGAGGCGGCGGCCGAGCGGGGCGAGCACGCGGTTGACGTGGCCGAGGATCGTGCCGGTCCCGACCCGCACCGCGGCGCCGTCCTCCTCGACCGTGAGGCCGCGGAAGTGGCGGCGGACGTCGACCAGGATGCCGTCGGTCTGTCCCTGACCGTTGAGGCTGGTGCCGGCGGCGCGGAAGGTGACCGGGATGCCCCGGGCGCGGCCGAAGGCGAGGACCTTGGCGACGTCCCCCGGCTCCTTCGCCATCACCACCGCGCGGGGGAAGCGACGGTACGGCGACGCGTCGGAGGCGTAACGGATGAGGTCCCCGGGGCGGGTGAGGACGCGGTCGGCGCCGAGCAGCGCCTCGAGCTCCCCGCGCAGCGGCTGGGCGACGCCGGCGGCGAGCGAGTCGGGCGCGCGATCGGGGGACGGGTCGCGCGGGGGCGGCGCGAGCGCGGCGGGCCCGCGGTCGAGGAGCGAGCGCAGCACCGTCATCAGCTACCTCCGGACGACACGCCTAGAAGAGTGACATGCCCGGGGCGACGGGCACTTCGACCAGCTCCGGCCGCGACGAGGCCAGCGCCGCCCGCAGCGCGCCCGCGACGCCGTCGCGATCGGTCGCCGTCGTCGTGCTCACCCCGTAGCCCGCGGCGACCGCGGCGACGTCGAGGCGCGGCAGGTCGAGGCCGGGCGCGCCGGCGATCTGCTCGACTTCGGCGAACCACTTGAGGATCGCGTACTCCTCGTTGCGGAGGACCAGGAAGGTGACCGGCACGTCGTAGGCGACGGCGCTCCAGAAGCCGCTGATCGCGTACTGGGCCGAGCCCTCGCCGAGGACGCAGACGACGGGGCGGTCGGGCTCCGCCAGCTGCACGCCGATCGACGCGGGGAGGCCGAAGCCGAGGCCGCCGCCGGCGCTGAAGTAGTAGGAGCCGGGGCGCGAGAGGCGCAGCTGGTTGCGCAGCGCCAGGGTCGAGGAGGGGGACTCGAGGACGACGATCGCGTCCTCGGGCAGCGCCTCGCGGAGGGCGCCGTGGACGGTGGAGGCGTTGAGCGGGTCGGTGACCGGGAGGTCGCCGGGGCCGGGGTTCGGCTCGGGGGCGGGGCGGTCGGATGCGGGGACCGCCGCGACCAGCGCCGCCAGGGTCAGGCCGACGTCGGCGACGATCGCGTCCCCCATCGGCGCGCGGACCGCCTCGTCGGGGTCGGAGGTGATCGCGACCAGGCGGGCGCCCTCGGGCAGCAGCGGGCCGGGGATGTGGGGGTAGTACGGGAAGACGGAGCTGCCGACGACGAGGATCAGGTCGTGGCCCTCGAGCGTCTGCCCGACCGGGCCGATCGCGGGCGGCAGGACGCCGCGGAAGTGCGGGTGGTCCTCGGGGAAGCCGAGGCGGACGCCGCCGGTCGCGGGCGAGGCCCAGACCGGGAGCCGCTGGCGCTCGGCGAGGGCGACGGCGCTCTCCCAGCCGCCGGCCGAGTCGATGTCGGGGCCGGCGACGAGGACCGGGTTGCGGGCCGCGTCGAGCGCCGCCGCGAGCGCCGCGACGGCGGCCGGGTCGGCGACCGCGCGGCCGCTCACCTTGCGGGTGATCGCGTGGCGGGCGTCGGCGGCGTCGAGCTCGGCCTCCCAGTCGTCCATCGGCAGCGAGACGAAGACCGGGCCGCGCGGCGCCAGCCCGGCGAGGTGGGCGCCGTGGGCGAGCGCCAGCGGCACGTCCTCGGCGCGCGGCGGCTCGTAGCTCCACTTGACCAGCGGGTGCGGCATCCGGGTCGCGTCGCGGTTGGTGAGGTTGGCCTGCAAGGTGATCTGGGCGCGCGCCTGCTGGCCGGCGGTGATCAGGAGCGGCGAGTGGTTGGCCTGGGCGTTGAAGATCGCCCCCATCGCGTTGCCGACGCCCGGCGCGGTGTGCAGGTTGACCACGGTGGTGCGGCCGCTCGCCTGGGCGAAGCCGTCGGCCATCCCGACCACCACCGCCTCGTGCAGGCCGAGCACGTAACGGAAGTCGCTCGGGAAGTCACGGAGCATCGGCAGCTCGGTCGAGCCCGGGTTGCCGAAGATCGTCGTCATCCCCTGCTCTCGAAAGAGATCGAAGGTCGCTTCGCGAACGGTCGGCATCGGCGGCATGTTACATGGATTGGTGTAGAGATTGTGCACGGCTGAGCGAGCCGCCGGGGACGCTCGCGCAATACGCTTGATCCTCCCCCAAAGGCTTCACGATATCCCCCCACACACCACGGAGGCAGAAACTTGAGCGTTGACGCGGAGACCACCTCGGGCGAGCAGCTCTGGGGCGGCGAGACCACCAAAGCAGTCGACAACTTCCCGGTTTCCGGCGAGCGCGTGCCGGTCCCCGTGGTGCGCTGGCTGGGCCGGATCAAGTCCGCCGCGGCGGAAGCGAACGGCGCGCTGGGCAAGCTCGACGGTGACGTCGCCGAGCGGATCGCCACCGCCGGCACCGCCGTCGCCGAGGGCAAGCACGACGACCAGTTCCCGATCGACGTCTTCCAGACCGGCTCGGGCACCTCGTCGAACATGAATGCCAACGAGGTGATCGCTAACCTCGCGGGCGACGGGGCGCATCCCAACGACCACGTGAACATGGGACAGTCGTCGAACGACGTCTTCCCGAGCGCGGTGCACCTGGCGGCGCTGGACGAGGTGACGCACGACCTGCTGCCCGCGATGAACGCGCTCGAGGACGCGCTGGCGGCCAAGGCGAAGGAGTTCACCGACGTCGTCAAGGCCGGGCGCACGCACCTGATGGACGCGGTGCCCGTGACCCTCGGCCAGGAGTTCGGCGGTTACGCGGCGCAGATGCGGCTCGGCGTGCAGCGGGTCGAGGCGACGCTGCGGCGAGTCGGCCAGATCCCGCTCGGCGGCACCGCCACCGGGACCGGGCTCAACACCCACCCGGAGTTCGCCGCCAAGGTGCGACAGAAGCTCGCCACCGACACGGGGCTTGAGATCTCCGGCCCGCTCGACGCCTTCGAGGCGCAGGGCAACCGCGACGCGCTGGTCGAGCTGTCCGGCGCGCTGAAGGTCTACGCCGTCTCGCTCAACAAGATCGCCAACGACCTGGCGCTGATGGGCTCCGGCCCGCGGGCGGGGCTCGCCGAGCTGCGCCTGCCGGAGCTGCAGAAGGGCTCCTCGATCATGCCCGGCAAGGTCAACCCGGTGATCCCCGAGGTCGTCATCCAGGTCGCCGCCCAGGTGATCGGCAACGACGCCGCGATCACGATCGGCGGCATGCAGGGCCAGTTCGAGCTGAACGTGCGGGTGCCGCTGATCGCGCGCAACCTGCTCGGCTCGATCAAGCTGCTGGCGAGCGCGTCGCGCCTGCTCGACGAGAAGTGCGTCGCGGGCCTCGAAGCCAACGAGGAGATGACCGAGCGCCACGCCGAGGCCACCCTGGCGACGGCCACCGCGCTCAACCCCCATATCGGCTACGACGCCGCCGCCGCGATCGTCAAGGACGCCGCCGACTCCGGCCGCCCGCTGCGCGAGGTCGCCCTGGAGCACGGGGTGTCGACCGAGACCCTGGACGAGGCCCTCGACCACCGCGCGATGGCGCGGCCCCACGAGAGCTAGAGGTTTTCGGCCCGTCGACGCGGGGGCCTGCGGGGCGGGCGGCCGTCCGAGGTGGGGCGCGGGTGTCCTGGGCTCCTCATGGGGGTCCGGGCAGGCTGTGACCCCCATGAGGAGCCCAGGACGTGAGGCTTCGCGTAGGGAGACGTCAAGGGTTCGTGACGGAGAGGCCGGGGACGTCACCCCTCCCGGCCCCTGCGGGGTCCCGCCCCGGACCGCGTTCGCAGTTAGCGACACATGTTGTCGCTAACTGCGAACGCGCCTCCTCAGGTGACCCGCGACGTCTGGGGAAGACGGGAGGAAGCGTGACGTTCCCGTGACCCTCCCGGCCAGGACCTGGCCGGGACGCCCCGGGGCGCCCGAGAGGGACGGCGGGGGTGACCCTGGACGAACCTCCCCGCAGTTCGTGAGGGAAGGGTCACCCCCGCCGTCCCGGCCACGCCTGGGAATCGAGCACTACCCCTGCAAGGTGACGAACCTCTCCTCGGTCAGCTCGTAGACCGCGAAGGCTGGGCCCTCGCGGGTGTTGCCGCTGTCCTTGACGCCGCCGTAGGGCATCTGGTCGGCGCGGAAGCTGGGGACTTCGTTGACCATGATGCCGCCGAACTCGAGGGTCTTGCCGGCTTCGATCGCGCGGCCGAGGTCCTTGGTGAAGACGCCTGCCTGGAGGCCGAACTTAGAGTCGTTGGCCATCGCCAGGCCTTCCTCGAAGGAGTCGAAGGTGTCGATCGTGGCGAGCGGGCCGAAGGCCTCCTCGCACCAGACCTTGGAGTCTTTGGGGGCGGCGCGGAGGAGGGTCGGGGCGATGCAACGACCCTCGTCGACCAGCTCGCCGCCGGTGAGGAGCTCGGCGCCCGCGGCGACCGCCTCGTCGATCCACTCCTTGACCCGGTCGCGGTCGGCCGGGGTGATGAGGGGGCCGACGTCGGTCTCGGGGTCGAGGGGGTCGCCGACCTTCAGGCGCTCGACGTTGCCCACCAGGCGCTCGGTGAAGCGCTCGGCGATGGCGGAGTGCAGGAGGATCCGCTGGATCGAGATGCAGACCTGGCCCGCGTGGGCGAAGGCGGCGATCTGCGTCTTGTCGGCGGCCGCCTGCCAGTCGCCGTCCTCGTTGACGACGAGCGGGGCGTTCGAGCCGAGCTCCAGGTTCACCTTCTTGTGCGGGGCCTTGGAGCGGATGCCCCAGCCGACCGGCGCCGAGCCGGTGAAGGTGATCGCGCCGACCAGCGGGTGCTCGACGATCGCGTTGCCGACCTCGCGGCCGGAGCCGGGGACGACGTTCAGCCACCCCTCCGGCAGCCCCGCCTCGTTGAGGATCTCCACCAGCTTGATCGCCGTGATCGGGGTCTGCCCGGCGGGCTTCAGCACCACCGCGTTGCCCGCCGCGATCGCCGGGCCGAGCTTGTGGGCGACCAGGTTCAGCGGGAAGTTGAAGGGCGAGATCGCGCCGACCACCCCGTAGGGCACGCGCAGCATCACGCCGAGCTTGCCGACGCCGCCGGCGCTCGCGTCCATCGGCACCGTGCCGCCGGTCAGCTTGCGCGCCTCGACCGCGCTGAAGGTGAGCGTGTCGACGCAACGCTGCGCCTCGACCGTCGCCGTCTTCAGCGGCTTGCCCGCCTCGGCGGCGATCGTCCGCGCCAGGTCCTCGACCCGCTCGCGCACCAGGGCGGCGGCCCGGTCGAGCACCGCGGCGCGCTCGTGCCGCGGGAAGTCAGCCGTCTCGAAAGCGCGGTGGGCGGCCTCGATCGCGCGGATCGCGGTCGCCTCGTCCCCGGTCGCGACGCGCCCGACGACCGTCCCGTCGTAGGGGCTCTCGACCTCCTGCCAGCCGGTCCCCTCGCTCCACTCACCGGCGACGAGAAGCTTGTGGTCGGTGGACCTCACCGTCTGCGTTGCCAACTCGGACCCCCTCTCTCGGCGTTCAACCGTGCTTTACACCTCCAGCGTAGCGCCGGCCGGTGACGGGCGGGCGGACCGAGGGCGCGGAGAAATAGCCCCAGGCTGCCGGCGGCCGCCCAGCGCCGCCGGCGCGACTCCGCGACGCCGCCCCGGTTTGGTGTGATGACCACTCCCCGATGTCCTCGCCGCGCCCTCGCCCCATCCCCCTCGCCCTCGCGCTGCTCGCGGCGCTGGCCTGCGCCTGCGGGGCACTCGCCGCGAGCGCCCGCGCCCAGGTCAACTGGGTCGTCCACGGGCACGGCTTCGGCCACGGGGTCGGCCTGAGCGCCTACGGCGCCTACGGCTACGCGCTGCACGGCAAGGACTACAAGTTCATCCTCGGCCACTACTACCCGGGGACGAGCCTCGGCACGGTCAGCGGCCCGCTCGTCGTCCGCGTGCTGCTGGAAACCGCCGGCGACGACGTCACCTTCAGCGAAGCGACCGGCGCCTGCGGGGTGAAGCTGGAACCGACGCGCAGCTACGAGGCGCACCGCCTGGGCGGCGTCGTCGTCCTGCGGACCTCGGGCGGCAAGCCGCTGAAGCGCTGCGGTGGGACGCTGCGCGCGGCCGGCGCCGGGGTCATCGACATCGGCGGCACCCGCTATCGCGGCGCGCTCGAGATCATCCCCGCCGGCTCGCGCGAACTGAACGTCGTCAACGCGCTCGCCCTCGAGGCCTACGTGAAGGGCGTGATCGCGAACGAGTCGCCGCCCTCCTGGCCCGCGGCCGAGCTGCAGGCGCAGGCGGTCATCTCGCGCTCCTTCGCCCTGACCGGCGGTGTCGGCGGCGACGGGTTCGACCTCTACGCGGACACCCGCAGCCAGGTCTACAAAGGCCTCGAAACGGAGTACACGACCTCCGACGCCGCCGCCGAAGCGACCGCGGGCCAGGTGCTGATGTACGAAGGCAACGTCGCCGAGACGCTCTTCTCCGCCTGCTCGGGCGGCAAGACGGAGAGCATGGAAAACGTTTTCGGCAGCGCCGTCCCGTACCTGGTCGGCGTCCCCGACCCCTACGACGACACCTGCCCGCTGCACGACTGGACGCTGAAGCTCAGCGGGCCGGAGATCAGCGCGAAGCTGTCGGGGTTGCTCGACGGGCGGCTGAAGAAAGTCGCGATCGTGAAGACGGGCTACTCGCCGCGGATCATCGAAGCGAAGCTCTACGGCACCGGCGGCGTGACCACGGCGACCGGGGAACAGCTCGAGGTCGCACTGGGCGGATACTCGACCTGGATGACCTTCCAGAAGCTGGTGGGCAAGAAAGCGGCGGGGAAGTGAGGATCTTCCTGGCGGGCGCGAGCGGCGTGATCGGGCAGCGGCTGACACCGCTCCTGGTCAAGGCGGGCCACGCGGTGGCGGGGACGACGCGCTCGGCGGAGCGGGCGGAGCTGGTGCGCGGGCTCGGGGCGGAGCCGGTCGTGCTCGACGTCTACGACGCGGAGGCGCTGCGCGCCGCGGTGGTCGACTTCGCCCCCGACCTGGTCATGCACCAGCTGACCGACCTGCCCGACGACGCGTCCCAGCTCCCCGCGCGGGCAGCCGCCAACGCGCGGATCCGCGAAGCGGGCACCGCCAACCTGATCGCCGCGGCGCAGGCGGCCGGGGCCGGGCGCCTCCTCGCCCAGAGCATTGCCTGGACCCCCGCGGCCGGCAACGGGTCCCGCGCGACCCACGAGGCCCAGGTCCTCGCCTACGAGGGCGTCGGCGTGGTCCTCCGCTACGGCCAGCTCTACGGCCCGGGGACCTACTACGAGTCCGCGCCCCCCGACCCACCCCGCATCGAGATCGGCGCCGCCGCCTGCCGCACCGCCCAGCTCCTCAACTCAGCCCCCGACACGATCGAGATCGTCGAGTGAGGCCCCGTGAGCGGGGGCGGCGATGGCCCCTGGACGAACCTCCCCGCAGTTCGTGAGGGAAGGGGCCGTCGCCGCCCCCGCCCCCACCAACCCCGCCCTCATCAGACCCGAATCGTGATGACGTCCCCGTCCCGCACCACGTAGTCCCGCCCCTCGACCCGCAGCGCCCCCTTCTCGCGCGCCGCGACATAACCGCCGTACTCGACCAGCTCGGCCCAGCCGATCGCCTCCGCTTTGATGAACGCTTCCATGATCTCGGTGTGGATCGTGCCCGCCGCCTCGAGCGCCGTGGCACCGCGGTGGAGCGGGCGGGCGACCGCCTCCTTGCCCTCGCCGGCGGTGAAGAAGGTGATCAGCTCGAGCAGGTCGTAGGCGGCGCGGACGAGGCGCGCGAGGCCAGAGCCCTCGACCCCGTAGGACTCGCGCATCTCCGCCGCTTCGGCGGGGTCGAGCTCGGCCAGCTCGCCCTCGATCCGGGCGCTCACCGCGACCGCCCCGGCGTCGACCGACCGGGCGTGGGCGGCGACGCCCTCCGGCACCGCGGCGGTCTCCTCGTCGACGTTGGCGACGTAGAGGATCGGCTTCGAGGTGATCGCGCCGAGGTTGCGGACCGCGTCGGGCGCCGCCTCGGGGGCCGGGACCGAGCGCGCGGGCCTGCCCGCCGCCAGCGCCTCCTTCACCGCCTCCAGCCACGCCTGCTCGGCGATCGCCGCCTTGTCGCCCGCCTTCGCCTGCTTGCCGACCCGCGGGATGCGGCGCTCGGTCTGCTCGTAGTCGGAGAGGATCAGCTCGGTCTCGATCGTCTCGATGTCGGCGAGCGGGTCGACCCGCCCGTCCGGGTGCACCACGCCCGCGTCCTCGTGACAACGGACGACGTGGCAGATCGCGTCGGTCTCGCGGATCGAGGCGAGGAACTGGTTGCCGAGCCCCTCCCCTTCGCTCGCGCCTTTGACCAGGCCCGCGATGTCGTGGAAGTCGATCGTCGCCGGGACCAGCTCGGAGCTCTTCACGGTCCTGGCGACGGCCTCCAGCCGTTCGTCCGGCACCTGGGCCACGGCGACGTTCGGCTCGATCGTCGTGAACGGGTAGTTGCCGATCTGCGCGCCGCCCGAGGTGAGCGCGTTGAAGAGGGTCGACTTGCCCGCGTTCGGCAGCCCGACGATCCCGACCTTCACCGGGGGACCTCCGGGGTGGCGGGCGCGTCCTCCGCGGTCGGCGGCTTCGGCGGCAGCGGCGCTTCGCGACGCGGCAGCGGGACCGCGAGTCCCAGCAGCGTCCCCAGGACCACGCCGACCGCGACGTCGGACGGGTAGTGCATGCCGAGGTAGGGACGCGCGGTGGCGACGGCGGCGGCGGGGACGAAGGCGACCGCGGCGCGCCGGTCGATCCGGGTCATCGCGGTGGCGACGGCGAAGGAGGAGGTCGAGTGGGCCGAGGGGAAGCTCAGCGAGCTCGGCGCCCCGCCCAGCGGCGGCAGCCCCTTGAGCACCGGGCGCGGCCGCTTGACGAGGAGCTTGACGCCGTAGTTGAGGCCGATCGCGGCCGGGCCGAGCGCCGCGGCGGCGGCCCAGGCGGAGCGCCGCGGCTTGTCGGCGGCGGCCAGCGCGGCGCCGGCGACCAGCCAGCCCGCGCCGTTGTTCCCGGCCTTGCCGAGCAGCTTGGCGGCGCGCTCCAGCGCGGGCGTGTGCCCGCGGGTCCGCATCGCCCGGAGGATCTTCAGGTCGAGGTCACACATCGGCGGGGGAGCATAGCCCCGCCTACTTGAATTCGAAGCTCGCCAGGTCCTGGCCGAAGCTCGGCGAGAAGACCACGTTGTCGAGGTTGATCGCGTCGGAGACGAAGGTCGAGGCGGTGCTCGTCCCATAGGGGGCCAGCGGCGCCTGTTCCATGAATTCCTTGTCGAGCTGCGCGTATTCGGCTTCCTGCCGCGGCCCGACCGGTTCTTCGCCGAGTTCGGTGATCTTCTTGCTCAGCGCCGGATCGGCGAAGCGCGGCAGGTTGGTGCCGTTGGTCGGCGCGATCGATTCTTCGGCCAGCAGCGGCTGGAAGAAGCCGTTCGGGCTCGGGTATTCGAGGTACCAGTTGGCCCAGCCGGTGTCCAGTTCCGGGGTCGAGGAGTTGGTGATGACGGTGAAGTAGTTGTCCGGCGCGAGCACCTTCAGTTCGACCTTGAAGCCGAGTTCTTCGAGCACGCCCTGGTAGTAGGCGCCGGCGTCGTCGGAGGGCGATTCGCTGTTGGTCCAGACGACGACGTCCTTGTCGCTCGGCGCCGCTTCGGCGATCAGCTCCTTGGCCTTCTTGATGTTGTGCGGGTAGAGGTCGAGCTTCTGGTAGCCGGGCATGCCGGGCGGCAGGATCTGCTGGCCGCCTTCGAGGCGCCCCGAGTAGATCCGTTCCAGCGCCGCCGGGTCGATCGCGTAGTTGACCGCCTGGCGCACCTTGACGTCGTCGAACGGCGTCTGGGTCGTGTTCATCCAGAAGAAGTAGTTGCTGAAGGTCGGCTCGACCCGGAACTGGGTGCCCTCGAACTTCGCCTTGACGGCCTGGTAGCGATCGGGCGGGACTTCGCTGCCCATCCAGTCGAGCTTGCCCGATTCGATGTAGTTGACCTGGGTCTGCGGGTTGCGCAGAACCTGGATCTTGATCTTGTCGACGTGGCCGGAGGGCAGCTGCGGCAGCCGCTCCTCGTTCGCCTTGGCCCACTGCGGGTTGCGTTCGTATTCCCAGCCGCGGCCGGGCTTGGAGGAGGTGATGACGTAGGGGCCGGTGGCCGGCGGCGGGTCGGCGGTGAGGTCTTCGTCCGGCGTCTTGGCCGGGAGGAGGGCGACGAAGGGGAGTCCCAGCCGGTGCTCGAAGTCGCCGTCGCGGTGGGTCAGGTGGATCGTGATCTTGCCGCTCTTGTCGTCGGTTTCGACGCCGGGGATGCCGCCTTTCTTCGTCTTCATGAACCGCGCCGCGCCGACGATCCCTTCGTAGAACGGCGAGCCGCCGGAGTTGAGGATGAAGACGCGTTCGAGCGAGTGGGTGAAGTCGCTCGCCACGACCGGTTCGCCGTTCGAGTACTTGAGCCCCTTGCGCAGGGTCATCTCGTAGGTCTTGCCGTCGTCGCTCACCTGGGGGAGCGCCGTCGCGAGGCCGGGGATCACCTTGCCGGCGGCCTGTCCACTCGCGTGGTCGTAGGTCAGCAGCGGGATGTAGGTGTCATAGGTGGCGGTCCAGCCTTCCAGCGTGTGGGACAGGGCCGGATCCAGATAGTCGGGGAACGCGGAGTAGGAGCCGAGGAGGGTGCCGCCTTCCTGGCCGCCGGAGCCGGTCGCGGCGGGGTCACCAGAGCCGGTCGAGCCGCCGCCCCCGCAAGCGGTCAGACCGAGGGCGGCCAGTGCACAGGCCGCAACGAAAAGGATTGCCTTTCTCAGAGTCATCAAGGCCACCTTCGGCAGATAGCGGCCGCGACCTTTAGCCTTGCGGCGAAATCTTTCGCCCGGGGGCAGGGAGGCCGCTGGGCGGGCGGACGGACAAAGCCCGGTGCCGTCGCTCGCTGACTTATGGGCGCCAGAGCGCCCATAAGTCAGCGAGCGACCGGGCGGACGTCCGGATCCCAGCGCCCCGCCCGACCGCGTTCGCACTTAGCTACAACATGTGTAGTTAAGTGCGAACGCACCCTGGTGGGGTCCGGGGCCCCCGGGGCGGCGAGCCGGGGGCGCCAACGGGGACGATCGCTTAGCCTGGGGCCGATGCCCGCGCCGAGCCGTGACGAAGCCTGGGAGCTCTTCCGCGAGTGGACCGAGTCCGAGTCCCTGCGGCGGCACGTGCTCGGGGTCGAAGCGGCGATGCGCGCGTATGCCGAGCGTGATGGCGAGGACGCCGAGCTGTGGGCGGCGACCGGCATCCTCCACGACCTCGACTATGAGAAGCACCCGGACCTGGAGAGCGGGCACCCGCGCGTCGCCCTGGCGCTGTTCGAGGAGCGGGGCTACCCGCCGGAGCTGATCGACGCGGTCGCCGGGCACGCGCCCTACCTCGGGGTGCCGCGGGAGACGCGGATGTCGAAGGCGCTCTTCGCCGTCGACGAGCTCTCCGGCTTCATCGCCGCGGTCGCCCTGGTGCGGCCGACCGGGATCGCCGGGATGACCCCGAAGTCGGTGAAGAAGAAGATGAAGCAGCCGAGCTTCGCCGCCGCCGTGAGCCGCGAGGACATGCGGCTCGGGGCCGAGGAGCTGGGCGAGGATTTCGACGCGCACGTCGCCTTCGTGATCGCCGCGCTGGAACCGCGCGCCGCGGAGCTCGGCCTGACCGGCGGGGCCGCGCCGGTGGGCGACGCCGCCCGAGAGGCATAGGATCAGGGCGTGGCCCTCTACAACGTCACCGTCCGCGCCGAGCTGACCAAACGCACGATCGAGACCCTGACCCACGCGGGCGTCTACTTCGTCCAGGGCGCCGCCGACGAGGAAGGCACGATGCGCCGCCGTCACCACCTGCGCGTGCAGGCCGACGACTGCGACGACGCGGTGGAACGCGCCCGCAAGGACGTCGAGGACGCGGGCGGCGACGGGTCGCTGGCCGAGTGCGGCGGCCCGGTCTACACCTGAGCGCCTGAGCGCGCAACATCGACACCGCGCCGCGCGGCCGAACGCATCGCCGCGGCCCGGCGTGGGTTAATAGGTACATGCCCTGGCGGAGACCCGGTCGCCGTGCTCTGATCGCCACCCTGACGGTGGTGGCGGCGCTGGCGCCCGTCTCCTCGATCGCGGCGGTCTCGGCGCTCGGCGACGCGCCCGGCGGGGTCGGCAACAGCGGCGCCGGCCCGGCGATCGTCGGCTTCTCCCCGCACCAGGGGACGATCCGCGGCGGCACCGTCGTCCACATCAGCGGCGGCGGCTTCAGCGCGGTCCGCGGCGTCTCGTTCGGCGGCCGCAAGGCGCGGTCCTTCGCGGTCAGGTCCGACAACGTGATCGACGCGGTGACGCCGCCGGTCCCGCGGGGCGCGACGGTCCGCGTCCACGTCGCCGCCTCGGGCGGGGCGGCGACCAGCAACGCGCCCTTCACCTTCATCGGCTGCCACGTGCCGCGGTTGAAGCACGACACGGTGAAGCAGGCGCGCCGGGCGCTCGCCGCGGCAGGCTGCAAGTCGGGCCAGGTGGACCGCGCCCACGGCGCCCGCAAGCCGCTGCGGGTGATCGGGCAGAGCCCCCCGCCGAACACCTGGCTCGAGCCCGGCGCCCGGGTCCGCGCCCGCGTCCGCTGACGCCCCGGCGAGAGCCCTGCGCGCCGCGGTTTTACCGTCGCTTCACTTCCGCCCAAGGTTTCGGCGCCACCCTCCGGTCGATGGCAACGAAAGGAGAAGACGATGGCGCAGATCCTGGTCCTCAGCGAGCCCTCGGAGGCGGACGGCGAGGTCATCTACAGCGAGAGCGTGGGCTCGGTGCACCTTGAAGGCCACGCCGGCGCCCAGCTGGTCGAGCGGCTGCGCTGGGCGGTCCGCGATGCCCAGGTGGTCGAGCATCGCGCGATGCTGAAGGCGGCGACGGTGTCCGACGGCGAACGCCCCGCCGCGGCGTAGCGCGGAGGGACAGCAAGGGCGCGGCGACGGCACTCAGCCAATAGCCTGCGCCCCATGAAGCGCCGCTGGCTCGATTGGGTCCTCGGGATCGGGCTCGGGCTGGTGATCGGGCTCGGCGTCCTCGTCTACTTCGTCTTCGTCCACTCGGAAGGGACGATCGACGCGCCGAAGGTCAACGAAGCGGGGCAGGCGACGACGCCGTCCCGGACGCAACAGCCGCAACGGCCGCCGCGGCGGCAGCAGGCCGAGCGAGGCGCGCCCGCGAGCCCGCGGCCGCCCGCCGCGAAGCAGCCGCGGCCGGTGCCGGTCGTCAAGGTGATCGGCGGCGCCCCGCCCACCGCCTCGGGCCCCAAGCAGCTCACCTTCCACAAGGGCGAAAAGGTCCGCTTCGAGATCGAGACGAACGAACCGTTCTCCTTCGAGATCCGCGGCCTCGGCATCAAGCAGTCGATCGCGGAAAGCTCGGTCATCGCCTTCGAGGCGACCAAGGTCGGGCAGTTCCCGGTGATCGCGACGGCGACCCTGATCGGCGTCGCCGACCTGCGGATCGAGCCGCCGCGCTGAACCCGGCGATCTCGTCCCACGTACCCCTTGGCGCAACCCCAAGGAGGTCCGAAGATGACGAAGATTTCGCGGAAGATGGCGTTGGGATCCGGCCTGGCGGCGGTGCTGGCGGCGCTGGTGATCGCCGGCTGCGGCGGCAGCGGTGGCGCGACCACCTCCGGCTCCGACGGGGGCGCCGGGGGCGGTGGGGGCAACGCGGTGAAGGCGAGCGACTCCGGCGCCGGCGGGACGATCGGCACGGCCCAGATCGAAGGCTTCGGCACCGTCCTCGTCGACTCGAAAGGCATGACCGTCTACGACTTCACCGTCGACGAAGGCACGATGTCCAACTGCTACGGCAGCTGCGAAGCGCTCTGGCCGCCGGTGACGACGACCGGCAAGCCGACCGCCGGCGCGGGCGCGATGGCCGCCGCCCTCGGCACGACCGAACGCAAAGACGGCACCATGCAGGTGACGTACAACGGCCACCCGCTCTACACCTACGTCGCCGACAAGGCCCCGGGCGAAGCCAACGGCAGCGAAGTCGAAGGCACCTGGTTCGTGCTCGACGAACAGGGCAACGAGGTCCACGGGATGCCGACGAGCGGCGGCGCGGGAGCCGAACCGGCGTCGGAAGAAAGCTCCCCCGGCGGTTACTGAGGCGAGCGCGGGGCGTGGGGCGTGGGGCGCGACCGGCGCCCCGCGCGATCACCTAAGGGGAACGCGTGACATTCACCAGCAGGAAGGTCGCCGCGATCTCGGTGCCGCCGTCCGGGCTGCGGTTCTGGTCGGCGAAGAGGACGTCGAGCTCGGCCCGCAGCAGGCCCTCGCGCCCGTCGGCCGCGGCGGCGGCGAACGCGTTCATCGTCGGCCCGTAGTAGTCGCGGAAGAGGCCGACGAGCTCCTCCGGCGGGCCGGGGTGGTCGAAGACCCAGGAGGCGCGTTCGAAGCCGATGCGCTCGGCGGGGATCCCGGCGTCGCCGAAGCGGGCGACGACCTCGTCCTCCGCCCCCCAGGTCATCGGGCTGATGAACCCCGGCGGCGGGGACGGCGAGTAGGCGGCGGCGATCTTGAGGATCTGGGCGACCAGGGTCGGGTCGCCGGGGATCCAGTTGGCCATCACGATCCGCCCGCCGGGCCGCGTCACCCGCACCATCTCCCTGGCGACGTCGTAGGGACGCGGCGCGAACATCGCCCCGAAGGCGCTCAGCGTGAGGTCGAAGTCCTCGTCGGCGAGGTCGACCAGCTGCGACGCGTCGCCCTGCTGGAAGCGGACGTTGTCGAGGCCCGCGGCGACGGCGCGCGCCTGGCCCGCGGCGACGAGGTTGGCGGCGATGTCGACGCCGAGCACGTTGGCGCCGCGCTCCGCCGCGGGCAGCGCGGTGGTGCCGTCGCCACAGCCGAGGTCGAGCACCTCCATGCTCGCCTCGACGCCGAGCCCGTCGACCAGCGCCTCGCCGCTGCCCCGCATCGAGGCGGCGATCCGCGTGAAGTCACCCTTCTCCCAGAGTTCGCGATTGGCGTTCACGGTGCGGCTCTCCTTTGGTTGAACGAGGTTTCCGATCCTAGCCGCGGCGATCCCCTCCCAACGTAGGAATCCGCCTATTGTCGGCGGCCCGCGTCGGAGACCCGGTCTCACTAGTCTGGGGCCGAGATGGGCGAGACGATCGAGGTCAAAACCGCCGACGGAGTCGCCGACTCCTACCTGACCCGGCCCGCCAACGGCCGCCGCCACCCCGGCGTGCTCTTCCTGTCCGATGCCTTCGGCCTGCGCCCCCAGATCGAGGCGATGGCCGACCGGATCGCCGCCGCCGGCTACGTCGTCCTCGTCCCGAACGTCTTCTACCGCGTCGGCCGCGCCCCGGTGGTCTCGCTCGACGGCCTCGACGATCCCGCCCGGCGCGCCGAGGTCTTCGGCCGGGTGATGCCGCTGCTCCGCGAGCTGAGCAGCGAGCGCACCATCGCCGACGGCGCCGCCTACCTCCGCCGGCTCGACGAGGAGGCCGGCGGCGGCCCCGTCGCGATCACCGGCTACTGCATGGGCGGCCGGCTCGGCTGGCGCATCGCCGCCGCCTACCCGGACCGCGTCGCGGCCCTCGGCTGCTTCCACACCGGCGGCCTCGTCACCGATGACGAGGAGAGCCCCCACCTGAGCGCCGCCGAGATCGAAGCCGAGCTCTACCTCGCCTTCGCCGACCACGACCAGAGCGCGACGCCCGCCCAGATCGCCACCGTCGAATCCGCCCTGCGCACGGCCGACGCCGAGTTCCGCGCCGAGGTCTACCGGGGCGCCGAGCACGGCTACACGATGGCCGACACCCCGGCCTACGACGAAGCCGCCGCCGAGCGCGCCTACGCCGAGCTGTCGGCGCTGCTCTCGCGGACCGTGGCTGCCTGAGCGAGGGCACGGCCGCCGACTTCTGGTTCGCCGACGCGAGAGGCTGATCGCACCGCTCCCGCTCGCGGCGCTGAGGGCCGGCAAGGCCGATTTCCCAGGTGGCCGCCTGACTCGACGAAGGCCTGGAAAGTTCGGGGCGGCGGTGACGCCGATCCTGAAGAAATCAACGAGGGAGTGGCCGGACACGCCCTCCAAGTTCTCCTAACGCAAGACGTGGCGGAGCTTCGCGAAGCCTCGTCCGCCCGGTCTCGAAGGCAGGCAAGTCTAGAAATCCTCGCCCGACCCGAAGGGCCAAGGCTTAGGGTGGGGCAGTGCGTCTGCCCATCGGGGCGGAGCCGAGGAACAGCGACCTGAGTCCAGCATCGCTTTCCCCGACTCCTCCGCCGTTAGATCAGTGTTCGTTGACTACCGACGCGGGCGACGTATCGATCTCATTCTTGAGGATCGAGGTGTTCTTCCCGGCCGCTGACGGAAGCCCGACCGAAGCGTTGATGATCGGATTGAGGATGTATTCCACCAAGAATCCTCCGCATCCGGTAGCACCCGGCGCCGACCACGCGTTTTCGACCAATTCGTTGTTCTTGAGGTGGGCGATCAACCCTCCTTCTCGAGGTTCGATTTCTCCCGTCCGGCCACTGATCGGCGTGTTCGGGGACGGCGGACTAGTCGTACCGGCAGTCAGATCCCAGATGAGCGGGGAACTACTGGAGCCCACATAACACGAGGAGCCGAGCAGCGGATTTTCGAGATGGACCCGAACCGGCAGTCTCAGTGCGACTCCTTCCGCAAAGAGAATATTCAGCTCGCTGACGCGGATCTCACTCGCCGGGCGCGCAAGTTCAAGCGTCGCATCAACTCCGGTGAGTCCATTTTCGAACAGAGCTTCGCACGATGCTCGCAACCAGCCGAGGCTAATTTCTTTGCAATTCACCAGGCCGCTCAGCCCACCGGGGACCGGCTGCGGAGTTTTCGAAAGCGTTTCACCGTTCGTCGCACCAAAGAACCGAGAGACGTACTGTTCGTTCGGTTCTTCTTCAGGGGCCGAGATACCACCCTGGAGCGTGACCGGATTGACTATCGGAACGGTTTTCTTTCCCAGAACTACCTTCCCGCCGGTCGTAACCGAATAGAGACACTTTTCGACTTTACTGTTACTGGAGGGGCAATAATTGAACTTCGCGAATTCCCCTTTGTGCGCCAAGGCAGGCCCGGCAACGACAAGCGCCGTCAATGCACACGCCATCAACGACCCCACCAACCCCGCTATCCGCGGCATAGGTTTCATGCTTCTTCCTTCCCTCTCTCTTTTTTCGGACGGGAAATCCCGCCCCGCTTTCACCCCTACTTCTGAAAGCTTTTACTGTCTTTACGATCCTTCTTTTTCGACTTCGGACAATCCGCCGCCACCGTCGGCTTGAAGGACTTCACGGCGCCGTTCTGGCCGGTGAAGCGGACGATCGCCTGGCGTTTCGCCTTCTTTGAACAGAGATTTTCGGAGTTGACAAGGAGCCCCTTCTTCCCGCCCTTCATCTCAAGGATGAACTTGGAGACGGGGGCATCGGGCACTACTTCGAAGGTGTTCCGCAGACCCTTGTTCTGACCCGAGTCGACTTTGCCCCATAGGGCGACCGCGATCTGGCCATTGAGGGCGGCGACGAGGTCAGGCAACTTCCGTTCCCCACCATTGGAGCGCAGGTAGACCGGGCCTTCGAGGGGCTTGTCGAGCAACGGCGTCCAAGCCTTGGCCTTGCCGTAGATCGACCCCTTCGGGCATGCCGAGCCGTTGCCGTTTCCTTCCGCCCATTGGACGCGGGTGCAGATCGTCTTGATGTGGGCCTGTTCGAGGAACAGCGAGTGCGGCAGGTTGACCTGGGCACGGCCGATGTTGGCTTCGCCGGGCTTCATCTGGACCACTGCCCGGAAGCGCGGTTTGGCGTTGCGGTTGGTCCTGCCGAAAACGCGCAGGGCGAGCTTGGGGGCGAACTTCAGGCCCGTGCAACCGGCCACCCGGAAGCGATTCCGCAATGGCGCCACGCCACTGGCGGTCGACACCGCTTCACCGGACACCGACATTTCTTCGCAGTTCGTCGGGTTGAGGGTGAAGTCGGATCTGTCCAACTTGAGTGCGATCGAGCGGATGTCGAGCGGCGTGCCGCTGAGGATCGTCGGGAACGCGTCGCTCCTTGCGGTCACCTGCACGGTCGTCTGATCGACGTAGAGCGCACTCCTGACGACCACGGTGCCCAGATCGAACGGCCCCGCAACGGCAGGAGTGACTATGGCGAGGCCCAGAGGAGCGCCCTTATAGGGGCCGGTCAGGTAGGCCCTGCCCTGGACGTAGTACGGCGTCGCTCCAGGTCCCGCGCCAACCGTGACGGTACCCACTTCCGACGCCGCCGGACAGGAAGGACTCGCCTTCTCCGCGGTGCCCGACCTGCCCGAGGCTGAAGCTATCGCGGCCTCGGGACAGTAAGGGGTACCCTCCAGGCGCGCGAGGAGGCCCTTGGGGAGATCCACGCTCAGCGACCCAAGCCGCTGGGTTCCGTCTTCGCGAGAGAGCTTCAGCACAAACGGCGAGTAGGAACCGGCCAGCGGAGTCGACGTACCGGCTTCGAAGCGAGGGGAATTCCCCAGGCCAGCCTCGCTCGCCGGACAGGCGCCGGTCGCGCCGGGAGTCGAGTCGATCGAGAACGAATTGCCTGAAGGGGCCGCAGGCGTCCGAGGGGCGCCCCAAGGCGTCAGGCTCGCAGTCACCTGGTATTCCCCGCAGTTCAGCGGGTTCGCCAACGGTGCTCGCGGCCCGCCCTTGAAGCTGAGTCGGAGCTCGCTGAACGGGAACTGCGGGTTTTCGGCGAACGTGGCGGTGAGCTGGCCAGTGGTCGGATCTGCCGAGACATCTCCGCGGAGCTTGATGATGACGCCGCTGCCCGCCGCTTCGAGGTAGATCGCGTAAAGGTTTCCGCTGACGGCGTCCGCGTCGCTGCAACCCGGTCGGTCGAGACCACCACAGCCAGGCTCAGCGACATAGATATGTCCGAGCAGCGGGGTCTCCAGCAGCGGGGTCTCCACTTCCACCTCGCCTATCTGCGACGCCGAAGGACAGTGTCCGGGAGCGACGTGATATAGGCCGTCGTCATAGGAGCTCGCGTTTCCACCGGGGTGTCCCGCTCCCAGTTCGGTCGCCTCGGGATTGCCGAGGTCGAGGCCGCCCGGACCGATGTCGTCACTCCCTATGTTGATCCCCTGCGGCCCAGTGGCTGCACATCCAACGAGTCCGCCCGCCGCCGACGGAGAAAGCACCACGCCGGCGGGCAGCGTGACCTTCGCCTCCCGAAGCGGCGGCGTCGCGAGGGCCTGGACGCCCGGGGGAGCCTGCGGCACCGTCAGTTCGGCCTTATAGCCAGCCGGCGTGTCTGCCCGGGTCGATTCAGGCCTCACCTGCAACCTTGGCTTAAACTGCAATGAGTCGCAGCCAACCAATTCGGGGAAACCTGCCGACGTCTGAATGACATAGTCCCCCGGGTTGACCCAGGAGTTCACTTCGATGCGGGCATTGAGCGGAGCCGCAGAGCAGTCGGTCGGACTCGTCAGGAACGCGGCTGCGGCTGGATTTCCACCTCCGTTCTGTTCTTCAGGAGATCCGAAGAACGTGAACGAGGCGCCGCTCAATTCGATCACCCCGGGGACCGCCGGGATCCCCGGGGTGCCGACCCGCAGTGCATAGCCCCCGCCGCCGGGCACATGCACGACGTTGGCATACATGACGCCCAGTTTGCCGAAGTAGACGAACGCGAACTGCGCTGGATATCCGCGCTCCGGCGGAACGTTGTAGATCGCCGACGTGAGGGTTGCTTCCGAGGCCGCGGTCGAGGCGAGGCGCCCCGACCCGGTGTTGACGACGACGCGGCCTATCCGGCTCGACCGGGGGCAAAGGGTTCCTTGGGACTTTTCCACGGTAGCCAGCGGGCAGCGCGGAATCACCGTCGGATCGCCCACCATTCCCAACGGCAGGTAGACCAAAGCATTCTTGGGATGCTCGACCGCCTGCACCGTATGTTGGTCCGTTTCGCTCGGGATACTGGTTAGGTCGAAGCTCGCGGTGACCGAGTAGGGGTGATCGCCCGCCTGCGAATCCGCGATGCCAGCCCTGGTCAGTGAGTCGAAATCAAAGCCGACGAAGCCGAAGGGTCTCGGGTTGTCGATCGACGCCAGCGTGGAACTGGACCGGCTCGCGGCGCCACCCCCTTCGACAGTTGCGACATTAGGCGACAGCGGGCCGGCGGTGGCGCCGGCCGCAACACGCACCTGGACATGGACTTCGAGGAAGTCGCCGGGGGCCAGCGTGCCTTCGTAGACGCATTCAACTTCCTGCCCGGTGACGGGGCAATACCAGAATTCTTCGTATTCCTGCTCGAGCAGCGAAAGGTATTCCGCCGGAATTTCAAGTCCGGCGGGGACGATGTCGCGAATCATGATCGGACCCGTCGTGGGTGCCGCGCCGACGTTGGTCACCGTGACCAAGAATTCGTCGGGCGGGAAGACGTGAGCGGCGGAGAACGTCGTCGGTTGCGCCACGGCCCCGATTGCAAGTGCAGGCGCGGGAGCGGGCGCCGCGTTGGCGACCGAGCGGCCGAGCATCAGGAAGGTCGACGCCAGAACCGCCAGCGTTACAAGGCAGGTCCACCCCAGTGACAGGCGGGCTTCATCACGGCTCCGGATCGAGGTGACCGGCCCCGCAGTGACCAGCCCGAACTCCGTGGCGTCTCTCAAGTTCCTGCCCTTTCGTCTCATCGGCCGACTCCGATGGCGGCGTCGATCCGCTGTGCTGCCTGCGCGCCAAGACGCATCGCGTCCCGATCGCGGGCCCCCTGTTCGCGCCGGGCGGCTGACCTACCAGGCCTGACGCGGTCTTTTCTGGACTTCTGATGCTTCTTCTTGCTCTGCTTCTGATGCTTCTTCTTGCTCTGCTTCTTCTGCTTGTGCTTTGGATGCTTTGGCTTCACATGGACGTTGCCGTCACCCTGTGCAGTCAGGCTGCCCGGCGCTGCCGTCGCTTCGACTTCCGGCGAGGGACCCTGGCATCCGTCGGCGGCGCAGCCGACCCCGACGGACAACCCCGGGAATCCACCGCCCGCCTGCGCCATGTAGAGGGACACCTGCGAGTCCCCGTCCTCGGGCACCAGTGCATCCTGGGTGGAGAACAGGATGCCCGCACCGTTGCCGGCGTAGGCGGGCCTGACGTTGACCAGTTCAGTCGTGCCCCATGCGGTCTGCCCGAGCGGCCCTTCGACCCCGTCAGACACGAGATACACGTTGCCGCCCCGATACTCATAGACGTTGATCACCGCCGGAACGTTGTTGGGGAACCCGTTCGCCGCATTGGGCGTGAGGGCTGCCTGACTTTCGAAGACCACATCCCCTTCGTCGTCGACGATGAATCCGGACGAGGCGGCGGACGCGGGGTCCTGTCCGAAGAAGGGCCTCGGGACAAAGGACGGCGCATATTGCGCGTCCTGAACGTTCCCATCGCAGTTGTAACCGTTCTGGACCTGCCCGCTCTCCTGGCATGGATACAGACCGACCTGGCCGATCGAGACCCGTACGATCGAGCCGGTCGCAGTGTCGTACCTGAACAGCTGGGCGATGTTGGTCCCGTCCCCGGACTCGTCGCCGGTACCCGCCAGATGGTTGCGGCTGAGAAAAACCAGGAAGCGCCCAGACGGGCTCGACTGGACCGGCCGGAAATTGAACGACGACCAGTTCTGAGAATCCGACGCGGCGAGCCTGGCGACGAACGACAGTGAGCCCTGGCGCACGTCGAAGCGATAGAGATTGGGCTCTCCCGCCTGTGCGGTTTCGCCGTTCGCGTTGGCCCTCCCAATCAGCAGCCCGCGAGCGACGAAATAGGCGCTCCCTCCATCTGGGGTCACCTGGGACATTCCCTGAACTTCGGCACCGCTCCCCGGGTCGGGGTCCCCCGACCCGCCTTCTGACACCATCGTCAGCCCGGTAATCTCGGAACCCGACAGTTCCTCCATGTAGAGATCAGGACCCTGATCGGTGTCGGCGTCGACGAGTGGCTGAGAGGTGATGAAGTACACGCGCCCGCCATCCGCGCTCGCGCCGGCGAACGCCCCTTTCGAGCGGACATGACCGTTCATTTCCTCCTGACTTTCGCGACAGATCCCCGTGCAACTCCTTCCGGGAACCGTCAGGGGAGGCTCCGAGATCGCCAACGTCCGGTCGCTGTCGGTCCGGGCGTACAGTTCCTCCACGGGAGGACCGGCGCCTACTTCTACTTCGCCGTTTGCATTCACTCGGGTGCAACCACCGGCCGCGGCGGTGAAAAAGACGACGTATCCTTCAGTGGAGATTGCCCCGGAGGTATCCGTCCCGGAGCCGAGCTTCGTCCCGCATTGGGTAATCATTTCCGCCCCCTCGTTCACGGGGTCGGTGCCAGCCGTCGGGCCATCTCCTTTAATGCCGACGAGCGTCGGTTCATCGGCACCATCACCGCGGTATTCGTAGAGCGAAAAGCCGTTGACGGCCGCGAATGACTCGTCTCCCGGCCACAGCTGACCGTCACCAGCATGCAACGCGAACACAATGCGATTCAGGCCATCATTACTACCCAGATACTGGACATTGACCGGCACGAGCGGATTCGGGCTCACAGGCCCGATCCTGCGCCAGCCCCCATCATCGGACCGCACGTAAAAGCTGCCTACCGACTTAGTAAAGTTCGGCGTCCCGGCAAGAATCCAGACGCTCCGCTGAAGCCTGCTATCGGCATCGACCAGTTCAGAGTACGGAGCCGTCGCGACTGGCGGACTCAATGCAGTCGGCTTCCATTCCTGATCGGTACGCGAGAGCAGATAGGACGCCCCGAGCGGATTCGAACCAAAGAGTCCTTCCTGGCCCGCAAACGTGCCCAGAAACCGTGCCAAGACACGCTCTCCATCGCTACTAACCGCGAGGGGGATTCCAGCGTCGCCGCGCGGATAGCCCTCGGCATAGGTGGGGCTGACGAGCTCATAGGCACGACAGTTGGGAAGGTAGCTCCGAAACCCGGGCGAGGATTCCGTTTGAGCCGGACACTCGCCAGCTCTTGCGTCTGCAGCACCAGCAATCAGCCAGAACCCGATGGCGCAGATTGCCCCAATGTAGACCAAGAGGCTCGAAACGGGGTCCCGTGACACAGTGGTTCCGACCTTGACTGCAAGGCCTGCTGCGGGTGTTTGTCCTAGATCTGTCACAGGTCGGAATTCCTCCGTTGTGACAGCCCAGCCCTACGGGGACGAGCTGCCAATTTGATATGCAGGCTCCGGCGTGATCGAGGCCCGTTCGCCTGTGTCGAGCCGGACTAAACAAGCGCCGGCCCGACACAGGATGTTCGCTCCTACGAGATGGAGGTCCTCAGCGGACTCAGTGCCCTTTGGTCCCCCATTTGGCTCCGCTGTTCAACATCACGGTCTGTTCATCGACGTACGTCGCGGCGTTAGCCCCAACTTTCAGGGGATTCGGCGCGGGAGCCACTCCGAGAGTCCTCGCCACACGTGCCGCACCACCAGCCCAGTAGTTGGTGATGGCAGGTTCAGGGAAGATGAGTTCCCCGTTCACCTGCTCTGCCGCGCCAGCATTCGGGACAATTTTCCCGATGACGGCTCCCGTCACGTTCACTTTGACGTTTACGGGCAGCGGGCACGTTCCTTCAAACCAGAGCGAGACAAAGTTCGCTCCAGCTTCCGGCTGAAGCAGGTCGCCCACTTCGTTGCCAGCCGCCGCGAGCCACACGAGTTCGCTTTTCAGGCTGTTGGTCACGATTTTTCCGGTCGCCGGTGGGGCCGGCGGGTTGCTGCCCACTCTGCAGAGCGGGAAGCCGACGACTTCGCATTCTTCATACGTGACGACGACTTCTTTATTGGTGCCGACTCCGTTTGCGGCTGCATTCCCGACGATTTTTCCGGCAGCGGATGACTTTTTGCAGAGAATTTCTGCACCGACCGCTGGGATTTTCAGACGGGGCGAAACACCAACCTTGTTGGTCGCTGTAACGGGTTCGGCTACCCCCGTTCCAAGGAACGTCCCCGTTCCACCGACGAGCCAACTGGGCGCGTCGGCCTGCGCTGCCACGGCGTTCACGGCAAACAAGCCCATCACCGCCATGCAACCGGCCAACACGCTTCTGACTCTCTTCCTAGCCATTAACTGCGCCATATGCATTCCTTCCTAGACCAGTGATCTTCCGACGTTTTTCGTCTGATCGATTGGATTTAGACCGTTCCGACGGCGGTGGCCAAACCGTGCAGTCGCCCCACCGTCTGCGTTGGTGTGACGGATCCCTATCCGTCACACCGTCGACCCTGACTGGTCACGAAGGTCAATTCAAGAAGATGGCCCACGGATTTCCTGGGTCGACCTGAGGGGCTATTTCGGTTGGACCACGGCACCACGGCGGTTGTGTCGCGGCTCGCGATGCTCCGACGGGGTGTCATCTGCCGGTCAGGCGCAGCGATCGGACCGGCGCAGTTCGGACGTGCGCCGCGCCCTATGAGGAGTTAGGCTAATAGTGTCTCCGGCGCGCGTGGCGCGCGATTGGAGAGACCGGCCGGTGCCGGGGCGGCCAAACCGATGATGTACTCAGTCGCCCCGGCATCCGGTTCCTGCGTGGACAACTCCTCGGGTGGGTCTCAACTGACGTACCGCGGCGAGCCCCACGGCGTACCCGAGCGTAGTGTGTACCAGTGTCAAAGTACCACCATCCATGTCATCGGGGTGAAGGGCATTGGACGAAGAGGCCACCCCCGGTCGTACTCACCACACATGAACTTCCGACCCGGCCTTGCTGTCCCGACCGAGGCTCAGGCACTGGCCGATGGGAGAGCCAACTTGCTCCTCTCACGGGTCCGGATCGCCGCGATCGCCTCCTGCGGCCCGATCGCGGGGGCCAGGGCCAGATAGGAAAGATATGGGGCGAGAGTTGCAATCCGGTCGGCGTGCGCACCCACGACGGATCGCTGAACGAGGCCGAGGACGGCGCCCATCGAAGCCTCGGCGGAGATCGAGGGTGGAACGTCGGCCGGAGGCACACCGGCACGGAGGCGCTCGGCGAACCCCTGGGTCAATTCCGAGATCTCCCGCACCCCCTCGGGTCCGCACGACAAGAACTCCACCAGCGCCAGACGTGCCAGTCGGGGTTCTGTCGCGGCATAGGCGCAGAGGGCCTCGACCGCGTGGTGGAAGCCGACGGGCCATTCCTCATCGTCGTGGGCCGCGGTGGTGGCGGTGAAGTCCATCACCCGGTCGGCGACCAGTCCGATCGCGTCAGCGAAGCATCCGTCGACGTCGGCGTAGTGGGCGTCGAACCGTGCCCGTGAGATCCCCACGGCCGCCCGGATGCGCGGCACCGACAGCTGCCAGTAGCCATCCTCCCCGGCCAGGGTCAGGGTGGCCGCCTGTATCCCCAACCGCTCCCAGGCGCCTCGATCCACATCGGCTTCCGCCACGCGGGAGAAGCACAGTGCGGCTGCCGCCCTATCCCCCTCCGCGGAAGGCGGTGGCTGGAGACGCTCGAGCAGGTTCGCCTGCGGGACGGCGAGATCCGCGATCCATCGGCACAGGTCACCGACGACGGAGGGGAGCTCGTTCAACCGTCCTCCGATGACGTAGGATCGCACCACCTGGGCGACCCCGAGGGCGATCCCCTCCGTGAGGGGAACCGGGAGGTCGCTGTCTTCTCCGGGGCCCCCGAGGCACAGGCCGACGAGCGCGGCAAGGTCCTCCGCGGCACGACTCTTCCGCTCGAGGATCTCGATCCCGCCGGCTGCGGCGTCGAGACACACGAACCGCGTCTCGACAGGATGGGCGACGAGCATCTCGACCAGCTCCTCGAGCACGAGACGGGCGCGCTCCTCGGCATCTCGACCACCCCGTATGGCCACGGTCAACCGCCGCACGGCCGCAGCGATCAGCCAATCGTGGGCCTCGAGAAGGCATCCCTGCTTGCCGTCGCAGCGTTGGTAGAAGTCTCGCGTCGAGATCCTCGCCCGCCGTGCGAGCTCGGTGACCTTCACCGCCTCGTAGCCATCCTCGGCAACCAACTCGATCAACGCCCTGCGGATCCGTGCGCGCTGATGCTCGGCCACGGCGTCGGCCGAGGACCCTCGCCGCGGCTTCAGCTTCGCGTACCGCGTACCACCCTCGAGGGGCTCAGGCTCAGGCTCAGGCGTGACCGCCTTGACACCCATCGCTCTACTGTCGATCGCGCTCCTCTCCACGACTCACCCCCTCTTCCCAAGTCGATGCCAACACGGCGACCAACGCCAGCGGAATGACCTTGACGGGTCTCCTCGTGGAGATCCGTCTCCTACCGTGTTGGTTTTGTCCGGCGGTGACGGACGCGGGCCAGACAGGTCAGTCACGGCCATCACCGTCCTTCGCGACCGTCCCGTGGCCGCAGGTTCACCATGCCTCTTGCGCTGACGGAAGGCAAGAACTCGGCCGTTTGATTTTTTATGGCCCAGCGGTTCCTGTCCATCCTGGACGAACAGATAATTCCGGTCATGCTCGACCGGTGTGGACCGGGTTCGCGGGGGCGGCGCGGATCGCGTCGAGGGCTGTTGCCGACCCGACCGCGGGGGCGAGTGCGAGGTATGAAAGGTAGGGGGCGAGCGCCGGTAGGGTCTCGGGTCGTCGCTCGGCGACGCAACGGTGGACGAGGCCCCAGATGGCACCCATCGACGCACCCGCCGCGGCGTGTCCGGGTTTCGCCCCGGAGGGGGCTCCCGTCTCGAGGCGATCGGCGGTGCCGCCGACTAGGTGGGTGAGTTCGGCGATGCCGCGCGGGCCGGCGGCGAGTACCTCTACCAGGCCGAGGCGGGCGGCGGCGGGGTCGCGGGCGGTGTAGGCACAAAGGGCGGTCACGGCACGGTGGAAACCGTCCGCCCAGCGCGGGCCGTCGGCCGCGGTCGTGGCGACGAAGTCGGTCACCCGTTCGGCGAGGAGGCCCAGCGCGGCCGCGTAACAGTCCGCGACGCCGCTGAAGTGAGCGTCGAAGCAGCGGCGCGACACGCCGGCACTCGCGCGGATGCGGGGAACCGAGAGGCGCCAATAGCCCGTCTCGGCCGCGAGGGAGAGGGTGGCGGCGAGGATCTGCGCACGCTCCCGCGTCGCCGGGTCGGCCCCTTGCGCCAGGGTCGAGTGGAGGTCGAAGACGGCGCGCACCTCCTGGTCGGCGTCGCGGGGCACCTCGACCTCGCGCAGTTCCGCGGCCTCGGGGGCATCGAGGGCGAGGATCCAGGCGTGCAGGCCCGGGAGCTCGGCCCGCAGGTCGGCGCCAGGGCCCGCGATCAGGAAGGAGCGGACGACGTGGAAGAGCCCGGCGACGATCCCGCGGACGAGCGGCGGCGGCAGGGGATCGCGGTCCGGCCGGCGGCGGAGCAGGTCGCCCAGCAGCGCCGCGAAGCAGTCGACGGCGCGGCGGTTCCGCTCCAGGACGCCGAGGCCCGCCGCGCAGGAGTCGACGTAGACGAAGCGGGCCTCGGCGGGGTGTCGAGCGACGAGCCCGACCACCGCCTCGAGTACGGCGCGGATCGGGTCGGCCCCGGAGTCGCCGTCGATGAGCACGGCGTCCAGCCTCTGCGCCACCCCGTCGATGATCCAGTCGTGGGTGTCGAGGAGGCACTCCTGCTTGCTGCGGCAGCGCTCGTAGAAGGTGCGGGTGGAGACGTGCGCGCGGCGCGCCACCTCGCTGACGCTGACCGCCTCGTAACCCCGCTCGGCGACGAGCTCGACCATCGCCGCGCGGATCCGGTCGCGCTGGTGGTGGGCGACGGCGTCGGCGCTCATGCCGTTGGTCGGCTTCAGCTTGGCGTAGGTCGTCGAGAGGACCGCGTCGCCGGCCGGCCGCGCACGGGCGTCAGCGGTCATCGCGATGGTGGATCGACCCAATCAACTGCGCGCCCTCCCCTCTCCTCGAGGTCCCTGGTGGAGATGCCGAACAGAGATCTTGTAGCAAATACGCTCAGCTACTGCAATCGATCAGGTTTATTTGGGTACAAGCTGAGACGCGGTCGCAGACGAGCCGGGTGACCGGCCCGACCGTCGCCGAGATCAGCGAGCCGTGGAGTCGGCCGCCGCGGGCGCGGCGCGGCGCTGATCGGGGGTCGGCGAGCGGAACAGCGCCAGCCCGACGGTGGCCGGGATCGCCTCCCCGCCGTCCTCCTTCAGGCGTTGCGCCGATTCGGCCTCGAGCTCGGGCAGCCAGTCGAGGATCTCGTCGAGGTGCCTGCTGACCTGCTCCCAGGCGACCTTGTCCAAGGTGACCGCGTCCCAGGACCAGTGGCGACTGGCCTCGGCATCGAAGGTCGCCGCCTCGACCGCCTCGGAGACGCGCCTGAAGTAGAAGGCGATCGAGTTTTCCGATTTCTCTTCCCGCTCCGCCTGGCTGAGCGCCGCCCAGTCCTCGAGCCGGAGGTCGTCGCGCTGGGTCGCGGCGTAGATGCGTTCGACCCCGCCGCGCAGCGAGCCTCCCTCGCGTTCCTCGACCACCTCGATGTACCCCCACTCGGCGAGCTGGCGAAAGTGGCGCGAGATCGTGCTGGTCGAACCGCCGATCTCCTCGGTGAACTGCTTCGCGCTCATCGGGTGCAGGTAGAGCTCACCGAGGATCCGCGCCCGCCATGGGTTCGCCAGCGTCCTCGCCAGCCCCGGGGCCGCGGGGTTCCTCGCCCGGAGGTCGACCCGCTCCCCTTGCTTTGTTCGCTCCGCCATCCGATCTCCTCGCCGTCCGAGACACCCCCCAGGCGCCGCAGCGAGGGTAGCGGTTTTTTAACCCAAACTCGCCCAATGGGATTGATCCCACTCCCCGGTACCGATTAGAAACACCACGCCGTGGAACCTCGGGAAGCGGAAGGGAGGTGAGGACTGGATGACGTTCGACGACAAGGACGCGGAGACGCTGCCGGCGCTGGTCACGACCAAGAACGGCTGATCGCCGCCCGACCCCCACGGCGCGCGACGCGGGGGTCCACCACGCGGGATTGCAACTTTTCGCGTTACGGTTGATCGATGCCAGTGAGTGAGATCGATCGGGCCATGCGGCCCAGGCTGAGGCGGACGATCGAGCGGATCGAGGTGCCGGGCGGCGATCTGATCTTCATGCGGACCTTCGACCGCAACATCAGGGTCCGCGAGCCGGACACGGCGGACCGCGAACTGCTCGACGCGCTCGACGGGGAGCGCTCGGTGGGCGACCTCGAGGAGCGCTTCGGGAGCATCGTCACCGGGACCGTGAGGGAGATGATCGGGCTCGGCCTGGTCGAGGACGCCCGCGACGATGAGCTCCTCTCCCCCGCCGAGCGCGAGCGCTTCGACCGCCAGCTCCGCTATTTCGGGGACATCGCGCGCGCCGACGGCGTGACCCCCTCGGAATGCCAACGCCGCCTCGGGGCCGCGCGCGTCGCCATCCTCGGGGTCGGGGGACTCGGCGGCCGCGTCGCGATGGACCTGGCGAGCATCGGGGTCGGGGAGCTGTGGCTGGCCGACGGCGACCGGGTCGAGACCAGCAATCTCAACCGCCAGATCCAGTTCGTCGAGGCCGATGTCGGAATGATCAAGGTGGAGCGGATGGCGGCGCGCCTGCGGGCCTTCAACTCGGCGACGAAGGTCGAGGCGAGCGTCGAGGTCCTCGAGCACGAGGAGCAGATCGCGGCGTTCGTCGCCGGCGCCGACCTGGTCGTCGACGCGGCCGACTGGCCGACGCACGAGATCGAGCGGCGCTGCAACTCGGTCTGCTTCGCGCTCGGCATCCCCTTCATCACGATGAGCCACTTCCCGCCGGTGGCGCGGGTCGGCCCGCTCTACGTGCCCGGCGAGACCGGCTGCTTCGCCTGCGAGGAGACCGCCCACCGCCGCGCCTACCCGCGCTATGACCTCACGGTCGAACAGCGGCGGGCGAGGCCGGTGCCGGCGGCGACGCTCGGCCCCGCCTGCGGCCTGGTCGCGGGCATGGTCGCGGCCGACGCGATGCACTTCCTCACCGGCCTCCTGCGGCCCTGCACGCTCGGCGCCGGATACACGCTCGACCTGCGCACGTTCGAGCTCGAGCGCTACGAGGTCGTCCCCGAGACCAACTGCCCCGTGTGCGGGTCGAGTCGCGTGGAGGGGCGATCGGCGAGGATGGGCGCGGGGTGAGCTACCGGGAAAAGTCGGCGCGGGTCATCGCGCTTCTCTGCTGCGCCGTGGCGATGGCGACGGTGCTCGGCGCCTGCGGCGGCGCGTCGCGCGCAGGACCGGGCGGCGGGCAGGCGGTGCGGGGGACGACGGCCACCTTCCCCGACTACCTCGACCCGGCGCTGTCGCTGACGATCGAAGGGTGGTCGGCGATGTGGGCCACCTACGTGCCGCTGCTCACCTACCGTCATGCGGCGGGGACGGCGGGGACCGAGCTGATCCCGGGGCTGGCGCGGGCGCTGCCGCGGATCGGGGACGGTGGGCGCACCTACACGCTGCGACTGCGCCCCGGCCTGCGCTACTCCGACGGCGAGCCGATCCGGGCGAGCGACTTCGGCCACGCGGTCGAACGGCTGCTGGCGCTGAACTCGGGCGGCACGCCGCTCTTCGAAGACATCGTCGGGGTGCCGCGCTTCATCCGGGTAAGGAAGGGCGGCATCGCGGGGATCGAGACGAACGACCGCAGCGGGCGGATCACGATCCACCTGCGTGAACCGAGCGGCACCTTCATCTACTCCCTCGCCACCCTCTACGCCGCGCCGCTGCCGGGGGACACGCCCACCGAAGACCTCTCCGCCCACCCGCCGCCGGCCAGCGGACCGTACGAGATCGTCTCCTCCAAACCGGGGCGCGACTGGGACTACGCGCGCAACCCGCAGTGGCCGAAGGCGAACGGGCCGGCGATGCCGCAGCTTCCCGCCGGCCACTTCGACCGGATCGAGATCCACGTGATGCAGAACCCCGAGACCCAGGTGGAGCAGGTCGAACGCGGCGAAGCCGACTGGATGGTCAACCCGCCGCCGACCGACCGGCTCGCCGAGCTGCGCGACCGGTACCTGGGGAGCCGCCTCACGATCACGCCGCTGGTCAGCGACTTCTACTTCTGGATGAACGCGCGGGAGGCGCCCTTCGACGACGTGCGGGTGCGGCGGGCGGTCAACCACGCGATCGACCCGGCCGCGCTGAACCGCATCTACGGCGGCATGATGTCGCCGCTCCAGCAGGTCCTCCCGGCGACGATGCCCGGGCACCGGAGGATCCATCCCTACCCGCACGACCTGGCGCGGGCCAAGGAGCTGATCGCCGCCGCCGACCCGCCCGACCGCCAGGTGGACGTCTGGACCGACGACTACGGGCCGAACCTCGAGGCGGGCGAGTACTACGAAGGGGTACTCCGGGAGATCGGCCTCGAACCGACCCTGAAGGTCCTCACCCCGGCCAACTACTTCACCGTGATCGGCAACGCCTCCACCCCCGACCTCGACACCGGCTGGGGCAGCTGGCTGCTCGAATACCCGCACCCGAACAGTTACTTCGAACCACAGCTCACCCGCGCCGGCATCAGGTCCACCAACACCACCAACTGGTCCCGCTTCACCGACCCCCACCTGGAAGCCGAGCTCACCCACCTCCGCCGCGAACCGCTCGGCCCGCGCCAGGAAGCCGCCTACGCCCGCCTCGACCGCGAGGTGATGCGCCAAGCCCCCTGGGCCCCGTTCGGCTCGCTGCGCCAGGCCACCTTCGTCGCCGAGCGCATCGACCTGGCGAAGTTCATCGTCAGCCCGGTGTTCGGCCAGGACCTGACGAGCCTGGCCCTGCGGGGGACGGGGTGAGGGGGAGTCAGTCGCAAATTAGCGACAGCGAGGCGGGGCCCCCGAAATCGGCTCTCCAAACGGGCACACGTGGCTCACGAACGCAGGAGCGAGCGCGTCAAGGCGAGGAGCAAAAACGTCGCATATCAACCCGCGACCCGTACCTGACGGAGCGAGAGAACCCCTGCCACCTCGCCGACCAGATCACCTGTCCCTCGTGGACCGGCATCACTCGTCGAGCGCAAAGAACTCCCTTTGCCGCGAAGGCGACGTAGGAGAAGCGGCGCGGGCCCGAGTTACCGGTAGGTCGCCGCAACGGGAGCGTCCGCAGCTGCCCGTCGAAGCCTTCCAACTCGACACGATCCACCCCCCTGTTGAACGCTCCGCCCACCACGGTCGCCCCTGGGTTCTTCCCTTTGGGTGGCTCCACCTCGAAAAGAAAGATGCCTCCTGCCAAGACCGGCTTGCTGCATACCCCAGCACCAGACGCTTCCACATTGCCGGGAATGAGAAGCGTGGCTTCGAGGCATATTCCCTTTCGCTCGGGCCGCACGTCAACAGACCATTCCTGGCGGTCGACAATCCCGTTCGCGACGGCCGACCATGGATTCCGCTTCAACTCTCGCAACGTCGCCGTCCCGGGCCCATCCTCGGACAGCGACGCCGCCTCGGCTGAGCGCGATGAGGCCTGACCCACCGACAGGACCATGGCGACCAGTACCGCGCCGACCGTCAAGACTCGAAGCCACCTCGGCAAGGGACCGTGGTGAACACTCCTATGCGATTTACCGTTCGGAAGGTGGTGCAAATTCATGACACAGTTCCCCGGCTTGGACTTTTTCGGGCCTCTCGTAGATCATCGGCTCTTCGACGGGATGAGTGTTTTGCCGAGGATTCGGATAGAGTTTTCCGCCCATCTGCATACATTGTACTGCGTATTCGGCTGGCCAATGTCCCTGTTCGATGCCGAAGCGCCACTGTGCCATCGGGTCGATCGGTCCCTTGAATCGCTGACCACTCGGGTAGTGGGCGCCATTAGGGAAGCGCGCTTCGCAATGTTCCAGGCGAGGCTCTTCCTGCCTTTCACCGTCCGTTTTACAATTCCACTCTTTCCAGTTGAGCCAGACCTTTTCTTGGAACACCATGTGGTATCGGCCGTAAACTGACTCCCGCCAGAAGTAGCCTCCATATTCCGGATCGAAACAATGAAAGTGGAGCTTTTGTATCGCCGCCGCCTTGCGCTCATCGGGTCCTCCTGATGCGAACGGAAGATACCGACCCACCCGCGCCGATCCCTCGAGCGTCGGGCTTCGTGACACCGAGCACTGCTAGCCTCGATCGAGTTCGAGTCGGGAAATCCCCCCGACCAAAGCAGTGCCCGCGCCCGTAGATCGTTTGCCTTGTCGGCATCCTCCGCGTTCGCAGCACGCATACAACGGAGGTACACAGATGGCAACCGGAACCGTGAAGTGGTTCAACGACGACAAGGGCTACGGCTTCGTCACCCCGGACGACGCAGGCAAGGATCTCTTCGTCCATCACAGCGACATCGGCGGCGAGGGCTTCAAGTCCCTCCAGGAAGGCGCCAAGGTCTCCTACGACGCCGAGCCCGGCGACAAAGGGCCGAAAGCGGTGAACGTCCGGCCCGTCGGCTGAGTCACACCGAAGGCCCCGCGGACCGGCGGGGCCTTCCCCGTTCTCGGCGTGGCCCGGTACACGGGTCTTTCCGCGATAGGCGTAGCCTCCACGGTACGAGATGCTCGCTTGATCTTCCATTTCGAGTTCAGCGGTGACCGTGGCTGGGAAGCGATGGGTTCGGGCGAGGGCGGTGGCAATGATCCGCTCCCGACGGCGATCAGGATCTCCGGGTCCTCCATGGCGGGAGACTGCCGGCGGGCAGCTACCAATACATCGCGGCTGCCGGGGGCGAGGCGAGATGGCATGCCTTCGAACTCGGCGAAGAAGGAGAGCTGATCGCCTGAGCCGACACCACGGCCGGGCGGGCCATGCGGTCTTCGTCTAGGTCGATAGCTGCTACGGTGAACAAATCGGAGCGGCCGATTCGCCGCCCGAGAGGTTCCGTTTCCTCCGCGCGCTGACCGTGCCTTGGGGTCGCAGGATCTCCCAAAGCAGCATCACCAGCAGGAGAAAACAAAATCACTTCCTTCGCCGACCTCGGCACCTCCCGGTCGGTCGTCGACGCCCTCGCGGCGCGCTCGATCGATCACCCGTTCCCCGTCCAGGAGATGGTCATCCGCGACGCGCTCGCCGGACGCGACCTTCTCGTCCAATCGCCGACCGGCTCCGGCAAGACGCTCGCCTTCGGCATCCCGCTGGTCGACCTGATCGCCCCGCGCGAGCAGGGGCCGCAGGGGCTCGTCCTTGCCCCGACCCGCGAGCTCGCCGGCCAGATCGTCGACGAGCTCGAATCGTTGGCGCATGCCCACAACCTCCGCATCGCCGCCGTCTACGGCGGCGTCGGCTTCGGGCCACAGATCAAGGCGGCGAAGCGGGCCGACATCCTCGTCGCCACCCCCGGCCGGCTCGAGGATCTGATCGGCCGCGGCGCCGTCTCGCTCGGACGCCTCCAGATCCTCGTTCTCGACGAGGCCGACCGGATGCTCGACATGGGCTTCCGTCCCGCCGTCGACCGGATCGTCGGCCTGACCCCGGCCGAGCGCCAGACGCTCTTCTTCTCGGCCACCCTCGAGGGCGCCACCGGCCGCGTCGCCGCCGCCTACACCAGGCGTGCCCGCTCGCATACCCACACTGAGCCTGAACGCGGCGCGGCGAAGATCGAGCACCGGTTCGTCGCGGTCGACTCGGCCGACGCCAAGCTCGACCACCTGGTCGAGCACCTGGCCGAGGAGGGGGCGGGCCGCTCGCTCGTCTTCGTCCGCACCAAGCGCGGCGCCGACCGGCTGGTCAAGCGGCTGCGCAGCCACGACCTCGACGCGGTCGCGATGCACGGCAACAAGAGCCAGCGCCAACGCGAGCAGGCGCTCGCCCGCTTCGAGCGCGGCGATGTGATGACCCTGGTCGCCACCGACGTCGCCGCCCGCGGTATCGATGTCCCCGACGTCGCCCGAGTGATCAACTACGACGCGCCGGAGGACCGCGAGACCTACGTGCACCGGATCGGTCGCACCGGCCGGGCCGGTCGCACCGGCACCGGCATCAGCTTCGTCCTCGCCGAGCAGGCCGAGGAGATGCGGCGCATCCGGGTCGGGCTCGGGCTCCACGGGGCATCGCCGCGTCGGCGGGCCACGCCGGACCAAGAGGCAAACGCAGACGGACCGCGCCGTAGACGCCGGCGTCGCCGGCCCAACAGGATCGCGGCCTGACCGATGGGCGCGCGGGCGGTCAGATGGAACTGCGCCCGGTGCGAGGTCTCGGTCGGGCGCCTCGACGGCAGGGCCGAGGGCCTTCCCGGCACCTGGACCCGGTGCGAAGGACTCACCTACTGCCTCTCCTGCAGCCGGGCCCGGGCAGGCGAGGCGGCGGTCGTCTCCGCCCCCGAGACGACCTCGCGAGAGGACCGCGCGAGGCTCAAACGGAGTGCCCTGATCGCCTTCGAGATCGCGCGCACGCCGGCCGCGCCGAACCGGACGATCGCCAATGCCTGTCGCACCTCGGCGATGGCGGTCGCCGCCGTCCGTAACGTCCTGGCAGGCCACTCGGCCACCTCCGACCACGCCGCCCACGGCGGCACCTGAGGAGACGAGGGCGATGGAGATCGGGATCGGACTGGCGGTACTGGTGGCGCTGGCCACCAACCTCGCCGCCCTGCTCAAGCACCGCGGCTGTCAGGACGCAGGCGCGGTCCACCTCGGGCGGCCGCTCGACGGCCTCCGCGACCTCGCCGGCTCGCGCTGGTTCCTCGCCGGCTGGGGGCTGGCCGCGGTCGCGTGGCTGGCGCACGTCGCGGCCCTCTCGATGGCCCCGATCTCCCTGGTCCAGGCGATCCTCGCCGGCGGCGCCGTCACCCTGGCGGTGCTCTCGCAGCGACTCTTCGGTGATCTGGTCGGGCGGCGTCAGTGGTTGGCGCTGATCGTGGGCGCCGCGGGCCTGGTCCTCCTCGTCGCGACGCTGCCGCGCTTCCACGGCTCCGACTCGCAGTTCTCCCTGGCCGCGATCGTCAGCTTCGAGGGCGGCCTCGTCCTGCTCGCCGGCGCGATCGCGCTCGGGCACCGGTCCGAGCGACTGACGGCCCGGCGCGGCGTCCTGCGCGCCGTGCTCGCCGGGCTCCTCTTCGCCCTCGCCGGGATCGCGATCAAGGGCGTGACCGGCGGCGCCGGCGGCCCGGTCGGGATCGGCGCCCTGGTCGCGGTCACCGTCGCCTGCGGCGCGCTGGCCCAGTACACGGCCGTCGCCGCCCTGCAGGGCGGCGGGGCGGTCGAGACGATCGGGCTGATGGGCCTGGTCGCCAACGCCGTCCAGATCGTCGGTGGCGTCCTCGTCTTCGGCGACCCCCTCTCCCCCAGCCCGCTCGGCATCGCCCTGCAGGCGCTCGCCTTCGCGATGGTCTGCCTCTCGGCTCTCCTGCTGCCCAATCAGGTTCGGGCGCCGGTCGGGTCGGCGACGTGACCGATCGCCGTCGAGACGAAGACCGCACCGCCGCGATCCACGGCCCCCGCTCGTCCCCACCTGAGGCACCGAAGCCCGCCGGCGAGGTCGATCGTCTGGCGACGAGGCGGCGACGGGTGCGACGAGCGGAAGGGCACGTCCGGGAGTACCTGACCCGGTTGCGCAGAGGCTAGTTCTTTGCCGACGAGTCAAGGCCCGTCCGAGGGCGAGGGATAGCGGGCCGTCACCGGCAGTGCCCGGCGCGAGGCGACGAAACGGACGAGAAGGAGGCGGAGATGGCGAAGGAGGCTGACATCCGATGGCCCCGGGCCGCCGCCTACGTGCGCGAGTCGACCGAGGAGCAGGGACAGGGCTTCTCGCCCGACGCCCAGCGCGAGGCGATCCATCGCTTCGCGGAGGAGAACGGCCTCGGCCTGGTGGCCGAGTACTCGGACTTCCACTCCGGTTGGAAGAAGGCCGTCGCCACCTCTGCTCGACCCGCCGCCACGGCGACGGCTGCGATCAGCCGCCGGCCCATGCCGAGCCGCTGGAGGAACAGATCGTCGACTGGCTGCACGGCTTCCAGCCCGATGCCCAGTTGCGGAACGTCGTCCTCGCGACGCTGCGGGACGCGGCGGCGCAGGCAAACGGCGGCGCCTCCCGGCGGCGCGACCTCGACGGCCAACTCGAGAAGGACGAATACACCCTGCGGCGCCAGTCCCTTGAGGAGGAGCTCGAGCGGGTCGGCCCGCCGCTCGACCCCGCTGCTGGACCGGGCGGAGGACGAGGGGAAGATCGTCGCGGTCAAGCCAGGTGAGCCGTTCCTGCGCTACTCCAAGGCTGCCGAGGACCTGGCCGGCGCCGAAGCAGATTTCAATAGCAATAGCTAGCGGGAGCGACGGGACTCGAACCCGCGACCTCCGGCGTGACAGGCCGGCGCTCTAACCAGCTGAGCTACGCCCCCGAGTGGACTCGGACGGGCCAGCGGTGGCCCAGGATGGAAAAGCTAGCGGATCGGGCGGGGAGAGCGGGTTTGGGCACGCCGGCCGGGGGACGGGATGGGTCCCCCGGCCATCTCTCATGCCTGTCGATCGGCCCTATCGGATCGCATGGACCGTCACGATCCGGGTGATCGAGCGGCCGGCGACCGCGAGGCGCACCTTCACCTGGTGGGAGCCGACCTTGGCATCGGCGCCGACCTTCAGCGTCGCACCGCGCCGGACTGACCGGGCTTCAGGGCGACGGGCTTCAGCGAGCGATGACCGGAGGCGCGCAGGCCTTCGGGGTCGTCGCCGTGGCGGTCGCGCCGCCGACCGTGCCGCCGTGTCGTTGGCGGCCTTGAACGACAGGCTCATCAGGTGGCCGCGCCGACACGGTCGAGTGGAGCGCGGCGAGCGCGAACGAGCCGTCCATGCCGTTGCGGCCGGCTGGACCCTGCGGATCCTTGTCGCCCTTGTCCCTTGGGACCCGCGGCACCGTCCTTGCCGGCACCGCCCTGGGCACCGTCCCGGGGCAAGCTGGCGCCCGGGGGCGGCGGGTGGGAGTCGCAAAGAGGCGCGTGTCCAGGGACGAAGCCGCGCGCAAGGCCCAGGGTCCGACAGGGTGCGTTCGCACTTAACCACACATGTTGTGGCTAACTGCGAACTCACTGGGGAGCCTTCCTGCTGGTTCGTGCGCCTTCCGTGACACCCGTCCCGTCGCTCGCTGACTTATGGGCGCCCTGGCGCCCATAAGTCAGCGAGCGTCGCGGCCCGTCGTGGGACGCGCCCTCCTCGGGCCCGAGTGGGACCGCGGGGGTGACCCTGGACGAACCTCCCTGCAGTTCGTGAGGGAAGGGTCACCCCCGCGGTCCCCCGGCAAGGCCACCCCCGCAAGGCCCCGTCCCTGATCCGTCCCGTCGCCTGCCCCCGCAGACCGCTCAGCCGACCGGCACGGCGACCCCCGAGCCGGCGTCGGACGCCTTGGCCAGGGCGATCTCTTCGAGGAGGGTGCGGAGGGCGGCGATGCGGTCGACGCCGAAGGCGTCGCCCCAGTCCGCTTCGAGCTTGGCGAAGAGGGAGAAGCCGATGCGCTGGGCCTCCAGGCCCTTGGCGGTGAGGTGGATGAGCTTGGCGCGTTTGTCGGTGGGGTGGAGGGTGCGTGGCGCCGCAGGGTCACGGGAGACGCACGGGAGCCTCACGGCTGACGGACGGATCCGTCACGGAACTCGGACCCCGTGAGGAAGACGCCGGGAACGTCACGCTTATGCCCGTCTTCCTCAGGCATCGCGGGTCACGCCAGGAGGCGCGTTCGCAGTTAGCGACAACATGTGTCGCTGACTGCGAACTCGGTCCCGGCCGGGGACCCTCAGGGGGCCGGAGGTGTGACGTCCCCGGCATCTTCGTCACGGACGAGGCCCCCGGGACGGTGCTTCCGCGCGAACCCGTGACGGAAGCGCGGACCTCCTCACGACCTGTGACGTCTTCCCGGCGAGACCCTCATGCCCCGGGAGTACCTGAGCGGTCAGGAAGTTGCGTGGTTCGAAATGGTCGTATAGCGACCATTTCGAACCACGCAACTTCCTGACCGCCCGGATCCCTCCCACCGCCCGGACCTCTCCCACCGGGCGGAGGGTCGTGACGGGACCTCCCGGAGAACGTGACGAACCTTTGACCCTTTCCCCCCACGGAAGCCTCACGTCCCGGGCTCCTCATGGGGGTCACAGCCTGCCCGGACCCCCATGAGGAGCCCGGGACCCCTCGGACGGCCGTAGGCGCCCCGCGCCCCCGCCTCGGACGGCCGCAAGCCCCCGAGCCCTCGCCCGCCCCGGCCCCCACACGACACCCCACCGCGACGCCCCTCCCGGCACGCCCCGGCTAGGCTCCGGCGCCATGCGACTGGTCACTTACGACGCGGGGGACGGGGGGCGCGCGGGGATGTTGGTCGACGGGCGCGTCGTCGACGCCTGGGCGGCGCTCGGCGAACCGCACCGCGGCAGCCTCCGCGAGCTGCTCGAGCGCGGGCGGCTCGACGATCTGCAGGCGCGGATCGGCGACACCGGCGCGCCCTCCCACCCGCTCCCGGCCGTCCGCCTGCTGCCGCCGATCCCGGACCCGGAGAAGATCATCTGCATCGGCCTCAACTACGCCAAGCACGCGGCCGAGGGGAGGCAGGAGCTGCCGACGACGCCGATCGTGTTCGGCAAGTGGCGCAACGCGCTCGTCGCCGACGGGGCCACCGTGACCCTCCCCGCGGCAAGTGCGAAGGTCGACTACGAGGCCGAGGTCGCCTTCGTCATCGGCCGCCGCGCCGCGAACGTCGCCGAGGCGGACGCGCTCGACTTCGTCGCCGGCTACACGCTCTTCAACGACCTCTCCGCCCGCGACCTCCAGTTCGCGACGCCGCAGTGGATGGCGGGCAAGGTCTTCGACGGCTCGGCGCCCTGCGGCCCGGCGCTCGTCACCCCCGACGAGGCGGGCGGGCCCGACGGGATCGAGATCGAACTGACCCTGAACGGCGGGAAGATGCAGGGCGACTCGACCGCGAACTTCATCTTCGGCGTGCCCCGGCTAGTGTCCTACCTCTCCGGGCTGATGACGCTGGAGCCCGGGGACATCGTCGCCACCGGCACCCCGGACGGCGTCGGCGGCGCCCGCGAACCGCGCGTCTGGCTCGGCGACGGCGACGAGCTGGTGGTCAGCTCACCGACGCTCGGCCGGCTGACGACGAAGATCGCCCGCTGACGCCGCGCCGCCCGGGCCCTCACCGCGCCGCCGGGCCGTCCCCCTCCGCCAGCTGTTCCTTTTGCGCCTGTGAGGCGCAAAAGGAACAGCTGGGCGGGGTGGGTGGGGTGAGCTCGTCGCGGATCGCGGGGAGGGACGCGGAGCGGGGCTTGCGCGCCGCCGCACGCCCACCGGCGCCGGCGCGGTGCCGGCCGCGCGCGCCCGCGGCCGCGCGCGCGCCGCGCAGGCCGCTCCCGCTCGCCCCGCGTCCCAGGGAGCTGAGGATCGGGGCGCCCGCCGCCCAGTCGACCCTGAACGGCGTGTAGTCGACGAGCCGCGCCCAGGTTTCGTCCCCCAGCCGGCCGTCGCCGGTCAGCCCGTGGGCTTCCTGGAAGGCGCGCACGGCGCGACGCGTCGCCGCTTCGAAGATGCCGTTGACTTCGACTTCCTCGCCCGCGGTGATCAGCCGCTCCTGCGCCCAGACGACGAGGTCCCCCTGCGAGCCGAGGCGCAGCGACGGGTATTCGTCTTCCGGCGTGAAGCCCGGCAGCTTCAGCCGGCCTTGGCGCGCGCCCAGCGCCTGCCACTCCGGCACTTCGGTCTCCTGCCAGTCCCACCAGCTCGGCACCGTGCCGTAGCTCGCCGAGTAGCGGCGGAAGAGGCGCAGCGGCTCGCGGCCGGGCGCGCCGTAGGTCTGGCCGACGGGGAAGATCGGCCGTCCCCAGAGGCGGTTGTAGAGGTAGGTGTGGGCGAAGACCTCGCGGACCGAGGTGCCGATGTCCTTCCAGTACATCTGCGGCTGGTTGGCGACCGCGCCGCCGGCCCCGAAGAACACCGAGTAGGGGAAGGCCGGGTGGTAGTCGACATAAGGGAAGCCCGCGAGCGAGAGCGGGAAGCGCGCGCCGACCTGGGCGCGGAGGCTGCGCAGGTAGATGTCGGCGGAGGCGTATTTGCCTTCGTACTCGGCCTCGGCGTCGATCGCCAGGCAGTCGGCGCCCGCCCGGACGGCGGCGGCACCGACCCGCGCCTCGGCCGCCGGCGCGTCGCCATAGACGAACTGCCAGGCGCAGACCTTGAGGCCACCGCGGTGGAGCGCCCGCACGAGGCTGCCGTTGAACTGGTCCCAGCGGGTCGCCCCGTCGCCCTCCTTTATGTAGACCGTGCCGATGCGATGGCGGTGGGCGGTGGCGATGATCGCCGGGACGCTGCCGCCCTGCGACTGGTCGACGTACCAGATCCACATGCCCTGCCGGGCGAAGGGCGAGTGACGGCCGACCCCCGGGTTTTCGAAGATCCCGGCGCCGCCGGTTTCAGCGCCCGCGCGGGCGGGAACCGCGAGGAGGATGAGGGCGACGAGAAGGCCAAGCGCGCACGTGGCGGCGCGGCCGGGGTGGGCCGGGCGAGCGGGGATGGCGGGATGCGTCACTGGTTCACGAAGCACAGACGAAGCTGCTTAGGATCACACCTTCCTACCCAGGACCCGACGTGCTCCACCTTCCGCTCACCCGCAAGATCCTGTGCGCCCTGGCGACGCTCCCGCTCGTCGCGGCGGCGCTGCTCGTGGCGGCGCCGGGGGCCCGCGCGGCGCGCCGGCCGACGATCGAAGTGGCGACGGTCTCCCAGTCGGGGCGGGACCTGGTGCTCACGGTGCGGACCGCGAAGCCGGTGGCCCTGGCGGGGTTGCGTCCCCGGCCGGACACCCGCCGCGCCGGGGCGGCGTACCTGTGCTTCGGGTTCGCGCCGACGAGCGGCCCGGCGAAGGGCCCGGCGGAAGTCCCGGCCGAGACCCGGCTCTGCCTCGGCGGCCCGAAGGCACACAAGCGTGCGGGTCTCGTCACCGTCGACTCCGCCGAAAAGCCGTTGACCCGGACGAGCCTCGCGGCGACGCTGAAGCGGCCGGAGCCGACCGAGCTGGTGCTCTCGATCGTCGCCGGGCCGACCCACCCGCGGGGCCTGCCGCCCGGCCGCTATCGCTGGCGGGTGCTCGCGGCGAGCGGCGGCTGCAAGGTGCGGAGCCACTGCGCGACCGCCTGGCCGCCGACCGGCACGAGCGCCTTCCGCCTCCGCCCCGTCCGCGCCGTCGGCTGCTCCGGCGGCGCCGCCGAACTGGTCAGCGAAGCGGCGACCGAACGCAAGGTCGTCGCCCTCACCTTCGACGACGGGCCGAGCGAATACACCGACCGCTTCCTCGACGTGCTGCGCGAAAAGGACGTGCCGGGGACCTTCTTCGAGATCGGCCAGGAGATGCCGGGACGGGAAGCGACGATGCGCCGGATCCTCGCCGCGGGGGGCGAGATCGGCGACCACACGATGAACCACGTCGAATACCCGGGCTACGGGCAGATCGCCGGCGCCGCGCGGCGGATCCAGGCCTACACCGGCTTCGAGCCCTGCCTCTTCCGCCCGCCGGGCGGCGCGGTGAACGCGAGCGTCGTCGCCACCGCGGGCTCGCTCGGGCTGAAGACGATCACCTGGGACGTCGACCCGCGCGACTGGTCGCTGCCGGGAACCGCGGCGATCTACTCCAACATCGTCACCAACGTGAAACCGGGGGCGATCATCTTGATGCACGACGGCGGCGGTCCCCGTGACGAGACGCTCGCCGCGCTCCCCCAGATCATCGACACCTTGCGCGCGGAGGGATACGGCTTCGAGACCGTCAGCGCGCTGCTCGGCGACAAGATCCTCTACCGGCCCTACGGCTGACCGGCGCGTGCCGCGACCCGTCCTCGTCGCCGCCGAAAACGTACGCTTTGCGGCATGGACCGGACCGAGGTGGCGCAGTGAGGGACGCGGCGGCGCGCGCCGCCGTGGGCGCGGTGCTCTCGCGGGCGAGGGGCGGCGAGATCGAGGTCGTCGAGGGCGGCCGCAGTCGCGTCTACGGCGAGCCGACCGACCTCCGCGCCACCGTCCGCATCAACGACCCGGCCGCCTGGCGCGGGCCGCTGCATGGCTCGGTCGGGCTCGGCGAGGGCTTCGTCGACGGCCTCTGGGACACCGACGACCTCGTCGCCCTGATCCAGATCGGCGCCCGCAGCCTCACCAACCAGCACCGCGGGGTCAGCGCCGCCGTCGCGAAGACGCGCGGCGCCCTGCACCGCCTCCGCGGCCTCGTCCCGGAGAACACCCGCGGCGGCGCCCGCGCCAACATCAGCGCCCACTACGACCTCGGCAACGACCTCTTCGCCTCCTTCCTCGACCCGACGATGATGTACTCGTGCGCGTACTTCCCGCGCCCGGACGCCGACCTCGAGGAGGCGCAACTGGCGAAGCTTGACCGCATCTGCGAGCGCCTCCGGCTCGGCCCCGACAACCACCTGCTGGAGATCGGCACCGGCTGGGGCGGGATGGCGATGCACGCGGCGCGCGCCACCGGCTGCCGGGTGACGACGACGACGATCTCCCGCGCCCAGCACGAGCTGGCGACCGCGCGGGTGCGCGAGGCGGGGCTCGACGACCGGATCACGATCCTGCTCGAGGACTATCGGGACCTCAAAGGCACTTACGACCGGCTGGTCAGCGTCGAGATGATCGAGGCGGTCGGCTGGCAGTACTTCGACGATTACTTCCGCGCCTGCGACCGGCTGCTCGCCGACGACGGCCTCTTCCTGCTGCAGGCGATCACGGTCGACGACCGCCTCTACGAGATGGAGAAAGCGTCACGGAGCTTCGCCAACACGCACATCTTTCCCGGTGGTTGCCTGCCCTCACTGCAACGGATCGCCGACAGTGTCGGGACCGTCACGCAGATGCGCCAGATCTGGCTCGACGACATCACCGCGCACTACCCGCCGACGCTGGCGATGTGGCGGGAGCGCTTCTTCGCCGCCTGGGACAGGCTGAAGGCGCACGGTTACGACGAGCGCTTCCGGCGCCTCTGGGACTTCTACCTGTCGAGCTCCGAGGCGGGCTTCCGCGAGCGCCGCATCGGCGACGTCCAGGTCCTGTTCGCGAAGCCGTCGTTCCGTTGAGCGGGGCGGGGACGGGCGGCGCGCCGCGTCCCGGGGACGGCGCCCCCGGCGACGGGACCGCGGGCGGCGCACCGGACCCCGGCGCCCGCGAGCCGCTGCTGCTGATCCACGGCCTCGGCGCCGCCTCGCACGTCTGGGACCCGGTCGTGCCGCTGCTGTCCCCGCACCGCGAGGCGATCGCGCTGGACATGCCCGGCTTCGGCGCCGCGCCCGCGCTGCCGCCCGCGGTCGAGCCGACCGCCGCCGCCCTCGCCGCCGCGCTCCGCGAGCAGCTCGCCGCCCGCGGCATCGAGCGTCCCCACGTCGCCGGCAACAGCCTCGGCGCCTGGGTCGGGCTGGAGCTGGGACGGATGGGCGCGGCGCGCTCGGTCACCTGCCTCTCCCCCGCCGGGCTCTGGCGGGCGCCGATCGGCCCGCGCAAGGGCTCCGGCCGCCGCTGGGCGAAGCGCCTGCGCCCGCTGGTGAGCGCGGCGCTCTGGCTCGGGCCGGTGCGTCGCCGCGCCGTCGCCACCTTCGCCGCCCGCCCGGAGAACTGGCCGACCGACGCCGCCCGCGAACTCGTCCTCTGCTGGATCGACGCCGAAGGCTACGACGGCGCCAACAAGGCGATGCGCGAGCACATCTTCGACGCGGAGGGCTACCCGGCGGACGTGCCGGTGACGATCGCCTGGGCGGAGCTCGACCGGCAGGTCGGCCCGCCGAAGCCGCAGCGCCGCCCCGCCGGCGCCCGCTTCCTCGTCCTGCCCGAGGTCGGCCACGTGCCGATGTGGGACGACCCCGAGCTCATCGCCCGCACGCTCCTCGAGGGGAGCGCGCGGCCGGAGGCCGAGACGGTGCCACCGACAGCCGCCGGGTAGGTTCAGAGGAGCCCATCGCCAGAGAAGGAGGAGCAGCGTGATCGTCGAGAGGACCGAGAACCCGCAGTGGCTGTCGAACGCCTACCTGGTCGCCGACCCGGAGCGCGGCACCGGCGTCCTGATCGACGGCAACGAAGACATCGATCCGCTGATCGACCGGGCCGAGGCGGACGGGATCACGATCACGCACTTCCTCGTCACCCACCCCCACGCCGACCACGTCGCCGGGATCGAGGAGGCGCGCGCGCGGCTCGGGGGGCCGCCGCTGGTCGCCCACGAGGCGACCGCCGCGGAGCTCGACGAGGAGGTCGCGGTGATCATGGGCGACGGCGACGTGCTCGACGCCAACGGGATCGAGATCGAGGCGCTCTACACCCCCGGCCACGCGCCCGGCCACCTCGCCTTCTTGATCGACGGCACCGACGTCTTCACCGCCGACGTCCTCTTCAAGGGCACGGTCGGCGGCTGCGCGTCGCCGGGCGCGGCGGGCTTCGAGGCGCTCAAGGGCTCGGTCATGCGACTGATGGAGCTGCCGCCGGAGACGCGCGTCCACCCCGGCCACAAGGAGCCGACGACGATCGCCGAGCAGGAGTCCGAGAACCCCTTCGTGCGGGTGTGGCGCGGGATCGACGCGACCGGCGACGAGCAGGTGACGGTCTGGGACCGTCCCGCGACGCTGAAGCTCTGGGCGCCCGACTACGACGGCGGCAACAAGGCCTGGATCGTCTTCGGCGACTCCGGCGAAGAGACGATCGTCGGCGGCTCCCAGGTCGTCCGCGGCTGACCCGGCCGGGGCGCCCAACGCGCGGCGCCCTATCGAACTTTCACAGGCGGACCTTTAGGCCGATCGTACGAATCTGGACGCATGTCCGTTGCCATCTGGACTCACCGAGTCCACAATTCGGTAGATGGAAGCGGTCCAGGAATTCTTCTTCGACTGGTACCCGGTCTTCGGCGTCATCTTCATGGCGATGCTGCTGTTCGTCTTCCTGCGCCTGATGCGCACGACGATCGGCTCGACCAAGCCGGAGACGGTCAAGGCCGCCAAGGGTCGGCCGGTCGCCTGGGAGGAGGTGCAGGGGGTCGACGCCGCCAAGGACGAGCTGATCGACGTCGCCGAGTGGCTGCGCGAACCGGACCGCTTCGGCGCGCTCGGCGCCAAGGCCCCGCGCGGCGTCCTCCTCTACGGCCCGCCCGGCACCGGCAAGACGATGCTCGCGCGGGCGGTGGCCGCGCAGGCGGGGGTCGACTTCTTCGCCGCCTCCGGCTCGAGCTTCGTCGAGATGTTCGTCGGCCGCGGCGCCGCCCGCATCCGCCGGCTCTTCAAGGAGGCGCGCAAGTCGGGGCGCGCGGTGATCTTCATCGACGAGCTCGA
>Ga0153956_1000423_pt1 | contig 49093 bp, 44 predicted proteins | sample TSFL040MetaG_FD_104704 | JGI IMG/M metagenome (GOLD analysis project Ga0153956, IMG submission 104704) | Attine ant fungus gardens microbial communities from Florida, USA - TSFL040 MetaG | ecosystem: Host-associated > Fungi > Mycelium > Unclassified | place: USA: Florida, Wekiwa Springs... | reverse complement strand
GGGAAGATCGGCTCGAGCCAGATCGCCGCGGGCGGCGTGCACACGAGGAACCTGCAGCAGCGGAGCGTCACCAGCGGCAAGCTGGCCCTCGGCGCGGTGCACGCGAACCAGATCGCGCCGCGCTCGGTCGGCGCCGACCAGATCGGCACCGGCGCGATCCGCGCCGCGGAGATCGCCGACGGAGCGGTCGGCACCGGCGAGCTCGCCAAGGGCGCGGTCGACGCGTCGCGGATCGCCGCCGGGGCCGTGGGCTCCGAGCAGCTCGGCAAGGACGCGGTCTCCTCGGCGGCGATCGGCAAGGGTGCCGTCGGCCAGACCCAGATCGCCGACGGCGCGGTCGGCCCGGCGCAGATGCAGTTCCCGGTGACGCTGGTGGCGCGGCCCTCCGGCGGGACGTTGTCGAACATCGCCTTCGGCGCAGCCGAGCCTTACCCCCTGACGGCGGCGAGCTGGATCCAGCACGCCGGTGCGGTCGGCCTCCTGGTCGGCTCCGTCACCGCCGAAGTCGGGCCGGCGGAATTCAACCAGTGCGACGTCGCGATCGAATTCGGGCTCGGCGAAAACTTCGCCGACGGCCAGCTCGGCACCGCGATCTTGAGCAGCTTCACCCACGGCGCGAGCCAGGTCGTGTCTGGCAGCGTGCCGGCCCTGCCGATCCTGGTCGACGCGACCGGGCCCGTGGAGCTGACCGCCCGCGCCCGCGAGGAAGGCGGCTGCCAACCTTCGGCGACCTCGACGATCGAGGCGACGGACCTCCGCATCATCGAACTCGGCTGAGCGGCGCCTGGCCGCGGAGGCCATGCTGAGAGGGCCGACCAGGGACAGCACGGCGCTCGTCGGCCTCCCGTCTTCTGTACTGGACCAGATCGATCGCGGTATCGAGGCCACGCAGTGCCCTCTGAGGCGAGCAGCCTCGTCTCCCCGACGATCGAAGTCGCTCTCGATGACGACGAGATCCAACTCGCTTCCACGATCACCTTGCTGCCCGTAGAGCGCCGTCGGGACCGACGGTCAGCGGCGGACGCAACTCGGCCATCGGTCGATCGCGACTGGTAATGAGACGCTCGCCCTGACTTGCACGGCGTACGAAGGCCGCCGCACATCGGCGCAGCGCTCCGCCATGGCGGCGAAGTTAGCCGTTCGTCGGCCCTCGGTCCAAGCGTCCGTCCGGCGGCTCGGGACACGGGCCGTGGCCGTTGATGTACTGTGTGGCAGTCTTCATGTCTGCATTGCAGAACCAGACATCAACGCTTTCGCTCTCCGACTCGCTCGTCGGCAAGACCGTCGTCGTCACCGCGGGGGGCTCGGGGATCGGGCTCGCGATCGTCACGGCACTCGCCGCCGCGGGCGCCGATCTGGTCGTCGGCGACACCGACTGCAGCCGCCTGAGGGACATCGAGGGCAGCATCACCGCGGTCGAGGCGGACCTCCATCGGGCGGATTCGGCGCCGCGACTGGTGGACGAGGCCCGCCGCCGGCACGACGGGGTCGACGCGCTGGTCGCCTGCCTCGGCGGGCCGATCGAACCGGGGCGCTCCTTCATGGAACGCGACGACGCCGACTGGCAGCTCAGCTTCGAGCACAACCTGCTGGGCGCGGTGCGGGCGACCCGCGCGGTCGTCCCCGCGATCGGCGACGGCGGCGGCTCGCTGGTCTTCATCGGCTCCGGGATCGGCCGCGAACCGAACCCGAACTTCGTCTCCTACGCCGCGCTTAAGGCCGCCCTGCTGAACCTCTCGAAGAGCCTCTCGATGGAGCTCGCGCCGAAGATCCGCTCGAACGTCGTCTCCCCCGGCCCGACCCGGACGCCGGGCCTGGTGGCCGACCTCACCGCGATGTCGGGGGCCACGGACGAGGCCGGCGTCGACGCCGCGCTCGCCGACTACGTCAAGGGGCACCGGATGGCGATGGAGCGGCTGGTCGAGCCGGAGGAGATCGCCGCGGGCGTGCTCTTCCTCCTCTCCGACGCCGCCTCGGCACTGACCGGCAGCGAGCTGGTGATCGACTGCGGCACCCGGAGGGCGGTCTGAGATGGACCCCGACGGGACGTGGTCGCTGCGCGAGGCGGTCGCGCTCGGCTGCCGGGTCCTCGGCGCGAACGGCCACGACGACTTCGTCTGGGGCCACGTGGCCGCCCGCGATCCCGACGGGCGCGGCGCCTGGATGAAGGGCTCCGGCAAAGGCTTCGAGGAGGTCGGCGGCGACCACGTCATCCTCGTCGACTACGACGGCGAGGTGCTCGAGGGCGAGGCTCCGCGCCACTCCGAGTGGCCGATCCACACCGAGGTCCTGGCCGCCCGCGAGGACGTCGGCGCCGTCGTCCACTCGCACCCGCCGCACTCGATCGCCCTCGCCGCCGCGGGCCAGCCGCTGCGCCCGCTCTCCCACGCGGGCAGCCTCTTCACGCCGCCGGACGTGCCCCGCTTCGACCTCACCGCCAACCTGATCCTCGACCGCAAGCTCGGCGCCGCCGTCGCCGCGACCCTCGGCGACCAGTCGGCGCTCTTCATGGTCAACCACGGCATCGTCACCGCGGGCGCGACCGTCGCCGACGCGGTCGTCCGCGCGATCCTGCTGGAGAACGCCTGCCGCCAGCAGCTGCTGGCGCTGACCCCCGGCACGCCGCTGACCTGGCCGGGCCCGCGCGAGACGCTGGAGAAGCGCGCCACGGTCTGGCCCCCGGCCCACCTCGAGGCGCTCTGGGACTACCTCGTCCGCAGGCTCGAGCCGCCGGCAACGCACCGATGAGCGAGTCGCGCCCCGCGCGTCCTCCCTACCGGCACTGGCCGATCGTCGAGCGGCCGCCGATCGAGTGGCCCGAAGGCAAGGGCCTCGCCTGCTACGTCGCCGTCAACGTCGAGCACTTCGAGGCCGGCCGCCCCTCGACCAGCCGCACCGCCGTCACCGCCGGGCTGCCGGTCGACCCGCTCAACCACGGCTGGCGCGACTACGGCGTCCGCACCGGCTTCTGGCGACTGCTCGAGCTGCTCGACTCGCTCGACCTGCGCGCCAGCGTCCTCCTCAACGCCGCCGTCTGCGACGAGTACCCGGAGCTGGTCGCGGCCGGGGTCGAGCGCGACTGGGCGCACCTCGGCCACGGCTGGACCAACAGCGAGTTCTGGAGCGGGATGGAGCCGGAGGAGGAGCGCGAGTCGCTGGCCCGGCTGGCGGCCCGCCTCGAGCGCGCCTGCGGCCGGCCGCCGCGCGGCTGGCTCGGCCCCGCCCTGACCGAGACCGCCGCCACTCCCCGCCTGCTCGCCGAGCTCGGCTTCACCTACTCGCTCGGCTGGGGCGTCGCCGACGACCAGCCGTTCCCGCTCGAGGCGGACGGCAGGCGCCTGATCGCGGTGCCCTACTCGATCGAGGTCAACGACATCCCCGTCTTCGTCGACCAAGGCATGAACGCGGCCGAGTTCGCGGCGATGATCGTCGACCAGTTCGACGTGATGCGCGCCGAGGCGCGGCGCCGCCCCGGTGGCGTCTTCAGCTTCTCGCTGCACCCGTTCCTGGTCGGGCAGCCCTACCGACACAAGCACCTCGAGGTGGCGATGCGACACCTCCGCGACCACGACGACGTCTGGTTCGCGACCAGCGACGAGATCGCCGCCTGGTACCTGGACAACTACTACGACGATGCCCTCGCTGCCCTCGACGCGCGGGGGCGGAAGGAGCAACGATGAGCGCCCCCGACCCCGATTCCGTGGAGTTTTTCGCCGAGCGTGGCTTCGGCCTGAAGATCGGCTTCGGCGAGCGGCCGGCGCTGATCGCGATCGACCTGATCGTCGGCTTCACCGATCCCGAGCAGCCGCTCGGGGCCGACCTCGACGCCGAGGTCGAGGAGACCCGCGGCCTGCTCGCCGCCGCTCGCGCGGCCGACCTGCCGGTCTTCTACACCGTCGTCCGCTACGACGAAGGGGACCTCGCCGACGCGGGCGTCTGGCGGCGCAAGCAGGCCGGGCTCGACAGCCTCGCCGCCGGCGGCCGCCAGGTCGAGATCGACCCGCGGCTCGAGCGTCGCCCGGGCGAGCAGATCGTGGTGAAGAAGTACGCGAGCGCCTTCTTCGGCACCGACCTCGCCTCCCGCCTGCGCAACGCCGGCGTCGACACCCTGGTGCTGGCGGGCTGCACGACCAGCGGCTGCGTCCGCGCGACCGCGGTCGACGCCGTCCAGCTCGGCTTCCGCCCGATGGTCGCCCGCGAGGCGGTCGGCGACCGCTCCCCCGCCGCCCACCAGCAGGCCCTCTTCGACCTCGAGCAGAAGTACGCCGACGTGGTCGACGCCGCCGAGACGCGCGATTACTTCACCGGCCTCCCCCGCCCCTAACCGGTGAACACCCCATGTTGATGGGCCGAAAACTTGCCTATATGTCTGTTTTCGGCCCATCAACATCACGTCCCCGTGGGGCTACTCGGCGGCGAAGGTGTTCGTCAGGGAGCCGACGTTCTCGATCGTGACCGTCGTCTCGTCGCCGGGGGCGAGCAGCACTTTCGGCTCGCGGCGGTAGCCGACGCCGCCCGGCGTGCCGGTGAGGAGGACGTCGCCGACCTCCAGCGTGGTGAACTCGGAGACGATCTCGACGATGGTCGGGATGTCGAAGATCAGCCGCTCGGTGGTCGAGCTCTGCATCTCCTCGCCGTTCAGCGAGAGCGCGATGCGGAGGCTACCGGGGTCGCCGGTCTCCTCCAGCGTGACCAGGTCGGGGCCGAGTGGCGTCGAGCGCTCCCAAGCCTTGCCCTGCAGCCACTGGTGCGTCTCGTACTGGTAGTCGCGCATGGTCACGTCGTTGGCGACGGTCAGCCCGGCGACGTGGTCGAGCGCGCGCTCGCGCGGGATGCGGCGCCCGCGACGGCCGATCACCACGGCGAGCTCGCCCTCGTAGTCGACCTGGTGGGACTCCGGCGGCAGCGCCACCTCCTCCCCGGCGGCGACCAGGCTGCTCGCCCACTTGACGAAGAGGACCGGATACTCGGGCAGCTCGCGCCCGGTCTCCTCGACGTGGGCGCGGTAGTTGAGCCCGAGGCAGACGATCCGTGCCGGCACCGGCACGGTCGGCCGGCGCACCAGGCTCGCCTCCTCCACCTCCGGGCCGAGGCGGCCGGGCGCCGACGCCAGCCACTCGGCGTCGGTCTCGCGGCCCAGCTCCCGTGACCCCTCGACGATCCGCGGGACGCCGTCGACGTAGGCGACGACCCGCGGCTCACCGTCGTGCAGGACCGAGGCGAACCTCATCTCAGGCCACCTGCGGCGCCCGCCAGCTCGGCACGCCGCCCCAGAGGTTGACCGCGGTGTCGCTCGGCTCCCACTGGCGCACGCCGTAGTCGGCGACGTCGTCGAAGTAGTGCTCCATCTCGCTCGAGAGCTCGATGTGGAAGCCGTCGGGGTCGTCGAACATGAGGAAGACGTTGTTGCCAGGGCCGTGGCGCCCCGGGCCCCAGCCGACCCGCACGCCGAGCTCGCTGAGTCGGTCGCACCAGCCCTTGAAGTCGTCCCAGTGGTCGAGGTCGAACGAGAAGTGATCGAGCTTGCGGCTCGAGTCGCTCTGGACGATCGCGACCGTGTGGTGCTCGCTGCCGCAGCGCAGCCAGGCGAAGACCTCGCCCATACGGTCGGAGACGCGCAGCCCGAGGACCTCGGTGTAGAACTCCAGCGCCGGCGCCAGGGCAGGGGTGGCGAGGGTGATGTGCTGGAGCCGGCGCGGGCGCCAAGCGAGGTCGGCGACCCGCTCGCCGGAGCGCTCGATCCGGCCGTGGAACTCGACCCGCCGGCCGTCGGGATCGGTGACGAAGAAGCCGTCGGGATGGCCGGGCCCGGCGCAGTCGACGACGGCGACGCCCGCGGCCGCGATCCGCTCGCGCAGGGAGGCCAGCTGCTCGGGGTCCGGGACCTCGAGCGCGAAGTGGTCGAGCGCGGGCTCGCCGGCGAGCAGCTCGACCGCGTGGGCCCCGGCGCCCCAGCCGAGCGCGACGCCGCCGTCGACCGCGGCCGCGTGCGGCGAGAGGCCGACGACGTCCTGGTAGAAGGTCTCGGCCCGGCTGACGTCGGGCACGCGCAGAGCCATGTGCGAGAGCTGTCCCCGCCAGGGCAGGGGCGTCGGTTTCACGATGAGGTCTCCTTTTCCTTTGAGGTCTTGTCTACGGTGCTCGTCGCTGCCCCCGGCGGGGCGCCGAGGCGGGCGCGCAGATCGCGGGCGGCGGCCTCCGCCCGGCCCGGCTCGAAGGCGGCGGCGACAAAGCGGTCGGGCCGCACCAGGACCAGCCGGCCGGCGACCGGGCCGAGCAGGTGGCGCAGGCCACCGTCGTAGTCGGCGATCCCGAGCCGGCCCTCGTGGTCGGTCGGGTAGCGGTCGAAGGAGGCGCTCAGGCGTCGCGCCCGCAGCACGTCGTCCCACAGCCGCCCGTCGGCGAGCCGCTCCAGCTCCTGGTCCGGGACGTCGACCGCGATCAGCGCGAAGCCGGTGCCGAGCAGCTCGTCGAGCAGCGGCGTGCCGCCGTCGGGCCGCAGCACCCGCGGCTGGCCGAGGACGCGGCCGATCAGGTCGCTGCTGCCGCCCGCCTCGCTGACGAAGCCGTCGCGGAAGCGCTGGGTGGGCCGGAAGCGCATCTCCTCCAGGTAACGCTGCACCGGCGGCAGCTTCATCCCCAGGCCGATCACCTTGTCCCGCAGGTAGGCGCGCTTGGCGCTGGTGGTCATCACGATCTCACCGAGGTGCACCGAGTGGTCGATGGTCGCCTTGGCGTGCGGCCTGCGCTCGACCTCGTAGCTGGAGAGGAGCGCCTCCCCGCCGCGTCCGGAGGCGACCTGGGCGAGCCGCCAGGTGAGGCCGTTGGCGTCGCGGACGCCCGAGTTCAGGCCCTGGCCGGCGAACGGCGGCATCATGTGCGCGGCGTCGCCGAGGAGGAAGCTGCGACCCCGTTGCCAGTGCTCGGCGAGCAGCGCGTGGAAGCGGTAGACGGCCACCCGCTCGACCTGCTCGGGACGCAGTGAGCGCTCGTCGGCGAGCAGCTGCTGGAGGAACTCGTGCGGGATCGGCTCGGTCGTCGCCTCGCCGTCCTTGAGCAGGAACTCGTAGCGGCAGCGGCCTTCGCGGCCGGGGATCACCACGTGCGGTCGGTGCGGGTCCCCATGATGGAGCCCGTAGCGCTCGTCGTGGGCATCCCCGAGCGTGTCGATCACGATCCAGCGCTGCGAGAACGAGAGGCCCTCCATCTCGATGCCGAGCTGCTCGCGCACGGTCGAGCGGCCGCCGTCGCAGCCGAGCAGGTAGGAGCAGCGCACGGTCTCGACCTCACCCGCCCGCTCGATCCGCGCCTCGACCCCGTCGGCGACCTCGGTGAGACCGTCCAGGCGGGTGTCGAACTCGACCTCGACCGAGTCGAAGCGGTCGAGCCCGGCGAGCAGCGCCGCCTCCAGCTCCGGCTGGGCGAAGGGGCTCTTGATCGGATGGCCGTGGAGTGGCGGCTCGGGGCCGCGGGCGTGGTACAGCGGCTGGCCGTCGCGCCCGTAGTAACGGGTGCCGGTGCCGGGTTGGACGATGTCCTTGAGCAGCGACCCGAGGCCGGCCCGCTCCATCGTCCGCAGCGATTCGTCGTCGATGCTGATCGCCTTCGCCTCCGAGCTGGTGCCCGCGTTGCGCTCGACCACGAGCAGCGAGAAGCCGAGCGCCCCGAGCAGGTTGGCGCTCACCAGGCCGGTCGGCCCGGCGCCGACGATCAGGAAGTCGAATCCGCGCATCAGCTCTCGGCGCCGGTCGCCGCCGCGGCGGGCTCGGGGCTCGGGCTCGCGCTCGGGCCGGCGGTGTCGCCGCGGCTGCTGCCGCGGGCGATCACGATGCGGTCGCCGAGGATCGCGACGACCAGGATCACGCCGGTCACGACCTGCTGCCAGAAGCTGTTGACACCGCTGATGCTGAGGCCGTTCTGGAGGATGCCGATGAAGAGCACCCCGAGCGCGGTCCCGCCGACGCCGCCGCTGCCGCCGAGCAGGCTGGTCCCGCCGAGCAGGACCCCGGCGGCGGCCTGCAGCGGCAGGTTGTTTTCCACCTGCGGGGTCGCCGAGCCGAGCCTGCCGGTCGCGATGATCCCGCCGAGCGCCGCGGCGGCGCCGCTGATCGCGTAGACCGAGGTGATCGTCAGCCAGCTGCGGATGCCGGAGAGCTTGGCGGCGACGACGCTGCCGCCGACCGCGTAGACGTCGCGGCCGAAATAGGTCGCCTGCTGCACGTAGAGGGCGAGCAGGAAGACCGCGATCATGATCCAGATCGAGGTCGGCAGGCCGGCGATGTCTTCGACCCCGATCTTGGTGATCAGCGGATCGGTGACGAAGAACGATTTGGTCTGCGCCCAGATGTTGACGATCCCCGTCAGGGCGGTCATCGAGGCCAGCGTGACGACGAAGAAGGAGAGGTTGAGGCGACCGACGAGCAGCCCGTTGAGGACGCCGCCGATCAGCGCCCCGGCGATCACGACGACGACGATCGCGATCCCGGCGGGGAGGCCGAGGCCGAGCAGTTTCGCCAGCATGATCCCGATCAGCGAGGCGACCGCGCCGACCGAGAGGTCGACCCCGCCGGTGAGGACGACGAAGGTCATCCCCATCGCGACGACCCAGAGCACGGAGACCCCGGTCAGCATGTTCTGCAGGTTCTGGCCGGTGGCGAAGACCGGCTGGGTGATGCTGAAGTAGGCGAACAGCAGGATGACCAGCGCCAGCACCGGTCGAAAGTGGCGGGTCGCCGCGAAGGCGCGGCCGAGCGAGTTCAATTGTGTCCTCCTGCGTAACGGGTGATCTGGGTCTCGGGCGCCGCATCTCTGCCGAGCTCGGCAACCACGCGACCGCGGAACATCACGAGAATTCGGTGACAGAGGCCGACCAGCTCCGGGTTCTCCGAGGAGCTGACGAGCAGGGCCAGCCCTTCCTCGGCGGCCCTCGCGAGCAGGCCGTGGATCTCGGCCTTGGCGGCGACGTCGACGCCGCGGGTCGGCTCGTTCAGCAACAGCACCTTGCGCCCGGGGGTGAGCCACTTGCCGAGCGCGACCTTCTGCTGGTTGCCGCCGCTAAGGCTGCCGGCCAGGGCGTGGGGCGAGGCGGCCTTGACGCCCAGCGACCGCATCAGGTCGCCGACCAGCACCTCTTCCTTATGACGGCTGGGCCGGCTCAGGCGCGGCCGCTGGAAGGTGTCGACCATCGCCAGGTTCTCGGCGACGCTCCGTTTCAGGACCAGGCCCTGGACCTTGCGATCGGCCGGCAGGTAGCCGACGCCGAGCCGGATCGCCGTCCGCGGCTCGCCGTGGGCGAGCTCCTCGCCGTCCACCTCGACCACGCCTTCGCGCTGCGGCGTCAGGCCGAAGATCCCTTCCAGCAGCTCGCTGCGCCCGGCGCCGACGAGTCCGGCCAGGCCGACGATCTCACCGGGGCGAAGGTCGAGCCCGACGCCCTCGACGTGGCCCGGGACCGTCAGCCCCTCGACCGCGAGCGCGCGATGCCCGCCGGCAACCTGAACGTCGACGCGGCTCGGCGCCGTCGGCTCGGCGGACTCGGTGCGGCCGACCATCGTGCCGACCAGGCTGTCGGGGTCGAAGGCGCCGATCTCGTCCTGGGCGACCGTCAACCCGTCGCGCAGGACGGTGACCTCGTCGACCAGCTCGAAGGTCTCGCCGATGCGGTGGGAGACGAAGACGGTCGAGACCCCGTCGTCGCGCATGCGACGGATCGCGGCGAAGAGGGCGACCACCTCGTCGTCGGTGAGTGAGCTGGTCGGCTCGTCGAGGATCAGGACGCGGGCGTCCTGCGAGAGCGCCCGGGCGATCTCGACCATCTGCTGCTGGTCGGGCCGCAGGTCACCGACCCGCCACTCGAGGTCGTAGTCGAGGTCGAGCCGGGCCAGCACCGCCGCCGCCTTCTCGCGCGAGCGGCGCCAGTCGAGGCGCAGGCCGCGCCGCACCAGCCGGCGCCCCATGAGGACGTTCTCGGCGACGGTGAGGTGAGGGGCCAGCGCCGTCTCCTGGGAGACCATCGCGATCCCCCGCCGCAGCGCCGCGGCCGGGCTGCCGAGCGAGACCTCCTCACCCTCGATCCGGATCGCGCCGCCGTCCGGGCGCAGCTGGCCGCTGAGGACCCCGAGCAGGGTCGACTTGCCGGACCCGTTCTGGCCGATCAGCCCGTGGACGACCCCCGGACGGCTGATCGTCAGGTTGGCGCCGCGCAGCGCCCGCACCCCGCCGAAGCGCTTCTCGACCTCGACGATCTCGAGCAGGGCGCCCGAATCTCTCTCTTCAGTTGCTGACGACGCGCTCATCCGATCCCATCCCAATTCGCGTTTCCCGACCAGAATTGTGTCTGTCTCAGACACGTGTGTTCTGGTCCGAGGAACATATCGGAATCCTCGCGGACCCGTCAAGTGGCGGCAGGCCTTGACTTTCGCCAATATTCCTGGCTAGGTTCTAGAGGACAGAATTGGGTTATGCATCCTGTTTCCGGAAGGGAGAGGTAGATGAGTAGGTATCGATCGACGGGCCTCCGCGCCGTGTTCGCGCTCGCCTTGGCGCTGCTCCTCGCAGCGGGGGTTGCCGCCTGCGGCGGCAGCTCTTCGAGCAGCAGTGAAGGTGGAGGGACCACCGCCGGCGGAGGCACCACCACCGGCGGCGAAACCGTCGCCGCCAACGAAGAAGGGGGATCGGGGGGATCCCCGACGGCCTCGATCCCGTTCACCGGCGCCGAGGCGAAACTGCCATCGTCCTATCCGGCACCGAAGATCAAATCGGGCTTCACCTACACGGCGGGCTTCCTCTCGCCGAACGCCTCGATCGGCGAGCTCGGTGAGATCGAGAAGGCGGCGGTCGAAGAGACCGAACGGCTCGGCGGCAAGGTGATCACCGAGGACGCCGGCTTCAGCCCGGAAAAGCAGGCGAGCCAGTTCGCCGACCTGCTGGCCCAGCACGTCGACGTCGTGATGGCCTACCCGGTCGTCCCCGAGACGCTCAACGCGGCGGTCAAGCAGGCCGAACAGCAGGGCGTCCCGGTCGTCTCCGAGGACACGCCCCCCGACCCCTCCGAAGGTCTGCTGCCGGGCTACGCGACCAACGTCCTGCAGGGTCGCGATCGGGCCACCTACGAGATCGCCAAGGCCCTCGCCGAAGAAGCCCCGGGCAGCAACTTCGCCCTGCTCGGCAACGCCCAGCCGGTGCCGCTCCTGCATTTCGCGATGGAACGGTCCAAATATTGGGCTGAAAAATTCGGCCTCAAGTACATCGGCGAGGAAGACCTGACCACCGACTCGGCGGGCGCCGCGCAGCAGGCCGCGACCGCGCTGCTCGCCAAGTACCCCGAAGTCGAAAACATCATCACCTACAACGACGCCGCCGCCGAGGCCGCCGCCCAGGTGGCGCGGTCCTCAGGCAAGGGCAGCGTCCGCGTGGCGGGCTGCGGTGGCGATGCCAGCGCCTTCAAGCTGATCGAAGCCGGCGTGCTCTGGGGGACCTACTCCCAGCCGCTGGACCTGATCGGGCGCGAATTGGCACGTGCCTCCTACAACCTGCTCACCGATCAGCACCTGCCGCTGGCGGAACAGATCGCGACGCCGGGCGGCGAAGTGATCACCAAGGCCAACGTCGCCGAAGCGGAACCGAGCAATCCGGGATGAGCGGGACCGGGAGACCCCGAGGCGCGGCGAGCGGAGCGATCCGCCCGCCGCGCCTCCGGGCGCCGGACGCCTTCCGCCACCGTGACGAGGAGCGCCGGCGCCCGCCGCGCTCCTCGTTGACGGTGGCCGACGTGCTCGAGCTGCCGGAGGTGCGGCGGGGCGTGCCCGAGGTCGTCGCCGGCGGCGGCCGGCTCGGCAGCCGGGTGCGCTGGGTACACGCGGGTGAGGCGCCCTACATCGGCGCCCTCCTGAAGGGCGGCGAGCTGCTCCTCACCGGCGGCCACAACATCGGCCGCAAGCCGCGCGACGAGGAACACCTGGTGGAAGGCCTCGCCGAGCGCGGCGCCGCCGGGCTGGTGATCGAACTCGGCGGCCGCTTCGAGGAGGTGCCGACGGCGCTGGCGGGCTGCGCCGAGCAGCACGGCCTGCCGGTGATCGTCCTCCACCGCAGTGCCCCTTTCATCGCGATCACCGAACGGGCCAACCGCGAGATCGTCGACAGCCAGGGCGCCCTGGCGCGGGACGTGGCCGCGCTGCAGGCCCGGGCGACCGAGCTGCTGATCGAAGGCGCCGGCGTCGCCGACCTGCTGGCGCTGCTGGTCGCGCGGATCGAGAACCCGGCCGCGCTCGAAATGGCCAGCGGCGGCATCGCCTTCCAGCGCACCCATCGGGCCGGCGACCAGGAGGTCTCGGCCGCCTGCGGCCTCGTCGCCCGCCGGCTCCCGGCCGCCCCGGACTGCGAGACGTACACGATCGCCAGCGAGCAGCGCGGCGAGTGGGGGCGGCTGGTCGCGATCGCGGTTGACTCCCCCCTCGACGAGGCCGACCGCGCCGCGGTCCGCGCGATCGGCGAACTGGTCGCCGTCGAGCTGCTGCGCGGGCGCGAGCCCACCGCCTTCGCCGAGCAGCGACGCGGTGACTTCCTCGCCGACCTGCTCGACGGCAAGCTCGACCCGGCGGCGGCCGCGGCGCGCGCCGCGGCGGTCGGCTTCGAGCAGCCGGTCGACGTGGTGGTGCCGGTGGCGGTGGCTCCCGGCGCCGACCTCGGACGGCCGACCCCCACCCCCCTGCGCGAGCCGCCGTGGGACCTCGTCTGGCGCGACGCCCAACTGGCGCTGAAGGGCGAGGGGGCCCAGGTCCTGGTCAGCCACCAGCGCCACGGCGAGCGCGTCCTGATGCTGATCGGCCTGCAGCGGGCGGGCCAGCGCGAGGCGATGGCCGAGCGACTCGGCGGGCTGATCGCCGACGGTGCCCGGCGACGGCTGCCGGAGGCGCCCGCGCCCGTCGTCTGCGTCGGCGCCGGGGTCCACTCCTGGGACGCCCTGCGGGAGGGCCTGGCGAAGACGATCGAGGCGGCGGTCCCGGCCACCCTGCAGCCACCGCGGCCCTGGCACGACATCACCCTGCCCAGCGTCGACCGCCTGGTCTGGTCGCTGCGGGACCGCGACGAGCTCGAGGCCTTCGCCCGGGCGCGCCTGCGCCCCGTGGTCGAGCACGACCGCCTGCGCAAGACGAAGATGCTCGACACCCTGCGGGCCTTCTGCCACAACGCCGGTCGCAAAGCCGACGCCGCCCGCGAGCTCTTCATCGAGCGGCAGTCCCTCTATCCCCGCCTGGCGCGGATCGAACGCCTGCTCGACGCCGACCTCTCCGACCCCGACGTCCTCTGCGGCCTGCACCTCGCCCTGCGCATCTTCGAGATGCTCGAGCTGGAGGCGGGCTAGTGCCGCTGCGGCCGGTCCGTGACGGTCCCGCGAGGAAGGTCACGGACCGGTGAGGTCCTCATGCGTGCCGTGACGATCTCGGGGAAGTGGGAAGGAAGCGGTACGTGCCATGCGGCAAGGCCCGGACGCCCCTGCGGCAGACGGCACCACTAAGAGAGGACGAAGCCGCCGTCGACGTTCAGGGTCTGGCCGGTGATGAAGGCGGCCTCCTCGGAGGCGAGGAAGGCGACCGCGCCGGCCAGGTCGGCGGTCTCACCGGTGCGGGGGATCGACTGCTTCGCCCGGTCGATCGCGAACTGCTTCTCCATCCGCTGCTCGGTCGCCGGGGTGCGGGTCAGGCCGGGCGAGACGGCGTTCGCGGTGATCCCGTCGCCGCCGAATTCGCGGGCCAGCGCCCGGGTCAGGCCGATCAGGCCGCCCTTGCTGGCGACGTAGTGGGCGAAGCCGGCGGGCTGGCCGGAGCCGAAGGTGTTGGAGGCGATGTTGACGATCCGCCCCCACCGCTGTTCGCGCATGCCGCCGACGAAGGCGCGGGCGAGGAGGAACGGGCCCTCGAGGTTCACTGCCATCACTTCGCGCCAGGCCTCGAGGCTGATCTCCTCGAAGGCGTCGAGCCGGCCGCGGCCGGCGTTGTTGACGAGGACGTCGCAGACCCCGAACCGTTCGCCCACCGCGATGGCGAGGTCGGCGATCGCCGCCTCGGAGCTGACGTCCGCTTCGCTGACCAGCGTTCGCGCCCCGAGCCCGGCCACCTCCGCCTCGATCGCGGCGCAGGAGGAGACGTCGACCAGCACCAGGTCGGCCCCCGCGGCCGCGAGGCGGGTCGAGATCGCCCCGCCGATCCCTCCGGCGGCGCCGGTCACCAGGGCGACGCGGCCCTCGAGCGGTCCTGGCATCGGGCTCACCCGGCGCGCAGCAGGGCGGCCCGCAGCATCCGGCCGACCTCGGGGGCGCGATCGAACTGGGCGAAGTGGGAGCAGCGGTTGAGCAGCTGGAAGTCCAGCGGCGCCGGGCCGCCGGCCAGCACCGAGGCGAGCACGATCCCGCGCGGGACGCTGGCCGTCGGGTCCTCGGCGCCCCAGAAGATCGTCACCGGCACCTGGTAGCTGACGTCGCGGCAGTAGGCGAAGAGCTCGTCCTGGGCCTGGATGTTGCTCGAGAGCAGCGTCGCCCCGTTGGCCTGGTCCCGCAGCAGCTCGGCGGCGTTGCCGTGGGGCTCGCCCTCGGCGTTGGCGACGAACCGGTCGACCAGCTCGGCGGGGACCCGATCGGGGAAGTAGGCGAGGCGCTCGACCGCCCAGCGCTGCGAGCGCCGCGACCAGCGCGGCAGCGGCGGCACGAGCAGCGCCAGGTTCTGCAGGCTGTCGCCGACCGGGGCGGCGGCGTTGGGGGCGAGCAGGAAGCAGCTGCGGACGGGGGTCTCGCGGAAGCCCTCGCGGGTCAGCTTCAGCGCCGCCAACGAGGACTCGCCGTGGGCGAGGACGTCGATCGAGTCGAAGTCGTCCTCCTCGCGCAGAAGCTCGTGGAGGAAGGCCACGATCCCGTCGGGGGTGAGGTCCTCGAGCCCGCGCAGGTCGGTCCCCCCCGCTCCCGGGAGATCGGGGGCGAGGACGCGGAAGCCGTCGAGGTCGAGGCGGGCGGCGAGGTCGGCGAAGAGGTCCGCCGAGCCGGCGAAGGCCGAGCGCCCGGGGATGCCCGTGTGCAGCAGGAGCAGGAGCCGCCGGCCCTCGCCGCCACGCAGGCAGCGGACCGAACGCTCGCCGAGCTGGGCGCGCTGCTCGCGCAGAAGCTCACTCATCGTTCTCGACCTGACTGACGAAGCCGGAGACGACGTCGTCGAACCAGCGCGGGTGCTCGCGCATCGGGAAGTGCCCGGACTTGTCCTTGATGCTGAGGGTCACCGGGGTCTCGTGCCGGGAGACGATCTCGAACAGCTCGGTCCCGAGGCCGACCGGCACGGTCGCGTCGGTGAGCGACCAGATGATCTGCGTCGGCCGCTGCAGGCGCCCCTCGCGCAGCCACTGCAGCGTCTCGCGCTTGTCGCGGGCCAGCTCGGGGATGAAGTAGCGCTCGATCAGGTTGCCGGAGAGGATCCGGTCGAGCATCGTCTGGTAGGGCTCGGCCGCCATGTGCTCGACGAACGGCCGCACCCAGTCCTCGGTGACGTGGGTCGGGTCGTAGCTGTAGGTCGAGTAGGTCCAGATCGTGCCCTCGATGCCGTACAGCGAGTGCGGGTTGCCGGCGAGGGCGACCGCGTTCATGCCGACCCCGGGGCCGAGGGTGCCCGAGGTGACGATCGTCAGCGAGCGGATCAGGTCCTGGCGCAGCAGCGAGGCACGGGTGCTGAGGAAGCCGCCGCGCGAGTGCCCGAGCAGGTGGACGGGCCCGGCGTCGAGCATCTCGAGGAAGCCGATCAGGTGGTCGACGACGAACCCCATCGTGTAGTCGGAGTCACGCTGCGGCGCGTCGGTGTAGCCGTTCCCGGGGCGGTCGTAGGTGATCACCCGGAAGTCGCGGGCGAGGCGCTGCAGGGTGTCGTCCCAGGCCATCGCGCAGGCGCCGCCGCCGAACGAGGGCGGGCCGAAGTTGCCGCCGTAGACGAGGACCAGCGGCGGCCCGGAGCCGAGCTCGGTCCACCAGGTGCGCAGCCCCTCGACCTCGGCCCAGTGGGCCTCGGGGAAGCCCGGATAAGTGGGGACGGTGGCGCTCATCGACGCCAGTCGCCGTCCAGCGCCAGCCGCGCCAGCTCGTCCGGGGTGGTGAACCAGACGCCCTCGTGCCGGGCACAGTCCCGCAGCAGCTCGCGGACCGCCGGGATCAGCGTCGGCCTGCCCGCCGTGTGGCTGTGGAGGACGAGCCCGATCATCCCGCAGCGGCCCGCCATCGCCTCCTCGTAGACGGCGTCGAAGGTCATCCTGAAGCCGTCCAGCAGCACGTCGGGGTGCTGGCCGCGCAGGCCCCAGTGGAGCAGGTCGTTGGAGGCCAGGTCGGCGCTCGGGATGACCGCGATCCGCCGCTCGCCGACCGCGCGGACGAAGGGCAGGTCGTCGCTGGCGTCGTCACCGCTGTAGATGAGGCCGGCGTCGAGCAGGATCTCGTCGGCGTCGGGGGAGCCGATCTTCCCCGGGCTGATCCAGCCGACCGGGCGCACGCCGGCGGCCGCCTCGATCGCGTCGAGGCTGCGGGCGACGACCTCGCGGCCGGCGTCGCCGCTCGGCATCGCCTGGTCGTTGACCCAGCCGTGGCCGGTCAGCTCGTGGCCGCGGGCGGCCAGCGCCGCGAGCACCTCGGGATGGCGCTCGGCCGCCTGGCCGCTGACCCCGACCGAGGCGCGGACGCCGACGTCCTCGAGCATCGCCATCAGCCTCCAGGCCCCCGAGCGGGCCCCGTATTCGCCGTAGGAGAGCGAGAACGGGTTCACCCCCGCGTGCGCCTCGGTCGTGAACTGCGAGTGCTGCTCGAAGGACTCGAAGGCGAGGGTGACGAGGACGGCGACGCGCGCCCCGTTCGGCCATTGCACGCTGCGCCACTCGGGGAAGCGCTCGGGGAGGGATGCGGGAGGGGTGGTCATGACCCGGGAGTCTTGCCAATCCCGCCGCGCGGCGCCACTTACCGTTGTCAGCTCTTCGCCCCCGCTTTCGACGAATCGTCAGTCCGCAGACGCGCCCGGAGCGGAGATCATCGGCGGCCCGCCCCGGGTCAGACCACCGAGAAAGAGGAGTGCGAATGAGCTTTGAAGGAGAGATCTTCCGGCGCCACGACCAAGGCTATGCCGGGGCGTTGGAGAGCGCCGTCCGCAACGAGCGCAAGCCGGACCGCCGGCCGGACATGATCGTCTACCCGCGCGACGACGAGGACGTCGCCGAGGCGGTGCGGCTGGCGCGCCGCGAAGGGATGAAGGTGAGCGCCCGCGGCGGCGGCCACAGCTTCAACGCGACCCACGTGCGCGAGGGCATGCTGATCGACTTCCGCCGCATGCGGGAGACCTCGATCGACGTCGCGGCGCGGGCGGCGACGGTCACCCCCTCGGTCACCTCGCGGGAATTCGCCGAGGAGCTGGCGACGCACGGGCTGACCTTCCCCTCCGGGCACTGCTCGACCGTCGGCCTCGGCGGCTTCCTCCTGCAGGGCGGCTTCGGCTGGAACGGGCGCACCCACGGCCCCGCCTGCGCGAGCGTGACCGCGATCGACGTGGTCACCGCCGACGGTGAGCTGGTGCGCTCCGACAACGAGACGAATTCCGAGCTGATCTGGGCCGCGCGCGGCTCCGGCGCGGGCTTCTTCGGCATCGTCACCCGATTCCACCTGCGCGTCTTCCCGATCGCCAGGGCGATCCACGACAGCACCTACGGCTACCCGCTCGAGCTGCGCGAGGAGGTGCTCTCCTGGCTGATCGAGATCGCCCCGGAGATGCCGCCCGAGCTCGAGGTGATCGCCCACGTGATGGCGCCGCGGGCGAACGGGTCGACCGAGCCCGGGATCCCGCCGCTGGCGGTGCGCGGGGTCGCCCACGTCGACACCGCGGCGGAGGCGGAGGCGCTGCTCGGCGTGCTCGACACCTGCCCGGTGCTCGACCGGGCGACCCTGCGGGAGACCTGCGTCCCGACCGACATCTCCGGGCTCTACGACAAAGGCGACCCGCTGGTCAGCGAGGAACGCTACGCCGTCGACTGCATGTGGACCGACGCCTCGGCCGAGCGCCTGCTGCCCGAGCTCGACGCCACCCTGACCTCCGTGCCGACGCCGCAGACCCACATCGACATCCTCTTCTGGCGCGAGCAGGAGGTGTCAGACGGCGTCTTCTCGATGCAGGCACCGATCTTCATCTCGCTCTACACCCAGTGGCAGGACCGGAGCGACGACGCGCTCGGGATCGACTGGGCGGCCGACCAGATGCGGCGGCTCGAGCCCCTCTCGCGGGGGATCCAGCTGGCCGACGACAACCTCTCCGAGCGCGCCTGGCCGTTCCTCGCCGAGGAGCGGCTGGCGCGGCTGGAGCAGCTGCGGGGGAAGTACGACCCCGACGGCGTCTTCCCCAGCTACCTGCTCGAGCCGGGCGTGCGGATCGAGGGAGGAAAGCTGGTCCGCTGAGGGGTTCGGGGGGAGCGTTCTGGCTCATGGAATGGTCTTTGACGTAGGCGACGCCCGGCTTCTCCCGCATCTCCTCCTGTTTCTCGAAGCTGTTCCATAGCGCAGAACAGATCGCTTCCGATAGGTTTGTCACATGGCGACTGCAGACGAAAAGCCCCAGGGGGCGAAACAGCTCGCCAAACCACCGGCGCCGGCCTACCCGATCAGCTCGGTCGACAGCGCCCTGCGCCTCTTGCTGATGTTCGGCGAGCAGGCGCAGGTGCGGGTCTCCGAGGCCAGCAAGGAGCTCGGCGTCGCCCGCTCCACCGCCCACCGGATGCTGCAGATGCTGCAGTTCTACGGCTTCGTCCGCCAGGACCCCGAGAGCCGCGCCTACGTCGCCGGCCCGGTCTGGGTCGACATGGGGCTGCGCGGCGTGCGAAGCCTCGACATCCGCACGATCGCCCGGCCCTACATCGAAGCCCTGGTCGAGGAGGTCAAAGAGACCGTGCAGCTCCTCGCGCTGCGGCCGGGCGGCGAGGTGATCTGCCTCGACGCGGTCGAGGGGCCCTACGTGGTCCGCGCCGCCGGCCGCCTCGGCGTCCTGCTGTTGGCCCACGCCAGCGCCGGCGGCCGGGCGCTGCTCGCCGGGCTGCCGGAGGCGCAGATCGACACGCTCTACCCGTGGACGCGGCTCGAGCGCGCGGGCCCCAACAGCATCGTCACCAAGGCCGCCCTCGTGCGTGAGCTGGAGCTCGTCCGCGAGCGCGGCTACGCGGCCCAGCGCGACGAGCTCGAGGCGGGCGTCAGCGCGATCGCGGCGCCGATCCGCGACGTCAACGGCGAGAGCAACTTCGCCATCGACGTGGTCATGCCGACCAGTCGGCTGAGCGAGGACCAGGTCGCGACGATCGGCAAGGCGGCGATCCAGGCCGCCGACAAGATCGCCGCCAACCTGTTCTGGTAGCCGCGCTCACGGCCGGGTGATCACCTCGGCGCCGTCCTTGCGCACCACCAGCTGCTCCTCGATGCGCGCCGCCTGCCAGCCGTCGGAGGCCGGCCAGAAGGTCTCCAGGGCGAAGACCATGCCCTCCTGGATCTCCTCCGGATGGTCGAGCGAGACCAGTCGGCTGATGATCGGCTTCTCGAGGATGTCGAAGTAGGCCGGGTCGCCGGGGCGGAAGGCGCGGTCGGTGTAGACGTGGGGGTGCGGCGAGCAGCGCTCGCCGGAGATCGCGTTGACGCCCTCGACGTGCTCGGAGCCCACGAGGTCGCGGGTGCGCGGGTGCAGGACCCGGGAGACCGTGCCGGGGTGGACCCCGGCCGCGCGCGCCACATCTTTGAGCGTTGCCCGCCTCCGCACGGTGGACGACCCTACCCGTCAGACGGGCGTCGGTGGCTTCCCGCCCGCCCGAGGTGCGTCCCGGACGTGAGGGTTCCGTCGGGAAGACGCCGAGGGTTCTCCACGCTCTCCGACAGGGGTTCCTTCCGCTGCTCCTTTCCTTCATATACGGAGATAAGGAACAGCGGAAGGGGCCCCGGCGTCCGCAAAGGGACTTCCGCGCGTCCTGGACCCCCGCCGGACGGTGCGTGACGCCTTTAGGGCATGAGGACCTGTGACGTCCTCGTAGTCTTCGTCACGGGATGTGCGCACTTCGTGGCTTCTCTCGCACCTCTCCTCGGAGCTCGTCACGAAGCCTCATCACCCCCCGCAGGACCGGCCTTCTCGATGGCGGCCACAGCCTGCGCGGACCGCTTCACGCCGCCAGCGGATGCGGCCGCCGAAGCCGACGTCGAAGCCGCCGTCGAGCGCCCCGAGCGACTCGACCAGGCCCAGTTCCTGGTGGATGAAGCGCACGTGGTCGCGCCACTCCGAGCCCGCCCCGTGGTGGTCGTTGATCGGCAGCGTGCGCCCGCCGAAGCTGACCGTGCCGCCCGGATCGGCGTCGTAGAAGCCGGCGAGGATCTTGATCAGGGTCGACTTGCCGGATCCGTTCTGGCCGACCAGCGCGCAGATCTCACCCCCTTTGAGGGTGATCGACACGTCGTCGAGGGCCAGCTGCCCGGGGAAGGTCTTGCTGACGTTGGCGACCGCCAGCAGCGGCGCCTCCGCCTTCACCGGGGTCCCCCCACGCGGGCCGGGTTGCAACCTGGTCAGGGATTGCGGCCAGGTCCGTCGATCGCGCCCAGGCAGTGCGCGAGCAGGTGGTCGGCGTGCGCGAGCACGCGGGGATCGGCGATCAGCATCCGCTCGCGCATCCAGCGGATCTTCGCCTCGCCGTCGGCCGGGTCGACGCGGCCGGAGTCGATCCAGAGGGCGACCTCGGGCCCGTTGACCTCGAGGAAGCTGAGCGAGTCGGCCGCCTGCACCACTTCGAAATCGTGCTCGGGGGCGCCCTCCTCGTGGTGGAGGATCAGCGCACCGATCCGCTCGCGGGCGGCGGGCGTGGCGCCGTGGTCGGCGAGCCAGGCGCTCGCCAGCGCCGCCGAGCGCTCCTGGTGATAGCGCAGGTAATCGGGGTCCCCCCAGCTCGCCACCGACCAGCCGGCGTCGGGATCGGGGATCGCCCGCTCGAAGTCGTGGAGGAGGGCGGCCAGCAGGACCTCCTCGCTCGCCTCCGGGTCGACGATCCGCGCCCAGTCTTCGGCCCGCCGCAGGTGCAGCGGGTAGGGATGGGCGACCGTCACCCAGTGGCGGCCGGCCTCGAGCAGGTCGGGTCGGGGAGCATCGGTCACGTCGGCTCCCCTACCCGCTCGCCGGTCGTCGACCCCACCTCGACCGCGGGCGCGCGGCGACGACGGAAGAGCCGCGCGCCGAGCTCGTCGCCGCCGAGCAGGCCCGCGGGCCGTTTCCAGAGGATCAGCAGGATCAGAACGGCGACGATGATCTGCGAGATGCCGAGGCCGATCGCCAGGTGGAGCGGGCCGATCGCCTCGCCCGCCTCCATCCGCCGCAGGATCTCGTCGACGGCGGCGAGGATCGCCGCCCCCACGGTCGCCCCGGAGACCGTCGCCGCGCCGCCGATGATCAGCACCGAGAGGATCAGGAAGGTCTCTTCGAAGTAGAACGAGGTCGGGTCGAAGGCAAGGTTGTACTGGGCGAAGAGCGAGCCGCCGATGCCCATGATCGCGGCGGAGAGGACCCAGGCCCAGAGGCGGGTGCGGATCACGTTGACACCGAGCGAGGCGGCGGCGACCGGATCGTCGCGGGTCGCCCGCAGCTTGCGGCCGTTGGCGCTCTCGCGGATCAGCAGGGCGACCGCGCCGCAGCCGATCGCGAAGCCGAAGGCGATCCAGATCGTCACCCGGACCGGGATGCTGTACAGCCCGGTCGGCCCGTGGGTGATCGAGTCGGCGGCCTCGACCACGGTGTAGAAGATCACCAGCAGGGCGATCGTCGCCATCGAGAGCGCGTTCTCCTCCATCCGCATCAGCATCAGGCCGATCACCGCGGCGAAGATCGCCGCGGCGACGGCCGCCGCCGCCAGCGCCGGCACGAAGCCCCACTCGGTCTGCAGCAGCCAGTGCGGGACGCCGGGCACGGCAAGCGTCTTGATCATGGTCGGGATCGTCAGCAGGGCGGTGACGTAAGCGCCGATCCCCATGAAGCTGATGTGGCCCAGCGAGAGGATCCCGGAGTTGCCGGAGAAGACCTGCAGCCCGTAGACCAGGACCAGGGTGATGAAGAAGTTGATCGCCACCCGCTCGAGCGTCCCGCCCGCGACCGTGTCGGCCCAAAGCGCCACCAGGAACAGCGGCACCGCGAGCGCGGCGGTCGCCCGGCCGGCTCTGCCGAGCGCCTTCACGTCGAGGGCGCGACGCGGGTCAGCAGACCCTGCGGCGCGAAGTAGAGGATTGCGATCACGATCGCCAGCGCGAAGGCGTCGCCGTAGGCGAGCGCCGAGGTCGGCAGGAACGCGGTCAGGATGCCCTGGATGAAGGCGTAGACGAAGCCGCCGAAGACGGCGCCGCGGAGCGACCCGAGGCCGCCGATCACGCAGGAGATGAAGGCGATCAGGAGGGGGTCGAAGCCCATGTCGGGTGAGACCGACCCCTGCTGGCCGAGGATCAGGATCGCGGCGACGCCGGCGAGCACGCCGGAGATCGCGAAGGCGGCGGCGATCACGCCGTTGGCGCGGATGCCCATCGCGCGGGCGATCTCGAAGTCCTGGCTTGCCGCCAGCATCGCCACCCCGTGCCGGGAGCGGCGCAGGAAGAGCGTGAGGAGGCCGAGCGCGACCATCGCGGCGAGCGCGCTGAACAGGTAGATGTCGCTGATCGTGTAGCCGCCGACGCGGATGAAGTGGTTGAACACGCCGGGGACCGAGACGCTCTTCGCCCGCGGCGAGACGAAATGGAGGAAGAGGCCTTCGACGATCTGGCTGACCGCGAAGCTGGCCAGCAGCAGGGTCGCGAAGGACGCGTTGCGCAGGGGCCGGAAGGCCAGCCGCTCCATCGCCATCGCCGCCAGCCCGGCGGCGAGGAGCGCGGCGACGGCGCCGATCCAGAACGACACCCCCGCCCGCTCCAGCAGGTAGACCGTGTAGGCGGCGACGGTGACCAGCTCGCCGTGGGCGAAGTTGACCATCCCGAGCAGGGAGAAGACCATCGCCAGGCCGATCGCCAGCAGCGCGTACTGGGAGCCGACGCCGACCGCGTTGATCAGCTGCTGGATCAGCTCGCGGGCCGAGATCGCGGCGCTCATCAGCTCGGTCATGCGCCCTCCATCGCCAGGTAGGAGCGCTCGACCTTGCTCTCCAGGATCTGCCGCGCCGGCCCCGAGTCCTGCAGCGACCCGGTCGCCAGCACGTAGCCGCGGTCGGCGATGCCGAGCGCCCGGTTGGCGTTCTGCTCGACCAGCAGGATCGTCACGCCCTGGTCGCGGAGCTCGGCGATCAGGGCGAAGATCTCGTCGACGATCGCCGGCGCCAGGCCGAGCGAGGGCTCGTCGAGCAGCAGCAGCTTCGGGTCCGACATCATCGCCCGGCCGATCGCCAGCATCTGCTGCTGTCCGCCGGACAACGCCCCGGCCGGCTTCTGCAGGCACCTGGCCAGGGCGGGAAACTTGTCCAGCACCGTCGCCCGGCTGGCGGCGATCGCGAGGCGGCCGCGGTCGCGGCCGCCGACCCGCAGGTTGTCCTCGACCGAGAGCCCGGGGAAGACCCGCCTGCCCTCCGGCGAGAGGGCGATCCCGCGCCGGTTGATCGCCTCCGGCGAGAGCCCGCCGATCTCCTCGCCGGCAAAGCGGACCGAGCCCTCGATCGGGCGGACCAGCCCGGCGATCCCCGCCAAGGTCGAGGACTTGCCCGCCCCGTTGGGGCCGAGGAGGGCGACTATCTCCCCCTCCTCGACCTCCAGCGACAGCTCGCGCACGGCCACGATCGGGCCGTAGCGAACCGTCAGCGAGATCTCGAGCAGCTTCGCCACCGTCGCGTCCCTACGGCTTCGGGATGAAGCTGGGAACCTCTTCCTTGACCAGCTTCGGTTTGCCGTTGTCGATTTCGACCAGGTAGGCCGGGAGGCTCGGGTAGCGCTCCGGGAGCATCGTCAGGTCGCCCTGGATGATCTTGTAGTGCTTCAGTTCCCCGAGCGCGGTGGCGATCGCTTCCGGTTCAAGCGAGCCGGCGTCGTGCGCCGCCTCGACCAGCGTGTAGACCTGGTCGCGCCCGATCGCCTCGAAGGTGCTCGTTTCGACCGGTTTGCCCATCACCGTTTCGTATTCCTTGTAGAACTTCTCCAGTTCACCGCCCGGGGTCGGGAACTGGTGGGTCGAGTAGACGACGCCGTTGGCGGCGCTGCCCGCGGTTTCGACCAGGGAGGGGTCGTCGTCGCCGTCGGTCCCGATGAACGGGATTTCGACCCCGGCGCCGCGCAACTGCTTCAGGAAGGTGCCCGAGTCGGGGACGAACATCGAGGTGAAGATGACTTCTGGCTGGGGGCTCGCGTTCTGCAGCTTCGTCACCTGGCCGCCGAAGTTGGTCGAGCCGATGGTGAACACGTCCGAGCCGGTCACCTGACCGCCGCAATAGTGTTCGAACGCTTCCTTGAAGTACTTGCCCATCGTTTCTTCGCTGGTGTACGGGCTCTGCGGGGCGACCAGCTCGTAGGCGGTCTTGTAGCCCTGTTCACAGGCGTACTCGGCGTCCGCCGCCGCCTGCAGGTTGTCGGTGAAGTTGACGTTGAAGGCGTGGTCGCCGATCTCTTCGAGCAGCACCGGCGGCGTGTTCACCCCCATCGTCATCACCCCACCCGCCGCCTGGATCAGCTGGCCCCCGGCGATGCTCGAGTCGGCGGTGGTCATGACGAAAGAGGTGATCCCCTTTTCGAGCAGGTCCTGCGTGGTGGTCGCGGTGAGGCTGGTTTCGCCTTTGTTGTTCTCGGAGACGACTTCGACTTCGATCCCGTCCATGCCGCCTTCGGCATCGATCTTCTTTTCGGCGAATTTCATCCCGTTGAGCATCGGCGCGTCGAAGGGCGCGAACGGCCCGGCGAGCGCCGCCGAGATGCCGATCTTCAGCGTGCCTTCGGCGCCGCCTCCGCTCCCACCCGAAGACGAAGCTTCACTACCTGACGTTTCACCGCCCGACGTTTCACCGCCGCCGCTCGACGACGAGCCGCCGCCACACCCGTAAAGAGCCAGGGCCAGGGCCGCGCCGATCAGCGCCAGAAGGACAACAGGTTTCCTCATGCCGATTCCTCTCTCCTCACTTGCTGCTTGGCTTCCTCCGCAATCTCTTTGTGCGCCACCCCGAGGTAGGCGTCGATCACCGCCTGGTCGCGCTGCACCTCGGTCGGCGTGCCGGTGACCACCGTCCGACCCTCGACCAGCACCTGGATCCGCTCGCAGAGGCGCATGATCAGCCGCAGGTCGTGGTCGACGATCAACACCGCGCAGTCGCCCTTCGCCGGGATCGCCCGGATCGTCGCCAGAAGCTCGTCGGACTCCTGCTCGTTCATCCCCGCGGCGGGCTCGTCCAGCAAGAGGATCTTCGGCGCCGAGACCAGCGCGCGGGCGATCTCGACCCGCCGCTGCGTCCCGTAGGCGAGGGTCGAGGCGAAGCGATCGGAGTGGGCGGAGAGCCCCAGCCGGTCGATCACCCCGTCGACGCGGTCGAGCGACTCGCGCCGGCGCGGATGGGCGAGGGCGCCGATCTCGACGTTCTCGCGCACGCTCATCGTCCCGAACAGGCGGATCTGCTGGAAGGTCCGGCCGACGCCGAGGCGGGCGACGACGTGGGCGGCCCGGCCCTCGGTGCGGACCCCGGCGACGGCGACGCTGCCGGCGCTCGGCGGCAGCAGGCCGCTGACCACGTTGATCAGCGTCGTCTTGCCGCTCCCGTTGGGCCCGATCAGGCCTAGGACCTCGTCCGAGCGCAACTCAAGATCGACGCCCGCAAGCGCCTTTACGCCGCTGAACTCACGTTCCAGGCCCTTAACCCCGAGGACCGGGTCCGTCGGTCCGTGCTTCGGAACGACCTCACCCATAGCTGAACTGAGACTACGTTCAGATTTCTCATTAACAAGAGAAAAACGGCACTTCAGTCCAGCTATGCCGGACGCTCGTCGAGCCGCATGCCGACCGCCTTCGGCTCGGTGAAGAACTCGCGCGAATGGCGACCGCCCTCGCGGCCGATGCCGCTCTGCTTGACGCCGCCGAAGGGGGCGCGCAGCTCGCGCTCGTAGAAGCAGTTGACCCAGACCATCCCGGTCTCGATCGCCGCCGCGACCCGGTGCGCGCGCCGCAGGTTCTCGGTCCATACCATCCCGGCCAGGCCGTAGGGGCTGTCGTTGGCGATCGCCACCGCCTCGCGCTCGTCCTCGAAGGGCACGATCACCGCGACCGGGCCGAAGATCTCCTCGCGGCAGACGCGGAACGAGTTGGCGACGCCGGCGAAGACCGCGGGCTCGATGTAGTTGCCAGCCGCCAGGGCGGGATCGTCGGGAGCCCCGCCGCCGTGCAGGAGCTCCGCCCCCTCCTCGACGCCGAGCCGCACGTAGGACGCGACCTTGTCGAGGTGCGGCCGCTCGACCAAGGGGCCGATGTCGGTCGCCTCGTCGCTCGGGTCGCCGACCCGCAGCGCCCTCGTCGCGGCGACGAAGCGCTCGACGAACTCGTCGTGGATCGAGCACTCGACCAGGATCCTGCTGCCGGCGAGACAGACCTCGCCGTTGTTGTGGAAGATGCCGGAGATCGCCCCCGGGACCGCCGCGTCGAGGTCGCAGTCGGCGAAGATCACGTTGGCCGACTTGCCGCCGAGCTCGAAGGAGACCGGCTTCAGCCCGTCGGCGGCGGCGTGCATGATCGCCTTGCCGGTCCGACTCTCGCCGGTGAAGGTGATCCGGTCGACGTCGGGGTGCCGGGTGAGGGCTTCGCCGACGCTGTCGGGGCCGAAACCCTGGACGACGTTGAGCACCCCCGCCGGGATCCCCGCCTCGAGCGCCAGGAGGCCGAGCCGCTCGGCGGTCACCGGGGTCTGCTCGGCCGGCTTCAGCACCGCGGTGCAGCCGAAGGCGAGCGCCGGGGCGACCTTCCAGCTGGCCTGCATGAGGGGGAAGTTCCAGGGGCTGATGCAGGCGGCGACGCCGCCCGGCTCGTAGCGGACGATCGTCCGCAACCCGCCCTCTTCCCAGGTCTCGCTGTCGACCGCGGCGGCGTGGTCGGCGAAGAAGCGGAAGTTGAGCGCCGAGCGCGAGATGTCGCGGCGCGCCTGGCGGATCGGCTTGCCGCAGTCGGCGGTCTCGAGCGCCGCCAGCTCGTCGGTCCGCGCCTCGAGCAGGTCGGCCAGCCCGTGCATCAGCCGGCCCCGCTCCGCCGAGCCCATCCGCGACCAGACCGGGAAGGCCTCGCGGGCGGCGGCGACGGCCGCGTCGGCCTCGGCGGCCGTCCCGGCGGCGACCTCGGCGAGGAGCGACCCGTCGTGCGGATTGCGGGTCTCGAAGGTCTCCCCCGCGGCGGAGGCGACCGACTCGCCGCCGATCACGTGGCGGATCACGGCGCTACCCCGCCGTCGCCCGGACGTCGATCTCGCCGAGGTTCGAGAACGTCGCCCGCACCCGGTCGCCCGCGGCCACCGGGGTGGCGACGGTCATGCCGCCGGAGAGGATCAGCTGGCCCGCCCGCAGCGGCACCCGACGCGCCAGCCAGGCGACCGCCTCGGCCGGGTCGCCCTGCACCGCCTCGCCGGTCGCCCGCTGCGGCTCGCCGCCGCCGACGCTGAACTCGACCGCCTCGGCGAGCAGGTCGACCGAGTCCGCGGGCAGCCCCGAGGCGGCCAGCAGGTAGCCGGCGGCGGAGGTGTTGTCGGCGACCACGTCGGCGAGGTTGAAGCGGAAGTCCCGGTAGCGGGAGTCGAGCAGCTCGAGCGCCGCGATCACCTCGCTCGAGGCGGCGATCACGTCGGCGCGACCGACGTCGGGGCCGCCGAGGTCGGCGCCGAGGCGGAAGGCGATCTCCGGCTCGAGCCGCGGCTGCACCGTGCCGGCCAGCGGCAGCGACCCGACCGGCAGCTCCATCGCCGCGGTGAGGAAGCCGAAGATCGGGTCGTCGATGCCCATCTGCTTCTGCTTGGCGAGGCTGGTGAAGCCGACCTTGTAGCCGCTCAGCTCGGCGCCCGCCTCGCGGTGCAGCCCGAGCAGGATCTCCTGCACCCGGTAGGCGACGTCGTCGCCGAGCGGCTCACGGTCGCTCGGCGGATCGAGCAACCGCCGCTCGCGCTGCGCCGCGAACAGGGTCTGTGCCAGGGCCTCCTCGTTCATCCGGCGACTGCCTTCAGCTCGGCGGCGACGTCGATGATCATGTCCTCTTGGCCGCCGACGACCCGTCGCCGGCCGAGCTCGAGCAGCACGTCGGCGGGGTCGACGTCGAAGCGCCCGGCGGCCCGTTCGGCGTGCAGGAGGAAGGACGAGTAGACGCCCGCGTAGCCGATCAGGAGGCTCTGGCGGTTGCGTGCCGGGCGCACCCCGAGCGTCTCGAGCGCGCGCTCGGCGGCCGCGGCGAGGCCGAGCACGTCGAGGCCGGTCTCGACCCCGGAGCGCTCCGCGGCGGCGGCGAAGAGCTCGGTGGCGAGGTTGCCGGCGCCGGCGCCGAGGCCGCCGAGCGACCCGTCGACCCGGTCGGCGCCCGCCTCGATCGCCACCAAGGTGTTGGCGACCGCGCAGCCGAGGTTGTCGTGGGCATGGAAGCCGACGTGGGTCGAGGGGTCGAGGGCGTCGCGCAGCGCCGCCACCCGTTCCCGCGCCGTCGCCGGGACCAGCGCGCCGGCCGAGTCGACGACGTAGACGGTCTCGGCGCCGTAGGACTCCATCAGCCTGGCCTGCTCGACCAGGACCGCCGGCTCGACCATGTGGGACATCATCAGGAACCCGTTCACCTCGAGGCCGAGCTCGGCGGCGAGCTGCATGTGCTGGGCCGAGATGTCGGCCTCGGTGCAGTGGGTCGCCACCCGGGCGACGCCGGCGCCGAGGTCGCGGGCCGCCTTCAGGTCCGTGGCGATCCCGATCCCGGGCAGCAGCAGGACGGCGATCTTGGCCCGCTCGACCTCCTCCGCCGCCGCCTCGATCAGGCGCCGGTCGTCGACCAGGGAGAAGCCGTAGTTGAAGGACGAGCCGCCGAGCCCGTCGCCGTGCGAGACCTCGATCACCTCGACCCCGCCGGCGTCGAGCGCCGCGGCGATCTCCCGCACCTGCTCGACCGTGAACCGGTGGGCGACGGTGTGCGAGCCGTCGCGCAGGCTCGAGTCGGTGACCCGGATGTGGCCGCTCACCGGACCGCCTCCGCCGCGGCCAGCTGCTCCGCCATCCGCTCGCCGACCCGCAGGGCGGCCGAGGTCATGATGTCGAGGTTGCCGGCGAAGACCGGCAGGTAGTCGCCGGCGCCGGACACTTCGAGCAGCACCGTGACCCGCTTCTCGGCCATCCCCGCGGGGGTGCGGAACTCGCCCTGGTCGAAGATCACGTCGCTCTTCAGTGCGTAGCCGGGCACGTAGTCGGCGACCTCGGCCACCCGGCGGACCACCGCCTCGCGGACCGCGTCCTCGTCGGTCGTCGGGTCGATCGTGGCGAAGACGGTGTCGCGCATGATGATCGGCGGATCCGCCGGGTTGAGGATGATCACCGCCTTGCCCTCGGTGGCGCCGCCGACCTCGACCAGCGCTTTCGCGGTGGTCTCGGTGAACTCGTCGATGTTCGCCCGCGTGCCCGGGCCCGCCGAGCGGGAGGCGATCGTGGCGACGATCTCGGCGTAGGCGACCGGACCGGTGTCGGAGATCGCGGCGACGATCGGCACCGTCGCCTGGCCGCCGCAGGTGACCATGTTCACGTTCGGCGCGTCGAGGTGGGCGTCGAGGTTGACCGACGGCACCACGTACGGGCCGACGGCGGCCGGCGTCAGGTCGATCGCCTTGATCCCGGCGGCCTCCAGCCGCGGCGCCGCCGCGGCGTGGACACCGGCCGAGGTGGCCTCGAAGACGATCGGCGGCGGCGAATCGAGGCCGAGCAGCCAGTCGACCCCCTCGGAGATCGCCTCGACCCCGTAGGAGCGGGCGCGGGCCAGGCCCTCGGACTCGGGGTCGATGCCGATGAACGCCTCCAGCCCCAGGACCGGGGAGCGGCGGACCTTCTCCATCAGGTCGGTACCGATGTTCCCGGTGCCGATGATCGCGCAGCTGACCGAAGTCATGATTCCACCTCTACTTTCGGCTCGAAACGAATGGTCACGGTCCCGAGGGCGGGACCGAAGTCGGCTTCGACGAGGGCCCCGGGACGAGCGGGGACCGACGCGGTCAGCGCCCCGGCCAGGACCAGGTCGCCGGGTAGGATTCGCTCGCCGAGCGGCGCCAGCGTCTCCGCCAGCCAGATCAGGGCGTTGGCGGGATGGCCGAGGACAGCGGCGCCGACGCCGCTGTCCACCTCGTCGCCGTCGACCTTGAGGCTCATCTCCATCGCCGCCAGGTCGTGGTCGCGCGGGCCGCAGCCCGGGCCGCCGACCTGGAAGGCGGCGGCGCTCGCGTGGTCGGCGATCGTGTCGGCCAGCTTGATCCGCCAGGCGGCGATCCGCGAGTCGATCACCTCGATCGCCGGCACCACCCGCTCGGTCGCCGCCAGCACCGCCTCGAGGTCGAGGCCGGCGCCCTCGAGGCCGTCGCGCATGACGAAGGCGATCTCACCCTCGACCCGCGGCTCGATCAGACGGCCGTTCGGGCAGGGCTTCCCGGCGAGGTCCATGTCGTCGAGCAGCGGGCCGAAGTCCGGTTCGTCGACGCCGAGCTGCTCCTGCATCGCGGCCGAGGTCAGGCCGATCTTCCAACCGACCCGGCGGGCGCCGCCGGCGACCCGGCGGGAGATCGTCCGCGCCTGGATCGTGTACGCGTCGCGCTGGTCCAGCTCGGGCCAGCGGTCGGTCAACGGCTCGATCGGCTCGAGCCGGGCGGCGGCACCTTCCAGCAGCGCGGCCGCCTCGCCGAGCTCTGCGTCGTTCAGCAAGGCTTTTCTCCTCTCTCGTGTGCGGGCTGGTCGACCCCGAGTCGCCGGAGCAGCCGGCGGACCGCGCCGCGGGGATCGCGGACGTCGAACAGCTGCACCTCCATCCCCGCGGTCCGGGCGCCGCCCAGGTTGGCGGGCAGGTCGTCGACGAAGAGGCAGCGCTCCGGCCGCTCCCCGATCCGCTCGCAAAGGCGGGTGAAGACGCGCGGGTCGGGCTTCAGGGCACCGAGGCTGGACGCCTCGATCACGTGGTCGAAGGCGGCGATCGAGGGGAAGCGCGCCATCCAGTCCTCGCCGAACCAGTGGGCCATGTCGTTGGTCAGGCCGACGACCTTGAAGCGGGTCTGGATCGTCGCCAGCGAGCGCTTGAACTCGGGCCGCACGGCGCCGCCGTCGCGCCAGAGCGCCTCGATGTCGACCTGCGGATGGGTGTTCATCAGCGTCCGCCAGTAGTCCCTCTCCTGGACCTCGCCGCGCTCGACCGCGCCGTAGTGCCCGTCCTCGCCGAACGGCCCCGCCGAGGGGAGGTCGGCGGCGGAGTGCTCGAACAGGGTCGGCAGGACCACCCCGCCGAGGTCGAGGACGAGCGCGGTCGTCGGCGGCTCGTTGCCGAGGGCGGAGCGCAACGAGGCCAGCCGGCCCGCCGCCCGGCGGTCGTTGGGCGGCGCCGGCCTGCCCGTCTGGAGGCGGATCGGCACTAGTCCTCCAGGATCGTCACCGTGCCGGCGGCGCCGTCGACGCGGAGGCGCTGACCGTTGCGGATCGTCGCGACGGCGTGGCCGGTGCCGACGACGGCGGGGAGGCCGTACTCGCGACACACGATTGCAGTGTGGCTCATCATCCCCCCCACGTCGGAGACCGCGGCGGCGAGCTTGGGGAAGACCGCGGCCCAGGCCGGCGAGGTGGCCGGGCAGACCATCACGTCACCGGTCTCCACCGTCCCCAGCTCGGAGGCGTCGCGGACGATCCGCGCCGGTCCTTCGACGATCCCCGGTGAGGCGGCCGCGCCTTTGATCAGGCTGCCGTCGCCGTCGCCCGCGCCAAGCCAGTTTTCGACCGTGCCGGTGGTGATCCCCCAGAGCATCACCGTGAACGGCTCGGTGACCTCTTTCGGCGGCACGCCGAAGGCCGGTGGCGGCGACCATCCCTTCAACACCTCGTAGGCCTTCCGCCGCTCGGCGACGATCGGTCCCCAGTAGCCGCCGCCCCGCGCTTCGGTGCCGACCGACCAGCCGGCGACGACGTCGTAGATCAGCGTCGCGACCTCGTGCCGGGTGAGGAAGAACATGTCCTCCTGGTCCTCGAACACACCCATCTCGACCAGCGTCGCGGAGAGTTCGTGGGACCGCTTCCAGAAGACCGACCACATCCAGTGCTCGATGTAGACGACGTGCTCCTCGATGTAGACGAACACCTTGCGGGCCAGCTCGACCATCTCCAGGAACTCGTCCCGGGACTCGCCCTCGAGCAGGTCGGCGAAGCCGTTGGCGAGCTCGTCGCGCTCGCGCAGCACCTTCTCGGTCGGGCGGGCGATGTCCTCGCCTCCTTCGAGCCGCTCGATGAAGTCACGCAGCGAGCCGAGCGGGACCTGCGGTTCGTCCTGCCAGGTGCCGTAGGTGTGGTAGCCGCCGGGGTGGCCGGGCGCGGTGGAGACGAGGAACCATTTGTCGGCGGTGTCGTCGTAGTCGTCGGCCCAACTGACGCCGCCGTTCTGGGAGGCGCGCAGCTTCGCGAACAGCTGCTCGGGGTCGGCCTCCGACTTGATCAGGTCGGCGACGCCGAGCTCGATCGCCGAGGCGGCGAGCCGGCGCAGTTCGTCGTCGGGGCGGTACAGGTCGACCTGCAGGCCGCCGACCATGCGGGCGATCTGCTGGTCGTTGATGTCCGGGAAAAGCTCTTTGGCGTGGGAGAAGAAGGTGAGGTATGCGGCGTAGCCGATGTTGAGCAGCTCGAAGTGGTACTGGTAGGTCTCGTACATGGTGTCGACCAGCACGGAGAAGTCGTGCACCATCTGGTAGCCGGTGGAGTAACCACGGTGGCTGGTCACGACCTCCATGTCCTCGAGCTCCGGCAGGGGCTGGAAGCGGATCCCTTTGATCCGCTCGAGGGCGGCGACGACCTTGACCTTCCACTCCTCGTAGATCTCGTCCCAGCGCTCGTAGTAATGGCCGGCGCGGGCGGCGAACTCCGCCGCGCGGGCGGGGATCTTCTCCGGGTCGTCGACCGGGACCGGTGAGATGTACAGGTAGCCGTTGATCACCCGCTGGTCGACGCCGAACGCGGGCGGCATCGAGAAGACGCGGGTGTTGAAGGCGCCGAGGCCGGGCCACCAACATTCGCACTGGATCTCGTCGTAGGGGTGGAGTACGTCGGGGTGGTGAAGGGCGTCCTGGAACCAGAACCTGCCTTCGTCGGCCTCGCGGCGCTCTGGCCCGAGCAGGTGGTAGTAGGAGTACATCTTCTCCCAGTCCTCGGCACCCGCCGGGGTCTGAGCCTCGAACGGGCTCGGGAAACGGGTTTTGCTCATCTCATCCTTCCTTTGGAGCTGCCTTGGGTCCGCCCAAGAGCTGGACGACCCGGTTGAGCGCGCCCTGGGCCGGCTTTGCCTGGGCCGCCCGGGCCGCCCAGGTCGTCTCGGGGCGACATTGCAGAACGAAGGTCGAATCGGCGATCGCCCACTCGAGGTCGCGCGGCGATCCGTAGTGGCGCTCCGCCAGGCGACCGATCTTGGCCAGCTCGACCGCCTCGTCGTCGCTGATGCTCGGCGTGTCGACGCGGGCGGGGTCCACCTCGACGGTGACCGTGCCACCGCCGGCGGCGTCGTCGTCGCGCACCACCTCGTGGAGCTTGTCGCCGATCTCCTTGCCGAGGATCTCGGTGGTCACCTTGCTGACGACGAACCGGTCCGGCGTGGTCAGGCCCGAGACCAGGGCCTCGCCGAGGCCGTGGACCGACTCGACCACGATGCTGGCGCGGTCGCCGGTGATCGGGTTGACGGTCATGATCACCCCGGCGGCCCGCGCCGGGACCATCCGCTGGACGACCACCGCCATCTCCCAGCCGGTGTCGATGCCGTGCTCGAGCCGGTAGGAGATCGCCCGCTCGGTGAAGAGGCTGCACCAGCAGTCGAGGACCGCGTCGATCACCGCCTCGCGCCCGCTGATCCAGAGGTAGGTGTCGTGGCCGCCGGCGAAGCTGGCCTCGGCGGAGTCCTCGGCGACGGCGCTCGAGCGGACCGCCACCGACGGTTCGGACTCGCCCGCCGCGGCGGCGATCCGCTCGTAGGCGGCGCCGATCTCGGCCGCCAGCGACGGCTCGATCGGAGTCGCGCCGAGCTCATCGCGGGCCGCCGCGGCGACGGCGTCGAGGTCGGCCTCCGCGCCCCCGGCGGTCGCCGCGCGGACCTTCTCGAGGACCGTGGCGACGACGTCCCCGTGACTGGCGAGAAAGGCGTCGGCGGTGATCACGAACCCGGGCGGGACCGGCAGGCCGGCGGTGGCCATGTCGATCAGGCCCATCGCCTTGCCGCCGGCGCGGTCCGGGGCCACCGTCGCGCCCGCCTCGATCGTGACCAGCTCGGGCGCCGCCATCATCGGCTCCCCAGCACGTCGGAGCCCTCGACCAGGGCGACGACCACGGCGTCGACGGCGGCGCCGCCGAGCGCCATCGAGGCCGGCGAGCCGGTGGCGACGAGGACGCGGTCACCGACCGCGGCGCCGACCAGGTCGACCGCGACCTGCCGGCTGCCGGAGGCGAGGTCCTTGGTGGCGAGCGTCGTCCGGCCCTGCAGGGCGTCGATTTCCTGGGTGATCCAGACCCTGCCCTCGACCTCCGCCAGCAGCATCGACTAGGCCCCTTTTCTGCCCGTGCCGAGCCGGGCGGAGCCGGTGCGCTCGGTCAGCTCGCGGTTCGCGATCCCCTCGACCACGGTGCGGCTGACGTCGTGCGGCTGCGGGTAGACCTGCGCCGAGGAGACTTCGCCGTAGGCGCGCGCGGCGTCGACCCCGGCCTCCATCGCGTAGCGGACCGGGGCGACCCGGCCGACCACCGCGGCGGCGAGGAACCCGTCGCCGACCCGGTCGATCGCCACGCACTCGACGTCGGTCGTCTTCACCATCGCCTCGATCGCCACCGCCAGCGGCACCAGGCCCTTGGTCTCGATCATCCCGATCGCCCGCCGGCCGTCGCCGCCGAGGCTGTTCTTGGCGGCGGGCATCAACGCGCCCCCAACAGGCTCGGGGCCGACTCGGCGAGGACCTGGATCGGATCGGAGGGGCTGGCGAAGACGACGCTCTTGACGTCGGTCGCGCCGACCGCGCGGGCCGATTCCTCGCCGACGTCGAGCGCCACCCGGACCGCGGCCAGCTCGCCGCTGACGATGCAGGCGACCAGGTGCGCCCCGATCTTGTTCACCGAGCAGACCGTGATTTCAGCGGCCTTGGTCATCGAATCGACGGCATCGAAGATCGGCACGAAGCCGGTCGCTTCGATGACCCCGACGGCTTCGATGCCGTCGACGTATACCTGGTCGTTCACGAACTGCCTCCTTGCTGTTTGTTCCAACTGACGACTGCCGCCCCGGTTCCCCAGACGGGTCCATAGCTGCGGATCTGGGCCGGTCCGAGCGTCCCGGCCCAGCCCTCGATCAGGGGCAGAGCCCGCAGTTGTGAGTCCACCTCGGACTCCTCGGAGTATCGCTCGCGTTCGGCGAGCGCGGTGGCCGAATCGCCCGCTTCCAACCACTCGAGCATGCGCCGGTTCCAGGCGTCGTGGGCGGGCGAGGAGACCTCGTCTTCGCGCGGCTCGATCCAGCGGTTGGTCCAGCCGCCGGAAAGCCCCGAGACCGCCACGCAGGCGACCTTGAGGTCGAGGCCCGCGGCGGCCCGGGCGCCAGCGTGGCCGAGGCGCTCCATGTCTCCCGCCGCGGCGTAGAGGTTGCACGACATGATCGCCATCGGCAGGTTCCGCTGGGGGTCGAGGAGCCGCTGCGCGACCAGGGATCCGGTGTCGATCGGGAACCCCTCGTAATCGGTCATGTGCACCTGGAATCCGTCCGCGGCGGCCTCGCCCCCCCACCCCCGAACCAGGGCGTCGGCGGTCTCGATCTCGTAGTCGAAGGTGCCGTAGTCGTAGGCGTACCAGTTCTCGTCGACGTAGGTGCCGCGCAGCTGCGGGCGGGCCTGGAAGTTGTGGCCGAGCACGGTGAACCACTGGGTCGACATCACCATCAGCGCTTCGGCGCCGGCGGCGCGCCACTCCTCGCCCATCTCGCGGGCGGCGCCGGCCAGCTGCTCCCAGCTGGGGGCGGGATCGCGGGCCAGGAGGTGGGGCAGCCCCGGGATCAGGCCGATGCCGACGATCTCACCCACCGAGGTACGCGCTTCCGTTGCCGTTGCCGACCAGCGGCCATTCGGCGACCGCGTTGCCGGTACCGATCACGGTCTGGTAGCCGAGCACGCGGGCCGGGATCTCCGGCCACTCCATCGCCGACAGCATCCAGGAGAGCGCCCCGCCCTTGATCTCGGCGGCGGTCGCCTCGATGTACTCGGGGATCAACTCGCGGACCTCGCGGGTGCGCCCGCGGCGGAGCAGCTCCAGCATCCGGATGTCCCACCTGTAGGCGTCGAAGGTCATCGGGTGCTCCTTCGACATGTCCTCGGGCGGGTTCGGCGTCTCGTCGAAGTGGATGTGGGAGAGCGAGTTCGAGGCGGCGAGGATGACGCGCTTGCCGGAGCGTTCGATCGCCCGACGGGTGGCCGTCCCGAGGCGCTCCATGTCGTCCAATCCCTCGTGCGTGTAGAAGTACGGGTTGTTGTTGCAGGAGAGGGAGACGACCGGGATGTCGCCCTCCGGGTTGAGCAGGTAGAGCGAGCCGATCGTCGCGTAGTCGATCCGCACCCCCGGGTGGTCCATCCGCCGCGCCACCAGTCCCTCCGACACCGCCTCCTCGTAGACCGCCTCGGCCAAGGGGACGTCGGTCTTGAAGTCATAGTGGAAGCGGAGCAGGTCGGGGAAGATCGGCTCGACCGAAAACCCCCGCGGGTTGGGGACGCAGTTGACGTGGTGGCCGATCATCGTGATCCAGTGCGGCGCGTGGATGACGATCACGTCGGGCCGCAGCTCCTCGCGGATCTTGCGGCGGATGTCCTGGTAGGCCCAGCGCAGGACCTCCCAGCCGCCTTCCGAGCGGGGCTCGTTGGCCGGCGGGTTTTCGGCGTAGACGAGGTGCGGCGGGTGGGGGGCGAGGAAGCCGGCGAGGATCTCGCCGCTGCTGCCGCCACCGCGCCGCTCGACCGCGGCCGGGGCCGGCTCGCGCTCGCTGAACCGTTGCTGCGGGGTCGGCACACGGAAGACTTGGTGCGGCATGGGCCGGACAGTAGAGCCGCTATAGGGCCGATGTCACCTCCAATGTCCGGTTATCCTGGACACCATGGCAGCGGCGACCACCCAGGTTGGCGCGGTGGCGAAAGCCGCCCGGATCCTGCGCGCCTTCACCCCCGAGCGGCGCGTCCTGACGGTCCGCCAGGTCGCCGACCGGACCCACCTCCCGCGCAGCACCTGCCACGCCCTCTGCTCGACCTTGGTCGAGGAGGACCTGCTCGAACGCCTGCCCGGCGGCGGCTACCGTCTGGGCGATTCGCTGGCCGACATGGGCGGCCAGGTGATCGAACGCCACGGCCTGGTCGAGGCCGCCTCGAAGCCGATGCGCGACCTCTCCCGCGCCGCCAGCGGCGAGGTCCACCTCGGGCAGCTCGTCGGCAGCTACGTCATCTACCTGACGCGGATCGAGGCGCACCGCGACCTGCCGATGCGCAATCGCCTCGGCCTCCGCGCCCCGGCCTTCGCCACCGGGTGCGGGAAGGCGGCGCTGTCCTGCCTCGACGAGGAGGAGGTCCGCTCGCGAGTGATGACCGCCTGCGGCGAGGAGGACATCGAGGTCGACCTCGAGGCGCTGCTGGTCGAACTGGCCGAGGCCCGCGAGCAGGGCTACGTCGTCTCGAGCTCCTTCCAGCGCAACCGGATCTCGATCGCCGCGCCCGTCATCGGCAGGCGTGGCGTCATCGTCGGCGGCCTCTCGATCGCCCGCTCGGCGACCTCGATCCCGCCGGAGATGGTGAAGCGCCGCGGCGCCGCCGTGATCCAGGCGGCCCAGACCGTCTCGGCCCAGCTGCAGTCGCTCGGCGGCCGCTAGCTCAGCGCGACGGCGCGGATCTCGACGAAGTTGTTGCGCGGCAGGTCGGCGACCCCGATCGTCGTCCGCGCCGGGCCACCGTCGGGGAAGTGGGCGTTATACACCGCGTTCATCTCGTCGAACTCGCCCATGTCTTTCAGGTACACGTTGATCTCGACCAGCCGGTCCCAAGATGAGCCGGCGGCCGTCAGCACTTCGCCAAGATTCCGTAGCGCCGCCTCGGTCTGGACGCGGATGTCGTGCGCGACCACCCCGCCCTGATCGTCAAGCGTGACCCCCGCCTCGAGCCCCGTCTCAGGGTCCCGGGCCCCTTGCCCCGAACAGAAGACGAACCCCCCCGCCGCGACTCCATGCGGGTAGGCACCCAACGGACTAGGAGCCCCCGGAGTGAAAATCGGTCGAATCGAGGAAGGCATCGGGTCGGCACCGTAGCACCCCACACCGACCCACGCCATCGATCAATCCAAACCACCCTTCCCACTAGGCACCACACCCGAGGTGGGACCGCCACCATATGTGGAGCGTGGAAAACACACTGTTACTGGGTGCCAGGGTCCCTTGGTGAGGTGCATGCCGGTCTCGAACTCGGCGAAGTCGTCGCGGATCGAGCCGATTCGCTGCTTCGACCGGGCAGGTCACCAAAGATCGCGAGGCCGACGGTGGCGACGATCTAGGCCTGCCCGTGGTCGCCCGGCGCTATAGGCTCGGTGGAGCCTAGGCCTTGGCGACCTGCTCCGGGCGACCACCCGACGCCGACCCTCCGAGCAACCGGATCGAGGCCTTATGTACGAACTGCCGGGACCGGGCGCCCAACGGGGCTCGACGACACATGGCCACATCGTTCCTTCCGAGCGTCATACGTGCGCTCACTTCCGGCCGGCGGGCGCATCGGATCTGCTTCCGGTGGTGCCCTGACGGCATGTCGCTCACGGTCGCGAAAGTGCATGACATGACCGCAGATCTCAAGGCTCCGCCGGACCCGTTTCCAACCTCAACGTGCCCCAAGGCGTGCCCCCACGCCCATTTTTGAGGGTCAGGCCTTCTTCTCCTAAGGCCGCAATCCCGCTTCCCAAGCGGCTCAGCGCAAATGCGCCTGACTGGATTCGAACCAGTGACCTTCGGTTTCGTAGGCCGGGCGACGGGCTCACTGACAAGCCATCTGCGGCGGTTCCGCGACCGAAATGCGACCTGAATCGGAGCGGCTGATCCGGCCCAAGTCGGTCTGGTCGCTGACGAGGCCGGCCGGTACCCTTTCAGCATGACGACCCGCGAGAAGGTGGAGAAGCTGCTCGATCGGCTCTCCGACGAGCAGCTCGCGGCCGAGTACCGGCGACTGCAACAGGCCGTCGACGCCGAACCGACGCGGGACGACTGGGGCGATCTGGACCGTTCAGCGCGCGGGCTTCGCGCGGCGTTCTCCATCACATGACGGAAGACGAAGAAGCGGCCGGCCTCTCCTGGGAGGAGTTCCTGCCTCAGTGAGACGCTGAGAGGTCTGGTGGCACGAGCCGCCAGACGAAAGGCCGCGACCGGTCCTCGTCCTCACACGCGACGACGCGATCGCTCGCGCGTTCGATCTCATCGCGATGCCCGCGAGCCGAACGCGGCACGACTGGATGACCGAGGTCGAAGTCGGACCCGAGGACGGGATGCCGACGACCTCCTATTTCATTGCCGAGAACACCCTGTCGGCAGAGAAGATCGCCGGCCACCTCGGCAAAGGCGGCGAGGAAACAATCCTCCTTGCTCTCGAACAAGCTGTAGTAGGTCGGTTTGCTGACCCCGGCGCGTCGCAGGACCTTCGTCAGTGTGACTTTCGGATATCCGACCTCATAGACGAGATCGGCGATCGCTCGCCGCGGCCGGGCCCGCTGGTCGGCTTCGACGAAGTTCGGATCGTGACCGGGACCCGGTTTCAGCCGGCGCGGATCTGGAGGCATCAAGAGCCAACTGGCGTCGCAGTGGTAGATGACCGTGACGGCCCGGGACGAGGTGGATCGCCCCAGACCCGGGCCGACTCGGTCGATCGCGCGTCGGTCGTGACCGAACATGCGATCCGTGTGGGCTGGGACGGCCCCACGTCTGTATCTCCCTGCAAGCTCTCCTTCCCTTCCCAGCCGCTAGCGCGCCTGGCAGTTCCCGCTCAGGGTCGAGGTGACCGACGGACCGACGAAGGAGAAGCTCGCGCGCATCAGTGAGAAGTTCACACCGGGGAACCCCTTCGGAGCCGGGCAACCCGCACTGATGACGCTGCGGCCTTCGCCGTGGTAGCTGTAGCGACGCGAGACCACCATCTCGATCCCGGTGAGGTTCTCCCGCCCGCCGAGCGCGGCGGCGAGGTTCGCGCGCAGCTCGGTGCCGTAGGTCCCCTTGGGGAGGGTGCGCACGGAGAACGGGACGACGTAGGACGAGGTGAACGGCTTGGTCGAGTAGATCTGGCCGAAGAGCACCGGCTTGCCGCCCTGCCTGCCGTTGAAGAGGAGCAGTCGCCCTTGCGTCTCGTACGGTTCGCCGGAAAGCAACGTTTCGCCCCAGAACCGACCTTCGCCGACCAACGAGGAGCGACAGGCGGCGAGCGCCCGGGAGGTCGAGGCCGGCTGGATGTCGGCGAGCTTGCAGATCGGCAGGCCGGTCAGGTCGAAGATCCCGTGGCGGTTGATGTCGATCGTCAGCACCCGCAGCTGCGGCGGCGCGGCGCCATCGGCGGTGGTGACGTGGCCGGCGACCGAGACCGAGACCGGCGCGCTGCCCTCCCGCGGGAGCTTCTTCGGGCTCATCGCCCCCTTCACCTGGACCCGGAGCGTCCCCGTCTGGGTGATCGTCGACGCGGTCGCGGTCTTCGCCCGCTCGCGGACGGACGAGGTCGTGGGCGCGGGACCACCTACCGCGCCCTGCGTGATCGCCGCCGTGGTCGGTCCCCCACCGCGGGCGGAGAAAGGGGCGGGTGGCGGCGGCGAGCTCGGCCCGAAGGCGTACACCACCGCCTTTTCGGTGTTGCCGCTGGTCGCGTAGACGTCGCCCTGGGTAGTGCCGCCCGTGTTGTCGACCGCGAGGCCGATCGGCTCGCCGTCGACCGACTTCGGTTCCAGCCGGCCTTCGAACGATCCGGCCGGATCGAACTCCTGCACGCCCGCCTGGGGGCTTTCGAAGAGCTGCCCGCTGAGGTTGTCGGCGACGTAAAGGTGACCGTTCGAGCCGTCGACCGCGAGCGCCGCGTCGGTGAGGTCGTTGAAGTGACCGAGGGCGGTGCCGGCGCCGTCGAGCTCGGCGACCGGGGTGGTCGCGCTCGTCTTCGGGTCGTAGGCCTTGACCGTGCCGGTGGCGGCATCGGCGACGTAGACGCAACCTTCAGTGTCCCCGAAGCCGGAGACGGCGAGGCCGTAGCCGTCGCCGAGGCTGCCGGCGCCGATCGTCCGCAGCGGTGCCTCACCCGCGGTGAGTGGCAGCTCGTATTCGGCGATCTCGGTGCGTTCGTCGACCAGCAGGTTGCCGGTCGCCGGGTCCAGGGCGACGCCGGTGGCGTGCGTGGAGATGACTTCGCCGCGGTTCACGTAGCCGCCCCCGGCGGGTTCCAACACCGCGATCCCCCCGTGGTAGAGGTTGGCGTAGACGACCCCGCTGCCGTCGACCGTCAACCCGCACGGGGCGTCGACAGGGTTGACGCCGGTGATCTGGCTGCCGTATTCGCCCGCGGAGTCGAAGACCACGATTTTGTCCCGGTAGTAGTCGGACACGTAGAGATCTCCCCCGGGGCCCACCGCGGCTCCGCATGGGCCTTCGAGGCTCTCCGGGTGGCTCGGCGCCGGTTCGAAGGTGGTGATCGTGTAGCGCAATGGATGGGCCGCCGAGGCCGCGATCGGGACGAGAAGCGCGAGCGCCGCGACGCAGAGCACCGCCATCGTCAGTCGTCGGATCATCGCTTCCCTCCGTGCTCGGCGTGGCTCTGGCCCTTGCGCTCGTGCTTGGTCTTCTTGCCCTTGCCCCGCTTCCCGCACTGGGCTTGAAGCGGCACGTGCAAGGCCACCCCGCGCCCGGCGTGGCCGGTGAAGTTCGCGGTGGCGAAGGTCTTTCGCTTGCAGACCCCGACGGAGTTTTCGAGCAGGCCCCGTTTCCCTCCGTTCAGGGTCATGACGAATTTCGAGGCCGGCGCGTCGGGCAGGCCTTCGAAGGTCGCACGCATCCCACCCGAGGCGCTCGAGTCGATCCTCCCGGTCAGCCGGACCGAGATCCCGTTCCCCGACAACGGCACCACCATGTCGGGCAGCTTGGTCTTCGAGGAGACGAGGTAGACCGGACCGCTGAGCGGTTCGGACAGGAGCGGGGTGTAGGCGGTCGCCTTGCCGTAGATCGACGTGGACGGGCAGGCCCCGCGGGCGAGCTGGGCGGCGCCGCAGATCCCGCGCAGGTGGTTCTGGGCGAGGAACTCCGAGGCCGGCAGGGCGACGATCGCGGAGCCGATGTTGGCGTCCCCGGGGTGCTCGGCTACTTCGGCGCGGAGCTTCGGATGGCCCCCGCGGTTGGTCTGGCCCAGGAGCCGCAGGCTGAGCCTGGGCGCGAAGCCGAGCGAGCCGCAGCCGAAGGCCTGGTAGTGCACGGTCGCCGTGGCCGCGGTGCCGAACGGGTTCGTGAACGGCGCATAGGAGCCGCTGAGGGAAGACGACAGCGCCGTCGGTTCGCAGGAGGTCGGGTTGAGCGTCGTCTCCGGCCGCGAGATGTAGACGCGGATGTCACGCAGGTGGAGCGGGATGCCATCGAGGATGTGGGGGATCGGGTCGGAGCCAGCGGAGTCGATCGACACCCGGGCGGAGCTCGGATCGACGCGGATCGCCGAGCGCACCTCGATCACCCCGAGGTCGAACGGGCCGACCGTGGCGGAGTCGATCGCCACCACCGAGAAGGCCGAGCCGTGGTAGGACCCCGCGAGGTAGAGCGCTCCGGGCGCGTAGGTGAGGGCCGACCCCACCCCGTATCCGGCGACCGTGTGACCGATCTGCGACGCCGCCGGGCAGCTGGGACGTTCGAGCTCTTCCTGGCCCGACCGCTGGGCCGCGGCGGCCAGAGCGGCGTCCGGGCAGTAGGGGATCCCGGCGAGCTTGCCGGTCATCCCGGGCGGGAAGGTGGCCGAGTAGGAGGTGATCTCCGCTTCGCCGTCGCTCCGCCTCAGGTGGAGGTAGAAGGGCGAGTAGGCGCCCGCGGCGGAGTTGATCGATCCGCCGGTCGCCTGCGGGGCGAACGGCGGCAGCCCCGATGGGCACGGACCGCCACCGATCCCGGCGATGATCTGGGTGGCGGTTTCGCGGGTCGCGGTGCCGAGCGAGCCGAGCCACGGGGTGAGCGTCGTCCGGGTGAGCGCCGCGCCGCAGGTGGACGGGCTCACCAGCGGCGCACGCTGGCTTTCGCGGAACTTCACCACGAGGTCGCCGTAGGGAAGCTGCGGGAGTTCGTCGAAGGTCGCGGTGAGGCTGCCCGAGCTCGGATCGGTGTCGATCTTCCCGGGGACCTTGACCAGGACGCCGCGCCCGGGCGCCTTGGCGACGAGGTAGAGGGCGACGAGGCTGCCGTAGGGGTTTTCGTGCGGCGCGGCGAGGTAGATGGCCCCTTGGAGGCGTTCTTCGAAGAGCGGCGTCGAGACCGTGAAGGTGCCGATCTTCGAATCGTTGGGGCAACCTTCGCCGGGACGCGAGGTCGCCGTCTCCGCCGCGTACTGGTCCGGCCCGCAGTCGCCCAGCCCCGCCCCCACGGACGGGTTGATCGTCACTCCTTCGGGCAGCGAGACGACCGCCTGGCGCACCGGCGAGGGGATGCGCCGCGAAGGTTCGAGGAGCGTCGAATTGTCGATGTCGAGGTCGAATTCGTACCCCGAGGGCGAGGTCGTGCGGGCGGAGCTGAGCTGTCCCGCCGGCCGCGGGTCGAAGGTGAGCGAGTCGCAGCCCTGCAGGCCGGGCGCGCTCGACGAGGCGACGGCGGCCTCCCCCTCCCAGGAGGTCGCCGAGACGTTGAAGGTCAGGCCCCCGGCGCAGGAGGTCGGCAGCGTCAGGTAGGCCTGGGGCGGGCTGGCGACCGGGGCGCCCACCGAGCACTTGGCCCAGGGGAACGACGGCTCGGCCTCGTTCAGGCAGTTGCCCCGTTCACCGTTGTGGGAGACGCCCCACGGCGTCCCCCAGATCGTCAGCTGCAGCTCGGAGAGGTCGAAGGCCTGGGTGATGTTGCGCGCCTGGAGGTTGACCCCGTATTCGCCGGTGGTGCCGCGAAGGTGCGCGCTGAGCACGATCGGCACGCCGTACGGAGCGAAGCCGATCTGGGCCGGGACGCCGGGGGACGGCACCAGGTTGAAGACGCCGAAGGTGCGGGTGGTACCGCCGCCGTAGGAGCTCCGCACGGTGGCGGTCCCGATCTGGGTGAAGGCGGGACAGTTCTCACCCGCCAGGCTGTCTTCGAAGGTCGAGGCACGATCGGCGTGGAAGTCGGCGGCGCCGCACTTGGGCAGGGCGGCGGGGTTTTCGATCATCCCCGGCGGCAGTTCGATCGTGAGGTCGCGCAGATCGCCTTCGGTATAGGGGCCGGACCCTTCCGGACGCAGGGCGATCCTCGCCGTCATCTCATAGGGGTGGGATCCCGAGAGCGTCGCCGGGGCGCCGCCTTCGGCGATCGCCTGCATCTGGAAGGAGGAGATGGCGAAGGCGCCGGCGCCGGCGGGAAGAACGAGCGCGATCACCAGAGCCAGGCCGAGGAAGGCGGCGGCAAACGTGCGCCTCATCTCTTCGCTCCCTTCGAGCCATGGCCTTTGCTCCCGTGGTGCTTCTTCGCCTTCCTGCTCGGGTGCTTGACCTTCTTCGTCGCCACACAGGCCGGCTTGCCGTGGCGCTTGACCCGGTGCTTCCCTTTGGGGCAGGCCGCCGGCGGCGGGCTTTCCTTCAGGTTGCCGGGACCGGACTGCAGCGTCCCGGGCGCCGGGTCTTCCGGTTCTGGCGGCAGCGCCTGGCAGGCGTCGCCTTCGCAGGCGAGCGGCGGCGAGGGTTCGGGGAAGCCACCGCCTTCGCGGGCGTCGTAGACGTCGAAGGCGCCGGAGTCGGTGCCGACCAGCGAGCGGTCGGTGAGGAAGTAGGCATCACCGCCCGATTCGGAGGCGTCGAGGAAGGTGGCCGGACCTTCCGCCCGACCCGAGGAGACGAGGGCGACGCACCCGCCGGGCGCCGTGCAGCTCCCGGTCCCCTGGGCCTCCCACTCGTAGACATCGGACGAGGTGTTCGCGTCGGCCAGGACGAGGGCGTCGACCGAGTCGAAGAAGATCCGGCGGGCGCCGGCAACCATCACCCGCGGCCTGTAGATACGGGTGCCGCCGTCGGCGATCGCACCCGGGATCGAGGCCGGCCCGATCGGGCGCTCGTTGGTCGGATTGCAGGAGACGCAGGCGAGGCCCCCCGCTTCGGTCCAGAGGAAGAGCTCGGCGTCCGGGTGTCCCGTGCCTTGATCGGTGTTGTCGTACCCGGTCAGCCGCGCCGTGGAAAGGAAGGCGACCGCCGAGCCGTCGCTGCTGACCCGCGAGGTCCCGGTCGCGGGCGGCCAGTCGCCGGCCAGGGCGGCGTCGGCGCCCGGGGCCACGGTGCTCACCGTCCCCTGGCGCCAGCGCTCGAGGCCGGCGGCCGTCTGGAAGAAGACGATCCCGCCGGTCGCCGAGGCCCCGAGCACGCCGGTCGCTTCGGTGGCGATCGGTTGGCTGGTCCCGGAGGCGACGGCATAGCGGTAGAGGGTTCCTTCCTTCAGGTAGAATGCGGAGGCGCCATCGGCGGAGGCGACCTGGAATTCGGCCGCGCCTGATTCGTCGACCGACTTGTTCGACCCGCCGTCCCAGAGGTGGAGGTCACCGGCGCTCCCGACCCAGTAGACGCGCCGGCCGCCTTCCGACACCGCGCCGGTGGCCGCCGCCGGAGAAGCACCGGCGTCGGTGCCGAGCGCGGTCAAGGATCCGCCGCTCCACTCATACAACCCGCCGCCGGTGCTGAAGACGGAATAGGCGAGGTCGGGCGTCGCGGCCTCCAGCTCGAGGCCCGCCACCGCCGCGGTGCCCGCGAGGTCGGCGCCTTCTCCATTTCGCAGCGAGTAGGAGCGCGGGCACGGCTGCCCTTCCTGGCAGCGCCGTCCGTCGAGCATCAGCGCGCGACCGAGGTCCCCGGAGAAGAGGCGGTAGGGGACGCCGTCGGGCGCGTCGCCGTAGGACCCCGAGGCCACCGGCGCGGTCACGTTGCGGGTGACCCACCCGGAGCCCGTGCGGGTCGAGACGTACTGGCTCGCGGGGGGAGCGCCCACGACGGGTTCGCCGAAGGAGCCGAGCGAGCTGAACGTGAACGCGCCGCCGGCCGCCGCCGCCTGAAGATCGCCGCCGCCGAAGATCGATTCCGGCGCTCCCACCTGGGCACCGTTCTTTTCGGCGGGAGAGACCATCTCCCAGGCGCGGCCGTCGAGCAGCGGGCTGGCGCCGCCCAAGGCCTGGGCGACGAAGAAGTTGACAGCGCCCGCCGCGGTGCCGGCGCCGTTGTGGGCGACGACCCGGTAGCGATACCGCGTCGACGGCGTGAGGTTGGCGACCGTCTGGGTCACCGGCAGGAGGCTGGATCCGGCACCGGCGCCCGCTTCGGCGCCGGTGGGAGACCGCGAGGCGCCCGCGAAGCCTTCCCGACCGGCGGCGAGATTGGCCTGATAGGCGTCCTCGGCGATGTACTCGAAGCGGTAGGTCGTCGCCGAGGCCTGAGGATTGACTTCGCCGTGCAGCCGGGCCGAGGTGGCGACCACTTCGTTCGACCACCCCGTGCCGAAGGTGGGCGGGCCCGCCGCCGAGGCGACAGCCGGCACCACGCCCGCCAGGGCGGCGAGCGCGGTCGCGAGGGCCGCCGCGCGGCGCGGCGCCGCTCTGCGGGTCTGGGGCGGAAGGACCCTCATCAGCCCTTGTGCTGAGAGGTCTTCTTGCCCTTGCCGTGGGTCTTCTTGCCCTTGCCGTGGGTCTTCTTGCCCTTGCCGTGGGTCTTCTTGCCCTTCTTGTGCCCGTTCTTGCAGCTGTTCGCGACCAGCGGATTCAGCTGATCGACCAGCCCGTTCTGCGCGGTGAGCTTCGCCGCCAGGCGCTGCGGCGACTTACACAGGTTTTCCGAGTTTTCGAGCAGCCCGTACTTCTTGCCGCCCTTCATTTCGAGGACGAATTTTTCGACCGGCGCGTCGGGCACCGCTTCGAAGGTGTTGCGGATCCCCTTGTTCTTGCCGGTGTCCACTTTGCCGACCAGCAGCACCCGGATCTGGCCGCTCAGCTCGGCGACCAAGGCGGGCAGCTTGTAGCCGTAGCCGCCGACCAGATAGACGTTGCCTTCGAGCGGTTGGTCGAGCAACGGCGTCCACGCCTTCGCCCTGCCGTAGACCGTCGAGGCCGGGCAAGCGCCCGCGGCGAGGACCGGACGCGTGCAGGTCTTGTTGAGGTTCCCCTGGTCGAGGAACTCAGAGCCCGGCAGGTTCACCTGGGCGGCGGCGATGTTCGCGTAGGCGCCCTGCTTCGGATAGGTGACGACCGCCTTCAGGGCCGGGTGACCGGTCCGCTTGGTCGGCCCCTTGAGGCTGAGCTGCAGCTTCGGTTCGAACTTGAGGCGGCGGCATTCGCCGACCTGGAAGCGGTTCAGCAGCGGCGCGGTCGCACCGGTCGAGGAGGTGACGGTGCCGGTCACGCTCTTTGCTTCGCAGTTCGTCGGGTTGAGGGTGAACGAGGGCCGGCTCATCTTCACCGCGATCGAGCGCACGTCGAGCGGGATGCCCTTCAGCTCGGTCGGGATCGGGTCCGAGACGGCCGTGATCTGCGCCGTTTCCGGATTCACCTCGAGCGCCGAGCGCACGACCACGGTGCCGAGGTCGTACGGGCCCGCCAGCGCCGGGGTGACGATCGCGAGGCTGAGCGGCGCACCTTTATATGGACCGGCCAGATAGGCGCGGCCCGCGACGTGGAATGGGGCGGGCCCGGCACCGGCGCCGACGTCGACGCCGCCGACTTCGGAGGCCGCCGGGCAGGACGGGCTCGCCTGCTCTTCGGCGCCGCTCTTCGCGGCGGCGGCCGCCAAGGCGGCGTCGGGGCAGTAAGGGATCCCGGCGAGCTTGCCGAGCATGCCCGAGGGCAGCGTCGCGGCGAGGCTGCCGAAGGTCTGCGAGCCGTCTTCGCGCCGCAGGTTAAGGACGAACGGGCTGTAGGCGCCCGCCAGCGGCGATTCCGTCCCGGCCGTGAAGCTTGGCGAGTTGGCCAGGGCGCCCGGGCTCGTCGGACATGCCCCGCCGCCCGGTACCTGACTGATCGCGTAGGAGTCATGCGGAGTCGCCGGCGGTCCCGTTTCGGGCGCCGACCACGGGGTCAGGGTCGAGGTCGATTCGTAGTCGCCGCAGACCGCCGGCGTCTTCAGCGCCGAGCGTGGCCCGTTGAAGAAGTCGAGCTTGAAATCTTCGAACGGCAACTGCGGGTTTTCGTCGAAGGTCGTGGTCAGCTGGCCTTCCGGGCCGAGTTCGACGTGGCCGGCGAGCTTCACGACGACGCCCGAAATCGGATCGTCGACGGCGATGTAGATCGCCAGCAGCGAGCCGAAGGGGTTTTCGTAGGGCTGGGCCAGGAAGACCGAGCCGGGCAGCGGGTGGTCGAGCAGCGGGGTGTCGACTTCGACGCTGCCGATTTTGGCCCCGTCCGGACATTCCGCCGGACCGGCGGAAGTGTGGATCGGGCTGGTGCCGACCGGCGTCATCAAACCGAACTGCGCGGGCGTGCAGCCTTGGAGACCTGCCGCCGACGACGGGTTGACGGTCAGCCCCGGCGGCAGCTTGACCACCGCGTCGCGCAGGTCCGCGGTGGCGAGGCCCGGACCGCTGTCGGGGAGAGTCAGCAGGGGCGCCCGGATCAGGCTGGGCAGCGACGGCTCGAGCGGGGGTTCGGTGTCGAACGCTTTGCTGTAGGCGACGGTGACGTCGCCGCT
>Ga0153956_1000422_pt1 | contig 49122 bp, 45 predicted proteins | sample TSFL040MetaG_FD_104704 | JGI IMG/M metagenome (GOLD analysis project Ga0153956, IMG submission 104704) | Attine ant fungus gardens microbial communities from Florida, USA - TSFL040 MetaG | ecosystem: Host-associated > Fungi > Mycelium > Unclassified | place: USA: Florida, Wekiwa Springs... | reverse complement strand
GCCGGTTCGATCTAGGCTTTGCCCGTCGCAGCTTCTCGAAGCCATTGGGAGCGCTCACGCGAAGACTGTATCGCGCGGCACGCCCCTGCTTCGGGGAGCGTCGCGCCGGGAATTTCCTGAGGGTGCGTTGCAAATTCCCGGTGCGCCCTCGCCATGATCCTCCGGCCTCTGCCGGCCTATGCATAGAGGGCATTCCGATGATTTCACCTTCAGATACGGGAACAGCAAGTGCTGAGCGCACAGTGCTCGCTCAAATCGGCGACAGGATCACCGGCAAATCAGCGCCACCCGATGATGGCGCCGTCCGCGAATGGATCGGGCCAGAGGCGTTCCGGCGTTGGACCAAGCTGCAGAACTGGATCGACGAATTCTATCCGGAAGTTTTCACGCCGGATTGGCTCTATGGCGGCAAGAACCGCGGTTGGTCCTTGCGCTACAAGAAGACCAAGGCGTTCACCACCCTGGTACCGGAATATCGGCGATTTTCGGCTGTAGTGGTTATGGGTGGAGCAGAACGGGAGAAGTTCGAGGAGCGGCGCAATATCTGGCGCCCGCAACTGGTGAAGCTCTACGATGATGCCAAAACATACATCGACGGAAAATGGCTGACGGTAGCCATCTCGTCTGCAGATCATCTGCGTGATGTGACGGAGCTTCTGACGATGAAGCGGCCTCCACTGTTGCGCAGCAATTCGCCATCAAGATCTTCACGGAAGGCGTCGAGTTGACAACCAGATGCGTGAGAGGTCGATATGTAACGACAAGCCCAAGAGGATACGGAAAGTGACGTTCAACCATCCGATTTTCGCACGCTGGCCCGCGCGGTTTCCCGATCGGCTGCAACTCTTCTCCCTGCCGACGCCGAACGGGGTGAAGGCCAGCATCATGCTCGAGGAAACGGGCCTCGCATATGAATGGCACCGGATCGATATCACGGCGGATGAAAGCCACGACCCGGCTTTCCTCTCGCTCAATCCCAATGGCAAGATCCCGGCGATCTACGATCCGGATGGGCCAAACGGCACCCCGCTGGCGCTGTTCGAATCCGGCGCCATCCTGCTCTATCTCGCCGACAAGACAGGACAGTTCATTTCCGCCGATCCGAATACCCGCTACGAGACCATCCAATGGCTGATGTGGCAGATGGGTGGCGTCGGGCCGATGTTCGGTCAGGTCGGCTTCTTCAACAAATTCGCCGGCAAGGATTATGAGGACAAGCGTCCGCGCGACCGCTATGCGAGCGAAGCCGCGCGGCTGCTCGGCGTTCTGAATGATCGTCTCACCGGCCGCGACTGGGTCATGGGCGCCGACTACACGATCGCCGATATCTCGCTGCTCGGCTGGGTGCGAAACCTGATCGGCTTTTACGAGGCGCGCGAGCTCGTCGGTTTCGACCGCTTTCAGCATGTGCAGGACTGGCTCGACCGGGGTCTTGCGCGCCCGGCCGTCCAAAGAGGTCTCAACATTCCGTCTCGCGACTAATGTTCGCCTGAAAGGATACCTTGCCCGATAACGGGCGAGGTGCGGCTCAAGCCTTATTCAAAAGAGCTTGTTTATGGCTGAAATCGCCGCCGGTATGGTGCGTCAGCATTTTCAACGTCTCGAGGTCTTATGTCCCAAGCCGACTGGCTGAGCCGTCTCCTCCAAATGATCACCGTTACCGGCCAGCTGGAGGTTCGCTGCGTCTACGGAGCGCCATGGCGCGTGGCGTGGGACCGATCCGCGGCGCGCGAGATTCCCTATCATGTCGTACTGAAGGGAAGAGCCCTCATCGAAGATCCGGAATCCAGGACGGTCAAAGAACTGGCGGCCGGAGATATCGTGATGCTGCCTCACGGCTCGCCGCACGTGCTGCATGATGGCGGGGGGACTGCGGCGGTGCCGACCGAGGAGCACTTTGCCACCGGCGGGTGGATGGTCAGTGAGAATGACAGCGAGGCCGAGCAACTGGACATGTTGTGCGGCCGCTTCGTGATCGGGCCGCCGCATGATCGCATGATCCGCAATTACCTGCCGACGAATCTGGTAGTGCGTGCCGGAAACGGCGATGATGAGGAAAATGGCGGGACCGCCGCCGCGCAACTGGCCAGCCTGCTGGGGCTGATGCGCATGGAGGTGGCAGGCGACAAAGCCGGTGGTTCCGCCATTCTCAACTCGCTGTCGTCGGCACTGTTCGCACTGTTCCTGCGCGCAGCCAGCGAGTCGAACCAGGCCCCGGAAGGTCTGCTGGCATTGGCCGGTCACGCGCGGCTCAGCCCGGCGATTGCGGCGATGTTCGCCGATCCGGCGCGCGCCTGGAATTTGCCCGAGCTGGCCGAATTATGCGGGATGTCGCGCGCAACCTTCGTTCGTCATTTTCAGGACAAGCTGGGACGCTCGGCCTCCGATCTTTTGACCGACATTCGCATGAGCCTTGCCGCGAACGAATTGAAGAAGCCCGGGATCGGCACGGAGGCGGTCGCCGATCTGGTCGGCTATCAGTCTGTTGCGGCGTTCCGGCGGGTATTCACCGCCACGATGGGGATGACGCCGGGGCAATGGCGCCGCGAAGCGCGCGGCGGCGCGTAACCGCGTCTCTTTTCGCGCTTCCGGGCGTGTGCGTGTCGCGCCACGAGGCTTAAGCCTCGGAAGAAATCTCATTCAAGCCACAACAGCCGCTCGATAGGCACCGTCACATCGACCGCATCGCTGATCTCCATCAGCGAGGAGCCCGAGCGGAACGGCGCATCGATCCAGATATGGCTCGATCCCGCCTTGACGCCGTAGCGGATCGTGCTGCCGAGGAATTCGCGCTCCACGATCTCGCCCGACATCGACGGATTTCCCGCGCCGGACTGTCCCTTCGGCGCGAGCGTGGTGTCCTGCGGACGGAAAACGGGTTTCGCGTTCGGCTTCACTTCGGTGCCCGTCGGCAGCGGCAGAACAATGCCGAGATCCGACTGGAATCCCGCGCTGGTCATTTTGCCTTCGACGACATTCGCCGTGCCGAGAAACTGCGCGACGAACAGATTGGCCGGGCGCTCGTACAATTCGGTCGGCGTGCCGACCTGCTGCACCTTGCCTTCGTTCATGATCGCGACGCGGTCGCTGATCGTGTTCGCTTCTTCCTGATCGTGCGTCACGATCACGGTGGTCAGGCCGAGAGACCTTTGCAACGCGCGCAACTCGCGGCGCACCTGCACGCGCAGCTTGGCGTCGAGATTGGACAGCGGTTCGTCGAGCAGCAGAATTTTCGGCTCGATGGCGATGGTTCGCGCCAGCGCCACGCGCTGCTGCTGGCCGCCGGACAATTGCGACGGACGGCGATCGATCTGGCTCGACAGCCCGACGAAGGTCAGCGCAGCGTCCACGCGCCGCTTGATCTCGGCGCGCGGCAAGCGCCGCTCGCGCAAGCCGAAAGCGACGTTCTCTCCGACGCTCATATGCGGCCACAGCGCATAGGACTGGAACACCATGCCGACATCGCGCTTCCACGGCGGCAGATTTGATATCTCCTTGCCGCCGACCACGATCCGGCCTTGCCGCGCATCGGCAAAGCCCGCGATCAGCCGCAGCAGCGTGGTCTTGCCGCAACCGGAGGGGCCGAGCAGGGCGAACAGTTCTCCGGGCTGGATGTCGAGATTGATGCCGTCGAGCACGACGTTGTCGCCATACGCCGCACTGATGCCATCGATTTTGAGATCGAGCGCCTTGACCGCCAGTCCGGGGTGCCAGGTGTTCGCGTTTGCCGAAGTGTCTGCCAAGAGTGTCCCCTTACTCATGTGAATTGCTCCCGGCCTTGGTGCGGCGCTCGCGCTCGAACACATATTGAGACGCTATGGTGCTGAGCGCGACGATCACCACGGCGATGACGCCGAGTGCCGCGCCCGGTCCGCGCCCCGCGGCCGATTGCATGAAAACGTAAAGCCCGTAGGCGAGCGGCGCGTCCTGGTTCGCCTGCACCAGCATCAGCGTGGCGGAGAGTTCGACCGCCGCGGTCGCGAAACTCGTGATGAAGCCCGCAACGAGGCCACCCGTCATCAGCGGGATCACGATGCGCCGCACGGTGCTCGCCTTGGTGGCGCCGAGATTTTCCGCAGCCTCTTCGAGCGAAGTGGAAATCTGTTGAAGTGCCGCGTAGCAGGCACGCAGCGCATAGGGCAGGCGCCGGATCGCCAGCGCGATCACGATCACGATCCAGAGCGAGGCCAACGGCGTGCCGTCCCACAACGGGATGCCGTAGAATGCGCGCAGATAGCCGATGCCGAGCACGACGCCGGGGATTGCCAGTGCTGCGGTTGCCAGCAGGTCGAGGCCGCGCGCGCCGAACAGTTTTGTCCGCAGCACCAGATAGGAGATCGCGGTGCCGATCACGATGTCGATGATGCCCGCAAGCGAAGCGTAGAGCAGCGTGTTCTTGATGTAGATCGAGCTTTCGCCGAACACGCGCACGTAATGGGCGACGGTGAAGCCGTCCGGCAGCGGCGAGAACGACCAGATCGTCGCGAACGACAAGAGCAGCAGGCCGAAATGCGGCGCCAGCACCAGCAGGATGATGAGCGTAAGCACCACGTAAACCAGCGCCATCTCCCACGGGCGCAGCTTGCGCTTGGCGATGCCGCCGCCGCCGCGCTGGGTCGTGGCATAGTCGATGTTGCGCGTGGCGAGCGACGAGACCCACATCGAGGCGACAGAGGCCACGATCAGGACCACGGAAATCACATATCCCATCGGATCGGCGATGCCGATCGAGGTGACGCGCAAGTAAGCCTGCGGCGCCAGCATGTCCTTGACGTTCAACAGAAGTGGCGTGGCGAGATCGTCAAACACCTTGACGAAGACGAGCGACGCGCCCGCGACATAACCCGGCAGCGCGAGCGGAAACACGATGCGCCGGAACAGGCGGAATCCGTACGAGCCGAGATTCTGCGCGGCTTCTTCCATCGAGCGGTCGACGTTGCGCAGCGCCGCCGACAGGTTGATGAGGATGAAGGGAAAATAATGGATCGACTGGACGAAGATGACGCCGTTCAACCCTTCCATGAAGGGAATCTTGAAACCGAACCAATCGTCGAGCAGCAGATTGACCGTGCCGTTGCGGCCGAAAAACAATTGAAGCGCTACCGCGCCGACGAACGGCGGCATGATGAGCGGCAGAAATCCCAGGATCTGAATCAGGCCCGTGCCACGAAATGCAAAGCGCGATGTGAAGTAAGCTAGCGGCATCGCAAGGATCGAAGCCCCGACAACAGCCATCGCTGAGACGTACAGCGAATTCCAGAACGAGCGGATAAATAAATCTGTTCGAAAGAAATCGACGAAGTTCGCGAGCGTGAATGCACCGCTGCCTTTTTCCGTAAAGGCCACCCAGACGACGGTCGCCACCGGCCAGACGAGGAAGGCAAGGAGAAAGGCCAGGATCAGCAGGGAAATGCTGACCTGGCCCCATGTTGCGCCCTTGAGGACGCGGGACATGAATGTCCCGCGTCGGTTGGTGTGCAGGCTGATCGTCGTCATGCGTGCGCGGCGATCACTTGGCGAGCTTCAGCGCTTCGTCGGCCTTGGCGCGGGCCTGCGCATTGTGGTCCTTCGCGAAGGAGGCCCACTGCTGCTCGAGTTCGGCCTGCCGCGCGCCCTTTTCCTTCTTCTTGCCGCCGGAGAATGCGCCGACGATCTCAGGCGACGACGCCTGTTCCTCGGTGAGTGGCACCGCGCTCATCAGGGCCCGTGCTTCCTTCAAGAGAGCTTCGCCCTGAGGGTTCGGCTTCTTTGCAAGCGCGGCGGCGGCCGTATCGATCGCCTTCTTGGTCTGCTTCAGATCCGCAAGCTGGAAGGTGACGGTCTGGTCGTACAGCGCATCGACCACATCGTTGCGGCTTTCCGATTTCTTGACGTCGAACTTCACCATCGAGCTCAGGCGCGGGTCCTTGAATGGATTGGGATAGCCCGCCGGAGCCTTGTCATACACGGCCGGGTTGACCGGCAGGCGGCGGATGCCCGGATCGAACAGCAGGTTCTGGCCGGCCGGCGACAGCAGGAATTCGATGAAGGCTTCCGCGCCCGCTTTGTTCGGCGCATTCGTGACAATGCCGATATTGGCCGGCACGATCGCCGTCACGCTCGGATAGACGAACTTCACGGGGAAGCCCGTCGCCTGCGAGGAGAAGGCGAAGAAGTCGATGACGATGCCGTAGCCGACCTGACCGGAATTGACCGCGTCCGGCACGCCGAACGAACGCTCGGTGACTTCACGGAAATTGCCGGAGACGTCACGAAGCGTGGCCCAGCCCTTGGCCCAGCCCTCGCCCTGCAAAATGGTTTCGATGGTCAGATGCGTGGTGCCGGAGCGCGACGGCGCTGCCATGGAGACGTGATCGTAATAGGCCGGGCTTGCGAGATCCTGCCATTCCTTCGGCTCGGGCAGCTTGTTCGCCTTCACGTAGCGCTCATTCCACATGATGCCGTAGCCGGAGGCCGCGAAGCCGAAATAGTACCCATCCGGATCGTTGATCGGGAATTGTCCGATCTTCTCGGGGATTCCCGCAGCCTTCGGCTTGTATTTCTGGAGGAGCGATTTGCCTTTCAGCGCCTCGAACGCATCCGGCGCGGAAGCCCAGAACAGATCAACCTGATTGTTGGACTTGGTTTCTTCCAGGAACTTGACGCCCGCGTGGGTGTTGCGGTTCTGAACATCCAGCGTGACGCCGGGATTGGCGGCCTCGAAGGCCTTCTTGATCGGGTCGGTCAGATCCTTCGCATAGGACGTGACGACGCTCACTTTCCCCGAAATCGCCTGTGCGTTGGAGGCCGCTGGCCATCCGGCGAACAGGGCTGCTGCAAAAACCATCGCGTGTTGAATGCGCTTCACCATCACTCTCCCGATCGAAAACCGGCCTTTGGGCCGTTGTCAAAAAACTGTCACATTAGGGATAAGGGCGGAAGAGGGAGAGGGCCATCTGGCGGCAGTTTCTTTCGATAATGTGGTGAGTGACGGCCGGGTGGCTCAGGCACGCGCCTGCCTTTCCGGTAAATCTGTATGGGCCGGCACCGGCCCATCAGCCGTCGCGCGGGCATTTGGGGCAGAGAAATTGACCCCGAATTGTTCTGGATCATTTCCTTGCGCCGGGTGGATCACCAAACTTGCGGGATCATGATCCCGGTAGCCTTGCCGGGCGAGCGGCTGAGCCATGGACCAATCCTTTTTCACCATCGGACATTCGACCAGGGCGATCGAGGATTTCGTCGGCCTGCTGAAAGAGTCCGGAGTGACGCTGGTGGTGGATGCGCGCACCATGGTGCTCGTGGTTGGCCTCAGCGGATTTGACATGGTGTGGAAGTTCGACCTGTGGGACCGTTTCCATTCGGCGTCGTTCTGGTGGATGCATGCGATGGTGTGCGCGTGGGCGCTGTTCGCCTTCGTGCGGTTCATCGCCGAGCCGTTCATTCTCAAGTCGCGCTTCCATCGCTGGGCGCATGCGTATCCCGATCTGACATTCCTCTGGGTGCAACGCGCGCACTGGGTGTTGGTCGGGCTGGCGTGGATCGCCGTGTTTGGCGCGGTCGCAGGCAGCCACGGCTGGTCGATCTTTTAAAAACAATTCACGCCGGGATGTCGCGCCATTCCGAGAACGTCGCGGCCTGGCCGTGAGGCTCGCCGCGATCATCGATCAGTTGCCAGACGATGGCGTTCTCGATCCGGAAACGTCTGCCGGATTTCGCGATGCGGATGCCGGAATAGTCGGCGATGAAGCCGTCGCGGCTGACGCGGTCGAGCAGGCGTTGCCGCTCGGCGCGCTCCGGCGTTTCGGCGGAGAGCCGCGAGGGCAGGCCGATCAGTTCATCCGCTGAATATTCAAAACACGCCTGCGCCGCCTCATTGGCATAGATGAAGCGTGGATCGGCGCCGCCGTCATGGGCGAGCACGACGAATGGCGCCTGACGATAGAGCCATTCCGCCCCGGCCGAGACAGCGGCCAGTTCGCGGCCCGTGAGGCGGCGGAAGCTGCCGGCGATCAGCTCGAACAGGCGGGAATCCGCGGCGATGCGTTGGCTTACGTCCATGCGGACTCCATCGAATATCGTGTCACAGGCAAGTCTCCGGCATCACAGGCGCGACGAAATGTCTGGGTCGCAACGCCCGGCGTTTTACAGGATTGCGTGCGAACCATCCATCGATAGACTGCCGGACCCCGCAGACCTTCAAACTGGATTTCCCATGACCGTCCGTATTGTCGATATCCGCGAAGTCACCAAGCCGATCGCCTCGCCGATCCGCAACGCCTATATCGATTTCTCGAAAATGACGTCGAGCCTCGTCGCGGTCGTCACCAATGTGGTGCGCGACGGCAAGACAGTGGTCGGCTACGGCTTCAATTCCAACGGCCGTTACGGGCAGGGCGGTTTGATCCGCGAGCGCTTCGCGCAGCGCGTGCTGGAGGCCGAGCCGAAGACGCTGCTCGACGAGAGCGGCGATAATCTCGATCCACACAGGGTGTGGGCCACGTTGATGACCAACGAGAAGCCCGGCGGCCATGGCGAGCGTTCTGTCGCGGTCGGCACCATCGACATGGCGGTGTGGGACGCGGTGGCGAAGATCGCGGGCAAGCCGTTATTCCGTCTGCTTGCGGAGCGGCACAAGCGCGAGGCCGATCCGCGCGTGTTCGTCTATGCGGCGGGCGGCTACTATTATCCCGGCAAGGACAATTCGGCGCTGCGTGCGGAAATGCGCGGCTATCTCGATCGCGGCTACAATGTCGTGAAGATGAAGATCGGCGGCGCGCCGCTGGAAGAAGATCGCCAGCGCATCGAGGCGGTGCTGAAGGAGATCGGCTCGCAGGCGCGGCTCGCGGTGGATGCGAACGGCCGTTTCGATCTGGAGACCGGTATCGCCTATGCCAAGATGCTGCGCGACTATCCGCTGTTCTGGTACGAGGAAGTCGGCGATCCGCTCGATTTCCAGTTGCAGGCCGCGCTGGCCGAATTTTATCCGGGCCCGATGGCGACCGGCGAAAACCTGTTCAGCCACCAGGATGCGCGCAACCTGATCCGCTATGGCGGCATGCGTCCGGATCGCGATTATCTGCAGTTCGATTGCGCGCTGTCCTACGGTCTTGTCGAATATCTGCGTACGCTCGAGGTGCTGCACGCGCACGGCTGGTCGCCGTCGCGTTGCGTCCCGCATGGCGGGCATCAGATGTCGCTCAACATCGCGGCGGGTCTCGGCCTCGGCGGCAATGAGAGCTACCCTGATCTGTTCCAGCCATATGGCGGTTTTCCGGATGGCGTTCGGGTCGAGAACGGCCACATCACCATGCCGGACCTGCCGGGCATCGGTTTCGAGGGCAAGTCGGACCTCTATAAGGAAATGAAGGCGCTGGCGTCATAACGCCGTGCCGATGGGCGCGATATTGCGGCTCACAGTTTAAAACCGTTCTAATCTTGCTCCCGATCAACCTCCATTGACTTGATCACGACCGATCCTTGGGCCAGTTGATGTCTCAAGGACATCGGACATGAATGACGACCACAAACCGAACGGCGGCAGCGGATCGATCTGCCTCGGCAAAACCCCGCGCGGGTTTCGCGGCATGATCGAAACCATCACCGTGACCGGAGACCATAACGGCGTGCCCGCGGCGGAGATCGAGCGCCGTTTGCTCGAACTCGGCTTTGTCGAGGGAGCAAGGGTCGAGGTGCTGCATGAAGGCCCGATCGCGGGCGATCCGATCGCCGTGCGCGTCGACAACAACACCATTGCCTTGCGCCGTCGCGAAGCGATGTCGATTTTCGTGGCCTGAGCGGCGATGACCAGCATCACCGAACTCCGGTCGTGGCGCTTCGCGCTGGTCGGCACACCCAACAGCGGCAAGACCGCGCTGTTCAACGCGCTCACCGGCAGCCGCCAGAAGGTCGCGAATTATCCCGGCGTCACGGTGGAGCGGAAAGCCGGCACTTTCCAGACGCTGTCAGGACACCGCATCGATCTCATCGATCTGCCCGGCACCTATTCATTGCGCGGCCGCAGTCCGGACGAGGAAGTGACGCGCGACATGGTGCTCGGCCGCTTTGCGACCGAGACCCAGCCCGATCTTCTGTTGTGCGTGGCGGACGCCACCAATTTGCGCGTGGCGCTGCGCCTCGTCACCGAGCTCAAGCGCGCCGGGCGGCCGATGCTGCTGGTGCTCAACATGATCGACATCGCGCGCCGCCGCGGCATCGAGATCGATCTTGCGAAGCTGGAGAGCGAGCTTGGCATTCCGGTGGTGACATCGACCGCCGTGCGCCGGGGCGGCACCGAGGAGTTGCTGCGCCGTCTCGACGATCTCGCCGCCAATGGCGCGGGCGAGGCGGGAGAGAACAAATGGACCGCGCCGAGCGTCGCCGATCTGCGCGCGGCGCAGCGCGAGGCCGACCGCGTCATCAAATCCGCCGTCAGCGAGCCCGCGCGGCCCGATACGCTGACCGGCCGGATCGACACCGTGCTGCTGCATCCGGTGGCGGGACTCATTATTTTGCTCGCGGTGCTGTTCGTCATGTTCCAGGGCGTGTTCGCCTGGGCGCAGCCGGTGATGGACCTGATCTCGGGCGGGTTCGACGCGCTCGGCACGGTCGTTCATGACTTGTTGCCGGACGGGCTGTTGCAGAGTTTCATTCAGAAGGGCGTGATCGCGGGCGTCGGCAGCGTCATCGTGTTCCTGCCGCAGATCATGATCCTGTTCCTGTTCATCCTGCTGTTGGAAGACCTCGGCTACATGGCGCGCGCGGCGTTCCTGATGGACCGCATCATGGGCGGCGCGGGCCTGCACGGCCGCGCGTTCATTCCGCTGCTGTCGAGTTTCGCCTGCGCCATTCCCGGCATCATGGCGACGCGCGTGATCGACAACCGGCGCGACCGCCTCACCACGATCATGGTCGCGCCGCTGATGACGTGCTCGGCGCGCATCCCGGTCTACACCCTCATCATCGGTGCGTTCGTGCCGGATCGCACCGTGTGGGGCATCGTCGGGCTGCAGGGCCTCGTGATGTTCGGCCTCTATGCCATCGGCATTTTCAGCGCGCTGGCGGCTTCCTTCGTCGCCAACCATTTCTTCTGGCGCGAGAGCGCGACGCCGCCCTTCATGCTCGAACTGCCGGACTACAAGCTGCCGCAACTGCGCAGCGTGGCGATGGCGCTCTATACCCGCGTGATGATGTTCCTCAAGCGTGCCGGCACCACGATCTTCTCGATGATGGTGGTGATCTGGTTTCTGGCGTCGTTCCCGCGTCCGCCGGTGGGCGCGACCGAGCCTGCCATCAATTACAGCCTCGCTTCCATCCTCGGGCGCTGGATCGAGCCTGTCTTGGCGCCGATCGGCTTCAACTGGCAGATCAGCGTTGCGCTGATTCCGGGCATGGCCGCGCGCGAAGTCTCTGTCGCCTCGTTGGGCACGATCTACGCCATCGGCGGCGGCGACGAAGCCACAGCGCAGATCGGTCAGGCGCTCGCGGGCAACTGGAGTCTTGCGACCGCGCTTGCCTTCCTCGCCTGGTTCATCTTTGCCCCGCAATGTGCCTCGACGCTCGCGGTGATCCGGCGCGAGACCGGCGGCTGGCGCTGGATGTTCATCACCTTCTTCTACATGCTGGCGCTGGCCTATCTCGCGGCCTTCATCACCTTCCGCATCGCCTCCGCGTTGGGGTGGGGGTAGACCGCTAATTGTACTCTTCGTCATGCCCGGCCTTGTGCCGGGCATCCACGTCTTCGCATAACGGTAGCAAGCAAAGACGTGGATGGCCGGGTTAAGCCCGGCCATGACAGTGGAGAAATTGCGAACAAGTCTGTTCTAAGCGCCACGCGCCGCGAGCAAGTCCTGAAGATCAAGCCGGCGCGTGAACATCGCGAGCGAGCCGTCCGCGTTGCGCGGCCATTCCTCGGGCGGACGGTCGCGATAAAGTTCGACGCCGTTCTGGTCCGGGTCCCGTAAATACAGCGCCTCGCTGACGCCGTGATCGCTCGCGCCGTCGAGCGGAATATTCGCCTCGATCAGGCGATGCAGCGCGTCGGCGAGATCGGCGCGGGTGGGATACAGGATCGCGGTGTGAAACAGACCGGTGGTGCCGGGAGCGGGCGGCGAGCCGCCTTTGCTCTCCCAGGTGTTGAGGCCGATGTGATGGTGATAGCCGCCCGCCGAGATGAAGGCGGCCTGATCGCCATAAGCCTGCATCAGCTCAAACCCGAGAACGCCGCAATAGAAGCCGAGCGCGCGGTCGAGATCGGCCACCTTCAGATGAACGTGGCCGATCCGTGTGCCTGCCGCAATCGGCTTCGCGCTCTCCATATAAGTCCTTACCGGATCGGCGGCGGATACTGGATGCCGCCCGCGTTCCAGAGTTGATTGAGGCCGCGTGGAATGCCGAGCTTGGAGCCGAGGCCGACATTGCGCTCATAGATCTCGCCGTAATTGCCGACGCGGCGGATGATGCGCGCGGCCCAGTCATTGGTCAGGCCAAGCTCTTCACCGTAATTGCCCTCGGTGCCGACCAGGCGCCTCACGTCCGGCTTCCGCGACTTCAACGCTTCGTCGATGTTCTGCGAGTTCACGCCAAGCTCCTCGGCGTTGAGCATCGCGTAGACCGTCCATTTCACGATCAGCATCCACTGGTCGTCGCGCTGGCGCACCACGGGCGCGAGCGGCTCCTTGGAGATGATCTCGGCGAGGATGACGTGATCGTCCGGCTTGGCGAGGGTCTGCCGGTAGGAATAAAGCTGCGAGGTGTCGGTGGTCAGCACGTCGCACTGGCCGCTCTCATAGGCCTTCAGGAGGTCGCCGACATTGCCGAACTTCATCTCGTCATAGGTCATGTTGTTGACGCGGAAATAATCAGCGACGTTGAGCTGCGTCGTGGTGTCGGACTGCACGCAGACACGGCTGCCGCCGAGTTCCAGCGCGGAGTCGATATTGCGCGAGCGACGCACCATGAATCCCGCGCCGTCGTAATACGACACCGCCGCGAAGTTGAGGTCGTAATCGACCTCGCGCGACATGCTCCATGTCGAGTTGCGCGACAGGATATCGACCGTGCGGTTCTGCAATTCCTTGAAACGCTGGTTGGTGTCGAGCGGAATGAAATTGACCTTGCCGGGATCGTCGAAGATCGCGGCGGCAACCGCGCGGCAGATATCGACGTCGAAGCCCGACCAGTTGCCGTTCGCGTCCTTGTGGGAGAAGCCGGGCAATCCGGCATTGACGCCGCAATTCACCGCGCCGCGTTTCACGGTGCGCTTCAGCGTCTGGGTGTCGTAGCGGTCGAATGCGATGAATGCGCCAGCCGCGACGATCAGGGTCGCAAGCAGCCCGAGCAGGAGCCCTGAGCGGAAGGTGCGTGAAAAAATGGCCATGTCGATGCCCCGTGTCCCCAATCGATCGAAACTGTATCGGATTTAAATCTGCGGCTTCTGCCGGATGACGACCTTGGTGCCGACCGGAATGCGCTCGTAGAGATCCTCGATGTCGGCATTGACCAGCCGGAAGCAGCCGGATGACACCGCGGTGCCGATGGTCTGCGGCTGGTTGGTGCCGTGAATGCGGTACACGGTGGTGCCGAGATAAAGTGCGCGCGCACCCATCGGATTGCCGGGGCCGCCCGCCATGAAACGCGGCAGGTAAGGCTGGCGCTGGATCATCTCCGGCGGCGGTGTCCAGTCCGGCCATTCCTGCTTGCGGGTGATCTTCACGAGCCCTTGCCACTGGAAGCCTTCGCGTCCGACGCCGATGCCGTAACGCAGCGCGCGGCCGTTGCCCTGCACGACATAGAGGAAGCGCTCCGAGGTCGAGACGATGATCGTGCCCGGCGCTTCGGTGGTGCGATAGAACACCGTGGTGCGCTTGAACTCCGGCGGCAGTTCTTCTTCCGCGGCACTCGGCACGTAGCCGGGCTGGTCGCCGTCGACATATTGCGTCGGATAACGGCCTTGGGCGATGGCGGGAGGAACTGCGATGGCGGCGAAGGCCGCGGCGCAGGAGAGCATGGCAAGCAGCCGGGATGCGATCATGAGAAACTCCGGATTGATGCCTGCCATCAAATCCGACCGGTGCGACGCTGGCAAGTCACACGGTGTGTGTCCGCCCTGTTCGCTCAAGTTTTAATGAAGCAGTCACTTACCGGTGCGGAGCGATCCAGAGCCGCAGCAGATAGGAAATCAGCACGACGGTGCCGACGCCGCCGAGCCAGAGTGCGGCGAACCATGCGAGACGCTGGCGCAGGGGACGCGGCGTTGAATGCTGCGTTTTCTGCTGCGCGTTCAATGGTAGCCGCTTCCGGCCTGAACCTTGCCGCGAAAGACCCAGTAAGCCCATGAGGTGTAAGCCAGAATGAGCGGGACCAGAATGGCGACGCCGACCAGCATGAACTTCAGGCTCTTCTCGGGGGCCGCCGCCTGCCAGATCGTGATGGAGTTCGGCACCACGTAAGGCCACATGCTGACGCCGAGTCCGGCAAAGGACAGTCCGAACAGCAGGAGCGTCAGGAAGAACGGCCGGTAGTCGTGGCGGTTCTTCAGATTAATAATCAGCAATGCCGTGACGATGGCGACGGCGAGCGGCACCTGCGCCGTCAGCATCACGTTCGGCCACGCGAACCAGCGTTCGGCGTAGCCATTTTGCAGGAAGGGCGTGGCGAGGCTGACCGCGCCGATCGCGGCCAGCGTTGCGAACAACAGCCGCCAGCTCAAATGGTAGGCGCGCTCACGCAGGTCGCCTTCGGTTTTCATGACGAGCCATGTCGCGCCGAGCAGGCTATAGCCCGCGACGACCGACAGCCCGGTCAGGATGCTGAACGGCGTCAGCCAGTCCCACCAGCCGCCGCCATAATGACGGCCCACGACGGGCACGCCTTGCAGGATCGCGCCGAGCGCGATGCCCTGTGACAACGCGGCGAGCAATGAGCCGCCCGCGAAAGCTGTATCCCAGCGGTTGCGGTCGCTTTGCTGGGTGCGCCAGCGGAATTCGAAGGCGACGCCGCGAAAGATCAGTCCGATCAGCATCGCGATGATCGGCGTGTAGAGCGCGGGCATCAGCACGGCGTAGGCGAGCGGAAAAGCCGCCATCAGTCCGCCGCCGCCGAGCACGAGCCACGTTTCGTTGCCGTCCCAGACGGGTGCCACCGAATTCATGATGACGTCGCGCTCTTCCTTCTCCGGGAATAGCGGAAACAGCATGCCGAGCCCGAGATCGAAGCCGTCCATCACCACATAGGCGAACACCGCGAAGGCGATGATGAAGGCCCAGACCGTCGGAATGTCGATCATCGCGCTCATGGGCGGTGCTCCTGCGCGACGGATTGAGCGGGCGTGATTCCGGCTGCGCGCACCGGCGTATCCCGGCTCGGGCCTTCCTCGCCGTGATGCGGCGGCACCGCCATCAGGCGCAGGATGTAAAAGACGCCGACGGTGAACACCGCGAAGTAGACCACGATGAAGGCGATCAGCGAGGAGGCGACGGCGGGCGCGTCGAGTGGCGAGGCGCTGTCGGCGGTGCGCAGCAATCCCCAGACGAGATAGGGCTGCCGTCCCGCCTCGGTGGTGATCCAGCCCGCGAGCACCGCGATGAATCCGGCCGGGCCCATCATCAGCGCGTAACGATGCAGCCACTTCGATTCATGCAGCGTGCCGCGCCAGCGCGCCCACAGGCTGAACAACCCGAGGCCCAGCATCAGAAATCCGATCCCGACCATGGTGCGGAACGACCAGAACACCAGCGCGACGTTCGGCCAGTCCTGGCGCGGCACGGTGTCGAGACCTTTCAGCGGTGCGTCGAGCGAATGCTTGAGGATCAGCGACGACGCCTTCGGCACCTCGACGCTGTATTTGACGCGCGCATCCTTCTGGTCGGGCCAGCCGAACAGCACGAGCGGCGCGCCGTCCGGATGACTCTGGAAGTGACCTTCCATCGCCATCACTTTCGCGGGCTGATGTTCGAGCGTGTTGAGGCCGTGCTGGTCGCCCGCGAGAATCTGCACCGGCGCGACGAGCGCGGCCATCCACATCGCCATCGAGAACATCATGCGCGGACCCTCGCGCGAGGAATCGTGCATGAGGTGCCAGGCGCCGACGCCACCGACCACGAGAGCGGTGGTGAGGTACGCCGCGAGCACCATGTGCGCCAGCCGGTAGGGGAAGGAAGGATTGAAGATCACCTCCCACCAGTCGGCCGGAACGAACTGGCCTGCGGCGTTGATGGCGTATCCGGTCGGTGTCTGCATCCAGGAATTGGCCGACAGAATCCAGAACGCCGAGAACAGCGTGCCGATCGCGACCATCAGCGTCGCGAAAAAATGAAGTTTGTGGCCGACGCGATCGAGCCCGAACAGCATGACGCCGAGGAAACCCGCTTCGAGGAAGAACGCGGTGAGCACCTCATAGGCCATCAGCGGCCCGATCACGGGGCCGGTCTTGTCGGCGAAGCCTGCCCAGTTGGTGCCGAACTGGTAGGACATCACGATGCCGGAGACGACGCCCATGCCGAAGGCGATGGCGAAAATCTTCAGCCAGTAATTGAACAGATTGATGAAAACCTCGCGGCCGGTCCATAGCCAAAGGGCTTCGAGCACGGCGAGATAGCTGGCGAGGCCGATCGAGAAAGCCGGAAACACGATGTGAAACGACATCGTGAAAGCGAATTGCGCACGTGCCAGATCAATGGCGCCGATACCGTCCATGATTCCGATATCCATTCAGCCCTGCACGCAGATATAACACGGCAACAGCGCGGTTCAACGATCCGCCTGCATCATGTTTCGCGAAGTAAGGCCGGATATGCGGGTTTGTTCGAGCTAGCGAACATCGACGCGGCGAAAACCGTTCCATAATGCCGTCGCGGCGCCCGATGTGAGCACCGACAATGCGCGGCCGGTCTGGAAATTGCCGTTGAGCGAGATGCGCGGCAGCGCGGTCAAATGGTCGGCATGCGATGGAAACAGCATGCCGGGCCGTGTCGTCACGGCGGTGTCGAAGCCGAGCGTAGTCGTCGCGTCGAACTCGCGGCGCCCGGCTGCGGCTTTGTCGCCATAGGGATAGGCGAAGTGCTTCACCGGGCGTTCCAGCACGGCGGCGATGCGCTCGCGGCTGGTGGCGATTTCATGCCGGGCCTGATCGACGGTCTCATGCGCGAGGTTGCAGTGGCTGATGGTGTGCGCGCCGATCGTCACCAGCGGATCGTCGGCGAAGGCTTTCAGTTCGTCCCACGACAGGCACAGTTCGCCGCTGATGGAGGTGTCGTCGATGCCGCAGCGTCGCGCCAGCACGCCGACGGCGTCGTTGATGTCGAGGTCCGTCGGCAGGCGGCGGAAATGATCGTGCAGGCGTGCGAAAGCCATCTGCTTCTGCGCGGGCGTCGCGGCCTCGACCTGCATCTCGACGCCGTCGAGCGGCATGGTGATCGCTTCGCTGTGCGCGACGATGCGCTCCAGCGCCACCCACCACAAGCGGCCGGTGCCCGCGGCGAAGTCGCTCGCCGCATAGACCGTCATCGGCGCATCGAACCGCCGCATGACGGGCAACGCATAATCGCGATTATCGCGATAGCCGTCGTCGAAGGTGAAGGTCGCGAAACGGCGTCCGAACTGGTGTTCGGTGAGGCGTCGGCGCGCCTCGTCGAGGCTGACGATGTCGATATCGCGGGCACGCAGATTTTTGAGCGTGGTTTCCAGAAAATCCGGCGTGATTTCGAGATGCCGGTTCGGTTGGAACGATGAGATCGAGGCGGGCCGGACGTGGTGCAGCATCAGGATGAAGCCGACGCCGCCGGTCAGCGGTTGCAGCAGCCGGTATGCACCGGTGGCCGCCATCGTTTCCAGACCGAGCCTGATCACCGTGCCGCGCAGCTTTTTCATGCATCCGTCCAAAACCGGGGTTGAGAGCGGATTTTGTGGCAGAATCGGCTGAAGAATAGGTTATCCAGAGGCCCATTCGCGCAATGCCCGCCGGGAGCCATCTTCCAAATTGACACTGCCGCAAGGGTTTGATTTTTCTCATATCTCACGCGAAGGATGGGAATGAGCGAGTTTTCCAACTGGGTACGGAAATGGTGGCCCGGGCTGATCCCGCTGGCCGCGCTGTGGGTTGCGGCGATCTGGACCGGGACCGTGCCGGTCGAGCAGCATCTGACCGCCCAGGCCGCGGCGGCGCTGAAGGAATCGGTGCTGGACAAGACCCAGATCGAGGTAGCGGGCCGCGACGTCCTGCTGTCGGCCGATGCGTTCTCCGAACAGGGCCGCCGTACCGCAGTCGATCAGGTCGCGAGCGTGCCGGGGGTGCGGCTCGTCAACGACCAGACCCAGTTGATCACGGAAGTGTCTCCTTTCACCTGGTCGATCGAACGCGATGTCGTCCATGTGATGCTGGGCGGCAACGTGCCGCTGCCGGCGATCAAGGCGCGGCTGCTCGAAGCGGCGCACAACGCCGCGAACGGCGCCGAAGTGGTCGATCAGATGGCGCTGGCGCGCGGCGCGCCGGTGCGGTTCGACGCGGCGGCGTTGTTGCTGATCGATCAGGTCTCGAAGCTGAAGGAAGGCAGGATCTCGCTGGCGAACACCAAGGTGACGCTGGAGGGGGGCGCGCGTGAACTCGGCGGGCGCGAGGCGATCGCGGCGGCGCTGAAAAATCTGCCCGAGGGTTACACGGTCGAGAAGAACGCGCTCTATGCGCCGCCTTATCTCTTCCAGGTTAACAAGGATCCGGTGGCCTCGACATTGACGCTCAGCGGTTATGTCCCGGACAACAATGCGCACGCCGTCATCGTCAGTGCGATCGGGCGCAAGTTTCTCGGCGTGAAGATCGAGGACAAGCTGAAGGCGAGCGCCGGTGCGCCGCAAGGTTTTCTTGCCGCGACGACAGCGGCGCTGAGTGCGCTGTCGCGGCTCTCCACCGCGACGCTGACGATCCAGGACCGTAACGTCACGCTGTCCGGCGACGCTCTTTATCCGGGCGCGAACACGCGGATCAGCGAGGAACTCGCCGCGAAACTGCCGCAGGGCTGGAAGCCGAAGGCGGAGTTGACGGTGAAGCCGGTGGCCGCGCCGGTCAACGCCACCATCTGCCAGCAATTGCTGACGGGACTGCTTGCAAAGGGCACCATCCAGTTCGAGACCGGAAAGGCCGTGATCGATCCGGATTCGGCCGGGCTGCTCGATCGTCTGATCGAAGCCGTGCTGCGCTGCCCGACATCGCAGATCGAGATCGCGGGTCATACCGACAGCGATGGCGACAAGGAGGCCAATCTCGCGCTCTCGATCCGGCGCGCGCAATCGGTCGCCGACTATCTCATCAAGGCCGGAATCCCGAAGGAACGCATCTCCGCGATCGGCTTCGGCAGCGAGCAGCCGGTGGCGGGCAACGACACCGAAGAAGGCAAGGCGCTGAACCGCCGCATCGAATTCGTGGTGAGGTGAGGCATGAACTTTCTCGTGATGTTCAACTGGGGATGGATCGCGGGCGCCGCGGCGCTCGGCTTCGCCACCGGATGGGTCTCGCCGATCTCCCGTGTCCGCAGCCTGTCGACGGTGGCGATGCGTTTCAGTTTCGCGCTGATCGTGGCGCTGGTGGCGGTCTCGCTGTCGCGGACGTTGCCGGGGCGGCCCGGTTACTGGCTCGACCTTGCTCTCGTCATGTTCGGCGCCTATCTCGCGGGCGGCGCTGTCGGCTCCTGGCTGCGTTATGTGCTTCTGCTGCGGCCGGGCAGGCCGCATGGCGAAGAAGGCTGAGATTCCGGCCATGGCGAGGCTGCGAAATGCCGCAATCCTCACGCTTTATCTCGCGATCCTGCGAACGGTCTGCTAGGACGATCCAGGGGACGGGAGCTTTGAGGATTTGATGCTAGAACCGGTGCGCAGGACGCTGGCTTTTCTGCGAGAAAAGCAAATCCTGCACAAGCTGGGCGTCGCGCTGAGCCTCACGGTGATCGGCTTTGCCCTCTACATCCTCTATCAGATGTTGCGGGACATCGACCTCGACGACGTGCTCAAGGCACTGCGCGGGACCGAGGTCAAAACAATTGTGTTCGCTGGGTTGTGCGTCGCGGCAGGATATTTCACGCTGACGTTCTACGACTTCTTTGCGTTGCGGGCGATCGGCCGCAGCGACGTTCCCTACCGGGTCGCGGCCTTCTCGGGGTTCACCAGCTATTCGATCGGCCACAATGTCGGCGCGAGCGTCTTCACCGGCGGTGCGGTCCGGTACCGCATCTATTCCTCATGGAACCTGACCGCGATCGATGTCGCCAAAGTCTGCTTCCTTGCCGGACTGACCTTCTGGCTCGGCAATGCCGCCGTGCTCGGCATCGGCGTGGCCTATCATCCGGAGGCGGCATCCTCGATCGACCAGTTGCCGGTCTGGCTCAACCGCGTGCTGGCTCTGCTGCTGCTGGCCATTCTGATTGGCTACGTTGTCTGGGTTTCGTCGCGGCCACGCAATGTCGGGCGCGGCAACTGGACCGTGACGCTGCCGGGCGGCCGCCTGACGCTGGTGCAGATTCTGATCGGGATCGTCGATCTCGCCTTCTGTTCGCTGGCGATGTACATCCTGATGCCGGACGAGCCTTATGTCGGCTTCGTCGTGGTGGCGGTGATCTTCGTCTCCGCCACGCTGCTGGGGTTCGCGAGCCACTCGCCGGGCGGCCTCGGCGTGTTCGACGCCGCGATGCTGTACGGCATCATGCATTTCGACAGCCAGTTCGATAAAGAAGACCTGCTGGCCGGGATGCTGCTGTTTCGCGTGCTGTACTATATCGTGCCTTTCGTGCTCTCGGTCATGCTACTGTTGTTTCGGGAAGTCATGCTGGGCGCCAAGGCACGGCGTGAGTCGGGCTTGCGCAAGCACGACGATATCTCCAAGTCTGAATCGTAGCGTCAGAGTCTTGAACGTCAGGGTCTTTATGGCTGTTGATGCATCCACCCCTCCGCCTTCGACGCCGTACTGGCTGAAACAGTTGCGGCGCTCCAGCCTCGTCGTGCTGGTGGCGGGTGTTTCGCTCGGCATGCTGGTCGCGATGCATGACCTGAAGCTGTCGAGCGCGATCCTCGTATTTTTCTGCATCGCGGGCGTCTCCCTGGTCCCGCTGCAATCGCGCGACGGTGTGCGGGCGCGCGAGACGAACGGCGGCGAACGGCTGACGGAGGGTGTCGCGGTCCGCGCCGTGATCGGCGCCATGCCCGAGCCGACGGTGCTGCTCGATCGGGTGGGACGCGTGCTGCACCTGAACGCGCAGGCCGCGCAGCTTGCACCGGCGCTGCGCCGTAACGAACTGGCGCTGTTTGCGTTGCGTTCGCCGGAAATCATCACAGTACTGCGCGATGCGATTGCGACGCTGCAGCCCCAGCGCGTGACCTATGTCGAACGGGTGCCGGTCGAGCGCTGGATGGAGCTTGTTGTCATGCCGGTCGTGGTGCCGACCGAATTCGGCGGCAGCGACAATTGTTTCCTGATGACGTTCCGCGACCAGACGCCGCTGCGCCGCGCGGAGGAAATGCGCGCCGACTTCGTCGCCAATGCGAGCCACGAATTGCGCACGCCGCTCGCGGCACTCTCCGGTTTCATCGATACGTTGCAGGGCCCGGCCCGCGACGACGTCAAGGCGCGCGAACGTTTTCTCGGCATCATGCACGCGCAGGCGACCCGCATGGCGCGGCTGATCGACGATCTCTTGTCGCTGTCGCGCGTGGAGTTGAGCGCGCATGTGCGGCCCGAGGCGCGGGTCGATCTGGTCGCGATCCTGCGGCAGGTGATCGACGGGCTGGAGGTGCTCGCGGAGGAGCGCGGTGTCGCGATCGACATGCAGTTTCCGCAAGAACCTGTTTACATCGCGGGCGATACCGAGGAATTGCTGCGCGTGTTCGAGAACCTGATCGAGAACGGACTGAAATACGGCGCCTCCGGCGGCAAGGTTACCGTATCGTTGGCGCGGGGAGAGAGCCCGGCGGAAATCCGTGTCGCGGTGCGCGATTACGGTCCCGGCATCGCGCCCGAACACCTGCCGCGCCTCACCGAGCGCTTCTATCGCACCGATGTCGGCGACAGCCGCGCGCAGGGCGGCACCGGCCTTGGCCTGTCGCTGGTCAAGCATATCGTCAGCCGTCACGGCGGACGCCTCGTGATCGAGAGCGTTTTCGGCAAGGGCGCCACCTTCACCGTCTGTTTTCCCCCGATGGTTTCGTCGTCCGGTGTATAAAGTGCAGCGATCTCAGTGACCTGGCTGTGTCACATGAGTGTCATTCAATCTTTATAAAAGCTGCACGGGGCGCCTCTAAAGCGGGCGCCGCGGGCCGATAGGGCCCCCGCTGACCACACATGGAGACAGCCAGTGAATTTCATCAAGACCATCGTCGCGGCCGGCCTGGTTGCCGCCTCGACCTCCGCTTTTGCGGCGGACATCACGGGTGCGGGCGCGACGTTCCCGTTCCCGGTTTATTCGAAGTGGGCAGATGCCTACAAAAAGGAGACCGGCAACGGTCTGAACTATCAGTCGATCGGTTCCGGCGGCGGCATCAAGCAGATCCAGGCCAAGACCGTGACCTTCGGCGCTTCCGACATGCCTCTCAAGGCCGAGCAGCTCGAGAAGGACGGCTTCGTCCAGTGGCCGATGGTGATGGGCGCCATCGTTCCGGTCGTGAACCTCGACGGCGTGAAGGCCGGCGACATGGTGTTCGACGGCGAGACTCTTGCGAACATCTACCTCGGCAAGATCACCAAGTGGGATGATCCTGCGATCAAGAAGCTGAACCCGAAGGTCAATCTGCCGTCGGCCGCGATCGCCGTGGTCCGCCGTTCGGACGGTTCGGGCACCACCTTCAACTTCACCAACTACCTCTCGAAGGTCAGCGCTGACTGGAAGTCCAAGGTCGGCGAGGGCACCGCTGTCGAGTGGCCGGTTGGCGTCGGCGCCAAGGGCAACGAAGGCGTGTCGGCCAACATCGGCCAGACCAAGAACTCGATCGGTTACGTCGAGTATGCCTACGCCAAGCAGAACAAGCTGACCTACACCGGCATGGTCAACAGCGCGGGCAAGACCGTGCAGCCGACCGTTCCGGCGTTCCAGGCCGCTGCCGCCAATGCCGACTGGTCGAAGGCTCCGGGTTACTACGTGATCCTCACCAACCAGCCGGGCGAGGCTTCGTGGCCGATCACCGCCGCGACCTTCATCCTGATGCACAAGGAACCGACGGATAAGGCAGCGTCTGCCGAAGCCCTCAAGTTCTTCAAGTGGGCGTTCGAGAAGGGCGGCAAGATGGCCGAGGAACTCGACTACATCCCGATGCCGGCTTCTGTCGTCAAGCAGATCGAAAAGACCTGGTCGGCTGACATCAAGAGCTAAGCGATACCCGACGGGGGAGAGCAATCTCTCCCCCGTCTTTCCTGCCGCGCCTTGCGCGGTGCGAGACTGAATATTCGACAGTGTTGTAACGATAGGGGATTGGCGTGGCAGAGATGGCCGTTCATGGTGCCTCGATGGAAGCCGCAGGACCGTACGACCGCGCCCGCGCCTTGAGCGCCTTCAAGTTGGGCGACAAGACATTTTACTGGGCCACGCGCCTCTGCGCGATCCTGGTTCTGGTGCTGCTCGGCGGCATCATCATCTCGCTGATCATCGGCGCGTGGCCGGCGATCTCGCAATTCGGCGTTGGGTTCCTGACGACGGCGCGCTGGGCGCCTTCGGCGAATCCCCCGGTGCTCGGTGCGCTGGGGCCGGTCTACGGCACCATCCTGACCTCGCTGCTGGCGATGATCATCGCCATTCCGGTCGGTCTCGGCATCGCGATTTTCCTGACCGAACTGTGTCCGATATGGGCGCGCCGCCCGATCGGCATGGCCATCGAACTGCTCGCGGGCATTCCCTCGATCATCTATGGCATGTGGGGCTTCTTCGTCCTCGGCCCGTTCCTCGCCAACACGCTGCAGCCCGCGCTGATCAACCTGTTCGACGGCGTTCCGGTGCTGGGCTCGATCTTCGGCGGCCCGCCGTCCTATCTCAGCCTGTTCAACGCCTCGCTGATCCTCGCGATCATGGTGCTGCCGTTCATCACCGCGATCTCGCGCGACGTGTTCGCGACCGTGCCGCCGGTGCTGAAGGAAGCGGCCTACGGCGTCGGCTGCACGACATGGGAAGTCGTGAAGAACGTCGTTATTCCTTATACCCGCGTCGGCGTGATCGGCGGCGTCATGCTGGCGCTCGGCCGCGCGCTCGGCGAAACGATGGCGGTGACCTTCATCATCGGCAACTCGTTCCGCATCTCGCCGTCGATCTTCGCGCCGGGCACCACGATCTCGGCCGCGATCGCCAGCGAATTCGCCGAGAGTGACGGCCTGCATCAGTCGAGCCTCATGCTGCTCGGCCTGTTGCTGTTCGTGCTGACATTCTTCGTTCTGGCCGGAGCGCGGCTGATGCTGCTGCGGCTCCAGCAAAAGGCAGGCAAATGAGCTTGAACCCGATTTACGCCTCCCGCCGCCGCACCGACAAGATCGTTCGCGGGCTTTGCTTCGGCGCTGCCGTCTTCGGCGTGTCGTGGCTGGCGATGATCCTGTTCACGCTGTTCTATAACGGCCTTGCCGGTCTCAGCCTGCAACTGTTCACCCAGAATACGCCGCCGCCCGGCTCGACGGATGGCGGCCTGCTCAACGCCATCGTCGGCTCGATCCTCATGACGGTGATCGGCGTCTGCATCGGAACGCCGATCGGCATGTTCGCGGGCACCTATCTTGCCGAATATGGCAAGCATGATCGCCTGACTTCGGTGATCCGCTTCATCAACGACATTCTTCTGTCGGCGCCTTCGATCATCATCGGCCTGTTCGTCTATGGCGCGGTGGTGGTTCCGATGGGCGGCTTCTCCGGATTCGCCGGTTCGCTGGCGCTCGCGGTGATCGTCATTCCGGTGGTGGTGCGCACGACCGAGGACATGCTGCTGCTGGTTCCGAACCAGCTGCGCGAGGCGGCCTCCGCGCTCGGCCTGCCGCGCTCGCTGGTCATCAAGCGTATCGCCTATCGCGCGGCGCGCTCCGGCCTCATCACCGGCATCCTGCTCGCGACCGCGCGTGTCGCCGGTGAAACCGCACCGCTTCTGTTCACCGCGCTGAGCAATCAGTTTTTCAGCGTGGACCTGACCAAGGCGATCGCCAACCTTCCCGTCACCATCAACAATTTCGTGCAGAGTCCCTACGCCTACTGGAAGGAATTGGCGTGGTCTGGCGCGCTGCTGATCACGCTGACCGTGCTGACGCTCAACATCGTCGCGCGCCTGCTGGGCTCTGAGAGGACCGCAAAATGACTGACGTTTCAACGATCGCTGCTTCTGCCCGTCCGCCCATGCCGCTTGTCTCCGGCATTCCGGATGGCCCGGCGAAGGTCACGGCGCGCAACCTGAATTTCTATTACAATCAGCACCACGCGCTGAAGAACATCAACCTCGTGCTCGGCGCCAACAAGGTGACGGCCTTCATCGGCCCGTCGGGTTGCGGCAAGTCCACACTGCTGCGCATCTTCAACCGGATGTACGATCTTTATCCGGGCCAGCGCGCGGAGGGCGATGTCACGCTCGATAGCACCGACATTCTCGATCCCAAGATCGATCTGAACCTGCTGCGTGCGCGGATCGGAATGGTGTTCCAGAAGCCGACGCCGTTCCCGATGACGATCTACGAAAACATCGCTTTCGGTATCCGCCTCTACGAGAAGATTTCCAAGTCGGAGATGGATGGCCGCGTCGAGCATGCGCTGCGCGGCGGCGCGCTGTGGAACGAGGTCAAGGATAAGCTCAACGCCTCCGGCCTCAGCCTGTCGGGCGGCCAGCAGCAGCGCCTCTGCATCGCGCGCACGGTGGCGGTGCGCCCCGAGGTGATCCTGTTCGACGAGCCGTGTTCGGCGCTTGATCCGATCTCGACCGCGAAGGTCGAGGAACTGATCGCGGAGTTGAAGAAGGACTACACGATCGCCATCGTCACCCATAACATGCAGCAGGCGGCGCGCTGCTCGGACTACACCGCGTTCATGTATCTCGGCGAACTGATCGAGTTCGACGAGACCAGCAAGATCTTCACGTCGCCGGCCGATCGCCGGACCCAGGATTACATTACCGGACGCTTCGGCTGACGGTTCGGAGAATTGTGATGGCAATGGAACATACCGCGAAAGCATTCGACGAGGACCTGCAGGAACTGGCACGCCTCGTGGCCGAAATGGGCGGCCTGGTCGAACGGCAGATCGTCGATTCGGTGGATTCGCTGATCCGCCGCGACGTCAATCTCGGCGCGCGCGTCGTTGCCGCCGATGTCGAACTCGACAAGCTGCAGCACATGATCGAGGAACGCGGCGTGCTCACCATCGCCCGTCGCCAGCCGATGGCGGTCGATCTGCGCGAGATCGTCGGCGCCTTGCGCGTTGCGACCGATCTCGAGCGGATGGGCGATCTGTCGAAGAATATCGCCAAGCGCGTCTCGCAGATCGACAGCGATTTCCATCCGCTGAAGCTGATCCGCGGGCTGGAGCACATGACCGACCTCGTGCAGTCGCAGGTCAAGGCCGTGCTGGATGCCTATGCCGCCCATGACGTTCCCGCCGCCATGGTGGTGTGGAAGGGCGACGAGGAAGTCGATGCGATCTGTACCTCGCTGTTCCGCGAACTTCTCACCTACATGATGGAAGATCCGCGCAATATCGGATTCTGCATCCATCTGATGTTCTGTGCCAAGAACATCGAGCGGATCGGCGACCATGCGACCAATATCGCCGAAACCGTGTTCTATATGATCGAGGGGCAGCCGATCGGCGCATCGCGTCCGAAAGGCGACATGACGAGCTTCTCCAGCACCTCTTCGGTGGGTTAAAAGGATATCCATGAACGCACGAATTCTGGTCGTCGAGGATGAAGAGGCGCTGTCGACGCTGCTGCGCTACAACCTCGACGCGGAAGGTTACGATGTCGAGACGGTGGCACGCGGCGACGATGCCGACACACGGCTGAAGGAGCGCGTGCCGGACCTCGTGGTGCTCGACTGGATGCTGCCGGGATTGTCCGGCATCGAACTGTGCCGCAGGCTGCGGGCTCGCCCTGAAACCAAGCAGTTGCCGATCATCATGCTGACCGCGCGCGGCGAGGAAAGCGAGCGTGTCCGCGGGCTTGCCACCGGCGCGGACGATTACATCGTCAAGCCGTTCTCGGTGCCGGAATTGCTGGCGCGGGTGAAGGGCCTGCTGCGGCGCGCGAGCCCCGAGCGGCTCGCCAACGTGCTGGTCTATGGCGATATCGAGCTCGACCGCGAGAAGCGCCGCGTGGCGCGCTCCGGCCGCCCGATCGATCTCGGCCCGACCGAATACCGGCTGCTCGAATTCTTTCTGCAGCATCCCGGCCGCGTGTTCAGCCGCGAGCAGTTGCTCGATGGCGTCTGGGGCCGCGATATCTACATCGACGAGCGCACCGTGGACGTTCACATCGGCCGCCTGCGCAAGCTGCTCAATCCCGGCGAGGAGCAGGACCCGATCCGCACCGTGCGCGGCGCTGGCTATGCGCTCGATGATCGCTTTGCCAAGGTGGAAGGCTGAGCAGCGCAGGTTCGTTCCGCGCATCTATCTAAAAAGAAGTGCCGTTCACGAAGATGGATTGCCGGGGCATAAAGGCGTTCACGCCCGTCTTCGAGGGGCGATGCCCGGCAATGACAGGCCTCGTTTCCATCAAACCGGGAAGCACTCCAATAAAAAGCCCGCCGGATCGGCGGGCTTTTTATGTGTCTGATGGGCCGCGTTACTTGCTCGGCCGGCGGTCGCGGCGCCGGTCGCCCGCGGGCTGGTAGGCGATGCGCGAGTGATGTGCGCAATAGGGCAGGCCGCCGAGCGCCTTGCCGCCGCAGAAGAAGAACTCGGTGCTGCCCGGATCGCCGACCGGCCAGTGGCAGGTCTCTTCCGTGAGCTCCAGCAGGGTGCGGCGCTGGTTCATCGGCACCACGTTGTCGAATGCGATCGGGTCCGCCTCGACCTCGACTTCGTAGGCATGGGCGAGCGCGGTGTTGCCGCGCGACATCGGGCGGCTGATGCGCATCATGTGCTGCGGGGCGCGCACCTTGCGCTGCCGGGGTGCCGCGGAGGATGGGCTTTTGGCGCGGCCGGACAGGCCGAGCCGATGGACCTTGCCGATCACGGCGTTGCGCGTGATGTTCCCGAGTTCGGCCGCGATCTGGCTCGCCGAAAGGCCGGACTCCCACAATTTCTTGAGCTGTTCGACGCGATCGTCGGTCCAATTCATTACCGTCATCGCTCTCTTCCTTCTCTCTCGTGCCTGGAGGATGAATCCGGCACTCCGATTGATGGTTCCGAAAACCCCTGTGGCCTGAATCCCTTAACCCTCGCCGGTTGGAAGAACCGGACGCTGGGGCCGCTCCGAGGATTCAGAATTTAGGACGCCGCACGAGATGTCGTATCCAGTGGAAGAAACGCTACAATATGGCGTGACTCACGCGCAAGAGTCTGCCTACGCAGTCCACATGTTCCGAATCAGTCATGCACACCAAATTCGGATTTGAGGCCTCGTCCGATGGGATCGCTGTGCGCGCCGGGCAGCGTAAAACGAGCGCTCTGGCGTGTTGACAGCCAAGACATACGGAGAGGATACTCACGCAATGCCGCCCCGTCGGGGCGGCATGTTTCATTTTTGCGGACCGTCATAACCGGGGGAATCTCGCGGTTCCCGGCGGCTCCATTGTTCGTTCTGTCAGGTTGCCATGACCACCACCGCTTCGTCTCATCTCATGCCGGTCTTCGCCCGGATCGATCTCGCTTTTGAACGCGGCGAAGGCGCGTGGCTGATCGCGACCAATGGTGAGCGCTATCTCGATTTCACCAGCGGCGTCGCGGTCAATGCGCTCGGTCATGCGCACCCGCATTTGGTCGAGGCGGTGCAGGCGCAGGCCGCCAAGCTCTGGCACATGTCGAACCTGTTCAAGAGCCCGGATGGCGAGAAGGTCGCCGCGCGGCTGTGCGAGAACAGCTTTGCCGACGACGTGTTCTTCGCCAATTCGGGCGCCGAGGCGATGGAAGCCGCGATCAAGGTCACGCGCAAATATCACGCGGCGAAGGGACATCCCGAACGCTATCGCATCATCACGTTCGAAGGCGCGTTTCACGGCCGCACGCTGGCGACGCTCGCCGCAGGCGGCCAGGAGAAATATCTCGAGGGCTTCGGTCCCAGGGTCGAAGGCTTCGATCAGGTGCCGCTCGGCGATATCGAGGCGGTGAAGAAGGCGATCGGGCCTGAGACTGCCGGCATCCTGATCGAGCCGCTGCAGGGCGAGGGCGGCGTGCGCGAGCCCGCGCACAGTTTCTTCAAGGCGCTGCGCGAACTGTGCGACGACAAGGGCCTGCTGCTGATTTTCGACGAGGTGCAGACCGGCATGGGTCGCACCGGCGAACTGTTCGCCTACAAGCGGCTCGGCGTCACACCCGACGTGATGGCGCTCGCCAAGGCGCTCGGCGGCGGCTTCCCGATCGGCGCGTGCCTTGCGACGCGCGAAGCGGCCTCCGGCATGACGGCGGGTAGCCATGGCTCGACCTTCGGCGGCAATCCGCTGGCGATCGCGGCGGCGAACGCCGTGCTCGACGTGATGCTGGCGCCCGGTTTCTTCGATCAGGTCAAGCGTGCCTCGCTGGTCCTGAAGCAGAAGCTCGCCTCCGTGGTCGACCGTTATCCGAATGTGCTGCGCGAGGTGCGCGGCGAAGGTTTGCTGATCGGCTTGCAGGCCGCGGTGCCATCGCCCGATCTGATCGCGGCGTTGCGCGACGAAAAGCTTCTGACCGTCGGCGCTGGTGAAAACGTCGTGCGGCTGCTGCCGCCGTTGATCGTGACGGAAGCCGAGATTGATGAGTCCGTCGGACGCCTGGAGAAGGCTTGCGCGAGACTGGCGAAGGAATTGCCGGCGGCGAACACCGAGAAGGCCGCATCATGAGCAAGGCCCTGCGCCATTTTCTGGATATCTCCGACCTGCCGGTGCAAGACCTGCGCGCGATCCTCGATGCGTCGGTTGCGATGAAGAAGAACCTGAAGGCGGGCAATCCCGATCGCCCGCTGAAGGACAAGACGCTGGCGATGATCTTCGAGCGGCCTTCGACGCGCACCCGCGTGTCGTTCGAGGTCGGCATGCGCCAGCTTGGCGGCGAGGCGATCATGCTGACCGGGCAGGAGATGCAGCTCGGTCGCGGCGAGACGTTTGCCGACACCGCGCGCGTGCTGTCGCGCTTCGTCGACATCATCATGATCCGCATTCTCAGCCACGACGCGCTCGCGGAGATGGTGGAATTCGCGACCGTGCCGGTGATCAACGGTTTGACGCGGCGTTCGCATCCGACGCAGGTGATGGCGGACGTCATGACCTTCGAGGAGCATCGCGGGCCGATCAAGGGCCGCACCGTGTCATGGGTCGGCGACGACAACAACGTGCTGGCGTCATGGGCGCATGCGGCGGAGCGTTTCGGCTTCACCCTGCGCGTCGCGACGCCGCCGCAGCTTGCGCCGAACAAGCGGCTGCGCGACTGGATCAAGGCGACCAACGCGCCGATCGTGCTCGGCATCGATGCGAAGGAAGCCGTGCGCGGCGCCGATTGCGTCGTGACCGATACGTGGATGTCGATGGGCGACAAGGATGCCGAGCAGCGGCATGCCCTGCTGCAACCTTATCAGGTCGACGAAAAGCTGATGTCGCTGGCGAATCCCGACGCGATCTTCATGCATTGCCTGCCCGCCCATCGCGGCGAGGAGGTCACGAATGAAGTGATCGACGGGCCGCAATCGGTGGTGTTCGACGAGGCGGAAAATCGTCTCCATGCGCACAAGGGCATTCTCGCCTGGTGCCTTGGCGCGGTCGGTTAAGCGCCGCTGCGCTTGAATCGCAGCAGGCGCGTCCTACATTTCAGTCTTGCTTGAGAAAGGACGCCTCATGGCGGATCAAGGTTCTGTGCGCGCGCCGTCGGCTGTACCAGTCGACGATGCGGTGCTCCCGTTTGAAGTCAGCGAGCTCGATGTTCGCGGGCGGCTGACCCGCATGGGCCCGGCGCTCGACGACATTCTGATGCGCCACGATTATCCCGCGCCGGTCGGCAAGCTGCTCGGCGAGGCGATCGTGCTGACGACGCTGCTTGGCTCGTCGCTGAAATTCGAGGGCCGCTTCATCCTGCAGACCCAGACCGATGGTCCGGTGTCGATGATCGTCGTCGATTTCATCGCGCCCGACCGGCTGCGTGCCTATGCGCGGTTCGACAAGGCGCGGCTGAAGCCCGGCCTGTCCTCCGGCGAACTGCTCGGGCACGGCCATCTCGCGATGACCGTCGATCAGGGGCCGGAGATGAGCCGCTATCAGGGCCTCGTCGCCTTGCAGGGCGGCTCGCTGGAAGATGCCGCGCACGAATATTTCCTGCGCTCGGAGCAGATTCCGACGCGCGTGCGTCTTGCGGTCGGCGAGGAATTGCGCGGCGGCAGTGATGGGCCGAAGCATCGCTGGCGTGGCGGCGGCGCGTTGATCCAGTTTCTGCCGAAGGCGCCGGAGCGCGCCAAACAGGCCGATCTCGATCCGGGCGATGCGCCGGAAGGCAGTGTGCCGCATGCGGTGGAAGAAGACGATGCCTGGACCGAGAGCCAGTCGCTGTTCGCGACCATCGAGGATGTCGAACTGATCGATCCCGATCTGTCCGGCGAGCGGTTGTTGTTCCGGCTGTTCCACGAGCGCGGCGTGCGCGTGTTTCCGAGCCTGCCGTTGCTTGCAAGCTGCACCTGTTCGCGCGATGCGGTGGCGGGGATGCTGGCGAGCTTCGATCCGCAGGATCGCGCCGACATGGTGGAGAACGGCAAGGTCGTGGTGACGTGCGAGTTCTGCAGTTCGACCTATGAATTCACCCCGCAGGAAGCGGGCGTGGAGGAATAGGCATGAGAGAATGCAGCAAATTCAGAGCAAAATGCTTTGGATGAAATCATCATCTCGTCATGCCCGGCTTTATGCCGGGCATCCACGTCTTATGAATTTCAATTTTAGTGAAGAAGACGTGGATGGCCGGGACATAGGCGAGCGGAAGCGACGCCGTTCTTCGAACGGCTATGCCCGGCCATGACGGATCAATAGGTTTCGGTCAAAATACAAGACATTCTAGTTCAGCGTGCGCTGGCCGTCCGGGCTGTCGAGCGAGAACGGCGGAATCGCGAGATCGAAGGTCTCGCCGCTCTCCGTCATCATCTGGTAGCTGCCGGTCATGAAGCCCGAGGATGTCGTGAGCGGCACGCCGCTCGTGTACTCGTAGCGCTCGCCCGGCGCGATCACCGGCTGCTCGCCGACGACACCTTCGCCGCGCACTTCCTGCTGCTGGCCGAGGCCGTCGGTGATGATCCAGTGCCGGGTCTTGAGCTGGACGGTCTCGTCGCCCGCGTTCACGATCACGATGTTGTAGGCCCAGAAGAACTGCCTGTTTTCGGGGGATGAGCGCTCGGGAAGGAACTCGGGCTCGACAAGGACTTCGATCTGGCGGGTAACGGCGCGGTACATTGTTTCAATCGGCTTGTTGGGCGTCGATGATAGACTGAAAGCGCAGGCAATGGCAAAACGCCACGCGCGATGACGCTCAACCTTATGGATGAGCTTTCGTTCAAGCAGGGTTCACATGGGACTGTGCATGGCCTTTGTCCGCAGCGTGCAAATCGCGATGAGGTTTCCGCCGCGATGGTTTGCGGCGGCCCGTCGAAGCTCTATCCTGCAATGATCTGTCGCGCGTTTCCCTGTATCGTTCGAGCCGATGACAACTCTGACCGCCTCAGTGTCCGAACCCAAGGCTGTTTCGCAGGATGCCGGAAAACCCGCTCTCCCGGTGGTCGCGGGCGAACGCGAATTGCGGCTCGATCTGTTTCGCGGGCTGGCGCTGTGGCTGATCTTCATCGACCATCTGCCGCCGAACATCCTGACCTGGTTCACCATCCGCAATTACGGCTTCTCGGACGCGACCGAGATCTTCATCTTCATCTCGGGATACACCGCCGCCTTCGTCTACAGCCGGGCGATGGACGAGCGCGGCTTCGTCATCTCGAGCGCGCGCATCTTCAAGCGGGTCTGGCAGATCTACGTCGCGCACGTCTTTTTGTTCATGATCTATCTCGCCGAGATTTCCTACATCGCGACGAGTTTCGAGAACCCGCTCTATTCGGAGGAAATGGGGATTCTCGATTTCCTCAAGCATCCCGACACGACCATCATCGAGGCGCTGCTGCTGAAGTTCAAACCGGTGAACATGGACGTGCTGCCGCTGTATATCGTGCTGATGCTGTTCCTGCCGTTCGCGCTCTGGCTGATGCGCCGCATCCCCGACATCACGCTGGCGCTGGCGGTTCTGCTGTACGCGCTGACCTGGCAATTCGATCTGGCCCTGCCTGCCTATCCGAACGGGGTGTGGGCGTTCAATCCGTTCGCGTGGCAGTTGCTGTTCGTGTTCGGGGCATGGTGCGCGCTGGGCGGAGCGCGGCGGATGGCGCCGATCCTCGCCTCGCGGGCGGCGCTCGTGATGGCGGTCGCCTACCTCCTGTTCGCCTTCTACGTGACGCTGACCTGGCACGTTCCGCAACTGCACGGCTATCTGCCGCGCTGGCTGGAAAGCTGGATGTATCCGATCAACAAGACCGACCTCGACGTGCTGCGGTTCGCCCATTTCCTCGCGCTTGCGGCCATCACGGTCCGGTTCCTGCGCAAGGACTGGCCGGGGCTGAAATCGCCATGGTTGAGGCCGGTCATCCTGTGCGGGCAGCATTCGCTGGAAATCTTCTGCATCGGCGTGTTTCTCGCCTTCGCGGGTCACTTTATTCTGGCCGAAACCTCGGGCGGCGCGGGGCTGCATTTCGTCATTAGTATGATCGGCCTGGTCATCATGTCGTGCGCGGCATGGCTGCTGTCATGGTACAAGGCGGAGGTGAACAAGAGCGGTAAACGGCCTGCTCTGGCGGTGAGCGCCGATATGGTCGGGAGTAACTGATGAGGATCGTGCGGATCGCGGGATTGGCGATTGTGGGCTGGCTGGCGGTGACGCCGGCGATGGCCGACGACGCTCATTTCTGCTCCGTGCCCGCTTATCTGCTCAGCACCGACGCAACCCTGCCCAACGTCGCGGAGGCCTTCAAGGCGAAGTCTCCGATCCGGGTGCTGGTCATCGGCAGCCGCTCCTCCGTGTTGAGCGGGCCGGACGGCACCGTAAACTCCTATCCCGCGCGCTTCGAGGCGGCGCTGCGCGGCAAGCTGCCCGGTATCGAGATCAGCGTCGCGACCGACCTTCATCCGCGCGAAACCGCCGCCGATGTCGTCACGAAGATCGAGAAGGTCGTGCAGGAGCGCAAGCCCACGCTGGTGGTGTGGCAGACCGGAACCGTCGATGCGATGCGTTCGATCGATCCGGATGATTTTCGCGCCGCGCTCGATAGCGGTCTCGCCGCCATCCAGAAGGCGGATGCCGACGTGATCCTGATGAATCTGCAATACAGCCCGCGCATGGAAACGGTGCTGGCCGCCACCAATTACAACGACACGATCCGCGTCGTCGCGCAGGAGCACGGCGCGCCGCTGTTCGACCGTTTTTCGATCATGCGTGCATGGACCGAGGCGGGGGATTTCGATCTGTTCGCGCAGGCCCATAGCATTGGCGTTGCCGCGCGGGTGCATGACTGCATCGGGCGCGCGCTGTCCAAGCTCGTGATCGAGGCCGCGCGCATCAATCCGCACGATCTCGAGGTGCGCTGACGATGCGGTGGCGTCATTGCAGGTTGCTGGTTGCGGCAGGAATTCTCGGCATGCTGGCGAGTGCGCCGTGTCTTGCCGCTGGCGAGGCATCCGCCAATAAGGATGAAGCGCCGGCGCGCGGGCTGACCGGCAAGGCGCTCGATGCCGCACGCAATGCCGCGAGCCGTGCGGGCGATGTTCTCACGCGCATTCCCTGCCTGCCGCCGAAGGGCGCGGGCGTGGTCTCCGCCTCACTGCCGCGCGTGGCGCGCAAGCTCAACGCGGGCGAGCCGATCACCATCGTGGCGCTGGGATCGTCGTCGACCGCGGGCTACGGCACGACGTCGTCCGCCTATACCTATCCGAGCCGCCTTGCCGAACAACTCCGGCGGAAATATCCGCGCGCGCGCATCAGCGTCATCAATCGCGGCATGGGCGGGCAGGAGGTGCAGCAGATGGTCGCGCGCCTGCAATCGAGCGTGCTCGATTCAAATCCCGATCTCGTGATCTGGCAACTCGGCACCAACCTCGTGGTGCGCGGCGAGGATTCCTCCGGCGTCGCGTCGATGGTGGAATCCGGCGTCGCCAAAATGCAGGCGGCGGGTGCCGACGTCGTGCTGATCGATCCGCAATACGTGCCCGCCGTGACTGCGAAGAAGGAAGGCGCCAACAGGATGGTGAAGCTGATCGGCGAAGTCGGCCGGTTGCGTCACGCCTCCGTCTTTCCGCGCTTCGAGGTGATGCGGCAATGGCACGAGGACGAGAAGCTGCCGTTCGAGAGTTTCTCGATCTCCGATGGATTGCACATGAACGACTGGGGCTATGCCTGCTTCGCCCAGTTGCTCGGCGACACCATCATCAAATCGGTCGGAGAGGCCAGGGCCGAACCCAAGGCCGTGCCCGGCGTGGAGAAGCCTGGCAACGTCATGAGCCTCAGGCCGATGTGAGACAGGCAGTTCGTCATGCGCGGGCATAGCCCGTCTTGAAAGGACTATGTCCGGCCATAACGGATATATATTCGCGCGGCCTCACGCCTTCGCCAACGCGCCCTGCACGTCCTCGATCAGATCGTCGACATGCTCGAGCCCGACCGAGAAGCGGATGAAACCATCGCTGATGTCGAGTTCGGCGCGTTCTTCCGGCGTCAGGCGCTGATGTGTCGTGGTGGCCGGATGGGTGACGATGCTCTTGGAGTCGCCGAGATTGTTGGAAATGCGTGCGACTTCGAAACCGTTCAGGGTGCGGAATGCGGCCGCCTTGCCGCCCTTCACCTCGAAGCCGATCATGGTCGAACCGCCGGTCATCTGCTTCCTGATGATTTCCGCCTGCGGATGGTCGGCGCGGCCCGGATAGATCAGCCGCGATACCTTCGGATGCGCGGCGAGCACGTCTGCGATCTTCGCCGCACTTTCGGTCTGCGCCTTGACGCGCACACCTAACGTTTCCAGCCCCTTCAGCAGCACCCATGCATTGAACGGCGACATCGAAGGCCCGGTCTGGCGGAAGAAATTATGGATGTGCTCCATGATGAATTCTTCCGACGACAGGATGATGCCGCCGAGACAGCGGCCCTGTCCGTCGATGTGCTTGGTCGCGGAATACACCACCACGTCCGCGCCGAGTTGGAGCGGGCTTTGCCACATTGGCGTCGCGAACACGTTGTCCACCACGAGGCGCGCGCCGCCCTGATGGGCGATCTCGGCCACCGCCGCGATATCGACGACTTCGAGCGTCGGATTGGTCGGGCTTTCGAGGAAGAGCGTCTTGGTGCTGGGACGCATCGCCTTGCGCCAGGCATTGAGGTCGCGGCCATCGACCAGCGTGAAGGAGATGCCGTAGCGCGGCAGCAGCGTCTCGATCACGTAGCGGCACGAGCCGAACAGCGCCCGCGCCGCGACGACATGATCGCCGGCCTGCAAGGGCGCGAGCATCGTGGTGGTCATCGCCGCCATGCCGGTCGCGGTGGCGCGCCCGGCTTCCGCGCCTTCAAGCGCCGCCATGCGGCGCTCGAACATCGTCACCGTCGGATTGGAAAAACGCGAATAGAGAAAGCCCGGCTTCTCGCCCTTGAAGCGCGCCTCGCATTCCTCCGCGGTCTCGTAGGTGAAGCCCTGCGTGAGAAACAGCGATTCCGACATCTCGCCGAATTCCGAGCGGATCGTTCCGGCATGGACAAGGCGGGTTTCGGGGCGGTAGCGGGATGGACTCTTGGCGCTTTTTGCGTCGGACATGCGGACCTCCAATGGCGTCGCGCGCTGGGCGCGTGGCGCAAAAAAACCGGCCTGGAAAAAATCCAACGGCCGGGGGCACAAGGTCCGCGGCCTGTTTAGCGACTTGTTTTACGTGGCTGCAAGCCGGCCGGCCAAAATCACCACGGGATAAGTCCGAGGCTTAATCCGCACGGCCCTTTCCGTCAAGCAACCCATCGGATAACGGGGTAAGGTTCTATGCATAGCTCATTCCCGAGGGGACCGGATTTGGCCTTCTCTCTCCCAGCCAACGCCAACGGTATTCTGCCCGATCGCATGATCGCGGCCATGGAGGAAGATGGCCTGATTTTGCCTGCGTTCCCGTTTGTGGAGAGCCAGATTCAGCCCGCGAGCCTCGATCTGCGTCTTGGCGAGATCGCTTACCGCGTGCGCGCGAGTTTTCTTCCCGGTCCGGACGTCACGGTCGCCGAGCGCATCGATGAGCTGAAGCTGCATGAGGTCGATCTGTCCGATGGCGCGGTGCTGGAGACGAATTGCGTCTACATCGTGCCGCTCCTGGAGAGCCTCGCGCTGCCGCCGTCGATTTTGGCCTCGGCCAATCCGAAAAGCTCGACCGGCCGCCTCGATGTCTTCACCCGCGTGATCGCGGACGGCACGCGCCGCTTCGACATGATAGGCGCGGGCTATCACGGTCCGCTCTATGCCGAGATCAGCCCGAAGACGTTTCCGGTTCTGCTGCGGCAGGGATCGCGGCTGTCGCAGATCCGTTTCCGCACCGGCATGCCGCTGCTCGATACCGACGAACTCAAGGCGCTGCATCAGCGCGAGCCTCTGGTCGACTGCGACGATGCCGATCTTGTCGGCGGTGTTGCGGTCAGCGTCGACCTTTCGGGCGAGGGCTCGGACGGCTTCGTCGGCTACCGCGCCAAGCGTCACACCGGCGTCGTCGATATCGACCGGCGCGGCGGTTATGCGGTCGACGATTTCTGGGAGCCGATCCGCGCGCGGCCGGACCGCAGCCTTATTCTCGACCCCGGCGAGTTCTACATTCTGGCGTCAAAGGAGGCGGTGCAGGTGCCGCCGAATTACGCCGCCGAAATGGTGCCTTTCGATCCATTGGTCGGCGAATTCCGCGTCCACTACGCAGGCTTTTTCGATCCGGGCTTCGGTCATGCGGGCGCGGGCGGGCAGGGATCGCGCGCGGTGCTGGAGGTGCGCTCGCGCGAAGTGCCCTTTATTCTGGAGCACGGCCAGATCGTCGGCCGTCTTGTTTACGAGAAGATGCTGGCGCCGCCGCAGACGCTGTACGGCACCCGCATCGCCTCGAATTATCAGGGCCAGGGGCTGAAGCTCTCCAAGCATTTCCGCGCGCCCGCCTGAGGCGGCGTTTGGTTAACGCCGCCGTCGTCCCGTCGCCACGAGGTTTGCAAAATCCCGGCGCATGGGCGATGGTGGAACGGCCTTCGCGGGCGTAGTTCAATGGTAGAACGGCAGCTTCCCAAGCTGCATACGAGGGTTCGATTCCCTTCGCCCGCTCCAGCCCTTTGTCCGCGGGATTCCGTCAGGGACGAGCCAAAAACTCCGAGGTCGCTTCGATAAAGTCCTGCGGCGCTTGAAGCTGCGGCACATGGGCGCAATCGGAAAGGATTTTCAGTTCCGAATCCGGCAAGAGCGACGCGAGTTCCTGCGCCATCGCGGGCGGAGTCGCGGCATCCTGATCGCCGACCACAAGGAGCGCCGGAATCCGGACGGTGGTGGCTTGTTGCCGGATATCGAGTTCGCTGAGTGCTTTGCAGGCATCGGCGAAAACGTCCGGCGAGGTCGCGAGGAAAGCCTTGCGGCGATCCGCCATCAGGCCGGGATGTGCGTTCTGGAATTCGGGTGAGAACAGGCGGCGTATGGCGGTTTCGGTGATGGCCTCCAGGCCCTTGTTGATCGCGGCGTTCCGCATGTCGCGAAACGCCTGCCGTCCAGGCTCGGAAAATGCAGCGCCGCACCCGGCAAGAACGATGCGATCGGCGATCTCGGGGCGGCGGATGGCGATCTGCAGCGCGACGAATGAGCCGTAGCCGTTGCCGAGCAGGATGGCCTTTTGACCGCGCGTGACCTCCGCGATGGCATCCGCCATGCGATCCGCGACGGCTTCCAGGGTAGCCGCGGGCGCTGACCTGCCGAACCCCGGCAGTTCGGGGACGAGCACCTGAAAGGACCGGGAGAGAGCAGGTGCGATGTCCCTGAAGCTCGCACTGTCGGACAGCAGCGAATGAAGCAGAACCAGCGGACGGCCCGAGCCCGAGCCCGTCATGTGCACCTGATGGCTCACGATGTCCCGGCCGGTCAGGTCTTCATTCTCTAGCTGCGTCATTGCGCTTGCCTCACCTTGTGGTCGCTGCCGCGATGGTAAATCATGTTTTCGACTATTGACGTGATATTTCACGAATGGTTAGATAAGTCCAGATTGAAGGAATTTTTTGATGCTTTTACGAGAAAATATCTATGACAGGCTTAGATCTGATATCCTAATATGTCAGCTTTCGCCTGGTGATGATATACGAGAGCAGGAGCTGGCGGAGCGCTATGGCGTGAGCCGCCAGCCTGTGCGGGAAGCCTTGCTACGCCTGGCGCGCGAGCATCTGGTCACGGTCCTGCCGCGGCAGGGCTATCAGGTGAATCCGATCTCGATTTCGGACGCGCGCGATCTGCTGCGGGTGCGGCTGGCGCTGGAGCCTGCTTGCGTTGCGGAGGCGATCGAGCGCGCATCCGACGCAACCCTCGCTCAGCTTGATGAATTCCGGATCTTCGACGGCAGCCCGCTCGATTTCATCGAATACAATCGCGCCTTTCACACGGCCCTCGCGCATGCGTCCGGGAACCGGCGCTTGGCGCTGGCGACGTGCGATCTGATCGAGCAGGCGGATCGTCTCGTTCGCGTCAGCATCGCCAATGTGAAAGGCGGGCGTAATTACGATCAGCTCGTCAAGGAGCATTCGGAATTGATCGATGCCCTGCAGGCGCGGCAGTTGCGCCAGGCGACGCGCATCATCCGCGCTCACGTCATCAGCACAGAAAAACGCGTGTTACCGGCGCTGTCGCGCAGCGCCGTCGTTATCGACAGGGAGTAAGCAATGAACAATCCGGTGAGCCCGACAACGATCAAAATCGAAACCCGCGGAAATTTTATCGATGGACGCGAGGTCGAGGCAGGCGACGGGCAGCTTCTTGATGTCCGCAATCCGGCGACCGGAGCCGTGATCGCGCGCATTCCGAATTCGACGGCGGCCGATATCGACCGCGCGATGAAAAGCGCGCGCGCCGCGTTCGAGGGCCGCGAATGGGGCGGCATGGACACGCGCGCCCGGGCGCGCCTCGTCAACAGGCTGGCTGATGCTTTCGAGGCAAATCTCGACGCGCTCTATCGCCTGGAAACGCTCAACAACGGCCGGCCGGTCAACGAAACGCGCGCGCAGCTCTCGCGGCTGCCGGATTTCTTTCGCTATTTCGCGGGCGTCGCCCTGTCGCGGCGCGACTCCGTGATCCCGGTCGAAGGCTCGTATCTCAACTATACGCTGCGGACGCCGATCGGCGTCGTCGCCAATTGCACGCCGTTCAATCATCCGCTGATGATTCTGTGCAAGTCGCTGGCCGTCGTCCTGGCCACGGGCTGCGTGACGGTCGTCAAGCCATCGGAATACACGCCGCTGACCACGCTGAAGCTGGCGCAGATTTTCTCCGAGGCGGGATTGCCGCCGGGCGTCTTCAACATCGTGCTCGGGCTTGGGCAGAGCGCGGGCAAGATGCTGTCCGAGCATCCGGACATCAACAAGCTGGTTCTGACCGGCGGCACCGAGGCGGGACGCATCGCGGGCGCATCGGCGGCAAAAGTGTTCGCCCATCAGACGATGGAGCTTGGCGGGAAGACGCCGGTGATGGTGTTCGACGATTTCGACGTCGATCAGGCCGTGAACTATGCGGCGTTCGGCGCCTTCATTGGTGCGGGACAAACCTGTGTCTGCGCATCGCGCCATATCGTCCAGGCGTCGATCTACGACGAGTTCGTCGAGAAGCTGCAGGCCAAAACCAAGTCCATCCGTATCGGCGACCCGTTCGATACCGCGACCCAACTCGGCCCGGTGATTTCAGGCAGGCAACGCGACAGGGTGCTGGCCTATGCGAAATATGGTCACGAGGACGGCGCGCGTCTCGTCGCGGGCGGCGTGGCGGCGAAGATCAGCGGCCATGAGAACGGCTATTTCGTCGAACCGACGGTTTTCGCCGACGTCACCGCCAAAATGCGCATCTTCCAGGAGGAGGTGTTCGGTCCTTTCACCTCCGTCACGCGCTTCGAGGATGAAGCGGACGCGTTGCGTCTCGCCAACGACTCGCCGTTCGGGCTGGCGGCCGCCATTCGCACGCGCGACGTTGGCCGCGCCCATCGCGTGGCGGCTGGCGTGAAGGCGGGCATCGTCTGGATCAACGACCATCATCGCCTCGATCCTGCTTCGCCGTGGGGCGGCGTCGATGACAGCGGCATCGGCCGCGAGTGCGGCACCGAGAGCTTCAACGACCACTTCAACACCAAGAGCGTGATGGTCGCGACGGCCGATCGCCAGTTCGACTGGTACAAGGACACGGCCGGACAGAAGCGATTGAACTGACACATCGAACAAATCGCGCCGGTAACCGCAAAAGCGACCGGCGTTATTCGAAATCCAGACATCGGGAGGAACGAATGTCTATTGTGAACGCTGGAGGCCGGCTCGACCGGCTGCCGATCGGGCCATTCCATTACCGGATCATGATGCTGATCGGTATCGGAATGTTTTTCGACGGGTTCGACATCTATCTGGCCGGTACGGTGCTCGGCGTCACGCTGAAATCCGGCTTCTCGACATTGAGCGAGAACGCGGCCTTCGTGTCCGCCACCTTCGTCGGCATGATGCTCGGATCGTTCGGAACGGGCTTTTTGGGCGACCGGTACGGCCGCCGCTTCACCTACCAGTTCAATCTTCTGCTGTTCGGTCTGGCGTCGCTTGCGGCGGCGTTCGCGCCGAACATGACGGTGCTCATCATCTGCCGCTTCTTCATGGGCGTGGGTCTGGGCGCCGAGAACGTGGTCGGCTATTCGACCATGACGGAATTCGTCCCGGCCAGTTCGCGCGGCAAGTGGCTGGGCTGGACCGCCGTCTGCGTGGTCTCCGGCCTGCCGGTCGCCTTGCTGGTGGCGTCGTTCGTCGTGCCGGCCTTCGGCTGGCGGGCGATGTTCGTCGCCGGGGGCATCGGCGCGATGATCGTCTGGTATCTTCGCAAGAACCTGCCGGAATCCCCGCGCTGGCTCGAGGCCGTGGGGCGGACGGACGAGGCGGAAGCCTTGATGCGCAGCATCGAATCCGAGGCCGCGCAGGGCAAGCCGCTGCCGCCCGTGACGACGGTTCCGAAGGGGGCGCCCGGCATCAGCGTCGGCACGCTGTTCAGGCCTCCGCTGCTGTCGCGCATGATCGTCGGTTCGGTGTGCCTGATTACCATCAACACGCTGCTGTACGGCTTCGTCACCTGGCTTCCGGTCTTCTTCATCAAGCAGGGGCTGACGGTCGCGACGTCGTTCGGCTACGCTTTGCTGATGGGGCTTGGCGCGCCGGTCGGCTCCGCCATCGGTGCGCTGACGGCGGACCGCTGGGGCCGCAAGCGCACGATCATCGGCTCGTCGGCGCTCACGATTGCACTCGGCCTGATCTATCCGATGATCAGCGATCCGATCCTGCTTCCGGCGGTCGGCTTCGCCCTGACGATCCCGATCTACATTCTCGTCGCCCTGCTGTTCGGCATCTACATTCCCGAACTGTTTCCGACCGAAGTGCGGTTGCGAGCGTCGGGCATGGTGAACACCCTGGGGCGCGGTGCGACCATCATCACGCCGTTCCTGGTCGTGACCCTGTTCGAGAGCCGGGGTATCTCCGGCGTGCTGTCGCTGATGATCGGCCTGCTTCTGTTGCAGATCGTCGTGGTGGCGCTGATGGGCATCGAGCCGCGGCAGAAAAGCCTGGAAGACCTCGATTTCGGTGGCGATTCGGGCCCCGGGCTCAGCATGCAAGCCGAGCGGTCCTCCTGAACCGTTCTCCGTTGAAGTCTTGAAAGTAAAGGCCGGGTTCATTGGCCCATGATTAAGGAGGAACGCGCATTCGTTGAATGCGCGTTCCGTGCGTGACGGTTTAGCCACGCAGTTCCGGCGCACTGCATCCGCCGTGCAACACCACATCGAAATCCTCCGCGCCCGAGTGCGCTGATCTGGACAAATCCTCGGACTCGCAACACGCTGTCGATGTTCTGGCGACACATGCCGGACGGGGGACGCGACGATGAGATTCGTGACCGGATTGTTGGCGGCCGTGTTGTTGCTGGCCGGGCTGACCGCGAGCCACGCGGCGGTCCGCATCGCCGACGATCGCGGCGGGCGCATCGGCACCTATGTCGACAAGTACCAGGGCATCCGCTCCTCCGGCGACACCGTCGTGATCGACGGATTGTGCGCGTCGGCCTGCACCATCGTGCTCGGCGCCGTGCCGCATGACCGGATTTGCGTCACGCCGCGCGCCAGTCTCGGGTTTCATGCCGCGTGGGACCGGGGGGCAAGCGGCCGCCAGGTCACGAACGTCGAAGCCACCCACATGCTCTACAAGATGTATCCGGCTTCGATCCGCCACTGGATCGCACGTCATGGCGGCCTGAAGCCGCGCATGATCTTCCTGCGCGGCCATCAGCTGACGTCGATGTACAAGCCCTGCTACATGGACGCGCACGCCTCCGCATTGGCTCATTGACGCTGCGATCGCGGCATCTTGCCTCGCCATGATGTGATCGCTGCATGGCTCATGCGACGGCGGTTTGCTTGCCCGTAGGCTCTTTCATGGTTATTTGAGCGGAACGGCAGCGCTTGCCGCAATTTCAAATCTTCAGGTTCCTCAGGTCCCATGGCAACGAGTTCAACGCGACCGGGCGTCGTCATCGCCGCCTTCGTCATCAGCCTTGCGATCGGCTTGATGGGCGTCATGTTTCTGGTCGGCGGATTTCGCACCAACACGGCGGCGTCGGCGGTCGGCGGCCCGTTCCAGTTGACGGACCAGACCGGTGCTGCCGTCACCGAGAAGAATCTGCAGGGCAAGCCCACGCTGATGTTCTTCGGCTTCACGCATTGCCCCGACATCTGCCCGACATCGCTGTTCGAAATTTCGGAAGTGTTGCGCGCGATGGGGCCGGATGCCGATCGCATCAACGCCTATTTCGTCTCGGTCGATCCCGAGCGCGACACGCCGTCCGCGATGAAGGATTATCTGCAGAGCTTTGATCCGCACCTCAAGGGTCTGAGCGGGTCTCCCGAAGCCGTCGCCAAGATGATCAAGGCGTATCGTGTTTACGCCAAGAAGGTGCCGCTGAAAGACGGCGACTACACCATGGACCACACCGCGGCGGTCTATCTGATGGATCGTGAAGGGCAGTTCGTCGCGCCGTTCAATCTGAAGCAGACGCCGCAGCAGGCGGTGGCCGAACTCAAGCGCTATTTCTGAGAGCCTGTTCTTGCGCAGGCTTCGCTGAACGCGCCGCCAGCCGCGAATGCCGCGCGAGTCCATGCTCGGTCTTTTCCCAGCGATAGGGATCGCGGATCAGTTGCGAGAGCGCCCGCCATGCCGCGACCGAGAGGCAGGCCCAGTAAAACGGCGTCAGCAGCAGCACCCATGCATGATGCAGAAGTTTGCGCCGCGCGAGGCCGATCAGGGACACGACGACGGTCGAAAGATAGCCTGCGGCAATGGTCGCGAAATGCAGTTCGACGAACGGCCCTGAGAACATATCGAGCGCGGTGCTGCCGGTGGCGTTCAGGCCGATCTCCAGAAAGCAGGCGCCGATCAGCACGGGATAGGCGAGTGCTGTGAGGACATTGCCGCCGACCAGAAGGTTGAGCGTGAGGAATCCCGGCAGCTGGCTCTCCCGGATCAGCCGTCGCGGCGAGCGCATGTGCACGATCCATGTCTGCATCCAGCCCTTCATCCAGCGCGAGCGTTGCCGCAGCCAGGCGCCCGCGCGCGCCGGCGCTTCCTCGTAGGTCGTCGAGGAAAACATCACCGCGCGATAGCCGAACCGCGCCAGCCGGAAACCGAGATCGGCGTCCTCGGTGACGTTGTAGGCGTCCCAGCCGCCGACCTCGCGCAGGATCGCGGTTCTGAAATGGTTCGACGATCCGCCGAGCGGCAATGGCAGGCCGAATTGCGAGAACCCGCGCAGGAATACGTCGAACTGTCCGGCATATTCGGCGGTGAACATGCAGGCGAGCCAGCCGTCGGCGCTGTTGTCGATGCAAAGGCTGGCCTGCACGCAGGCGACGTTATCGCCGTGGCGGCGGAAGGCGTCGAGCGCGTCGCGCAATTGCGAAGGGTCGGGCCTGTCCTCGGCATCGTACACCGCGACGAATTCGCCGCGCGCGAACGGCAGCCCGGCATTGAGTGCTTTCGGTTTGGTGCGCGGGCCGAACGGCGTCACGATCAGGATTTCGACGTTCGCTGGAAGATCGAGGCGCGCAAGGGCCGTTTGCGTTTCGCGGTCGTCGGCTTCCAGCAGCAATTTGATGTCGAGTTTTTCGCGCGGATAATCCAGCGCGGCCAGTGCATCGAGGAGGTGTGAGACGGAACGGCCTTCACGGTAGAGAGCGGCCATCACGGTGTAGACCGGCAGGCAGTCATCGGGCAGGCGCTTGAGCGGTGGCGGGCGCTCATGGCCCGCAAATGAGCCCGCCAGACGCAGGCTGTTGAACAGGAGAAACCAGATCGCGAGCACTGCGCCGGTCAGTTGCATGATGAGAACGGGCGCAAGGACAAAGGCGGTGGTGAAGCCAAACAGGCGCAGCAGATAACGCCGCATCCTGCTGCCGTGGCCACGAGGGACCGGCGCGGACGACATCTCGGGCATCTGCAAGGCGAGGCCATCGGCCGCTTCATGAGCGAGGGCCTCGTGGCGCATCAGATAGCGGTCGAAGGCCGCGCGCGTGGCCAACCGGATGCGCGGCCGTGTCTGCTGCGCGCACAAGGCGGCGATCTGCCGGGCGGCGAAGCTGAGCGGCGCCTGCACATGGTAGAGCCCGTCCGGCCGTTTGAGCGGCAGCATGCGATGCCACGCGGCATAGCGCAATTGCCGGTCGCCCAGCGGGCAGTCGTTGCGGGAGATATCGCGAAAATCCTCAAGCGCGAGTCCGCAATGATGCGCCAGCCGGGTCACATAGTCCGTTTCCGTGATGAGACCGCGGCGGATCAGGACCTGATCGGCTCCGACGCCAATCCACGCGGCACAGCGCGCCGCTTCCGCGAGCAGGTCGGGCGGCAGCACGCCGCGCAGGCAATCCAGTTCGAAAGCGTGGCCTGCCTCGGGACGAGGCGGGCTGGCGGCGCGCGGGTTGCGGGAGCGTTTGAGGAAGCCAGCGAACGATGTGGAGGGCGGCCACACGGGATGCTTGCGGCGCGTTTTTCGCACCGGGCCAACCGCATGATCGGAATGACCGGAGATTGGAGCCATGAAGCCGCCCGAACGGGACCACTCAAACGCCACTCGCCTCTGCCGCCGGATGGTCTATAAGACCCCCTCGCGGATGCTTTTCGATGCAATCACAGATAGTAATTTCCAGCAATGAAAGATCGGACGGCGGACGAAATCGGTCCGGCCGGGCGATATGCGCGATTTTGCTCGGGATTCTGATCGCGGGACCTGCCGCCACTCCGGCCAAGGCACAATCAAAGGCACAATCAACGGCACAACCGGCGGTGAAGTCGGCCGTCGCGGCCGCCCCTCAGGCCGTGCCGGGTTTCTGGGACCCGCGCCGCCGTCCGGACCGTCCGGACCTGTCGCGCATCACCATGATCCGCTTTCTCACCGAGACCGATTATCCGCCGTTCGACTTCACCGGGCCGGACGGCAACCCGGCGGGCTTCAATGTCGATTTTGCGCGCGCGCTGTGCGAGGAAATCAAGGTGCCCTGCACGATCCAGATGCGGCGGTTCGAGACGCTGGTCGACGCCATCAACACCGGACGCGGCGACGCGGTGATCGCCTCGATCGCGATGACGCCGGACATCCGCAACAAGCTCGATTTCACCGACCCCTATTATCGCGCGCCCGCGCGGTTCGTCTCCCGCGCCAGCGAGGTGATGGCCGATGTGCGGCCGGAAACCCTGACGGGCAAGAAGGTCGGCGTCCTCGCCGGTTCCGCGCATGAGGCGTACCTGAAGACGTTCTTCACCGATGCGCTCGCGGTCGGCTTTCCCTCGGACGAAGCGATGCGCGCGGCGCTGCGCCGGGGAGAAGTCGATATGATTTTCGGCGATGCGATCTCGCTCGGCTTCTGGATCAACGGCACCGATTCAGACGGCTGCTGCGGATTCAGCGGCGGGCCGTTCGTGGAGAGCCGCTATTTCGGCGAGGGCATCGGCATCGGCGTCAAGCGCGGCAACGATGTGCTGCGTCAGGCGCTGAACTGGGCCATGTTCCGGGTCTGGGAAAAAGGCGCCTATACCGATTTGTGGTTGCGGTATTTTTCCGTTAGCCCGTTCTGAGAGACAGTGAAGGGCGCGCGGGAATTGGTCCCGCGCGCAGCGGAGTGAAAATGTCGGAGACGATCACGCGATTTGAAGACCTGTCGGCGAGCGACCTGCGCGCGGTCGCCGAGCAATCCAACGCCTGGCCGTTCGAACAGGCCAAACAGATCGTCAATCGCTTGAAAAAGAAGCCGAAGGACGAGGTGCTGTTCGAGACCGGCTACGGCCCCTCGGGCCTGCCGCATATCGGCACTTTCGGCGAGGTCGCGCGCACCTCGATGGTGCGCCATGCTTTCCGCGTACTGACCGAAGACAAGATCAAGACGAAACTGCTCGCCTTCTCCGACGACATGGACGGCCTGCGCAAGGTGCCGGACAACGTGCCGAACAAGGAGATGCTTGAAGAGGACCTCGGCAAGCCGCTGACGCAGGTGCGCGATCCGTTCGGCACCCATGACAGCTTCGGCGCGCACAACAATGCGCGGCTGCGCGCCTTCCTCGACACCTTCGGCTTCGATTACGAGTTCGCGTCCTCGACCGAGTACTACAAGTCCGGCCGGTTCGATGCGACGCTGCTGAAGATGCTCGAAAACATCGACAAGGTGATGGCGATCATGCTGCCGTCGCTGCGTGAGGAACGCGCGGCGACTTATTCGCCGTTCCTGCCGGTCTGCCCGCGCACCGGCGTGGTGCTGCAGGTGCCGATCGTCGAGCACGACAAGAAGGCGGGTACCGTCTCTTACGACGATCCGGACACCAAGGAGCGCGTCACCGTTCCTGTCACCGGCGGGCATTGCAAGCTGCAATGGAAGCCGGACTGGGCGATGCGCTGGGTCGCGCTCGGCGTCGACTATGAGATGGCGGGCAAGGATCTGATCGATTCGGTGAAGCTGTCCGGCCAGATTTGCCGCGCGCTCGGCGGCACGCCGCCGGAAGGCTTCAACTACGAACTGTTCCTCGACGACAAGGGCCAGAAGATTTCCAAGTCGAAGGGCAATGGTCTGACCATCGACGAATGGCTGCGCTACGCCTCGCCGGAATCGCTGTCGCTGTTCATGTACCGCGAGCCGAAGGCGGCGAAGCGGCTGTACTTCGACGTGATCCCGCGCAACGTCGACGAGTATCAGCAGTTTCTCGACGGCTATGGGCGGCAGGACGCCAAGCAGCGGCTCGGCAATCCGGTGTGGCACATCCATGCGGGCCAGCCGCAGGCCTCCGAGATGCCGGTGACCTTCCAGTTGCTGCTGACGCTGGTGTCGTCGTCGAACGCGGAGAACGCCGAGACGCTGTGGGGCTTCATCGGCCGCTACCGTCCCGGCGTGACGCCACAGACCCATCCGCGGCTCAATGCACTGGTTGGCTACGCCATCAATTATTATCGCGACTTCGTGGCGCCGACCAAGACGTTCCGCGAGCCGACCGACAACGAGCGTGTTGCATTGAGCGACCTGCGCGATGCGCTCTCGCAGCTTGCGCCGGATGCATCCGCCGAGGATATCCAGAACGTGGTCTATGAGATCGGCCGCCGCGAGCCGTTCCTCGATCACAAGAAGGCCGGCAAGGACGGCCGTCCCGGCGTGTCGCTGGACTGGTTCAACATGCTCTATCAGGTGCTGCT
>Ga0153956_1000421_pt1 | contig 49133 bp, 36 predicted proteins | sample TSFL040MetaG_FD_104704 | JGI IMG/M metagenome (GOLD analysis project Ga0153956, IMG submission 104704) | Attine ant fungus gardens microbial communities from Florida, USA - TSFL040 MetaG | ecosystem: Host-associated > Fungi > Mycelium > Unclassified | place: USA: Florida, Wekiwa Springs... | reverse complement strand
CACATCTACCACGCCGCGATGATGGACCCGCACACCGCGGCCGAACTCGACCTCGACCAGATCTGGTCGCTGGTCGACGATCTGCTGGCCGCGCACGGCGAATGGCTGCCCGCCTGGGCGCGGGCCGGCAGGTAGGGCGGTAGGCTGAGAAGGGAAGGGCCGTCAGTGGACGGCCTGCGGCTCCGGCTGCGTCTGGCGGCTGCGGGCGGCGCTGAGTTCGCTGGTGGTGTGATAGAGGCGGTCGGCCAGCACTCGCATGATTTCGACGGCCATTTCCGGGAAATCGGTCAGGAGCTTCAGGAAATGCTCCTTGCTGATCCGGAGCGCTTCGAGCCGCGAGGTCGCCTTCACGGTCGCGGTGCGCGAGACGTCGCAGAGGATGGCGATCTCGCCGACGATCGAGTTGACGTCCACGTCGGCGACCTTGATCTGGCCGGCCGGCGTCTCGACGAGAATGTCGGCTGTGCCGGAAAGAACCACATAGGCGGCATCGCCGGCATCGCCCTGATGGAAGAGAATCTGCCCGTCGCGAAAGCTGATGCGATCCGAGGTAAACGCCAAAAGCTTCAGCTTTGCCGGCGCGATCCGTGAAAAGATCGGTACCCGCTTCAGCATTTCGACTTCATCTTTCAGAAGCATCTGCGTTCAAACCTCTAAAGCATGTTGCGCAAAAGTGTGCAGCGGTTTTGCGATAACAACATGCGCAAATACAAAAACCTAAAGCGCGACACGCTTTGGTTTCGGCGCCTTCATAGGATATTACGATAACAGTTCTTTGAACATACCGTTTTTCTCCAGGAGATCGGTAGACGTGCCGCTTTCGACCAGTGAGCCGCTGTCGAAAACAAGGACGCGGTCGAAAAGCTGGGCGAGCGAAGGGTTGGAAAGCACCCAGACGATGGCGGGGCTATGCCCTTCCTCGTGAAGCTCCGTCATGACGGTGCGGGCGATCTGGTCCTGAATGCGGTGGTCGAGCGAGGGGGCGGGCCGGTTGAAGATGAGGTAGTCGGCGCGCTTCAGAAGCACGCGCGCCATGTTGAGCTTCTGGCGCTGGATGCTGGTGAGGCGCTTGCCGCCCGCGCCCACGTCGAAGTCCAGCCCGATCGACAGCACGCTGTCTTCCAGGCCGAGCTGTGTGAAGAGGTCGCGCATGATGACATGGATGCGCGCGGGCGCATCCGCCTCCTGATGCGCGATGCGGCCGAACAGGACGTTGTCCATCAACGTTGCCGAATTGGTAAAGCGCTGAGGGTCGTAGCGTTCGATCACCGCGTTGAGGTCCGGCGGAATGTTGCGGTGGAACTCGGCGCGCGCCTTGACGATCTTCTCCATCAGCTCGGCGGTCAGGAGGCCGAAACGGTGCCTCGGCTCGATATAGGAGAAGCTGAGGCGGATGAGGCTGGCGCGCTCCTCCGGCGTCGCCGCCTCGAAGCCGCGGCCGCTCAGTTTCTGCAGCAGCGCCTGATAGTCCGGAATGTCTTCCGCCGTCATGAAGGTGAGCTGCTGGAAGAAGGGATGGTCCGGCGGCAGGTCGTTGAAGAGTTCGACGGCGTTCGAGGCGATTTCGAGGCCCATCGCGTAGAGTTCGGAATTGAGGCCGGTCGCGTTGAAGAGGTTGCGGAAGTAAGGATGGGCCGCAAGCTTGCGGTTGGTCATCTGCGGCCGCTTGAGCGTGCCGAAAAGCAGGTTTTCGCCCACCGTCGCCTGCTGATTGTAAGCGGTGAACTCGAAAGGCACCACCAGCCCCTCGATGTCCTCCTGCTTCAGCTTCTGCCGCAGCGCCTGCCGCAGCTCGACGATGCGGCCGGTCAGGTCCTCGTGCGCGGCGGTCTCGACGTTGGAGCGCAGCGCCATGTCGAAAATGTCCTGCGAGATCAGCACGCCGTCGAGAACCGGGCGCAGCACCTTGAAAAGATCGTGCGGCCCGGTCGCACCGGCGGCCTCGTAGTCCACCCAGTCGCTGTTGAGGTCGAGTTCGGGATTGCCGGCCCGGCGGGCCTCGTTCATGTTCCAGCGAAACTCCAGGGCCGCGTCGCCTTCGTAGTTGATGGCGGTGAGCGGCGCGTGCTTCAGCCCGTAGAGAAGATTGTCGCGCAGCGTGCCGTGGAAGAAATAGGTGTCGGAGGAGGCATAGGCGATCCGCCGCCCGGTGATCGATTCCGGCAGGGAGAGCAGGTCGTGGCCGTCGATGCTGACGCGGCCCGAATCCGGCCATATCACCCGGCCGAAGGCGTCCGCCAGATATTCGCCGCCGCTGCCCGCCGGCCCGACGATCGCAACCGTCTCGCCCGGATGGATTTCGACGGAGACGTGATCGAGCACGCGCGCGCCGCTGTCGTCGGCGATCGTCAGGTTGGTCGCGACGAGCGCATGGGTGATCCGCTGCGGCGGCTCCGGCGACACGGCCTGGATCTTCGCATCGAGCAGGTGATCGACGCTGAACTGCTCGACCACCTGATTGTATTTCACCTGCACGTCCTGGCGGGCCTGATCCCAGTCGATCAGGTCCTTCAGCGGCCCCGGCAGGTCCTTGTAGGCGCTGATGACGGCGACGAGCTGGCCGATGTCGAGGCGGCCCTTCAGGGCGAGATAGCCGCCGATCGAATAGAAGAGAAACGGCGTCACCTGCGCGAGGAAGTTATTGATGAACTTCACCATGAACTTCCACTGGTAGAGATCGTAGCGGATCGAGAAGATCAGGCCGAGGCGGTGCACGATGTCGGCGCGCTCAAGGTTCGACGTGTCGTTGCCGTGAATGGTGCCGATGCCGTCGACGATTTCGCCGACGCGGCCGGACAGCTCGCGCGCGGTCAACTGGCGCTGGCGGCCAAGCTCCAGCAGGCGCTTTCTCATGCGGGGAATGACGACGGCCTGCACCGCGACGATGGCCGCGGCGATCATGCCCAGCCAGAAGTTCTGCATGAGGATGAAGACCAGCGCCGTCAGCGCCTGCCCGCCGAGGAGCGCCGGCTGCACGAAGGCGTCGCCGGTGAAGCCGCCCATCGGCTCCACCTCGTCCTTGATCATCGTCGCGATTTCCGCCGCCTTGACGCGCTTGAAATGCGCCGGCGGGAAGCGCAGCACCCGGTCGACCAGCTCGAAGCGGATGCGCCGCAGCATGCGCTCCCCGAGCCGGCCCTTATAGGTGTTGATGTAGAGCTTGAAGAGGCCGTTCAGCACCACCAGGCCGAGAAAGACGAGGCTGAGTGCGATCAGCATTTCGAAGCGGTCGAGCTGCACCCCGCGAAAGAGGTCGACATGGCCGATCAGCGGCACGTCGAAGTCGATGTGCATGAAGGTCTGCGTGGCATCCGGCCGCTCGAAGCCCTTGCCCTGGATCGGCCCGTTGACGATCTGCTTCGGCAGGTCGAAGGACAGGAAATAGGGGATCATCGAGGCGAAGACCACCAGCAAAATCCAGGCTTGCTCCAGACGGGTGTTCTTCCAGATATAGCGCGCGAGGCTTTTTTCCATTGCTTACCGTATGCTCTCGAAAATCATGATCTTCACGGCCCGACGCGAGCGCGGTGGCGGCAGGATTTCGATTCATTCCCGTATCAGTTTATATCACAACGCCCGTCGAAAGGACGAGGATCATCCGGGCGGGCTCAAGGCTTGCCCGACGAAGCGCGCGGTGCGCCGCGCGCCGTCGAGATCGAGGCCGTGCCCGGACGGTTTCGGCCCGGAAAGCGAGCGCGCGATCGCCTCGGAAAGCATCGCCGCCGTCAGTCCCGCCTCCGGCAGGGCGGTGGCAAGCCCCAGCCGCTCCAGCCGCTCGGCGCGCACGGATTGCTCGGTCTCGCCGCCCGTGGTGAAGGGAACGAGGATCGAGCGGCAGCCGGCGACGAGCAGGTCGCAGACGGTGTTGTATCCGGCCTGCGAGACGGAAAGTTCGGCACCGCGAAGCAGCGACGGGAAATCCCGGCGAAAGCGCGTCAGCTCGACATTTGCCGGCGCCTGCGCCTTTGCTGCCGCGAAATCCTCCTCGGGCAGGTTCGGCCCGGCGATCAGGCACCAGCGGCGGTCGGTCGCCACCTCTCTTGCCGCCTCGATCGACCCGCCGATCAGGTCGCGCCCGACGGCGCCGCCACCGGCGGAGACGACGATGTCGAAGCGCTCGGCCGGCTCGGGCGGCGCGGCCGGCGCAACGAGGCCGGTATAGGTGATCTTGTCGGCAATCGCGCCGGCAAGCGGGAAGGTCTCTTCCAGCCGAACGAAATCCGGATCGCCATGCACCAGTACCCCGTCGAAGCGGCTGGTCAGGAGGGCGACCGTTTCCTCGTCGCGGCCGGGCTTCTTCTGCTGCTGCAGGATGTCGCGGACCGAGGTGAAGAGCCGGGGCCGGGGCGAGGCAGCGTCGATCGCGTCGAGGAGCGGCAGCAGTTCGAACCGCATCTGCCGGCGGCCGAAGGGAAAGGCCTCGATGATGACGACGTCCGGGCGCGCGGACCGGAAGGCCGATAGGAGCGCATCCCGCCGCGCTTCAAGAAATCGCTCGTCCACCGGGTTGCCGTCCTGATCGGCGAGACCGGCAAAGCCGGCGCTGCTCGCCTGTACCGGGGCCAGCACGACGGAGGTGACCTCCGGCCCCGGAAAGCCCGGCACCGGCAGGCCGCCCGTCACCATGACGACCTCGGAGCCCGCTTCAACCATCGCGGCGGCGAGGCGGCTTGCCCGCGCCAGATGGCCGATGCCGAGGAGATGCTGCACATAGAAGAAGACGCGTGGCGGTTTCATGCGGATTTCTGCCATTCCTCTTCGAAAAGCGTCGTCAGGGTGCGGATGCTGGCATGGTGGTCGAATTCCTGCCTTACGCGCTGCTCGGCGGCATCGCCGAGGCGGCGGCGGAGCGCAGGCTCCTGAATTGCCGCTTTCAGCGCGCGGGCGAGTGCGGACGCGTCCTCCGGCGGCACGACGAAGCCGTTTTCACCGTCGGTCAGGAGTTCCGGCACGCCGGAGACGGCGGTGGAGATGCAGACGAGCCGCTGGCTTGCCGCCTCCACCAGAACGTTCGGCAGGCCGTCGCGGTCGCCGTTGGCCGCCACCCGGCAGGCGAGCGCGAAGATATCCGCCTTGCGATAGTGCTCCAGAACCTCTTCCTGCGCCATCGCGCCGTTGAAGGTGATGCGGCCGGCAATGCCGAGCTTTTCCGCGAGCGCCTTCAGCTTTGGAAGCTGGTCGCCGCCGCCGATGTGCTGGAAGCGCCAGTGAAGGTCGGCGGGCAATTGCGCGAGCGCGTGCAACAGCACGTCATAGCCCTTCTTTTCCACGGCCCGCCCGACGCTGAGAATGCGCACCGGATCGGCTTCGTTCGAACCGTCGCGGTCGGAGTGTTGGCCCTCGAAATGGCCGAAGCGGGCAAGGTCGAGGCCGTGATAGCTCAAATGCACCCGCGCCTTGGCGTCCGTCAGGCCGCGCATGTGCTCGAAGCCGTTGCGGGTGCAGGTCACGGTCCAGCGGGCGTGGCCGAGCTTTTCGGAAAGCTCCCAGTCCGGCGAGGTCCAGATGTCCTTGGCGTGGGCCGAACAGGTCCACGGCACGCCGGTCATGATGCTGGCATAGCGGGCGACGGAGGCGGGCGTGTGGATGAAATGCGCATGCAGCCATGTGCCGCCGTCCGGCCATTCATGCGCCAGCACCAGCGCCTGGCCGAGCCGGCGGATGCGGTTCGGTGTCAGGTCGCGCTTGAAATCCGCCCAGAAGCGCTGGAGAAGCGGCTTGAAGCCCGGCTTCCGCATACCGGCGCCAAGCGCGCGCAGAACGCGCATCGGCTCCTCGTAGAGATATTCCGGCAGGTAGACGACGCGGGCCTTGATCTCGTCATGCACCGGATGCCGCTTCTTGTCGGTCGGCCGGCGCATGGAAATCAGGGTGAGGTCGAAGCCTGCCCGTTCGAGGCCGAGCAATTCCTGCGCGATGAAGGTTTCCGACAGGCGCGGATAGCCCTTGAGGACGACCAGGATTTTCTTGGCGTTGGACAAGACGGAGGCTCTATTCTGCAACGACCGAAAGCGGCGGATAATCGCGGTCCAGCCAGTTTGCGATGGAGCGGGAAATATGCGCCAGCCCCTCGAGGCGCATGTTGTCCTTGCCCGTCTGCGACGGGGGAGCGCGGTTCGGCAGGCGCTTCAGCGCTTCGGCGAGCCGCCTCGGATCGGCGGATTCCTCCGGCAGCAGCATTTCGACGAGGCCGAGCGCGCTGGCGCGCTGGGCGCGGATCAGCTGCTCCTCGCGGGGATGCGTGCGCGGGATGATCAGCGCCGGCTTGTCGAAGGAGAGGATTTCGCAATAGGTGTTGTAGCCGCCCATGGCGACGACGGCCCTGGCGCCGGCGATCAGCGCCTCCATGTGGTTGTCGAATTCGATCACCTGCAGACAGGCGATGCGGCTGGAGCGCTCCAGAAGCTCGGCGCGCTCCTTGACCGGCATGTAGGGGCCGAGCACGATCAGCGTCTTGTGGTCGAGCGTGTTGTCCTGCTCGTAGGCCGTCACGACGTCGCGCACCAGGTCGGCGCCGTCGCCGCCGCCGCCGGTGGTGACGAGAATATAGTCCTCGTCCGGCACATGCTCGGAGCGCGTGCCGTGGCCGACGCTGCGCTGCAGGAAGCCCATGAATTCCATCTTGCGGCGCACGCCGGCCGGCACGTCGAGGCCCGCGAGCGGATCGTAGAAGTCCGGCGGCCCGTAGACCCAGATGCGGTCGTAGAACTTGTCGATCTTGCGCAGCACGTCGTTGCGCTTCCATTCGACGTCGAGAAGATGCGGCGCGTCCATCACGTCGCGCAGGCCGAGCACGAGCTTGGTGCCGCGGCTCTTCAGATAGGCGAGCGTTTCCTCGACCTCGCCCTTCAGCCCCATCGGCTCCTTGTCGACGATGAAAACGTCGGGCTGGAAGGTTTCCGCGGTGTGGCGGATGATCGACTGGCGCATCTTCAATGTTTCGTGAAGATCGACGTGGCTGGCCATGGAGGTGTATTCGCCGTCGCGCAGCTTGATGACGCTCGGTATCTTCACGAAATCGACGCGGGCGCGATAGTCGAAGGCGCCGGCGATGGTGGCGCCCGACATGATCAGCACATTCAGCCCGCGATAGTCTTCGACGAGCGAATGCGCGATCGTCCGACAGCGGCGCAGATGGCCGAGCCCGAACGTGTCATGGCTGTACATGAGAATGCGAACGTCGTCCAATCGCCGCGTCATGGGCTAAGCCTCGATATAAAAGTCATCTTCGAACCGCACAGCGCAGCCGCGACGGTCACCGATAGTAGAGTTCGCGCCTTCTGCAATCCGCTTATTTGTATGGATCGGCGGCATCGCGCAAGCCGTCTCCCAAAAAATTAAACGCGAGGATCACGAGAATGACCGGCACCATGGGGAAAAGAAGCCAGGGATAGAAGGCGATGACGCTGACGCTTCTCGCCTCCGTCAGCAGGATGCCCCAACTGGTGATCGGCGGACGCAGGCCGAGCCCAAGGAAGCTGAGCGCGGTTTCGCCGAGGATCATGCTGGGGATGGAGATCGTGGCCGTCGCGATCAGGTGCGACATGAAGCCCGGCACGAGATGCCGCCCGATGATGCGGGCGGTGCCCGCGCCCATCAGTTGCGCGGCAAGCACATAGTCCTCCTCGCGCAGCGACAGAAGCTTGGAGCGCACGGCGCGCGCAAGCCCCGTCCAGTCGAGAATGCCGAGGATGATGGTGATGCCGAAATAGACGATGATAGGGCTCCACGTCACCGGCATGATGGCCGCGAGCGCCATCCACAGCGGCAGGCTCGGCAGGGATTGCAGCACCTCGATGACGCGCTGCACGAGAAGATCGAACAGGCCGCCGTGATAGCCGGCAAGGCCGCCGATGATGATCCCGAGCACGAAGCTGATCGATATGCCGATCAGGCCGATGGTCAGCGAGATGCGCGCCCCGTAGATGATGCGCGAAAGCACGTCGCGGCCGAGCCTGTCGGTGCCGAGCAGGAACATCTGGCCGCCGACGGCGGGGCAGACGAGGTGCAGGTCGGAATCCACCAGCCCCCAGAAGCGGTAGGGATCGCCGCGGCAGAAGAAGCGGATCGGCTGGACGTCGTTTTCCCGGTCCGAATAGACGCGCCTCAGCGTATCCATGTCGAGGATCATGCTGCGCCCGTAGACGAACGGGCCGACGAAGGAGCCCTCGTGGAACAGATGGACGCGCTGCGGCGGCGCGTGGATGAACTCGACGTTGCGGGTGTGCAGGTTGTAGGGCGCCAGGAACTCGGCGATCAGCGTCGAGCCGTACATCAGGATCAGGAAGATGCCGGAAATCAGCGCCAGCCGGTGCTGCTTGAACTTCCACCACATCAGCTGTTTCTGCGATGCCTTGGAAATGCGCGTCTGGGCGGCCGAAAGCGCCTCGAACTGCGCCGGGTCGAAAGGCGTCGTCGAAACGTAATGCTCCATGGGTGCGCCGGGGCTTGGCAGGGGTAAGGTCACTTGGTGCTCCTGCCTTGCAAGCGGATGCGCGGATCGAGGAAGCCGAGCGCGATATCCGAGATCAGTACGCCGATGACGTTGAGGAAGGCGAGAAACATCAGGAACGAGCCGGCGAGGTACATGTCCTGGCTTTGCAGCGCCTTGATCAGCATCGGCCCGGTGGTTTCGAGCGACAGCACGATGGCGGTGATTTCCGCGCCGGAAATGATCGAGGGCAGGATGGAGCCGATGTCGGCGACGAAGAAGTTGAGCGCCATGCGCAGCGGATATTTCAACAGCGCCCTCAAGGGATGCAGCCCCTTGGCGCGGGCGGTGATGACATATTGCTTGTGCATCTCGTCGAGCAGATTGGCGCGCAGCCGGCGGATCATGCCCGCCGTTCCCGCCGTGCCGACGATGATGACCGGTATCCACAGGTGCGACAGGATCGAGCGCGCCTTCTCCCAGCTCATCGGCTCGTTCAGGAACCTCTGGTCCATCAGGTGGCCGATGGACACCCCGAACCAGACATTGGCGAAATACATGAGCAGCAGCGCCAGCATGAAGTTGGGGATCGCAATGCCGAGCAGGCCGAGGAAGGTCAGGCCGTAGTCTCCCCAGCTATATTGATGGGTCGCCGAGTAGATGCCGATGGGAAAGGCGATGATCCAGGTGACGAGGATGGTGGAGAAAGACACGAGAATGGTCAGCCACAGCCGGTCGCCGACAACCTCCGACACCGGTAGCTGATACTCGAAGGAATAGCCGAAATCGCCGTGCAGCATTCCGGCGACCCAGTGGGCGTACTGAAAGACGATCGGCTGATCCATGCCGTATTCGTGGCGCAGCGCCTCCATGTCCTCGAGATTGGCGGTTTCCCCGGCCGCCCTCAGTTCGGCGATCTGGCTTTCGAAGAAGTCTCCGGGCGGCAACTGGATGATGGTGAAGACCAGCATGGAAATCACCAGCAGCGTCGGGATCATCACGGCAATGCGCCAGATAATATACCGCAGCATCTAGCGCTCCTCCTTGAGCCAGAACGTATCCGGCATGTAGACGCCGAAATAGGAGGTGGGATCGAAGCCGAACAGCGCCCGCTCGGGAACGTTCTGCAGATTTGCCGTGCGGACGACCGGCTGGGACGTGCCGTTGATAAGGCCGATCGAGAAAACCTGCTGCGTGTAGATGGACAGCATCTTGTGCCAGGCATCCGCGCGCGCCTCGGACGTCGCCGCCCCGCGCCACTGTCCCAGAAGGTCGACAAGCTCGGCCGCCTCGGGCAGGTCCGGCGCAACGCCCTGGCTGCCGCCCGAGAGATAATGCATCCCCCAGAGCGGCCACTGCATCTGGTCGTCCTGGGTCGGCGCGAGCTGCGCGGGGTTCATGTCGGCGGTCGGAACGCCGTTGTCGAGGCCGTACCAGATCGACATCATGATGCGGCCGCCCATGGCGCGGCTGCGGAAGATGTCGCGCTGGGAACTGCGCGTATAGAGCGCGATGCCGACCTTCCGCCAGTGATCGGTGACGAGTTCCAGCACGTCGGTATCGAGGATGCTTTCGCCCGCCGTCTCGACCGTGATTTCGGCCCGCCGCCCGTCCGGCAGCAGGCGGATGCCGTCGTCGTCGCGCTTGTCGAGGCCGGCCTGGTCGAGCAGGTCGTTGGCCTGCGCCGGATCGTGGGCGATCCAGGCATCGGCATATTCCTGTTTGAACAACGGGCTTTCCGGCAGCACGGTATCGGCGCTCGCAACGCCGAGGCCGTAGAAGACCGCCATGTTGATCTCGTGCCGGTCGATCGCCAGCGACAGCGCGCGCCGGACGCGCACGTCGTGGAAGATGGACCGCCAGACCGGATCGGCGCTGTTCAGATTGGGCAGCAGCGCCACGCGCGAGCCGCGCGCCATCTTCCAGAGCGACACGCGGACCGGATAGCGCTTCTCGGCGTCCTTGAGGAAGGCGTAGTCGTTGAAGTCGATGCCGACCGCCTGCAGGTCGGTTTCGCCCGCGCCCGCCTTCGCCGCGATGATCGACGCCGAGCTGACGTTGAGGATGAAGCGGTCGACATAGGGAAGCTGCCGCCCGTTCTCGTCGACGCGATGGAAGAAGGGATTGCGCTCGAAGACGAATTGCTCCGCCGGCGGCTTGGTGGTGTTGCGCCACGGATCGAGGATCGGCAGTTCCGGATTGGTCGGCCGGTAGGACTGCGCCATCTTGATATGCAGGTCCTGCCACTTCTTGACGCGGCTTTCCTTCATCAGCGATTGCAGCCGGAATTCGTCCTGGTACTGCTTGTGGAACTGCTTGAGGTAGTGCGAGGGGCCGACGATCGCCAGCGGCTGCGGAGCGGCCAGGCTCGGCAGGAATTCGGGATTCGGCTTGTCCCAGCTATAGCGCACCGTCAGGCGGTCGATCACCTCGAAACGCGGCAGGGCGCCGTGCGGGCGCAGTTGCAGCGCTCCGCCGCCCGGCGTCAGATCCTTGTTCAGGATCACGTCTTCCCACCAGTAGCGGAAGTCGTCGGCGGTCAGCGGCGCACCGTCCGACCAGCGGTGGCCGGGGCGCAGCCGGAAGGTGAAGACGGTGGCGTCGACCGACTCGAAGCTCTCGACGATGTCCGGCTGCAATTGCAGCGTCTCGTCATAGCCGACGAGGCGCGCATAGCCGTAGATCGTCATGAAGCGGATGTCCTTGTCGCTTCCGATGATCGTCCTCAGCGATCCGCCATAGGCGCCGGGCTGGCGGCCCATTTCCTTCAGATTGACGATGCGCGGGCGCATGGGGATGCGCTCGTTGAGCGGCGGCAGCGTCTGCGCCGTCAGCCAGGGGCGCAGATAGTCCGGCTCGCGGTCCTGCTCTCCGATCGCCAGAGCAGGGGCGGGAAGGGCGGCTGACGCCAGCAGGCCGAGAAACGTGCGACGCTTGATCACTGGCGCAATTCCCCGATGTCGATGCCGCGGCGGGCGCGTACGAAATGGCCGCCGCCGAGATCGGCATAGGCCAGATGCTCCGCATCTTCGCTCTCGGTGAACTGCGGTCCCCAATTGCGCTTCGACGGCCCGTGCGCCTGCAGCGCGGCAAAGTCGAGCGGCCGGTCGAGGTCGGGGAAGGGGACGGCGGCCAGCAGCGAGCGCGTATAGGGATGGACCGGATCGCGCAGGATGATTTCGCGCGGCGCGATCTCCACGATCCGCCCGCGATACATCACGGCGATGCGGTCGGCCATATAGTCGACGACGGCGAGATTGTGGGAGATGAACAGATAAGTTAGGCCAAGTTCCTTCTGCAAATCCTTGAGAAGGTTGAGAATCTGTGCCTGCACGGACACATCGAGCGCCGACACCGGCTCGTCGAGGATCAGGAGCTTCGGCCCGAGCGCGAGCGCGCGCGCGATGCCGATGCGCTGGCGCTGGCCGCCGGAGAAGCTGTGCGGATAGCGGCTGAGATAGCGCTCGTCGAGGCCGATCGCCTTCATCAGCGCCTTGACCTTCTCCTTGCGCTCCTCGGACGTCCCCTGCCCATGGATTTCCAGCGGCTCGCTCAGGATGTTGCGCACGGTCATGCGCGGTGAGAGCGAGGAGACCGGGTCCTGGAACACCATCTGGATGTGGGTTCTGAGGTCCATCAGCTCGCTGCCGCCGACCGAAAGCACGTCGATGCTGCCGCTGCCGTCGTCGAAATGCACCTCACCGCCGTCCGGGCGGATCGCCCGCATCAGGATCTTGCTGACCGTCGTCTTGCCGCAGCCGCTTTCGCCGACGAGGCCCAGGCACTCGCCGCGGCGGATATCGAAGCTGACATCGTCCACCGCCCGGAAGACCGTCGCCTCGCCACGGGCGAAAAGGCCGCGCTTCTTGTTGACGTAGCTCTTCGAAAGGTTCCGCACCGATAGCAGGACGTCGGGGCCGGTTGCCGCCGCCGCCTGCCGCTTCTTGCGCGTGAAAGTGCCGAGGTCGACCGGAACGTCGCGCAGCGACTTCAGCCGCTCGCCCGGCTTCATGTCGAAATGCGGCACCGCCGACATCAGGCCCTTGAGATAGGGATGGCGCGGCTCGCGGAAGATGGACCGCGCCGGTCCCGCCTCCATGATCTCGCCGTGATAGATGACGACCACCTCGTCGGCCATGTTCGCCACGACGCCGAGGTCGTGGGTGATCAGCAGCATGGCCATGTTGAACTTCTGCTGCAGGTCGCGCAGGAGCCCCAGAATCTGCGCCTGGATGGTGACGTCGAGCGCCGTGGTCGGCTCGTCGGCGATGAGCAGCGCCGGATTGCAGATCAGCGCCATCGCGATCATGGCGCGCTGGCGCATGCCGCCCGACAGCTCGAAGGGGTACATGTCGTAGGTGCGGCCCGGATTGGCGAAGCCGACCAGCCCCAGCATTTCCTCGGTTTTGGCGCGCTGCTCGGCCTTGCCGGTCTCGGGATTGTGGATGCGCAGCGCCTCGCTGATCTGGTTGCCGACCGTGTGCAGCGGCGACAGCGAGGTCATCGGCTCCTGGAAGATCGTCGCCATGCGGCAGCCGCGAAGCGCCCGCATCTCGGCGCTGTCGGGGTGCAGGGAAAGAATGTCGGTCGTCTGGCCGTTGGCCGGATCGGTGAAGAGAATGCGGCCGGAGGCGCTGGCCGCCGCCGGCAGGATGCGCATGATCGCCTGGCTCATGATCGACTTGCCGGAACCCGACTCGCCGACGAGTGCCGTGACCTTGCCGGGCAGAATCCTCAGGTTGGCGCCTTTGACCACGCGCAGCTTGTCCCCGAAGATCGAGAACGAGATGTCGAGGTTTTCGACACGCAACAAATCCGTCCCTGACATGCCAAGAAGTTCCCGATCTCCCGGCCTTGCCGGCCTACTTTTCGAGCACACTATCTTAGGCCATCCGGGGTGTCTAGCCGCTTGGTCTGCAAGGAAAATTCAGCGTCGCGAGCGCGCCGCGGCGCAGGCGGGCGACGCTATTGCATCAGGCCCCGCGATTGCGCCAGTTTGGCCTGCCGGTTGGCGTCGCGATGGAGCAGCATGACCTGCTCCGCTTCCGAAAGCCCGTCTTGGGCGCCGTCCTTCGGCTGCTCCTGGCTCGGGCGCGGCAGCATCGCTTCCGTCGGGTGCAGCACGGTCAGTTTCTGGCCGACGCCGCGCAGCTTTTCCTCGCCGAGCGTCGTCCACTCGCCGCCGCTGTAGCCGGCAAAAGCCTGGCTCGCGATGATGGTGCGGGAATATTTCTTGGTCAGCGATTGCAGCCGCTGCACCTCGTTCACCGCCGCGCCGAAGGCGGAAAAGGTCAGCCGGTCCTTCAGCCCGACATTGCCGAACATGACGTTGCCGACATGCAGGCCGATGCCGTAGCGGACGCCGCCGAGATTGCGTTCCCGCCGGTCGCGGTTGAGGTCGGCGACGCGTGCCTCGGCCTGGAAGACGGCGGAGAGTGCGGCCTCGCACGCCGCCCTCGACGGGTCCTTGTGGCGGCCGCAGGGATAGACGGCGAGGAAGCCGTCGCCGAGGAAGCTCAGGATTTCGCCGCCGTTGCGGTTGAAGGGGGCGGCGATCGCGTCGAAGAACTCGTTCAGCGTGTCGATATAGGCCTGCCGCCCTTCCTTTTCGGCGTAGGCGGTGGACTGGCGCATGTCGCCCATGACGAGGGCGGCGCGGATCGTCTCACCGTCGCCGCGGCGAATCTGGCCGTTCAGCACGCGCTTGCCGGCATCGCCGCCGAGATAGGTGGTCAGCATGTTGTTCGCCAGCCGCCCGAGCACGGCCATCTTCGCGGCGACGGCGAGATGCTTCTGCATCCTGAGGAGGGCCGCGATCATCTCTTCGGAGAAGCCGCTGAGGCTGTCGGTCGACCACGAGCCCATCATCCCTTGCGCGGAATCGTCGCCGAAGGTCTGCACGAAGGCGATGTAGTCGGTGAATTTCTCCTTGCGGAAATCCTCGAAGACCGGAAATTCCGCCGGGCCATCGACGTCGAGGCGGCGGCGCATATGCTCCAGATTGTTGCTGAGCAGGTAGAAATAGGGGCTTTGCAGGAAGCGTTCCGGCTGCTCGCCCGGTTCCCGGCGATAGCCCTCGACGGTCAGCCCGCTGCTGCGCCGCCAGGTGAAGCCGAGCGCATCGTAAAGCGGATGCAGCATGGAAAAGGTGAGGTGGACGCGCGCGATCGGCAGGCCGGTGGCGGCGATGCGCTCGCAGAAGCCGCGCACGAGATCTTCAAGGTTGCCGCCGGCGAGCGAGGATTGCATCAGCCATTCCGCGACCTTGTCGAGGAATATGTCCGAGACGCTCGAATAGACTGTCTTCATGGTCGAAACCCAATGCGTTGCGAGCCCTGCGACCGGTCGCGTCTCGGGGGCGCGGCATGGGTCGTGCCGCATGAACGGCACGGGCCAAATATCTGAAAGAACAAGTGGATCGGCCGCTTGCGCGACGCGAGCAACGACCGGGCGCGATGCTGCGATCGCACGCCCGCCGGCCCATACAGATAGGTCCGCGATTTTGCCGAAACAATGGGGAGGGGAAAGAAAGAACCGAAATCGAGCGGGACGCTATGTGTCACCCCGCCCCGACCGCCGGCGCCCCGGCGCGCAGCTTCGCCGTCAACAGGCTTGCGGCCTGGGCATAGCCGCCATCGGCGCCGTCGATGAAATGCATGTGGTCGCGGGAAATCGGCGTCAGCACGAAGCAGGTCATCAGCGCCGCCGTCTGCCGGTGCAGGCCGTAATGGCACACACCCTGCCGCTCCGCCTCGTCGAGCCGTTTCTCGATGCGGGCGAGATGCTCGCGGTCGACGTCGATGGTCATCTTCAGGCCGTCGTCGAACTTGCGGAAATCGGAATTGGCGGCCACGTCGCGCTTGTAGCGGCGAGGGTCGAACGGCCCGATCGGGATGCCGGTCTTTTGCAGCACCCACATCAGCGCCATCTGGCCGGCGATGGCGAAGCGTTTCCGTAGCCGCCGGCCCTTGGGCGCGGCCCGCGTCTCCGCGGCGAGCCCGTCGCGCGACATCGGAAAATCCGGCCCCTCGGCGGGCACCGGATGGCCGTCGCGGGCCTGTTCCGTCGAGATGGCGATGATATCGGAAACCAGCGCCTGAAACGCCGGCCCGCTGCCGCCGGTGCCCGGCACGGCGATGATGGAGACGATCTCTCCGGCGCGCGAGGCAATCGGCGCCCAGCGGCAGGAAAGGCCGGTCAAATCCGGCTGCGCCGTCTCAGGTGCTGCCTCGACGCCGAAGCGCCCGGCCTTCATCTGCTTTTCCGCCCAGCTCGCGCCGCCGCCGGAAAACATCGCGTAGGAGAGGAGCGTGCTCGGGGCGAAGCGGGCAACCCTCACGTCCAGCCCTTCCGCCCGCACGGTCTCCATCGGGACCAGCGCGACACGCAGGCTGAGCTGCAGCTCTTCCGCCACCCAGCGCCTGAGGGCGGCAAGGGCCGCGCGGACCTTCTCGACGCCTGAGGCCGGAACCGCGACCATCGCGCCGTCGCCGCCGAACACGAAAGGATAGTCGCCATGGTCCAGCGCGTTGACGATCGCCGAAATCACGCTTGCGCCGGCCATGTTGACCGCCTTGTAGCGCCCCGCCGCGATCGCCTGGGTGGAGCTGACGATATCGGCGACCGCCAGATGCCAGTCGCCGGGCAGCGGATGGTAATTGCCGCTCTCCGTCACGCCTTCGAAGCGGGAAAAGATCGGCAGTCTACGGAAGAAATCGTCGTTCGCTGGGTCGGTCATGGCGAAACCCTAGCATGTTTGCCGGTCGCGGACGAGGCTGTGACGTCAGGCCTGCAGGCGGCGCAGCAGCGCACCCAGTCTTTCGCCCGGCGGCAGGGCGTCGATATCCGTGCGCGGACGGACGGCCGGATCGCCGGCATTGCCTTTCGCGCCCTTGCGCACCTCGCTCGGGCTGTAGCCGAATTCGCGCTTGAAGGCGCGGCCGAACTCGGCGCCGTCGCTGAAGCCGCATTGCTCGGCAACCTCGACGATGAAACGCCGGTCGTCGGGATCGGCGAGCATCGCATGGGCGTCGAGCAGGCGGCGGCGCTGGATATAGCGCATCACGCCGCCGGAGGATTCGAAGAGGCTATAGAGCCGCGTTCGCGAAACGCCGAGTTCGCGCCGGAGCGTCTCGGCCCCGATGCCCGGCTCGTAGAGCCGCGCATGCACGATGCGGCGGGCGCGCTCCAGGAGCGCCACCGAAATCGGCGCCTGGGCATCGTCGGCATGGCTGTCGGACGGCGAGAGGCAGGCGTGGATCATCGCCCGCGTCGCCGAAAGCAGTGCCGGCAGCTCCGTCGCCTCGATCGTCGCCAGGCGCTTGACGAGATCGACGAGATAATCCGAGAGCAGGTGCCCCATGCCGGTGTGGAGGGCGGAAAATTCCGCAGCCGCGAGGCCTGCCGCCAATCCGGGGCAGGTATCGCGCGGAATGAACAGCATCAGCATTTCGGCATTCGCCACTTGCCCGATGAAACTGCGGTCGAGCGCGTGGATCTGGACGATGCCGGCGTGCCCCGAAAGGGCGGCCTCCGGCGTGATCGTGTTCATGCTGCCGCGAAGAAGCAGGGTCAGCATCCAATGGTCGATTGGATCGCGCGTCGTGTGGCGCGGCAGGCTGGCAAAGCCGAAGCCGTCCGTGCGGATGCGGGCAAGCGCCATGCTGCCGAGATCCCAGACCACCTGCCGGCCGGAGAAGCCGGCGGCGGACATATCGGGCTCCACCAGGTCGAGAATGCTGGAAAAGCTTGAGCGCCACGCGGAAAACTGCGCCTCGCGCGGCAGGCTGCCGGTCGAGAATTCGAACATGGGAAGCGGCGATTGCGGCGATCTGGCAGCCGGCGGACGGTCAAGCAGAAGGTCCGGATCGCCCCTCATGCGGCGCGCTGCGCCGGGATAGCGGGTTGCACGTCGCGGCCGGGCGATGTGCCCCGCCTGCCATCGAACCGTATAGCGGTCGGCTTCCGCGCTGCCTGCGACATGCTCCCTCCAGCAAGTCTTGCGTGCGACGATAACCTAACCGGCATCCGGTGTTGCCTCAAGCCCGAAGTGGGGAAGGTCGGCATGGGATCATTTGCCGCGCACGGGCTCGTGCGGATCGCGGCCGCCGCCGAGAAGGGTCGCGAGCCATGCCGACGAGGGTGACTGCGCGCAGTAGACGATGAAGGCGATCAGGATCGGCACGCCGATGAAGGCGCCGGATATGCCCCACATGAAGCTCCAGAAGAACACGGCGAACATGACTGCGAAGGGCGAGATCGCCACCGACGCACCCGTCAGCCGCGGCTCCAGATAGCTGCCGATGACGAACTGGATCAGGTTGAGGCTCATGAAGACGACCGCCGCCATGCGCCAGGATTCGAACTGGGCGATGGCGAAGAGAGTGGGGAAGGCTGTGGCGACGAACGGCCCGAGAAAGGGGATGTAGTTGAGCGCGAAGGCGATGGCGCCCCAGGCGGCCGCAAGTTCCAGTCCCGCCACCAGCGCGAAGAGCCAGACGACGAAGCCGGTCAGCACGCTGGCGAAGGTGCGCACCACCATGAAGCGCCTGAGCTTGGCGCCGATCTGGCGGTTGGCCTCCAGGATGCGCGCGCCGCGCGGCTGGGCGCCGGGGGCCATCAGGCGCCGGTTGAAATCCTCGACTTCGAGCAGCCCGAGCATCACGAAGATGAAGACCAGAAGCGCAAAGCCGGCAAAGCTGTTCAGCCGTCCGGCGAGGTTCTGGGTGAAGCTCACCAGCCAGCTCACGTCGAAACGGTCGGTCAGCGGGCCGACGACGGCGATGCCGCGCTCCTCCAGCCAGTTCGTCCAGTCGACATAGATCGCCTGGAAGCGGCCGGCGTTCAGGAACAGCCATTGTCCGAGCTTGCCGAATCCCCAGGCGACGGAGGAGCCGATGGCGACGATGACGACGATGGTCGCCGTCAGTGTGATCAGCAGCGCCAGAAGCCGCGGCAGCAAGCGCTGCAACGCGGCCTGCACCGGCCAGACGAGGGCGATGATGAAGAGGGAAAAGGCGAGCGGAACGAAGATCGCATCGGCGAAGCGCAGGGCCGCAAGAACCACGATGCCGGTAGCCACCGGACCGATCATACGACTTTGACCCGCTGCTGCCATGGTGCCTCGACGTTCATCCGCGAATTGGAGCGGCGAGGCTCCCTGACCGGAAGGGAGGGCCGCGCCGTTCGGCGCGGCCGGTACCCGGATTTAAGTTTCCGGCGTTGCCGCCGAATGCTTCTGCAGGGCGTCGCGCAGAACCTGTTCCTTGGATTCGTCGAGCGAGGTCTTGAGCACCACGCCGCCGAAGCCCGAAATCTCCTTCAGCACCTTGTCGGCGGTCATCTGCTGCACCAGCAGGAAGAGCGCGCCGTTGCCGGGCTGGATGCTGTTGGCGAGGTCCTTCATGAAGTCGTCGTTGATGCCGACGTCGGTCAGTGCGCCGCCGAGCGCGCCGGAGGCGGCGCCGATCGCCACGCCGACCAGCGGATTGAGGAACAGGACGCCGATCAGGAGGCCCCAGAAGCTGCCCGAGACGGCGCCGGCCGCTGTCGTGTTGACAAGCTGGTTGAGCTTGATCTTGCCGGCGTCGGTCTTGGTTGCGATCACGGCGTCGCCGAGCTTGATCAGGTATTCCTTCTGCAGCTCAAGGACACGGGTGCGCACCTCTTCCGCCTTGGCCTCTGTGGGATAGACGATGACAATCAGATCAGACATGGTAGCTCCATTCGGACTGTTGTAAAAACGAACAGGACATCGCGGGCGCCGCCTTGAAGCGCGCGCAGGGCAAGGATGCGGCAGGCCCGCGGAAAAAACCATATCCCGCGCGGGCCTGCGAAGAAATCTGCATTGCGTCCGCATTTTATGCAATGCGTCTTTTTCTGCGTCATCGAACCTTCATCCGCCCACATCGAGGCCCGGCCGGAACCGGGGAGCGAGCAGGGCCTTGAGGCGGGCGGCGTCGTCCTTGGTCACGTTCGGCGGATCGGTGACGGCCATCCAGGCGTCGATATAGTGTTCCGGCGCGTAGACATGGCCGTAACCCATCGGCGAGGTGGTGGCGATCATCATGTCGACGGCGAGCTGCAGCATGGTGACGACGGGGAACCAGCGCAGCCGCGGCGAGACGTCCGGCCCGCGCGGCTCCTGCATCCAGTCCGGCTGGCGATAGAAGGAGCGCGCGTCGAAGAAGGTGACGGCGTCGCTGGCATATTGCAGATAGACGATGCGCATCGGCCCCCATTCCGCGCCGGGAATATCGAGCGCATTGTTCTGGTTGGTGAAGCGGATGACGGCACCGTCGCGGAAGCGCGGCAGCCAGGCGGGCGAGCCGGGATTGCGGTTGGCCGTGATGGTGTTCCACATGCGGCTCTGGAAGGGCGGGCCGCTCCACAGCGCGCCCTGGAAGGGATCGGCGATCACGTCGAGAAGATCGGCGGAGAGCTGCGAATTGAGCGCCCCGAGGCTCAGGCCGTAGAGATAGAGCTTGGGACGATGGTCGTGGGGAAGGGACGTCCAGTAGCGGTAGACCGCCTGGAACAGCGCGGTTGCGGCATCCGCGCCGTAATCCGGCTGCACCAGCAGCGAAAGCCAGCTGCTGAGATAGGAATATTGCACGGCTACACTCGCGACGTCGCCGTGGTGGAGATATTCGAGCGGATCGAGGGCTGCCGGATCGACCCAGCCCGTTCCGGTCGGGACGACGACGACGAGCGCGGAGCGCTCGAAGGCGCCGTTGCGCTTCAGCTCTTCGAGCGCAAGTGCGGCGCGTGCGGATGCCGTTTCGGCGGAATTCAGGCCGACATAGACGCGGATGGGCTCAAGCGCCTGACCTTGAAAGAAGCTGCCGATATCGGCGGCGCTCGGGCCGGAGGCGATGTAGCGGCGGCCCTGCCGCCCGAGATCGTCCCAGCGGATGAGGGAGGCGGCACTTCCGGTCTTCATCGGGTCGGTCGGCACCGCCAGATTGTCCTCCATGGCGGCGTCCAGCTCGCGCAGCGACGAGTCCATCACCCGCAGCACGCCCTTGAAGAAGATGCCTTCGGCAAGCGACCAGAAAAGGGCGATCGCCAGCACGGCGCCGATCACCCGCGAGACGCGCGGCGGAACGTAGCAGTCGAGCAGCCGGGAGAGGACGCGGTAGGTGCGCGCGAAGAGATGCCCGAGCAGCAGGAGGATGGCGCAGAAGACGAGCGCGATCAGGCCGAGCCAGATCGGTTCGCCGGTTTGCAGCGGCTGCATGCCCCAGAGCAGCCGGATCGAATTCTGCCAGTCCGCCGCCCACCAGAGCGACAGGATCGCGACGGCGAGGCAAAGCAAGAGGGCCGCGTTGCGCAGGCGCCGGCCGGCGCCGCGCGACAGGAAGGGCAGCCCGAGATAGGACCACAGCCATTGCAGCACGAAGCCGATGCCGTAGCCGAAGGCGGCCGAGCCGCCGGCGAGAATGCCCTGGATCAGATAGCTTCGCGGCATCAGGCTCGGCGTAAGCGCCGCGGCGAAAAACAGGATGCCGATCAGAAGCCCGGTCGTGGAGAGCGACCTGCCTATCCTCGCAACGAATGCACGCAATCCGTTTCCCCCAACGCAGCCTTCGGCATCATCTCCGGATTTCGGAGTGGCTACAAGGCACGATGCGGTCAATAATCGACCGCGTCGCGGATGATCGGGCACGTCATGCAGTGGCCGCCGCCGCGACCGCGGCCGAGTTCCGCGCCGGTGATGGTGATGACCTCGATGCCTTCCTTGCGCAGCAGCGTGTTGGTGTAGGTGTTGCGGTCATAGGCGAAGACGACGCCCGGCGAGGCGCAGACGAGGTTGGCGCCGCTGTCCCACTGGGTGCGCTCGCGCATGTAGTCGTTGCCGCCGGTCTCGACGACGCGCATCTTCTTCAGGCCGAGCGCGTCGCGGACGGTATCCACGAAGCTTCCCTTGTCCTTGTGCAGCTCGACGCCGCCCTTGCCGTCCGGGCGGTAGGAGAAGGCGTCGATCTTGTTCACGATATCGGGATAGAGCAGCACGCAGTCGCGGTCGGCGAAGGTGAAGACCGTGTCGAGGTGCATGGCGGCGCGCAGCTTCGGCATCGCCGCGATGATGACGCGCTCGGCGGCCCCCTTCTCGAACAACGCCTGCGCCACCTGGCTGATCGCCTGGCGCGAGGTGCGCTCGCTCATGCCGATCAGCACGTTGCCCTTGCCGATCGGCATGACGTCGCCGCCTTCGAATGTGGCAAGGCCCCAGTCCTTGGTCGGGTCGCCCCACCAGACATTGACCTTGCCGGCGAAGTCGGGATGGAACTTGTAGATCGAGGCGGTGAGGATCGTCTCTTCGTGGCGGGCCGGCCAGTAGAGCGCGTTCAGCGTCACACCGCCGTAGATCCAGCAGGTGGTGTCGCGGGTGTAGAGCGTGTTCGGCAGCGGCGGCAGCAGATACTCGTTGACGCCGGCCGCGTCGCGGATCAGCGCAAGCTGTTCGCCGCCGACGTTTTCGGGGAATTCATAGGTCGAGAGGCCGCCGATCAGCGTTTCGGCGAGCGCCCGGTTGGAGAGGCCCTCGAGATAGGAGCGGACCTCGTCGATGAGGCCGAGGCCGATCTGGTTCGGCACCACCTGATGGTCGAGAATCCACGTCTTCGCTTCCGGGATCGCCACCGTTTCGGCGAGCAGATTGTGCATTTCCACGACCTCGACGCCGCGGTCGCGCATCTTGGTCATGAAGTCGAAGTGGTCGCGCTTGGCATTGTCGACCCAGAGCACGTCGTCGAAGAGGAGATCGTCGCAGTTGCTCGGCGTCAGGCGCTGGTGCGCCCGGCCGGGTGCGCACACCATGACCTTGCGAAGCTGACCGACTTCCGAATGAACGCCGAAGGGGGTGTCTTGTGTCATGACCTTTGCCTTTCTGTTCAGGGAGTGATGGTGCCCGTCAGCAGCCCGTAGACCCCGATCAGGCCTGCGATCAGCGTGACTGCGAAGACGATGAGTTCGGCGGGGGTGAAGAGCCGGAGCTTCTGCTCACGGCGGGCCCAGACGTAAAGGATGGTGCCCGGCACGAAGAGGACGGCGACGAGCAGCACGTATTTCGGCCCGGCGGCGATGAACATGAAGATCGTGTAGATCACCGCGATCCACGCGAAGATCTGGTCGCGGCCGCGCTCCTGCGGCGTCGTCTCGTAGCCTTCGCCGCGCCGCGCCAGCAGCACGCCGTAGCCGGCGACCAGCAGGTAGGGCAGGAGGGCGGTGACGCTCGTCATGTCGAGCATGAAGTTGAAGGCGTCCTGCGACCAGTAGGTCGAGATGATGAACAGCGAGACGACGATGTTGGTCAGCCACAGCGCATTGGCCGGCACGCGATTGCCGTTCTGCGCGGCGAAAAGCCTCGGCATGTCCTCGGACCTGGCGGCGGCGAACAGCACTTCGGCGCAGATCAGCGACCAGGCGAGATAGGCGCCGAGCACGGAGACCAGCACGCCGATGGAGATGAAGACCGCACCCCAGTGGCCGACGACCGCTTCGAGCACGCCGGCCATGGACGGCTGTTGGATCGCCGCGATCCCCGACTGCGGCAGCGCCGCGTAAGGCAGCAGCGTCACCGCCACCATCAGCCCCGTGACGCCGACGAAACCGAGGATCGTCGCGGTGCCGACGTCGGCGCGCTTTTGAGCGAAGCGCGAATAGACGCTCGCCCCCTCGATGCCGATGAAGACGAAGACGGTGATCAGCATGGTGTCGCGCACCTGCGCCACCAGCGATTTGACCGGCATGTCGGCGCCGCCGAAGAAATTCTCGGAAAACTGCGCGTATTTGAACACGAAGATCAGCGCCAGGATGAAGACGAGGATCGGCACGATCTTCGCGACCGTGACGACGGTGTTGATGAACGCCGCCTGCTCGACGCCGCGCAGGATCATGAAATGGAAGGCCCAGATGCCGATCAGCGAGACGATGATGGCGATGGCGCTGCTGCCGTCGCCGAAGATGCCGGGGAAGAAGCGGCCGAGCGTCGAGCCGATCAGGACCCAGTAGAAGACGTTGCCGAGGCAGCTTCCGAGCCAATAGCCGAAGGCGGAAAGGAAGCCCATGTAGTTGCCGAAGCCGGCCTTGGCATAGGCGAAGACGCCGGCATCGATGTCGGGCCGTTTTTCCGCCAGCGCCTGGAAGACGCGCGCCAGCATGTACATGCCGGTGCCGGCGATGGCCCAGGCGATGAGGGCGCCGAAGGGGCCGGTCGCGGCCCCGAAGCGGCCCGGCAGATTGAATATTCCCGCCCCGACCATCGAGCCGACGACCATCGCGGTCAGCGAAAACAACGAGAACTTCTGCGTGGACCCGGATGCCATGTCGCCCCCTCTTCCGTCAAATTGGCCTTGCTTTTGAAAAGCTTATGGCCGTCTTGCAGGTATTTATGCGGGACTATAGAGCCGTTACAGCATTGCTGTGATGAGCATTAAATCCCATAAATGTGCGATGCGTTCAATTTTCTTTGCGAAGCCCTTGCGCCGCTTACGCCTCGCGCACGGCTAGATGCTGATGTGTCCGGTGGCGATGCCGGCGATCGCAACGACGGCGCCGATGGCCGCGACGGCGAACACCGCCGTTTCGATGGGCGTGAAAACCGTTCTTTTCTGCTCGCGCCGCGCCATGAAATAAAGGATCGTTCCCGGCCCGTAGATCGCCGCCGAAAGCAGGAGGTGCTTGGCGCCGGCGGCATAGATGAGGCCCGCGGTATAGACGAGCGCGATGGCCGCCCGCACGAACTCGCCGCGATATCCTGCCGGGTTCCGGTCGTAGGTCTCACCGGTCCAGGCGAGCTTGAAGCCATAGGCGGCGACCAGCAGATAGGGGATCAGGATCATCGAACTCGTCAGCTCCAGCGCCAGCGTGAAGGCCGATTGCGCAAAGAGCGTGAGGATGAGGAAGACCTGCACGACGATATTGGTGAGCCAGAGCGCGTTTGCGGGGACGCCGTTGCGGTTTTCCTTCGAGAGGAAGCGTGGCATCGTGTCGTATTTCGAGGCCGAGAAGAGGATTTCGGCCGCCAGCAGCACCCAGGACAGATAGGCGCCCGCGACCGAAACGATGAGGCCGGCGCTGACGAAGAGCGTGCCCCACGGTCCGACGAGGGCTTCCAGCACGCCGGCCATCGAGGGGTTTCTCAAGCCCGCAAGCTCGGTGCGGGGCATCACGCCGTAGGAGAGCAGCGTGATCATCACCATCAGCGCGAGAACGCCGAGGAAGCCGGCGACCGTCGCGATGCCGACATCGGCGCGGTTCCTGGCATAGCGCGAATAGACGCTCGCGCCCTCGATGCCGACGAAGACGAAGACGGTGACGAGCATGGTGGCGCGCACCTGGCTCGCGACCGCGCTGAACGAAGGCTCCGCGCCGCCCCAGAAGTTGGCGGCGAAGACGTCGTAGCGGAAACCGAGGATCACGAAGACGATGAAGAGCAGGATCGGGATGATCTTGGCGAAGGTGACGATGGTGTTGATCACCGCCGCTTCGCGGATGCCGCGCAGGATGACGAAATGCATCGCCCACAGCAGGACGGAGGAGGTCGCCACCGCCAGCACCGTGTTGCCGTCGCCGAAGACCGGGAAGAAGAGGCCGAGCGTCGACTTGATCAGCACGAAATAGGAGACGTTGCCGAGCAGTGCCGCCGACCAGTAGCCGAGCGCGGAGAGAAAGCCGAGATAATTGCCGAAACCGGCCTTGGCATAGGCGTAGATGCCGGCGTCGAGGTCTGGCCTCCGCTCCGACAGCGACTGGAAGACGAAGGCGAGCATCAGCATGCCGATGCCGGCGATCGACCAGGCGATGATCGCGCCGAACGGCCCGGTCGCGCGGCCGAAGACCTGCGGCAGGGAAAAGATCCCGGCGCCGACCATCGAGCCCACGCACATCGCCGTCAGCGTCCAGACCGAGAATTTGCGTTCGGAAGGGGAAGTCATGGGCACCAAAACCGAAATCGGGTTGCTCGACCCGGCGCCGGATCGCCGGAAAGCCAGTCTAGCGCGGACTTTGCCGCGATGTGATCGGCAGGGAATCCCAAATTTGTGCTTTTCGTCCTATTCGCAACGGCGTCAGCCGCCGCTGGCATAGGTGCCGAACAGATAGACGACGATGATGTAATAGAGGATCTGCAGCGCATAGGTCTGGCCGTTGCCGGTATAGACCTTGCGCACCCCTTGCGCCGCCATCGTCACCAGCGCCGAGGTGCCGTCCCAGAACGCGTTGGCGGCCGGTTCCGTGACGGCGGCGAGCGCCGGCTTGTAGAAGCGGTAGAAGGCGTCGATGCCGGTCCGCGAAAGGCGCCCGAGATTGCCGCGATAGATCAGCCAGGCGACGAGGAAGATCAGGGCGGAGAGCGCCAGCGCCGCGGTCATCGCCGGCAGCGGGTTCCAGTGGGCATAGGCCTCTTCGAGCGACATGCCCTGCCAGACCAGCCGCGAGGAGAATTGCGGATCGATCGCCGCCGAAACCGGCGCCATCGCGAGCTTCGGGAAGAAGGAAAGCGCAAGGATGGCGAGCGCGAGCAGCGCCTGCGGTGTGAGCAGGGCCAGCGGCGCCTCGCGGACGGCGCGCCGCGACGACGCGGGCGGGTGCAGGAAGAGCGCATAGGCGAAGCGGAACATGTAGAGCAGGCCGAGAAGCGTGGCCGCAATGCCGAGTGCGGCCAGCCAGTACCAGCCGCGGTCGACCATGGCGGAAAGCAGCAGCCATTTCGCGCCGAAGCCGACGAGCGGCGGCAGGCCCGACATGGAAAGCAGGGCGAGGACGGTGAGGGCGAAGGTCGCCGGCATGGGCCTGGCGAGGCCGCCGATATCCTGGAAGCGGCGCGCGCCGGTGCGCAGGATGATCGCGGCGGCGGTAAGGAACAGAATGCCCTTCACCATCAGGTGGTTGGCGACCAGATACATGGCCGTCACCCAGCCGAGATGGCTCATCATGGCAATCGCGGTGATGATGTAGCCGAGCTGGCTCATGCTCGAATAGGCGAGCATCGTCTTGATGTCGTCCTGCTTGAGGGCCATGGCCGCGCCGCCGAGCGTGGTGAGAAGGCCGATCCAGGCCATGACATGCGCAAGCTCCAGCCCGGTATCCGCGCGGATCGCCAGATAGGTCACGAGGAACAGGCCGATGATCGCCACCTTGCTGACGACGGCCGACAGCATCGCCGACATGTCATCGTCGGCCTCCGCATAGGCGCCCGGCATCCAGACATGCGCGCCGATCGCCCCCGCCTTGATCAGCGCGCCGAGGGCGAGCAGGACGAAGGCTGCCGCCGAGCCGCTGCCGCCGTTGCTGATCGCCTGCACCGACACCGAGCCGTTGGCCGCCGCCGCCAGCCCGAAGCCCGCGAGGATGCAGAAGGCTGAGGTGAGCGAGAACAGCAGGAACGGCTGCGCATGCGGATGGGCATGGCGGCCCTGCATGATGAGGAAATAGGAGGAAAGGGTGATCAGCTCCCAGAAGAAGAAGAATTCGAGGCTGGTGGGCGCGCGCAGGAGACCGACGATCGCAAGCAGCAGCACCGTCATGAAGGGATAGTAGCCGGGGCGCGGATCGGCGCGGTAAAGCCCCGCCGCCGCGACCACGAGCCCGCCGGCCAGCAGCAGCACGGCGAAGAGCTGGTTCAGCCCTGAAATCCCGTAGACCTCGGCCCCGCCCAACGATAGCACCAGCGCGAGCATCAGCAGGCATTTGACGCGGCCGGGAAACCAGTCGACGAGATAGACGACGACCCCGGCGCAGAGCGGCAGGAAGAGATGCAGCGAAGCGACGCCCGAAAACCGCGCCGCGGCCCAGCCGCCTGCGGCAAGAAGCGCGGCGGCGGCGAGCGGCGGCAGGAGGGCGGCGATCTCCGGCCGCACCTCGGGATGCTCGGGCGCGGCGCGCGTCGCCTGCTTGAACCACCGGAACATGTAGGTGGCTTCGAGCAGCGAGCCCGCGAGAATGAGGACGATCCAGCCGTAGCGCTCGCCGGCCGAAAGGCGCATCACGAGTTCCCATTTCGCCCAGAAGCCGGGGAAGGGCGGCAAGCCGGCGATGGCGATCAGCAGCATGGCGAAGACGAAGAGCGTCAGCGGCCGGCCGGCGATGGCCGGCCATTCGTCGGTCCGCTGTCGTCCGACCGCATTGGCGAGCCAGAAAAGCCCCGCCTTTGCGAAAAGGTGGTTGAAGAACAGCCCGCCGACGACGAGCGGCATGGCCGCATCCGCGCGGAGGTCTCTCAGAAGCGCCAGCGCCAGCGTCAGAAGCCCCATCTGCGCGATCGACGAATAGCCGAGGAGCCGCTGGACCTTCACCTGCGGCAGGCCGGCAAGATTGGAAAAGAGGAACGACGCGCCGCCCGCCCAGGCAATGATATCGAGATGCGGCGCAAAGAGCGGCAGCAGCTTGAAGAGCGCGAAGAACACGCCCGCCGAGACGCCGCCGGACATCATCGCGGCCACCCCCGCCGGCGCGGTCTCGTAGGCGTCGAGGCCCCAGCCGTTGGCGGGGAAGGGTTTCAGCTCGAGGAGCAGCCCGCAAAGGACGAAAAGCAGCGCCGTCGTGCCGATCGGGCCGGCGATCAGCGCCCGATGCGCGATCATGTCGTCGATGTTGAGCGTGCCGGTGACGTGGTAGAGCAGCACGACGCCGAGCAGGAAGGCGGAGGAGGCCAGCACCGTCGCCATGATGTATTTGAAGCCCGCCGCAAGGGCGGCCGCCCCGCTCTCCATGCCGAGCAGTCCGTAGGTGGCGATCGACATGATCTCCAGAAAGACGAACTGGTTGAACAGGTCGCGGGTCATCACCATGCCGTTGATGCCCATGACCAGGATCAGGTAGAGGAGCAGCGCCGCATAGGAGCCGCGCAGCCGCCCCCAGAGCGGACCGACGCCGAGCATTGCCGCGATATTGACGCTGACGGCGACGAAACCCTCCCAAAGGCCGAAGCGCAGGTTGATGGAAAAGGGCGGCAGCGCGCCGGCCGTATGGATCTCGATCGGCGGCTCGCCGTTGATGAGGCGCCACAAATGCAGCGCCGAAATCAGCGTCATGCCGGTGAGCGCCCCGAAGAAGACGATCGCCGGCAGCGGCTTGGCGATGCGGTAGGCAAGCGGGATCAGAAAGCCGCCGCCGAGGCCGAGGAGGAAGATTGTCAGTGGCTGGAAGAGGCCCGTCACCATTGCGATTCCGTCAGTGCGTCGATGGAGAGGGTCTTGCGGGCATCATGGATGCGGATCGCGAAGGCGAGCATGACGGCGGTCACGGAAAAGCCGATGACGATCGCCGTCACCACGAGCGCGGAGGGGATCGGATCGACGGAGCGCGCCGTCGCCTCGGCTGCCGGGAGCGCCTTGTCGACGATCGGGGCGGTGCCGCCGGTCACGTATCCCGTCGCCACCATGACGAGGTGCAGGCCGGTATCGATCAGCGAAAAGCCGATGATGATGCGCAGGATGTTGCGGTGGGTGAGCATGCCCCACAGGCCGATAAGCACGAGCGCAAAGCCCGTGACCATGAGGATATGCGATAGCGGCAGGCCCATCTTGCTCCCCTTCAGCGCCGGAACCGGTCGATCACGACGCTGAGTTCCGCGCCGACCTTGATGCCGAGCAGCGCCGAAATCACCGGGATCGCGCCGGCGCTGACGAGCGTGCCGAATTCCCCCTTCGGCAGGATATGGCTGTCGAGAAAGCCGTCCGCGAGCCAGAGCCCGAGGATGCCGAGCGCGACATAGACCACGCCGGCAAGCGATTCCGTTACGCTGAGGAAACCATGGTGAAGCTGCGCGCCGGGCCGCGCCAGCATCAGCAGCATTACGCCCGAGGCCACCACCGCGCCGCCCTGGAAGCCGCCGCCGGCGGAAAGATGGCCGTTCATGATCACATAGGCGCCGAACAGGAAGATGATCGGCAGGATGACCCGCGCGCCGTTTTCCACCAGCTCGCTCGGCGCGCGGTCTTCCCGTGCCTGCCGCTCCGGCGCCGGCGATCCGTCGAGCAGGATGCCGACGCCTGCTGCCACCATGAACAGCACGGCGACCTCGCCGAGCGTGTCGAAGCCGCGATAGGTGATCAGGATGCCGGTCACGATATTCGCCGCGCCGAGGTCCTGCGGCACGGAGGCGAGATAATGCTGGGCAAGCGGCGAGAGCGTCCGGCGCTCGCTGTAGCCGCCGACGATCCCGGCGAAGATGACCGCGAAGACGAGGACGGCAAAGAGGCTGAAGACGCGTTTCGTCATGCCCGGTTTTCCTCCGCGGCTTCGTCCGCCTCGCGCAGCGCATCCGCAACCGTCGTTTCCGCCATCGGCGTGCCTATCGCGTGGGCCGCGCGCGACAGCGCGTGCGACGACAGCGGATTGGTCATCAGCACGAAATAGGCGACGATCAGCAGCTTGAGCGCCCAGTCGGGATGGTAGATGCCGAGGCCGGCGAGCACGAGGATGTTGCCGAGCGTGGAGGCCTTGGTGCCCGCCTGGATGCGGGTGAAGACATCCGGCATGCGCAGGAGGCCGAGCCCGGCGGAAAACAGAAAGAACGCGCCGACGAGGATGACGATGCTGCCGGCGAGTTCCTGCATGGCTTACTCCTTCTCGCCGCCGGCGGCCCCGCCGCCCGTCCGGCGAATAGCGTAGAGAAAGATCAGCGTGGCGAGCCCCGAGCCGATGGCGGCTTCCGCCATGGCGACGTCGGGTGCCGCGAGCAGGACGTAGGAGACGGCGGCGAGCAGGCGCGCAAGCCCCGCGCTCACCATGGCGGCCATGAGGTTCTTGAGCCGCACCGCAAGCACGCCGCTCACCAGGATGCAGCCGCAGACGAGAAGGACGAGGAGTTCCGTCATCGCGTTACGGCCCCTTTTCCAGGAAACGGGCGATGGCGAGCACGGCGAGGAAGCTCAGGAGGCCATAGACCAGCGCCACGTCGAGATAGACGAAGCGGCCGGAAAGATGGGCATAGAGCGCCACCAGCGCGATCGAGACCACCGTCAGCATGTCGATCGCGACGACGCGGTCGACGACGGTCCTGCCGATGATCAGGCGCAGCACCCCGAAAACGATGCTGAAGAAGATCAGGACAGCGGCGATGCGCAGCAGGATGTCAGCCAAACGCCGCCCCCAGGTGCTTTTCGAAGGGGCCGGCGATCAGGGCGGTGGCCTCGTCGGGATCGGTCGTCCTGACATCGAGCCAGTGGACGAAGAGCGTGTCGCCGCGGATATCCATGACGAGGGAGCCCGGCGTCAGCGCAATCGAGTTGGCAAGCGCGAGCCGCCCGATCGGCGATTGCAGCCGCAGGTGGATTTTGACGATGCCGGGGTGGATGTCGATGCGCGGCGCATAGACATAGGCCAGCATGTTGATGTTCGCCTTCACCAGCTCGATGAGGAACACCATCGTATAAGCGAGGAAATGGTAGGCGGCGCGCGGCGTCAGCGCCCACTGGCGCCAGAGGCCGTCGCGGCGGGAGAAGATCGCGGCGATGGCAAGCGAGATGACGGCGCCGGTCAAAAGGATCGGCAAGGCGAGCGAGGCGTTGACGACGAGCCAGAGACAGAACAGCAAAAGCCACAGGCCGATCAACCCCTTGGGCGACCCGGCCAGGCTGCGTTCCGTCGTGTCCCTCTCCGTCGGCATGGCATCGACCTTCGTCGCAACGTCTCCGGCAGGACAACAGGGATGACGGCTAAAATCAAGGGGAGGTTGTCGTCAGTCCTGTGAAAGACGCGCGAGCGCCTCCGCCGCCAGCCGCCGCGTCAGCTCGCCCGCGGGCTGTTCGCGGCAAAGCGATGCGGCCTGCCCGGACCAGAGCGACATGAAATCCTCCGATCCCTGCGGCTCCGAGCGCGCCTTCAACGGCGCCAGCGCGCCGCCGGCAAGCGGGAAGGCCGGCGCGAGCGGCGACATCGGCCCCACCTCGCGCATCACCCGGTTGACGAAGCCGCGTGCGGGCCGGCCGGTAAAGACGTTGGTCAGCGCCGTTTCGCGAGCCGCGGCGTTCCTTAAAGCCGCGCGGTGCGGTGCCGAGACTATCGCCTCCGGCGAAAACAGGTAGGCGGTGCCGATCTGCACGGCCGAGGCGCCGAGGGTCAGCGCTGCGGCAATGCCGCGCGCATCGGAAATGCCGCCGGCAGCGATCACCGGCACCTTCACCGCATCGGCCACCTGCGGCACCAGCGCGAAGGTGCCGACCTGCGTGGCGATATCGTCGGTGAGAAACATGCCGCGGTGGCCGCCCGCTTCGGCACCTTGGGCGATGATCGCGTCGCAGCCGTGGTCCTCGAGAAAGCGCGCCTCCTGAACGGTCGTCGCCGAGGAGATGATTTTCGCGCCCGTTGCGCGGACGCGCTCGAGCAGCGCCTTTTCCGGCAGGCCGAAATGGAAGCTGACCACCTCCGGCCGCATCTCCTCGACCAGCTCGCAAAGCGCGGCATCGAAGGGCGCGCGGCTGGATGCCGGCGCGGGGGCGGCGGGGTCCAGCCCAAGCTCGCGATAATAGGCCGCGAGCTGCGCCTGCCAGCGCTGCTCGCGGCCTTCGTCGCGGGCCGGCGGCGTATGGCAAAAGAAGTTGATATTGACCGGCTTCGACGTCGCCCTGCGGATGGCGGTAAGTTCCTGGCGTGCCTGCTGCGGCGTGATCGTGGCGCAGGGCAGCGAGCCGAGGCCGCCGGCCTCCGCCACCGCGATTGCCATCGCCGACAGGTTTGCGCCTGCCATCGGCGCCTGCACGATCGGAAGCTCTATCCCGAAAAGGTCCAGAATTCGACGGTCACGCCACATGGTTTTATCCTTCCATCAGCCGTTCTGCAAAAAAATGCCGACCGTCGCGGCGCGGCCGGCGGCATCGATGACGGTCAGCGTCGAATAGCCGTTGCCGTCCGGTGTCCATTCGCTCCGGCGGTTGCGCGTGATATCGGGCAGCGGCTTGCCGTTTGCAAGCCAGCGGAACGGCGCCCGCCCGCCTTGCAGTTTCAGCACCAGCGGCATCAGCGAGCCGTCCGGCTTTTCGCCGAGTTCCACATGCGCGCCTTCCGGCGGGTAGACGATCTGCGGCGCGGGCTCGCGCGTCGAGGCGGCCAGCAGGCCGGCGGCATTCAGCGAAAACCGCCGGAGGCTCGCCGGAAGCTGCGCCTGCGCGATTCTGACCGCTCCTTGCGGTGCGGCCGGCAGCGGCGTGAAGGCAGCGCCGGAGCGCTCGAAGCCCTTGAAGAGCAAGGGGGCCGCCGACATATAGCCGGTCAGCCCCGGCACCGCGCCGTTGTCGGGCCGGCCGACCCAGACGCCGAGCACATAGCGGCCGTCGAAGCCCACCGACCAGGCATCGCGATAGCCGTAGCTGGTGCCGGTCTTGTAGGCGATGCCGCGCTGGATGCTGCCGGCGGGCGCGATGATCCCCGAAAGCATGTCGGCGACGTTCCATGCCGCCGGCGGCTCGATCACCGGCTCGCCGTCGATCGGGCCTGGCTTGCCCTCGATGCCGTTGCCGAGGCGCACCGGCTTGCCGCGATTGGCGAGCGCCGCATAAAGCTGCACGAGGTCCTTCAGCGTGATGCCGACGCCGCCGAGGCCGATCGCCAGCCCCGGCGCCTCGTTCGCCGGCAAGGCCGGGCGCACGTCGGCGCGGCGGAAGCGCGCGAGAAGCCGGGTGGGGCCGACCGCGTCGAGGAGCCGCACGGCAGGCACGTTCAAGGAGAGTTGCAGCGCCTGGCGGATGCTGACGTCGCCCTGATAGGTCTGGTCGAAATTCTTCGGGCGGTAGCCGAAAAAGTCGGCCGGCCGGTCCTCGATGACGGTTTCCTGCGCCACCAGCCCTTCCTCGAAGGCGAGCCCGTAGATGAAGGGTTTCAGCGTCGAGCCGGGCGAGCGGTTCACCCGCGTCATGTCGATCCAGCCGAAGCGGCTGGCGTCGAAATAGTCGGCGGAGCCGACTTCGCCGACGATCTCGCCGGTCTTCGCGTCCGCCATCACCATGGCGACGGAGACCTTCGGATCGAGGCGCGAGACGGCCTCGCGCGCCACCGCCTCCAGCCCCTGCTGCACGCCGCGGCGAAGCGTGGTGCGGTGCTGTCCGACGCCGGGTTCGAGCCGGCGTGCCGCTTCGGCGAGATGCGCGGCATAGGCCGGCAATTGACGGCGGACGGCGGGCACGGCTGCCAGTTCCGCCCGCTCGGCCTCGCCCTCGCCGATGACGCGGGCGACGGCGGCGCGCTCCAGCACGCGGCGGCGCGCGGCCTCTGCGGCGGCAAGATTGCGGTCCGGCCTGCGCTTCTCCGGCAGTTGCGGCAGCGCCACCAAGAGGGCTGCCTCCGCCACCGTCAGCCGGCGCGGCTCCTTGCCGAAATAGGCGAGGCTTGCGGCGCGCACGCCTTCCAGATTGCCGCCATAGGGCGCGCGCGTGAGATAGAGGTCGAGAATGTCCGCCTTGCTCAGCCGCCGTTCGATCTGGACCGCGCGCACCATCTGCCGAAGCTTTGCCGCCACCGAGCGCTCGCTGCGCGGCTCGATCATCCGCGCCACCTGCATCGACAGCGTCGAGGCGCCGGAGACGACGCGACCGTGGGTGAGGAGCTGCGCCGCCGCGCGCCCGAGCGCCAGCACGTCCACGCCGCGATGCTCGTAGAAGCGCCGGTCCTCATAGGCGATCAGCATGCGCAGGAATTCGGGATCGACATCGGCCGCCGTCGTCTTCAGGCGCCAGCGGCCTTCCGGCGTCGCGAAGGCGCGCAGCAACTCGCCGTCGGCGTCCAGCACTTCCGGCGAGACGATCCGCGCCTTGTCGAGCGGTGGCGGAAAGGCGCGGTCGGCCGCATCGAGCCCGAACGCCAGCGCCGCCGCCAGAACGGCCGCGCCTAGGCATCCGATCCCGATTTTGCGCCAGATCGACATCAGTGCGCCGCCTGCACCTCCATGCGCCCGGTCGCCGTGCGGGCGAAGAATTGCGGGCGGTACATGTCCTCGACATTGGCGCCCGGATGATCGTAGACGCCCGGTGTCACCGCGCGCACGACATAGGCGAGCGTGATTTCGCCGTTGTCGCCGGCGGCGCGGTCGAGGGCTGCGACGAAGCGGTCGCTGCGGAACTCGGTATGCGCCGGCTCGACCTCGCCGACCCAGTCGAAATTCGCAAGCTGCGCGCTGTTGACGAGGCCGGGATTGTCGATCTCGAAGCCGGCGGGAAGCAGGTCGGTGATCAGCATGCGCGCCGGCCAGTCGTTGGTCTCGGTCACCTTGAGGACGACGACATAGCGCTCGTTCTGTTTGACCTCGCTGACATTCGCCTCCTCGCCGTCCAGCGTGTAATAGGCGCGCTCGATGGTGAAGCCGTCGCCGCCGGCGTCAAGCGGCACCTTCGGCGCTGCAACGGTGGTCACGGTCGCCGAGACGGGCTGGCCCGTGCGGTTGGTGATGGCAAGGGGATGCGCCAGCAGGTCGTCGCCGCTCATCCGCGTCATGTAGGCGCCGGAATGTTCCGCGCCGTCGATGTCGAGCTTCAGGCCGGTGTCGCCGTTTTGAAGCGCGCGGGCCGCGAGCAGCATCCAGGTCTGTTCCTGCGTGCTGGTATAGGCTTTCTTCTGCCACTCCTTGGCGACGGTCTTCGCCAGCTCCGGCACGATCGGCGGCACCGGCCGGCTTTCGGCGGTAAGCGCCAGCACGGCCGCGCCGTCACGCAGCGCCGAGCCGTAGTCGGAGCGCGCAAAGGAAATCTTCGTCACGTCGGCCGTGTTGGACATCTGTGCTGCATCGAGGAAGATGTTGCGGGCGCGGATCTGGTCGCCATAGAGCGAAAGGGCCGCCGCCAGATGTGCCTTTGCCAGCGGCGTCGGGAAATCGGCAAGGGCCGTATCCGCATAATAGCGCAGGTCGCTGATCGCCGCCTTGCGGTTGCGGGCGAGCACGTAGAGCGCATAGGCGATCTCGTTGCCCCGGTCCTTGACGTTGACGTCGTAGCCGATGGCGTTCTGCAGGTTTTCCAGCGCCTGCACCATGGCCTGGTCCGGCACGTCATATTTCTGCTCGCGGGCGCGGGTCAGGAAATCGGTGACATAGGCATCGAGCCAGAGGTCGCCGGAACCCGGCGCCCAGAGCCCGAAACTGCCTTCCGGCGACTGGTAGGAGAGATCGCGGTAGATCGCGTCCTGCACCCGCTTCTTCACGTCGGCGTCGTCGGCCATGCCCGCCGTCTTCGCCAGTTCGCTGAGGTAGAGCAGCGGCAGCGCCCGGCTGGTTGTCTGCTCGGCGCAGCCATAGGGGTAGCGGTCGAGGCTCATCAGCAGCGCCGGAATGTCCGGCCCCTGCGCGCGGGCGACGTTGACCGCGACGGAGGCGCCGGGCAGCAGGCTGTCGGAGAGAAGATTGCCGTCCACAGTCAGGCTGGCGTTGGGGCCGAGTGTCAGCGCCCGGCTCACCGTCACCGGCAGCGAGGCCGGGCGAACCGGCAGGTCAAGCGACTGTTCGAGCCGCATGCCGCTGCCGTCGCTGAGCGCGACCGACACCACGCCGTCGCCGGGGTGGACGCCGGTGAGCGGCAGCGTGACGGCGGTCTTGGCCCCCGGCGTCAGGCTGACGCTCTGGCTTGCCGCGGAAGGATCGACGGCGACCGCCGGGTTCGTCGTCACCTGTAGCTGATAGTCGCCGGCCGGCGCATCGGTGTTGGCGATGTCGAGGCGGAGCTGCGCCTGATCTCCGGGTGCGAGGAATTTCGGCAGGCTCGCCGTCACCACGACCGGATCGCGGACGATCACGTCGGCGCTGGCGTGCCCGATGCCCGCCTTCGACCAGGCGGCGGCCATGACGCGCACCGTGCCGTTGAACTGCGGGATATCGAAGCTGACGGTCGCCTTGCCGTCGGCGTCGAGCTTTACCGGGCCGGAGAAGAAGGCGACCAGCTTTTCCGTGGGCGGGCTGCCGTTCAGCGGCATGGCGGCGCCATCGCCGCCGGTGCGCAGGCGCCCCATCGCGCCGAGCGAGCCGTCGATCAGCCGGCCGTAAAGGTCGCGGATTTCGAGCCCGAGGCGGCGCTGGCCGAAATACCAGCCGTCCGGATCGGGCACGTCGTAGCGCGTGAGATTGAGAATGCCGACATCGACGGCGGCGACGGTGACATAGGCCTCTTCGCCGACGCCCGCGCCCTGCACCTCGACCGGGATCGTCAGCGGCTGCCGGGGCAGGGTCTTTTCCGGGGGAGAGAGCTTGACGGCGAGCTTGCGGGCGGCGGGATCGACCTTCAGCCATTTGACGCCGATGGCGCGCATCGGCATACGGCTTTCCTGCGCCTCGCCGGGCCGGAACAGGGTGGCCGTCACATAGGCGCCGGCGCCCCAGTCGGCCGTGACAGGGAGTTCGACCTCGCCGCCGGTCGCGGCGATGCTCGCCGTCTTCGTCACGAGGATGTTTTCCGTCCCGACATTGACGAGCAACTCGCCGGCAAAGCGCGGCGACACCTTGAGCTTCGCCGTTTCGCCGACCGCATAGCTTTCCTTGTCGAAGCCGATTTCCAGCCCGTCCGGCGTTTCGGTCGCGCTTGCCGCGACATACCAGCCGGCGTCGAATTCGACGCTGGAGGCCGGGCCGTCGGCGGTCGTCGTATCGACCTCCAGCCGGTAGCGTCCCCATCCGACCGGCACGCTGATGTCGCCGCCATCGGCGGCAAGATCGATCGCGCCGTCCGCGACCTGTTTCGTGGTCGTCACCGGCTCGTATTTCCAGGCGCTGCCGTCACGATACCATTGATAGTTCTGCTCGACGCTCAGGAGCTTCCAGCGCACGCCGCGCATCGCCTGCTTGGCGCCGTCGGGATCGACCGCGATCACATGGAAGCGGCCGACGGAATTTTCGCCGAGGTCGCCGATAAAGCCCGGCTTGATGCCGAGCATCGGGCCTTGCGGCCGGATCGGCAGCGTCAGCGTGCGCTCGACGGCGCGGCCGCCCGCCTCCTGCATCCGCACCGCGATGTCGGCTTTGAGAAGCTGGGTCGTCGAGGGCAGGTCGGACACATCGACGTCGAAACTGCCGCGGCCCTCGTCGTCGAGCGGCTGCAGGTCGTCGAGGGTCACGCGCGTATTTTCCGCCGCTTCCTCGTCGGCAAGGCCGAAGACGTAGCCGGGGAAATCGGCATTCTCCCGCGTCGTCTTCAGGAGAAGGTCGCCTTCGAGATTGAGGCCGGCGGCCGGTGCGCCGTAGAGATAGCGCCCGTCAACGGTGATAGTCGCCGGCTTGCCCGGCTCGATGGCCTTCGCCTCGCTCGCGAGGTCGAATTCCGTCCGGTCCGGCACGAAATCGTCGACGAGGAACTGCTTTTCACCGATCGCGCTGCCCTTCGGATCGGTATAGATCCGCATCGTCCAGGTGCCGCGCATGGCGTTCGGCTGCAGCGCCAGATCGGCTGTATAGCCGCCGAGCGCGCCGTTCTCGACCATGCGGCGGTCCTCGACGCCGTCGGGGCGGGTGAAGACGAAGGTGAGCGGCAGCTTGTCGATGGCGCTTGCCGCCCCGTCGCGGGCAAGGGCCGCGCCATGCACGGTCTCGCCGGCGCGGTAGATGCCGCGCTCCGTCCAGGCGAACACGTCGATGGCGCCCGGTGCCGCGCGGCCGGTAACGCCGCGGTCGGAAAGATCGAAGCCGGCGCGCGTCATGTCGAGGAAGACATAGTCCTTGTCGCCGTCGCGGGCGGTGATGACGGCCGGCGTCATCGCCGCCGTGCCGCGCATCAGGCCGGCGGTGAAGCTGGCGCGGCCGCTCTCGTCGGTTTTCGCGGTGCCGAGAATGTCGTTGTTCTTCGCCAGAAGCTGCAATTCGACGCCGGCGAGCGGTTTGGCGCTGGCAAGCGAGCGGACGAAGACGTTGAGCCCGTCGGTCCCGGCATAGGTGGAAATGCCGAGATCGGAGACCACGAACCATTGCGTGGCCTGCGCATCCCATTCCTGATCCGGCGCGTTCGGCAGCGTTGCGGTGAGCACATAGACGCCGGGCCGGCGCTGCGGCAGCGCCTCGTCGACCGGAAAGGCCGTCACGGCATCCTTGTTCAGCTCCGAGGGCGTGTCAATGACGCCCTGCCAGATGAGTTCGCCGGCCTCGTCGCGCAGGCGGTCGGCGCTGTAGCCGTCGAGCTGCGTCAGGAATTGCGAGCCGGTGAGCAGCGGCGCGATGCCGCGATCGCCGACGCGGTAGAGTTTTAGATTGACGCTCGGCGTGTTGACGGAAATCAGCGGAATGCCGCGCCGGACGGCGGACGGCAGCACGAAGCCGTCGCCGGTGAAATGCACCATAGCCGAGCGGTCCTTGACGTAGAGGTCGAGCGTAACCTCCGCCTCCAGGGTCTCGTCCACGGAGGAGGGCAGGCCGCGCCGGAGCGCCAGCCGGTAGCGCTCGCCATGCGCCAGCCCGTCGACGCAGATCTGGTCGCCCTTGGCCTCGACGGCGGCGGGGGCCGCACCGTTGAGCGTCACGAACGGCGCATAGTCCGTGCCGCTTTTCACGAGCTGTTCGGAGAATTGCACGCAGGCGCGCGGCGTCACGCTGTCGGCGTCGATCGTGTGGTTGATGATGCGAAAACCCTGCCGGGCGCGAAGATCGGCGTAGGCCGCGCGGACGGTCTTGGCCTCGGTGAGCGCGAGGCTCGCCTTGTAGGCGCTGAGTGCCGCGCGAAAATTCTCGGAGTTTTCAAGGGATTTGGCGAGCACGGCCAGCGCGTCGGCGCGCTCCTGCGTGGTACGGCTCAACTGATAGCCGTTCAGCGCCGCAATCGCCGCCTGGCCGGCGACCTCGCTATTGCCGGTGATGGTGTTGGCGGCCCGCGCCATCTCCGTCCACAGCGCGCCATCCTCCGGCGCGATGGCGAGCGCGCCCATGAAGGCCTTGATGGCGTTCTCGACGTTGTTGTTCGTCATTTCGAGGCGAGCGAGCGCCATCAGGCTTTCGCGGCCCTGTCCCTGCTGATCGTCGGTCAGCGCCAGGTCCGCCTTCGCCTCGCGGGCATCCTGCACCAGCTTGTCGGAGACGAAGGGGAGGCGGGGGGCGGCGCCGATATCCGGATCGCCGGACGTCTCCACGATCTTGCCCGCGACCGCGCCCGGAAAATCGTTGAGCTGGTTGAAGTCCGATTTCAGGAAGCACCACTTGACCTTCGGATTGTAGGTGAAGGCGCGGCAGCTCCGGTCGGCGACGCAGCTTGCCTCGCATTGCTCCAGCGTGCGGTTCTGCTCGGTCCTGAGGTCGAAGCCGAAATAGTCGCCGTCCCTGGTGATGACGGTTTCGCGCTTCGCTTCCGCGGCGTGGCCTGATGCCACGGGAAGGAAGGCGGCAAGCAGAAGGGCAGACAATCCGATAAACGCACGTTTCGACATGGAAGTCCCCCGACGCCAGCCGCCAAATTTCCGGTAGTCTTGCGAATTGCCGAGACTTGTCAACCGCGCCGATGCCGACGCGGCTGACGATCGTTTCGCCGGCTCAGGAAATGCCGCCGAGGCAGACGTACTTGATTTCCATGAATTCCTCGATGCCGTATCTCGAGCCTTCGCGGCCAAGCCCGGAAAGCTTGACGCCGCCGAAGGGGGCTTCCGCGGTCGAGATCAGGCCGGTGTTGACGCCGACCATGCCGTATTCCAGGGCTTCGGCGACGCGGAAGACGCGGGCGAGGTCCTTGGCATAGAAATAGGAGGCGAGGCCGAATTCGGTGTCGTTGGCCTGCGCGATGACGTCGGCCTCGTCCTTGAAGCGGAAGAGGGGCGCGACCGGCCCGAAGGTTTCCTCGCGGGCGACCGCCATGTCGCTGGTGACGCCGGTCAGGACCGTCGGCTCGAAGAAGGTGCCGCCGAGCGCATGGCGCTTGCCGCCCTGCACGACCTTGGCGCCCTTGGCGACGGCATCGCCGATATGCTCCTCGACCTTGGCAAGGGCCGCCTTGTCGATCAGCGGCCCGAGGATCACGCCCTCGTCGAAGCCGTTGCCGGTCTTCAGCTTGCCGACGGCGGCGGAAAGCTTGGCCGCGAAGGCGTCGTAGACGCCGTCCTGCACGTAGAGGCGGTTGGCGCAGACGCAGGTCTGGCCGTTGTTGCGGTATTTGGCGATCATCGCGCCCTCGACCGCCGCGTCGAGATCGGCGTCGTCGAAGACGATGAAGGGCGCATTGCCGCCAAGCTCCAGGCCGAGCTTCTTGATGGTCGGCGCGCTCTGCTTGTAAAGCTCGGCGCCGATTTCGGTGGAGCCGGTGAAGGTGAGCTTGCGCACGGTGGGGTTGCTCGTCATCTCGGCGCCGATGGCGGCCGCCGAGCCGGTGATGACGGAGAACAGGCCCTTCGGCAGGCCGGCGCGCTCGGCAAGGAGCGCGATGGCGATGGCCGAGAACGGTGTCTGCGAGGCGGGCTTCAGCACCATGGCGCAGCCGGCGGCGAAGGCGGGGCCGGCCTTGCGGGTGATCATCGCGTTCGGAAAGTTCCACGGCGTGATCGCGGCGACGACCCCGATCGGCTGCTTCATGACCATGATGCGCTTGTCCGGCTGATGGCCGGGCACGAGGTCGCCATAGACGCGGCGGGCTTCCTCGGCGAACCACTCGACGAAGCTTGCGCCGTAGACGATTTCGCCGGTGGCTTCCGCGACGGGCTTGCCCTGTTCCAGCGTCAGGATCTTGCCGAGATCGTCCTTGTTTTCGATCATCAGCTCGAACCACTTGCGCAGGATCGCGGAGCGCTCCTTGGCGGTGCGCGCGGCCCAGCCCTTCTGCGCGACGCGCGCGGCTTCGATGGCCGATTTGGTTTCCGCCGCGCCGAGCTTCGGCACGCGGCCGATGATCTCGCCGGTCGCCGGATTGTTCACCTCGATGGCGTTTTTCGGATCGGCGGCGATCCACTCGCCGCCCACGAGGGCTGCCTCACGAAAAAGCGACGGGTCTTTGAGATTCATGGTCCTGTTCCTTGATTTGTCGGCGGGCGAAAAGCCTGTCGGCGCTATCCTGCGCATCCCGGCGCCGGGGATCAAGTGCTGAACGCGTTTGAAATGACGCGCGGGAACTGGCATGGTCCCGGCAAAACGCGTCCGCGCCCGGCTTGTGCCCGAGCGCCCCCAGATTTCGAGGATATCATGACCAATTATGCTTTTGCGCCGCCCCCGGTCCCCAGCGTCGCGATTGCCGGAACCGATGCGCGCTTTCCGGTTCGCCGCATCTTCTGCGTCGGCCGCAACTACGCCGCCCACGCCCGCGAAATGGGCGGCGACCCGAACCGCGAGCCGCCCTTCTTCTTCATGAAGCCCGCCGACGCTGTCGTCGACAGCGGTAAGACGGTGCGTTATCCGCCGGAGACCGAAAACTATCATCACGAGATCGAACTGGTGGTGGCGATCGGCAAGGGCGGGGCGAACATCGCGCCGGAACAGGCCCTCGACCATGTCTTCGGCTATGGCGTCGGCCTCGACATGACCCGGCGCGACCTGCAGGACGCGGCCAAGGCGACGCGCCGGCCCTGGGACTGGAGCAAGGGCTTCGATCAGTCGGCGCCGGTCGCACCGCTCCACACCGTCGCGGAGGTCGGGCATCCGCAAAGCGGCCGCATATGGGTCGCGGTCGACGGCGCGATCCGGCAGGATTCCGATATCGACCAGCTGATCTGGCCCGTTGCCGACGTGATTGCCTTCGCCTCGCGCTCGATGGAGCTTCAGCCCGGCGATCTTTTCATGACCGGCACGCCGGAAGGCGTCGGCGCCGTTAAGCGCGGCGAGGTCATGACCGGCGGCATCGCCGGTCTCGGTGAGATTCGCATCGCCGTCGAATGACCTTTAACCAGAATCATAGGAGCAGGCCGTGAGCCGTCTCGACAGCTTCATTCGCCGGCTGACGGCGCAGCGCGACATTCTCGATGCGATTGCCGAGGAGGTGCGCCATATCGACGGGCCGGTCCTCGAACTCGGCCTCGGCAACGGCCGCACCTTCGATCACTTGCGCGAGCGCCTGCCGGGGCGGCGAATCGTCGCCTTCGACCGCACAGCGAATGCGCACGCGCTTTCGATGCCGCCGGAAGGCGACCTCATCCTCGGCGAAATCCGCGAGACCGGGCAGCGTTTCCTCGGCGTCGGCGCCGCCCTTGCCCATGCGGATATCGGCACCGGCTACGACGACGTGGATGCCGTCACGCTGACATGGCTGCCGCAACTGATGGCCGGCGTGCTGAAATCCGGCGGCATCGCCGCAAGCGGCCTGCCGCTCGACCACCCCCAGCTTGCGCCGCTCGCTTTGCCGGCGACGGTTCGAGCCGACCGCTATTTCCTCTATCGGCGGGCCTGACCCCAAAACAGCACGTCGAACTGTTCCCCCTCGACCGGCAGGTCGGCGACCTTCATCGTCTGCTGCCGGTCCTCGAAAAAGGCCAGGCAGTCGTCGTAGTGGCGGGAGAGGAAGGCGACGAACGCCTTGGCTTCCTCCCTGCCGTAGAAGGCGGGGGTGAATTCCATGTAGAGCGGCACGCCCCGCGCCATCAGGCCCTCCATCGAGCGGCAAGCGACGGGCTCGTAGCCCTCGATATCCATCCAGACGAGCCCGACGTCGCCGGCATCCACGCCTGCGCTTGCGAGGATCGCCGGCACCGGGCGAACGGGGACGGTGATGCGCCGGTCGCGCGCGCTCTGGCGGATGGCGCTGCTCTTGCCGCGATTGTCGGTGTGGAGGAAGAATTCGAGATCGCCGTCGCGGTCGCCGGCGGCGCACTGGACGGCGGTGACGCGGTCCGTCAGCCCGTTCTGCGCGATATTCGTTACCAGCATCGGGAAATTGCGCGGGTCCGGCTCCACCGCGACGATGCGCTCGAACGCGCCGCTCAGCGCGAAATAAACGGTCTGCGTGCCGATATTGCCGCCGAGTTCGAGAAGGACCGAGCCGCTTTTGCGCAGCCCGCGCTCTTTAAGCACGGCAAGCAGCCGGGCGACATGATCGCGCTCGAAATGCCCCTTCCGGAAGACTTTCCGGCCGATATAGTCGGAGGGCGCGAAGCTCATCAGGTGGTCGCCGCAATCGACCGTCATGGCGGTGACGCGCGGGCCGATCGCGCCGATCAAAAGCTCGCGGCCATAGCGCGTGTCGAAAAAGCGCGCGGCGAGGCGGTTGCGGAATTTGCGCAGGCGGCGCTTGAGGGATTTGGCGAAAGGTTTCTTCTGCATCGCCGCCATCCCTACACCGGCCGCCGGATCACGCAAAGCGGGAGGCCGTCTGCTGATCGACGATAAAGACGCGCAGCGGCTCGCCGCGGCCGCGCACGGCGATCTTGCGGCTTTCGAGGAGCGAGGTGTCGATGCCGGAAAGACGCGCCACCGGCTCGGAAAAGACGAGTGCCGAGTCGAATTCCTTCGCCACCGTCTCCAGCCGGCTTGCGACATTCACCGTGTCGCCGATCGCCGTCAGGTTCTTGACCGCGCCGTAGCCCATCGAGCCGACGACCGCCGGCCCGGTGTGGATGCCGATGGCGATGTGAAGCGGCGCGGAGAGGTCGTCGGCCAGTTCCTCGCCGAGCCGCTGCACATCGCGGATGATGTCGGCCGCCGCCTTCAGCGCCTGCCGGCTTGCTTCCTCCGGCGTATCCCGCAGGCCGAAGAGCGCCATGGCGCCGTCGCCGATGAACTTGTCCACCCGGCCGCCGGCCGCCTCGACGGCGCGGCCGACGATCGAGAAATAGCGGTTGAGGAGGAAGACGATGTCGAAGGGAAGCCGGGCCTCGGTCAGCGTCGTGAAATGGCGCAGATCGCAGAAGAAGACGACGATCTCGCGTTCGCGGCCGGCGCTGGCCGGCTGGCTGAGAACCGGGATCGCCGTTTCCGCCGCGGGGACGAGCAGCGGCACGACCGAAAGGTCCTCCGCCGGCCGGAGCTGGCAGGCGAGGCGGACGTCCGGCGCGGCGCCGATACGCGCAAGCGTGCGCCGCTCGATCGCCTCGGGCGCGGGCAGGGCATCGGCGCCTTCGACAACCTGCACGCGGCAGGTCGAACATTGTCCCTTGCCGCCGCAGACCGAATAATGCGGAATGCCGCCGATGCGGCTCGCCTCCAGCACGGTAAAGCCCTTCGGCACGCGCACCACCTCGCCGCCCGGATAGCGGATGGAGAGGCGGTGCGGCCGCTCGCGCCAGCGCCGCTGCACGCGGAACCCGTAGACGCCGACGAGCAACACCAGGAAGGCACCGTAGAGCCCGGTGCGGGCGATTGCCCGGTCCCGTACTTCCGTCGGCGGGGCGTGATAATCTCCGGAACCGAGGCCGTCGTCGTAATGGCCGCGCGGATAGCCACCTTCCGCCTCGATCTGCACGATGGTCCGCCCCATCGTGGCGAAGCCGAGGAGGGCCAGCACCGGCAGCATGACGGCAAGTGCAAGCATCGCAGGCGCGATCCGCGTATACCAGGGCCGGTAGCGCAGCCAGAAATGCACGCCGATGCAGCCGTGCAGCCAGATGACGAGGAGGGCCACGGTCTGGCGTATGCCGTTGGCGGGCGAGGCGATCCAGAGGATGCGCACGATGGTATGATAGTTGTCGGCAAGCCCGTACATTTCGTGCACGATCCGCGTGCCGATCAGGTGCTCGATCAAGAGCACCGGGATCAGGAGCCCGCTCACCGTCTGGAAGGCTTCGCCCGCCGGCATCGCCAGCGTGCGGCGCGTCGCGAGCGACCTGAGCACGAGAACGATATGCACGAGGAAGGCGCCGTAGAGCAGGACCGTCGCGACCGGGTTGCGCCAGATCATCAGAAACCAGTGGCGCGCATCCTCCGCAGCCCCGATCGAGATCAGGCCCAGCGCGTGATTGGCAAGATGCATGAGGACGAAGACGAAGATGACGAGACCGGCGCCGAGGCGAGCTTTGCGGATAGTGCTGTTGGAAATGATGATGCCTGCCTTTGTCGCCATCTGCCGGGGTCCGGGGGCCTGTTCACAAATCTCGGGAAAGCGGATAATGACGGCGTCAGCACCGCTTTCGGACGATCGAGGATTCGGCAACCGTATGCAGGATCATTGTGGCAGGCAACCGGCCGGAAGACGAGCCGGATTCTCACATTCAGCGGCGGCCGGATCACATGATCGTCAGCGGGTGGCTGCGGCATGAAGATCGCCTTCTACGCTCCCCTCAAATCGCCGAATCATCCGGTGCCGTCCGGCGATCGCCTGATGGCGCGGCTATTGATGCAGGCACTCGCTGACGCAGGCCATTTCGTTGAGATCGTTTCCGAATTTCGCGGCTATGCCGGCGAGCCGGACCCCAAGCTGCTCGGCGAGCTTGCGGCGGAGGCGAAGGCCGAGGCCGGCCGCATCGCGGCGCGATGGCAGGCGAATGGGGCGCCGGACCTCTGGTTCACCTACCACTCCTATTACAAGTCGCCGGATCGGCTCGGCCCGGCGCTGTCGGCCTCGGCCGGCATTCCCTATGTCACGGCGGAAGCCTCCTATTCGAAGCGCCGCGACGAGGGTGACTGGTTCGAAAGCCAGCAACTGGTCGTCGCCGGCGTCCGTCAGGCGGCGCTCAATCTCTGCTTGACGGAGCGCGACCGGGCGGGGCTTCTGGCCGCCGTGCCGGAGGGCCGCTATGCCCGGCTGCCGCCCTTCGTCGATACCGCGCGCTTTGCCGCTTCCGTACCGGGGAGCCGCCGTCTCGTGACGGTGGCGATGATGCGCTCCGGCGTGAAATTCGACAGCTATGTCATGCTCGCCAAGGCGCTGGAGCGTATCCGCGAGCGCGACTGGACGCTGACGGTGATCGGCGGCGGGCCGAAGCGCGACGACGTCCGCGGCCTCTTCTCCGCCTTCGGCGAGGACCGCATCGTCTGGCGCGGAGAGCTTGCGGCGGAGACCGTCGCGGCCGAGCTGGCGGCGGGCGGGGTCTATGTCTGGCCGGGCTTCGGCGAGGCCTACGGCCTTGCTTATCTGGAGGCGCAGGCCGCCGGCCTGCCGGTCGTGGCGCAGAAAACGGCCGGTGTGCCGGAGGTGGTCGTCTACGGCACGACCGGCCTCCTGACGGGCGAGGGGGATATCGGCGCCTTCGCGCAAGCCATCGCCAGCCTGCTTGACGACGATGCGCGGCGCGGGCAGATGGCGGACGCCGCCCTCCGCTTCGCGCACGGGGAGCGGTCGCTGGCCGCCGCCTCCAAGCGGCTGGATCTCCTGTTGCGCCAATATGCGAGCCGTTCCGATGACCGATGACGCCCTGTGGATGCCGTTGCGCGCCGAGCTTTCCCGCTGGGCCGATGCCGGCCGCAGCGTAAGCCTCTGGCTCCGCGACGACGACGCGGTCGAGCCGACGCCAGCGCTCGCGCGTCTGGCGGAGATCACCCGCCAGTCAAGCGTGCCGCTGACGCTCGCGGTCATCCCGGCGCCGACGGGGGACGCGCTGGCGTCGTTCCTCGAAGCGGAAGGCCATGTGTCGGTCGCCGTTCACGGCTGGACCCATACGAACCATGCGGACGCGCATTCCAAGAAGCAGGAACTCGGCCTCGACCGGCCGGAGAGCGTCGTGCTCGACGAGCTGCGGCAGGGCTTCGACAAGCTGAGAGCACTTTATCCGCGCCGCTTCGTGCCGATGCTGGTGCCGCCGTGGAACCGGATCGCCGCGCCGCTCATCCCGCCGCTGGCGGACATCGGCTATCGGGCGCTATCGGTCTTCGGGCTTGCGAAGGCCGATAGCCCGATCCCGCTCGTCAACACGCATGTCGACGTCATGGACTGGCACGGCACGCGCGGCGGCCGTCCGCACGCGGAACTGGTCCGCGCGTTGGTGGCGGAGCTTGCGAAGCGTTTCGAGCGGGACGGCGAGCCGGTCGGCATTCTGACGCACCATCTGGTCCACGACGAGACGGCCTGGACCTTCATCGAGCAATTATTGCGGGAAACCGCCGGCCATCCGGCGGTTCGCTGGCGGGCGGTCACGGATTTGATCGGTTAGAGTTCCAGCATCTGCCCGTCATAGGCGGCGAAGCTTTCGGGGAAGCTTGCCCGCGCGTCGGCTTCCATCCTGTCGAGTTCGGCGTCGGTGCGCGCCGGCGCGTGATGGAAGAGGGCGAAGCGCTTGGCGTTGGCGGCCTTGGCGAGCTTGACGCCTTCCTGCCATGTGGAGTGGCCGAAGCCGATGTGCTTCGGCATCTCCGCCTCGGTATAGGTGGTGTCGTAGATGACGAGATCGGCATCGCGCATCAGGCCGAGCGCCGCGTCGTCGAGCGTTCCGTCCACATGTTCGGTATCGTAGACGAAGGCGACAACGCGGCCGGCCCATTCCACGCGGTAGCCGATGCAGCCGCCGGGATGGTTGAGCTTTGCCGTGTGGATGACGATGTCATGATGCGGCTTCAGCGTGTCGCCGGCGCGGAAATCGCGGAAGCCGAGCTTGGCGCGGCAGATATCCGGCTCGACCGGAAACCACGGCGGGCGCATGAACTGGTCGATGAGCTGGCGCGTCGTCGTCTTGCCGTTCAGGTGGCCGGACCACAGGTTGACGCTGAGCTTCGGGTCGTAGATCGCATCGAAGAACGGCAGGCCGATGATGTGGTCGTAATGCGAATGGGTGAAGAAGAGATCGACCTGATGGGTGCCGTCGGCCGACAGCGCGGCCGCCGCCTCGCGCAGGCCGGTGCCCGCGTCGAAGATCAGGTGGCGATTTGCGAATTCCAGCTCGATGCAGGACGTATTGCCGCCATAACGCTCGAATTCCGGGCCGGATACGGGGATACTGCCCCGCACTCCCCAGAATTTCACTTCGAATTTGTCGTTCTTCATGCGCACTTCGACACCGATTTCATGTCGATCCTAAGGTAAGCACACTTTTTTGGCTGTGCGAAGCCAGCTTTTTTTCCGAAAGGCACCGTCTTTTGGAATGTCTGCGTCGTCATCATAACGCGCTAACCTTTCCGAATGTTGCTGCATGACCCTTATGTAGGAATTGAAAGGCTCCAGCGGAAGCGGGGGGAGCCGGCCGTCATCCACAGTTACTTTCAAAGGATCACCGCAAAATGACGCGCAGCGCCCGCCGCGCCTCCAGAAGCAGCGGCAGATAGCGTTCCGCCATCTCGCCGGCCGACACCAGTGCCGCCGGCGCGCCGATGTTGAGCGCGGCGACGACCTGACCGCGATCGTTTTCGAGGGGTACCGCGATGGAGCAGAGGCCGATTTCGAGTTCCTGATCGATCACCGCATAGCCTTGGGCGCGGACGCGGGAAAATTCCTCCATCAGCCGCGCGGGATCGGTGAGAGTGCGCGGCGTGAAGGGCTTGAGCGCCGTGCGGTCGAGAAGCGCGCGCGCCTCGTCTTCCGGCAGGGCGGCGAGCAGCACGCGGCCCATGGAGGCGCAATAGGCCGGAAGCCGGCTTCCCGGCATCAGGTTGATCGACATCACCCGCTTTTCCGAGGCGCGGGCGATATAGACGATCTCCGTGCCGTCCAAGACGCTTGCTGAGGCACTCTGGTGGACCTCTTCCGAGAGCCGGTCAAGAAACGGCTGGATGATATGGGGAAGCGGGGTCGCCGACAGATAGGCATGTCCCAGCCGCAGGATCTTCGGCGTCAGCGCGAAGAACTTGCCGTCGTAATCGGCATAGCCGAGTTCGGCGAGCGTCAGCAGGCAGCGGCGCGCGGTCGCCCGGTCGAGGCCGGTCGCCTTGGAGACGTCGGCAATGGCAAGCTTCGGCGTCGCCTCTCCGAACGCCTCGATCACCTTCAGCCCGCGTGCGAAACCGCTGACGAAATCCGTTTCCCGCATGGCTTTCCCCTTT
>Ga0153956_1000420_pt1 | contig 49354 bp, 34 predicted proteins | sample TSFL040MetaG_FD_104704 | JGI IMG/M metagenome (GOLD analysis project Ga0153956, IMG submission 104704) | Attine ant fungus gardens microbial communities from Florida, USA - TSFL040 MetaG | ecosystem: Host-associated > Fungi > Mycelium > Unclassified | place: USA: Florida, Wekiwa Springs... | reverse complement strand
GCGTTCAGCTTGGCCGGGCGGTTGATGGTGATGACGGCGACAGGACCGTCCACTTCAAAAAGTAGCTCATCAGTCATTAGCGTTCCGATCCCGGAACCCGCGTCCCGGCATAGAGGGTTTGCAATTGAGTCAATAGTTGATCGTGCGGACGCTGCGCATAAAGCGTGTCGCGGATGGCCTGAGAGGCGGCTGTCTGGAAGGCGATGGCGCGGTTATGGCGCGGCCGGACATAGGCGGCTTCCAGTGTATCGAAGGTGTTACGGTAGAAATCGCCCCAGCGCGCATTGACCACGGCGTCCTGCCAGGCGACGCGTAGCGAAGGCTGGCCGTCATGTGCCGGAATGAAGCCGGTCTGCGCCTGCGGCGACATCAGCCAGCGCAGGTGATCAAGCAATGGCTGCGTGATCTCACAGCGTTTCGAGATACCTATGCCCGTGCCGCCAAGGGTCGAACCGATCCCGCCCGCACCGCGTGGCGCATTGGCGAAGGTCAGCTTATTTGCGTAATTGACATAGCCATAGATCAGCGGACACAGGACCACATCATTATGATCGACCATATGCTGGAGAATGCCGATCGGGTTTTTCTCGCACACACTCAGCGGCGACTTGTCTGTCAGACGCTGCATGATATCGAGCGCGGTCAGGCCAGCCGCTTCGCTGATCAGCACATCCGGATTTTTCAGCGCCGGACGTTCACCCAAAGCCACGCAGATCGACTGGAAACTGAGCGCCGCGTGCGGCCCGGACAAAGACAAAGCCACAGGCCCATCGAAGGCCAAAACCTCATCCCAGGTTTGCGGAATATCGCCCCCCGGCTGGACAGCCATCACCTGCGTGGCGGCATCGAGCGGCAAGGCCCAATGACGGCCGGCAAACCGGTAGCTGGCCAGCGAAGGCCCGATGCAATCCCGTGCCCAGCCGGCAATTTCATCCGGTGTAAAGATATCTTCCAATGGCCGCAGACAGTCACCCGCCACCGCCTCGCCAACATGCGGATGATCGAGCACCACCAGATCGTACTGCGCGCAGAGTTCGGCGATGGGGTGAGTCTCGAAGCCTTCCAGCGACTGCATGGCCCATGCCAGGGCCAGTTCCGGCGCGGCCTTTGCGGCGGCATCCAGCGCATTGAAGCCGCGCGGATGATCCCAGGTCAGCCCCCTATACATTTGCCTTCTCTGGGGCCTGTTTCACTGCGCCGCTGGCCAGCAGAGCATCGATTTCGGCTTCGGACTTACCCGCAGCCGCCAGGATTTCGCGGGTGTGCTCGCCGATGCGCGGGGCACCGCGATCAACGGTTGACGGCGTCTTGGAAAACTTGATCGGGAACCCCGGCGTCTTCACATGGCCTTCGGTCGGGTGGTCGTATTCGACGAAGGTGCCGTTATGCTTGATCTGCGGGTCGTTGACGACCTCCTCATAGCCATAGACCGGTCCGCACCAGATATCGACCGGGCGGAACAGATCGAGCCATTCCTGCGTCGTCTTCTCCTCCAGCTTAATGCGGGTCATGGCATGGATTTCATCGCGGTAGGTCCACGAATCCGTCTGATCCTCCAGATTGGCGAAGAAGGGTTCGCCGATCAGTTCACCGAGCTTTTTCAGGTTGGCCATGGCGATGGTGATATAGCTGTCCTTCGTCTTGAAGACGCCATAGGGCGCGCGGATATAGCTGTGAGCGTGCGGTTCGGCCGAGCGCGTCTGCGGTTTCTTGCCGACCGTGAAGACCGACAGTTCCTGCATCTGGATGGTGGTGATGGCATCGAGCATATTGACCTCGACCTTCTGCCCCTCGCCCGTCCGTTCGCGGTGGAACAGGGCCGCCAGCGCGCCTTCAAAGGCCGTGTAGGCGGTGATGGCGTCGACCAGATACTGACCGGCCGGTGACGGCGGCGTATCCTTGGAACCCGCCGACATCATGGCGCCGGACATGGATTGCAACAGCAGGTCCTGGCCGGGGTAGTTCTTGTAAGGCCCGTCCTCGCCATAGCCCGACATCGACACATAGATCAATTTTGGATTGATGGCCGAAAGCGTCTCATAATCGACGCCGAGCCGCGCCGCCACACCGGGACGGTAATTCTGCAAAAAGACATCGGCCGTCTTGACCAGATCGAGCAGCAGGGCCTTGCCTTCCGGAGACTTGAGATCGACGGCCAGAGAGCGCTTGTTGCGGTTCAGCGACAGGAAGGAGACATTGATCTCATTGCCCCAGGCGCCACCGGCGGGTGCATGGCGCTGCCATTCGCCGGTGGTCGGTTCCACCTTGATGACGTCCGCGCCCATATCACCCATGCGCTGCGCCGCGAACGGCCCCGCCATGGCGATTGAGCAATCCAGAACGCGAATGCCGCTTAAGATACCCATGTGAAATCAAGTCCTTGTAAGTCTGTTTTAATCCATCACCCAGCCGCCGTTGACGTTCAGCGTCTGGCCGGTGATGAAACCTGTATCTTCGGAGCTAAGAAAGGCGATGGCGTTGGCGATATCACCGACATGGCCGCGGCGCTTGATCGCCTGCTGGACCAAGACATGGCGGTTATAGCCTTCGGGATCGGGATTGATGGCCTCGGCATCGGTCGGGAACGCGCCCGGCGAGATGGCATTGACCGTCACGCCATAGGGACCGAATTCCCGCGCCCAGGCGTGAGTCAGACCGATCAGCGCCCCCTTGGAAGCGACGTAAGGATAGATGTTCGGCCAGCCGCCGGAAAGAGTGATCGAGGCGATATTGATGATACGCCCGAAGCCCTTCACCTTCATGCCTGGCAGGGCTTCCTGCACGGCGACGATACCGGCGTCAACATTGACTCGCTGGACCAACTGATGATCCTCAACCGTAAAATCCTCGAACGGCTTGGAGGGATAGATGGCGGCGTTATTGATCACCACATCAAACCCGCCGGTTTCTTCACGGCGCGCGCGGATATCGGCGCGGAAGCCTTCGAGATCGGACATATCGGAACGCGTCACCAACAGACGACCGGTGACAATGCCGGCGGCAGCCGCATTCAGAGCCGCGATCTTGGCGTCATCATGATCAATGGCCACGACGGTTGCGCCGCGCGCCAGAAAGTTCAGCGTGGTTTGCAGGCCAAGACCACCCGCCGCGCCGGTATAGAGAATGGTTCTGTTCTGCATCCTAGCGCCCTCCGATCGGAAGAAAATTGCCCGATGGCGCGGGGTATTCCTCGGCTGGCTGAATCGCCACGGCTTCGATACGGCTGACGGCGCCGGCCACAGCCGCGCTATCGGGCAGGATACGGAAAACACTGTCATAGTGACGCTCGTCGCCATGCTCCAGCCAGATCAGTTCGCCGCGTTCCTTCGCAAAAGGCTTGCCTAACACATGATTGGAAGACGGCTCGATACCTAAAGCGTAGTGACCGGCTTGCAGGTTCTGCCATTCGTACATGGCCGGGAACTGTTCTTTCAAAACCTCAACTTCAAAGCCGAAACCGATGTTTTCATTGATTAAAGCGACATTGACCTTATCCGCCGCATCGGCCTGCATGTCGTGCTGCCAGACCTGTTCGTGGAAGTTCAACTTCGGTTCGGACAGGGTGCGATAGCCGACACCCTGCCTCCGATAATCATCGGCATGGGCGGCCCAGACCACATCACGGATCGGCGCCACATAACGCGTCCCTTCCGCCAGCACCGGATGGCCGACATTGATATGGTAGCAATACATGTGCGGCGTCCGGTAGAATCCATGATTGACCACACGGTCATGCAGATGGATTTCATCGGAACCGACCTTCGCCTCGATGCGCCGGATCAGGTGCAAATCCTCGCCGAATACGGTCGATTGCCGAACCACGCCCTCGGCCCAAAGCGTACATTCGTCGCCATCCCAGCTTTCGCCATAGCCGGTCAATCGCGCCGGAATGGTGCCGATCCGGCCATGCAGGGAAGAGGATACCGCCTTGCGGGCGCTGTAGTGATACTGATCGGCAGAATCGTCATCCATAAAGAGGATATGATCCAGCCCGCAGGTCACCATCAGGCCGGAGAAGGAACGAAACCAGCCCAAACCGCCCTCGCCTTCATATTCGTGCAGACCGGGATGCCGGAAGCCCGAAGGGGAATGCCAGCCAACGGCCCGGCCATTATGTTCGCAATCGGCGATATCCATGGCGCGATCAACCAGAACGGTGAAGCGCAGGCCGGAACCGGTGCGGAATTCCAGCATCCGCACGCCGCGCTCGACACCATCGCCCAGCGTCATCAGACGCACACCGGCGAACTGCGACAGTTGCCCGGTATGCGCCGCCAGGTCGCGGCGCGTGTAAGATTGTTTGAAAAGCTCAGCCATCAGCCTGGTTGCATCCCTGTACGCACTTATTTTCTGATACGCTCCAGTCATATACCGATCAAGAGTGATGTCAATACATCATCATACATCATATGTGTAATTTCTTTTATTCGACCCATTATATTAAATTTTTTACATATTTTTCAGTATTTTAATTTAAACTCCTGTTTAAATGCACAGCTTACCATTAGGCATTCCCTATAAAATCCGCTTGACTCGCTATCTCACATCCGATGTATTTTGATGTCAAAGATCGCAGCCTGAGCCGGCGACGTACTTATGGAGAAGCGCACAGATGGCCGTCACTCGCGCCACCCTGATCGACATTGCCAAACAGGCGGGCGTCTCCACCGCCACAGTGGACCGCGTGCTCAACAAGCGCCCCGGCGTGCGTGACCGCACCCGCGACATCGTTTTCCAGACCGCCTCCCGCCTCGGCTATATCGCCCTGCCGGGCGAATCTACGATCAGCCGGGCGCCGGTGACACTCGATTTCATCCTGCCCAATGGCGCCAACAGCTTCATCCGCAACCTGGCGAAATCGCTGGAAGAGATCAGCGCCGATCGCGGCGACATCGAATTGCGCCTGCATTTCACCGAAGGCTTCGATCCCTATGCCCTCGCCGATACCCTGTTGAAACTGTCGGGACAGTCAAAGGCGGTCGGCGTCATCGCGCTCGACCATCCGGTGGTCCGCGAAGCCCTGAGGCAATTGCGCAATTCCGGCGCAATCGTCTTCACCATGATCTCGGATATCTCCAACGTGCCGCGTGAAGGCTATGTCGGAATCGACAACCGCGCTGCCGGCCGCCTGAGCGGTTATCTGCTGGGCCGCCTGCTGCCGAGAGCCCCCGCCAAGCTGGCCCTGTTCGCCGGTTCGCTGTCCTATCGCGGCCATGAGGAGCGCGAGATGGGCTTCCGCCACATCCTGCGCGAATCCTACCCCAATCTCTCGGTTGTCGAACTGCGCGAGGTGCATGACGATGACGAGGCCGCCTACCGCGAGGCGCGCGCCCTGCTCCAGCAATATCCCGACCTGGCGGGCATCTATAATATCGGCGCCGGCAATCGCGGCATCGCCAGAGCCCTGGAAGAATCGGGCCGCGACCAGAAAATCGTCTTTATCGGTCATGAACTGACCGACCATACCCGCAAGTTCCTGCTCGCCGGCACCATGGATGCGGTGATCGACCAGAACGCCCATGTCGAGGCCCGTGAAACGATCGATCAACTGGCCCGCACCCTGCGCGGCGAAGCGGTGAAATCCTATCAGCCGATCCGCGTTCAGGCCATTTTCAAGGAGAATATTCCCGAATGACAGGCAAAATCCGCAAAGTCTTTGCCGTCGATATCCATACCGAAGGCATCGACGCTTACAAGACCTGGCATAAGGCGGGTGGGCCGCCAGCCGCCGTCACCGCCGCCATCCGCGCCGACGATATCCGCGAGTTGGAAATCTACCTGGTTGGCGACCGGATGGTGCTGATCATGGAACAGGGGCCGGATTTCGATCCGGCCGCCAAGGCGAAACGCGATGCCGGCAACCCGGATGTCGCGGCCTGGGACGCCCTGATGCGCACCTTCCAGAAGCCCCTGCCCTTCGGCCCCGAAGGCTCGACCTGGCTTGAAATGGAGCGCATCTACTCGCTGGCCGAACAGCCCTGATACCGCATTAAGGTTTTCGCATCAAAACCGTCACTTAACCGCCAAACGACTGTCATCAAATCGCCCTATGCGCTGGTTTCATCGGAAACAGCGGGAGCCTTATGGGGATGGTCAGCCGCCGGAAAGTCCTGCTTGCCGCGGGCACAATTGCCGCCGCGCCCGCGCTTGGCGCCTCCGCCCTTCCTGAAACACCAGCGCAGGTCCGTTTCGAGCACGGCGTGGCTTCCGGCGATCCGCTTGCTGATGCCGTGATTCTGTGGACCCGTATCAGTGGTCTGGAACGCGGTGCCGACATCACCTGGCAGGTATCTAAAGACGACAGTTTCACCACCGTGCTGGCCGAAGGCAAGGTCTTCACCGATGCCGCCCGCGACTATACCGTCAAGGTCGATGTCGGCGGCCTGACGCCCGATAGCGAATACCATTACCGTTTCCTCGCCGGCCCGATCGCTTCCCCCATCGGCCGCACGCGAACCCTGCCGTTGCAAACCGACAAGGTGGTGCTGGCGGTCGTCTCGTGTTCGCTGCACCCTAACGGCTATTTCAACGCCTATCGCGCCATCGCCGATCTGGAGCGCGTCGATACCGTGGTTCACCTCGGCGACTATATCTATGAATACGGCGCCGGTCTGACCGATTACGGCATGGGCAATGGCCGGATGCTGATGCGCATCCCTGAACCGACGCACGAAATCGTCTCGCTGGCCGATTACCGGATGCGTCATGCGCAGTACAAACGCGACGCAGACCTGCAAGCCGCCCATGCGCGCGCACCGTGGATCTGCGTTTTCGACGATCATGAGATCTGCAACAACCCGTGGCGCGACGGCGCGGAAAATCATCAACCGAACGAAGGCGACTGGAGCGTACGCAAGGCGGCGGCGCTGAAAGCCTACAGCGAATGGATGCCGATCCGCGATCCGGAACGGGGGCGCTTGCGCGAAGCCATCTATCGCAGCTTCCGCTTCGGCAAACTGGCCGAACTCGTCATGCTCGAAAGCCGCCTGCTGGCGCGCACCAAACAGCTCGATTACGTCGAAGACCTGGCCTATATCGACGGCAAGCCAGACAAGGCGGCCTTCCGCGCCAGACTCAATGCGCCAGACCGTGAACTGCTCGGCGCCGAACAGCGCCAATGGCTGCAAACAACCCTCAACACTTCAGTGCGCGATGGCGTGACCTGGCAAGTGCTGGGCAATCAGATCGTCATGGCGCGGGTCAATGGCCCGGATATCGTCAAACGTCTCGGCCCGGATACGATCAGCGCCCTGCGCGCCGTTGCCCCTGAAAAGCTGCGCACACAACTCGATACCTTCACCACCCTGTTCGACGGCGCCGATCCCCTGCCCTTCAATCTCGATGCCTGGGACGGCTATCCCGCCGAGCGCGAGCGGCTTTATACTATGATCAAGACCGCCGGGACGCGTACCGTGGTGGTTTCCGGTGACAGCCACTGTGCCTGGGCCAATCAGTTGCATGATAGTGCCGGTCAGCCGGTCGCCGTCGAGCTGGGCGTCACCGCTATTTCCAGCCCGACACGCTGGCTCGATTCCTGGCTGCCGGACCTGCAACTGGCCGCTACCTTGGCCAACCAGAATGAGGAAGTTCTGGCCGCTGATGACGCCTATAACGGCTTTATCCGCCTGACCCTGACGCCGGACGAGATGACCGGCGAATGGATGGCGGTCAGCACGATTACGTCACGCAAGTTCACCTGCTTTCCGCAACGAAAATTCTCGGCAAAAGCAGATGACTTGACGCTGAGAGTCGGGATTTAAACAAGAAACCCTTTCAGGCACGATCCTTCTCCCGACAAGTCAGAAAGATATAGAAAAATTGCGCACCTTTATACCTCCCCATCTTTGATGGGGAAGGGGACCGCACGAACCGCGAAGCGGTGAGATGTGGTGGTGGGGTTTCTTATTTTTTGTCCACCGGCCCTTCATAATTCCACACCACCCGGTCATACAGGTCCTTGCCCGCGAAGGCTTCGACAACATTCTCGCCGTCTTTCAGATCGACCTCCCAGATGGCGATATGATCGACCACTTTCCGCGCGCCCAAAGCCTGGCCATTCAGTGAGAGCCGCACCTCATCCATATTGGAATAGACCTTCACCTTCACATGACGGATGCGCTTGTGAACATCACGCGGGCTGGTGATATGGACCATCAGCCTGTCCGACCAGTTGGCCTGATACCAGAAATACGCATCCTTTTTCGTCTGGCGATCCTCGGTCACCAGCCCCTTGTCGTTGATGGCCGGGCGGTCACCTTCATTACGGCGGAACGAGGGGAAATCGAACGCCACCCAGATGAAATCCGACCACAGATAAGGCCGCGCTTTCAACTCCCGCCAGTTGCCCTCATGATAGAGCGCCTGATACTGCTCCGGATGCCAGAAAGCCTGCGGCACAACCGCTTTGGGCGCGTCTTCCTGATGCAGGATGCTGGCCCCGGCGCCATATTCCGACACGCCGAAAATGCGCTTCGGATACTTGGCATGAAGCATATCCGCCCATTTGCCCATATCGGCGAAGGTGTCGCCATACCAGCCAAAATAGCGGTTATAGGAAATGACATCACTGTGGCCCGCGATCGGATCATCATCGGCCAGGCAGCAATGGGCGTAGACGGTCGGCCGTGACGGGTCCATGCTTTTAGCCGTGGTCTGCAAGGCGGCCAGAACCGGGTTGGCGTCCGGGACGGTATGGCGAATCTCATTACCCAGCCCCCACAAAGCGACCGATGGATGGTTATAATTTTGCGCGATCAGTTCGCGCATCTGCTCGACGGCATTATCCTGAAATGCCTGCCCGGCGCTGATCTCATCGACCAGCGGCACTTCGGTGGTGAGCAATATGCCCATGCGGTCGGCATCGTCATAGACGCGCTGCGGATGCTGCATATGGGCCAGGCGCAGGGCCGTGACGCCCATATCGTCCATCAATTTCATATCCTCGTCGATATCGGCCTCGCTGACCGCCGTGCCCTTATCCTTGCGGCCCGGCTGCTGCATATTGGCGCCGTAGATGCGGTAAGGCTGGCCATTGAGCAGGAAGCCTTTGTCGGGATCAATGGTCACGGTACGGATGCCGAGCGGCACGGTCACGCTGTCGTCCCCCGCTTCGACCACCACCTTATAAAGATAGGCGTCCTTGCGACCGGCCCACAGGTGCGGACGGCCGATGCTCAGCGCCTGTTCGACCGGCAGACCTTGCCCGGTCGCCAACGACACTGCTGATCTGGCGGAAGCGACCACCTTGCCATCAGCATCCAGAACACGCGTCTTCACTGTCACTTTCGCCGCCTGCGCGCTGTCGTTCCAGAGCAGGATGCGCACAGCGATATCGGCCTTTTGCGCGCTGATCGTTTTCGTTGCCACATAAACGCCTGGCCCGCCATGATCCATCAGATCGACATGAACGCCGCCGGTGGTGATCAGGGAGACATTTCGGTAAAGCCCGCCGAAAACGTTGAAATCGCCGGTCAGCGGCGCTACCTGCGGCACGCGCGTATTATCGACTCGCACGGCAATCAGGTTTTCACCGGCCTTCAGGGCATCGGTGATATCGAAACGGAAAGCCGCATAACCGCCTTCATGATGGCCGACCGCCTGACCATTGACCCAGACATCGGTAACCAGGGCCGCGCCGTCGAATTGCAGGACATAGCGCTGGCCGGCCACCGGCGTGATCTCCAGTTGACGGCGATACCAGCCCGGTCCGCGATAATAAACGCCTTCCCGTTCACCGCGCGATGTATCCCCGCCCTGATTGGCGTCGCCGGCGTTGAAGGTATGCGGCAAGGTGACCTGTTGCCAACTATTCGCGTGAAAGTCCGCCGTCTTCGCTTCGGGCACGTCCGCCTTGATGAACAACCAGTCACTGTTGAGCGAGATTTGTTCACGCGCCATAGCCGGTAGAGCAAGAACGAGGGTGAAGGCCAGTAGCAGGCGGACGAGCGTTTTCATGATAGCGTTTCCTGTGTTTATGCTACCACCCTATTCTGACACCGGTATCATGACAAGAAAATTCGTATGATGAATTTTAAAAAGGTGCCGGAGAATAGAAATCCAACATGCCTCCATTGACCGGATGCGGCAACGACAGGCGCTCGGCGTGAAGCAACAGGCGCGAACTTAAACGCTCGATTTCCGGTGGCGCGTAAAAGGCATCCCCCAGAATGGGATGGCCGATCGCCATCATATGGACGCGCAACTGATGCGACCGGCCCGTCACCGGTTCCAGTCCGACCCTCGCCCTCTTCTCACCGCTTTCCAGTACGCGCCAGCGTGTCAGCGAGAGCTTTCCGATCTCATGATCGACCATCTGGCGCGGCCGGTTGGGCCAGTCGGTGATCAACGGAAAATCCACCTCGCCCTCGCCAGTCAGTTCGCCCGCCACCATGGCGATATAACGCTTGGACACTTTCCGCTCTGCAAAGGCTTTCGACAGTGCGCGGTGCGCCTCAGGCCCGCGAGCGAAGACCATCAGTCCGGAAGTGGCCATATCGAGCCGATGCACGGTCAGGGCGTCGGGATAGTCACTTTGCAGACGGGTGATCAGGCAGTTCTTGTTTTCCGGCAAACGGCCGGGCACGCTCAACAGACCGGCGGGCTTTTCCACCACCAGCATATGATCATCGGCGTAGAGAACCGTTTCAGATATCGTCTTCACAAATGAAGCAATATCAGCGCGATCAGCGCGGGCAAGGCCTGAATGAGCAGAATCGACTTTTTGACTGTGAAGCCGCCATAAAGTCCGGCCACGATCACGCAGGTCAGGAAGAAGACCTTGATATAGAAGCTGTCATGACCGGCCAATAAACCCCAGATCAGGCCGGCGGCGAGGAAGCCGTTGTAAAGTCCCTGATTGGCGGCCAGTTTGGCGGAAGCCGCCGCGAATTCCGGCGTCAGGCCGAACGTGCGCCGGCCGAGCGGTGTCTGCCACAAGAACATCTCCAAAATCAGGAAGCCAATGTGAAGCGCGGCGATAATTGCGACAATGATATTGGCAATGATGTGCATGACTCGCTCCCTGCTGTTGATAACAGAGTGAGCGCGCACTTGCCAAAGCGCAAGGAAGAAAGCACTCTCGACATTCCGCCAAGGAGTGTCCCCATGACCGACATCTATCATATTCCCCTGAAGCGCATCGACGGCACGCCGACAACGCTGGAAGCTTTCAAGGGCAAGGTGCTGCTGGCAGTCAATGTGGCGTCGAAATGCGGCCTGACACCGCAATATGAGAGCCTTGAAACGCTTTATCGTGAAAAGCACGGCGACGGGCTGGAAATTCTCGGTTTCCCCGCCAATAATTTCCTCGGACAGGAACCCGGCACGGAAAATGAAATCGCCACCTTCTGCTCAACCACCTATGACGTCACCTTTCCCCTGTTCACCAAGATCAGCGTGGTGGGTGATGACAAGCACCCACTTTACGATGTCTTCACCCAGGCACAGCCGGAGGCGGTCAGCGCCGGGCCGATGCGTGAACGGCTGGAAAAGTTCGGCATCCCGGTCAGTCCGAAAGGCGAGGTTTTGTGGAATTTCGAGAAGTTCCTGATCGGCAGGAACGGTGAAATCGTCGAACGCTTCGCGCCGGACGTCACCGCCGACGATCCCCGCCTGGTCGCGGCTATCGAACGGGAACTGGCGAAATAATCGCCCACCTGCGGCATATTCGACACGTATGAGAATTATTCGCATTGGCGTTTGACATGCCGTAATGGTCTGCGTAATAGCGCATGAGTGATAATCATTCTCATACGCAGAAATCGGAGCCTCCCCTCATGTCCGCCCCCCGCCGTCTCGCCACGCTGTTCATGGCCACATCGGCCGTCGCCCTCCTGTCCGCCGCTGTCGCCCGCGCCGAAGCGCCGGAAGCGCCTGTCGCAGACGGCGAACCGAAGGAAGTCGTGGTTATCGGCAAACGCGTCATCAAGGGGTCTGCCGGCGCCACCGGCCTCGATCTGTCCCTGCGCGAAACGCCGCAATCGGTGACGATCGTGACCGCAGCCCAGATCAAGGACTTCGCCCTTTCGGACGCCAACCAGCTTCTGAACACCATTCCGGGCATCAATGTCGAGGCCGATGAAACCGACCGCACCTATTACAATTCCCGCGGCTTCGATATTCTCAACTTCCAGATGGATGGCGTCGGCCAGCCGCTAGACTGGGGCCTCCAGGTCGGTGCGCTCGATACCGCCCTTTTCGAACGTATCGACGCCATTCGCGGCGCCACCGGCATGTTGACCGGCACCGGCAATCCGTCCGCCGTCATCAATTATATCCGCAAACGCCCGACCAAGGCTTTTCAGGCCGACGTCACCGCCGGCTACGGCTCATGGGACAATGCGCGCCTGACCGCCGACGTTTCCGGTCCGCTGAATGAAGACGGCACGGTCGCCGGCCGCTTCGTCTATGCCCGCACCGTCGCGGATTCCTATCTCGACTATTACGGCACCGATCGCAGCGTCTATTACGGCGTCCTCTCCTGGGACATCACCCCCAAGCTGAAGGCCACCGCCGGCTATTCGCAGCAGGATAATCTGGCGGACGGCGTAAGCTGGGGCGCCCTGCCGCTGACCTTCACCGACGGCACCCCGATCCATTATCCGGTATCCGCCAGCTCAGCGGCGCCGTGGACCTACTGGAACAGCCACGATCACCAGACCTTCGGCGAACTGTCCTACGCTTTCGACAACGGCTGGACGATCAAGGGCATCTATACGCGCAAGTCCTATGATGAAGACGCCAAGCTGCTCTATCCCTGGGGCAATCCCGATCCGGTGACCGGCCTGTCTGACAGCGATCCGGACAGCCTGGGCGTCTACGGCTACACCGCCCTCTATCCGTCAATCCTCAAGCAGGACATGTTCGATGTTATCGCCAGCGGCGATGTCAGCCTGTTCGGGCGTGAACACCAGGTCGTTTTCGGCGTCAACTCCACCCATTCCTCCACCTATAAATGGGAAGGCGAAGGTGACGCCACCTTTTACCCGGCCATACTGGGCGGAAGCATTACCCCGCCGGCGGAACCGGCTTATGGCGACCTCGTGCTCCAGGAACAGATCAAGACGGATACGACCCGCGCCTACGGCGCCATCCATCTGAATTTCACCGACAAGCTGACCGGCATCGTCGGCTTCAATGCGATCAGCCTGAAAGCCACGGGCACATCATATAGCGTCGATCAGGCGCGTTCGGCGGACAAGATCAGCCCTTATGTCGGCGCCGTTTATGATATCAACACCAACCTGTCGCTGTATGCCAGCTATTCGGACATCTTCAATCCGCAGTCGGATTACGATATCAACTACCACCGCCTCGATCCGGCAACCGGCAAGAGCTATGAAGCCGGCATCAAATCGGAATGGTTCGGCAAGCGCCTGTATGCCACGGCTTCCGTCTTCAAGTCGGAACAATACGGTTTGTCCGACTGGGTGGGCTATTTCCAGAATGAAGATGAGGATGAACCCGGCTATACTACCAATGACGATCTGGTCGGGAAGGCCTACTATGTCGGCATCGACACGTTTGTGGAAGGCTACGAACTGGAAGTCGCCGGCAGGATAACCCCGGACTGGAGCCTCAACGGCGGCTGGACCAGCCTGTCCATCAAGGACCGCGATGGCAATAACGTGCGCACCTACCTGCCGCGCGAAACGCTCAAGCTGTCCACCACCTATGCCCTGCCGCAACTGCGTGACCTTAAGCTGGGCGCAGCATGGCGCTGGCAAAGCGAAGTCTCGACGACCAGCTATGGCTATCCATTTAACCAGGACGCCTATTCGGTAGTTGACCTGATGGCCAGCTTCCGCCTGGCCGATCGCATCCGCGCCAACCTGAACATCAAGAACGCCCTCGATCAGAAGTATTTCGGCGGCCTGCAATGGGATCAGGCCTTCTATGCCGCCCCGACCAGCTACATGCTGACGCTCGATTACACATTCTAGGACCGGAGACAGCGGTGATCGCGGTGCCATTCGCCGGCAGCCTCTTATCCCTGTTGGGGCTGACCGCAATCTTCCTGACCTGGCGGCGCAAGGGGGTGCGTGACGGCCTCTGGCGTTTCGGCCTGCCTGTTGGCTGGGCGCTGCTCTGCCTTGGCCTCGCCACCTGGATGGCCAGCACCAATCCCGATCAGGGGCTGGCGCTGGGTTCGGTCCTGATCATGATGCTGGCCGGCGCGATCCTTGCCTGGCAAGGGCTGCGACTGGCCGGGAAACCGGCAAAAACACAAATCGAACGCGAAAGCGCCGCCGATACGGTCGCACTCGGCAAGGGCTATTGGGGCCGCTTCACCATCCGCCTGCTTGGCAGCCTGATCATCGTTCCTGTTGTCAGCGTGATGCTGGGAATTCTCTGGCAGGCCTATATGCCGGTCAGTGCGGCGGATCGTCTGGTCGGCGCCGCCATCGCCACCATTTTCATCATGGGTGCCGCCCTCACCTGGCAACTGGCCAGCCGCCGCCCCTATCGCACCTTCGGCGTCCTGACCGGCGTCAGCGCGATCACCGCCGCCCTCGTCTACCTGCCGCTGGCCATGGGAACCTGACCATGAGCAAATCCCGCACTATCTGGCCGAAGATGTCCGCCGCCTTCGTGGCTCAAAACCTGACCGGCCACAAGATACTCGGCCTGGCCACCGCCGCCGTGCTTTACCTGATCTGCCTGTCCGGCACGGCGACCGTCTTCTATATCGACATGGAACGCTGGGAGACGGCCAACCTTCCGGAAGTGACCGAATTCCGCCCGGAGATCGTGGCGGCAGCGATTGGCGATGCCCGCAGCCACCTGACGAAGGACGTCACCTCGATCAATGTCTTCACGCCGACAAAAGATTATCCACGCCTCAATGTCCAGGTCGGCGAAGAGACGCGCGTCTATGACGCCCAGGGTCATTATGCCGGGCGGGGCGCGCATCCCGCCACCGAAGCCCTGACCGAACTGCACTATTACCTGCATCTGCCTTCCAGCTTCGGCATGATCGTGGTCAGTATCGGCGGCGTCGCCATGCTGGCCCTGATCCTGGGCGGACTGCTGGCCCATCCGCGCATCCTCAAGGACGCCTTCCTGTGGCGGCTCAATGGCACGCCGCGCACCAACCGCGCCGACCTGCACAACCGCATCGGCGTCTGGGCCTCCCCCTTCCATATCATTATCGCCCTGACCGGCGCAGTAATTGGCCTGTCGCAGATATTCCTGTTCGTCTCGGCCATGACCTTTAACAAGGGCGACATCACGGCCGCCTTCGCCCCGCTCTACCCCGATATCGCCACCAAAGCCCATGAAGGCCAGATGTCGGGTGACGCCATTATCAAGGCGCTGACCACGCTCAGGCGCGAACATCCGGATGCCCACCCCAACTATATCGGCCTCAATAATGCCGGCACCGATCACGAATCCCTGAGCGTTTCCGCCGAGATCGACGAGCGGCTGGTCTATGGCGATAACTGGGAGTTCGACGGCAAGGGCAATATGGCCGGCACCCTGCATATTTCCGACGGCGCCGCCGGCCAACAGGTCTTCGCCAGCCTCTACCGCCTGCATTTCGGCAATTTCGGCGGAATCTGGGTCCGCTGGGCCTACGTCCTTCTCGGCGCGGGGCTTTGCCTGATCTGCACCACCGGCATGGATATCTGGCTATTGAAATCGGCGCAGAAGGGCCGGCCCTATCCCCGTTTGCATAAGCTCTGGACCGCCTTCGTCTGGGGCGCCCCGACCGCCCTGGCCCTGGCGACCCTAACGACTCTGACAATCGCGGCGCCTTTCGTACCGGTCTTCTGGGGCCTGACGACAGTGTTTTCCCTTGCCGGGTTGCTGGCTGCCTCACAATCCTTTTTGTCGAGAATCGGCCGTTATGTCTTTGCCGGCTCGCTGCTGGCGCTGGTGACGGGGCATATGCTTCGCTTCGGCGCGGCCTCCTTTTCGCAAACCGCGCTGGGGCTTAACCTGACGCTCGTCATACTGGCGGCGATCACCGCCGGCCTGACCTGGCGGCAAACCAGAAAGGCATCATCAAGCTTATGACTTCATTACAGTTTACCCGCCTGTCCGGCATTTAGACCCGATGAATTTCGCCTTATCCCTGATCAGGCATTCAATCATGGGAGGTTTTAATGGGTAAAGGTATTCTGTTGTGGCTGCTGGGGGTGCCGATCCCCGTCATCATCATTCTCGCCCTTTTATTCCGCTGATCGGGGAATATAAAATGGCGCTTCCTGATCCTCTTACCCCAACCGATGGTCCTAATCTTGAATCGTCAAAATCCGGCATCCATTGGCCGGCGATTCTCGGCGGCGCGGCGGCGGCGGCTTCGATTTCCGCCATATTGCTGCCCTTAGGCTCCGCACTCGGCTTTGCCTCCACCTCGGCTTATAATCCCGGCGAAAGCCTGGTCACCTTCACTGCCGGCATGGCTATCTGGCTCATCATCATGCAATGGGCCTCATCCGGTGTCGGCGGCTACATCGCCGGACGGCTGCGCGTCAAATGGGCCGATACCCATAGCGATGAGGTCTTTTTCCGCGACACGGCGCACGGCTTCCTGGCCTGGGCGGTCGCTACCCTGTTCACCTTCGCCTTTGCCGCCTGCGTGGCCATGGGCGCGGTCAATGCCGGTGTCCAGGCGGGCGCCACGGTCGCTTCGGGCGCGGCTGCCGGCGCGGCGGGTAATGCCGACCTCGGCTATTATACCGACACCCTCTATCGCACCACGACACCCGCAACGGCCTTAACCGCCGCCGATGTTAACGCGGAAACCACGCGCATCCTGGCTAATGGCGCCAGAACCGGCGTTATTCCGCCCGCCGACCGCACTTATCTGGCCGCGCAGGTGGCCGCCCGCACAGGTCTGTCCCGGACCGAGGCGGAAGCCCGTGTCAATACCACCCTGGCACAGGTCGACGCGGCAAAAGCAAAGGCGGTCAAGGCCGCCGAAGACGCCCGCAAGGCCATGGTCGCCTTCCACACGGCGTTGTGCATTTCCCTGCTCGTCGGCGCCTTTATCGCCTCCGTCGCGGCGGCGCTTGGCGGCAAACTGCGCGATAACTATTAAAGTCACCACATGCGCAATTAAGGCCGGGTTCGGATGGAGACATCCGGCCCGGCTTTTTTGTTGATCGAAACCAAACTATATAATAGGTATGATGTATTATATATAAACAACAGGAAACGCCCGATGCCCAAGCTCAACCGACGCCATTTCCTTGCCGCCTCCGGACTGGCAGCGGCGGCCACGCAGGCATCGGATGTGCTGGCCGCGCCCATGCCCCAAACCGATCGTTTCGGTGTCACCGACCTTCGCGCCGAACAGACGACGGAACTGCTGGGTACGCAGGTCCGCGCGCCGCGTCTGTCCTGGCGGCTGACCGGCCCGGAACGGAACCTGATGCAGACCAGTTACCGCATCCGCGCCGCCTCGACCTCCGATACCCGCAAAGCCGACCTGTGGGATTCCGGCGTCATCACCACCAGCGACTGTTTCGACATCGCCTATGCCGGCGCGGCATTGAAATCGATGCAGCGCATCTGGTGGTCGGTCGAGATTACCGACACCATGGGCCGCACAGCGACTTCGGCCGCCACCTGGTTTGAAACCGGCCTGTTCGATCCCTCCGACTGGAAAGCACAATGGATCATCGCCGAGGACGACCTGGCTGCCGGCGACCGCGCCGCCGCCCTGCAATGGATCTGGTCCCCACGCGCGCTCGATGACCGGCTGCACGCCTTCCGGCTCGATTTCGATGCGCCCGCCACGCTGGTTTCCGCCGAGGTGCTGGTAGCGGGCAAGGACTGGATTCGCGGCGTCTGGGCCAATGGCCAAACCCTGCCCCTGCCCGATCAGCCCGTCCCTAACTGGGGCACGCTTGTGCCGGTGCCCGCCAAACTCAAACCAGGCCGCAACAGCGTTTGTGTATTGGTTCAGGCCGAAACCACCGGCTTTTTCCCCGTCGATGGCGGCGCTCTTGCCGCATTGATCCGGCTGCGCCTTTCCGATGGCAAGATTGAACGCTTCGTCAGCGGCCCGGACTGGAAAGTGCAACCCTTGCCTCCCGAAGGCTGGCATTCCGCCGATTTCGACGCCAGCGGCTGGGCCTATGCGCAAACATCCGGCTCCGATGCGCAAAATGATCCCCGTCCCGCCGAACCCGCCCTGTTGTTACGCAAAGATTTCACGTCAAAGGGCAAGGTTATCAATGCCCGCCTTTACGCCACGGCGCTTGGCGCCTACGAGGCCCGTCTGAACGGCGAGCGCATATCACCAGCCCGCCTGTCGCCCGAAATCAGCGTGGCGCGTGACCACATCTTTTACCAGACCTTCGATGTCACGCCACTGATCAGGGATGGCGAAAACGCCTTCGGCGTCATGGTCGGCGATGGCTGGTACGCCGGCGCCTTCGGCTGGCGGCTGGAGCGTTACGGCTTCGGCCCCGCCCCGCGCCGCCTGTTGGCGCAACTCAGGCTCGACTATGCCGACGGCACATCGGAATGGATCGTTACCGACGACAACTGGCGCATCGGCCCATCCCCCATCATCACCTCGGAAATCTATAACGGCGAAGTGTACGACGCCCGCCTGGAAACACCTGGCTGGGATAGGCCCGGTTTCAAGGCCGCGGACTGGTCCGCCGTCAAAATCGGCGAAACGCCTAAAACCCGCATTATCGCCCAGACGAGCCCGCTGCTCGTGCCGGTCGGCAAACGCCGCGCCGTGAAGATCACCCAGCCGAAACCCGGCGTCTATGTCTTTGATTTCGGCCAGAACTTCGCCGGCTGGGCGCGCCTGACTGCCAAGGGCACATCCGGCCAGACCATCACATTGAAATTCGCCGAATACCTCAAGGCGGATGGCGAGGTCGATCAGGCCAACCTGCGCATGGCCAAATGCCAGGATCACTACACCCTGCGCGGCGATGCCGGCGGCGAAACCTATGAGCCAAACTTCACCTATCACGGCTTCCGCTATGTGCAGGTCGAGAACTATCCCGGCGTGCCCAAAGCCGCCGATATAGAGGGTATTGTCGTCTCCTCGGCCTGCAAGGTGACCGGCGACATGAAGTTTGAGTCAGCGCTGGTCCAGCAGTTCTGGAACAACGCCATGTGGAGCCAGCGCTCCAACTTCTTCGCCGTGCCGACCGATTGCCCGCAACGCGACGAACGCATGGGCTGGATGGGCGATATCCAGGTCTTTCTCGACGCGGCCGCCTTCAATATGGAAGTCGATCCGTTTATCCGCCGCTTTCTCACCGAAGCCCGCGCCGCCCAGACGCGTGAAGGCAGCTACCCGATCGTCGTGCCCCAGCCCCTGTCCTTCCCCGATGTTGCCACGGCAGGCTGGTCGGAGGCCGGCATAATACTGCCATGGACGTTATGGAAACGCTACGGCGATACAGCGGTGGTCAACGAGAACTGGGACGCCATGACGGCGTGGATGGACTATCTGCTCAGGCGCAATCCGGATTATATCTGGCGCCATGAACGCGGCCTCGATCTCGGCGACTGGCTGTCGGTCGATGCTGTCAGGCCGGACGATGAAACCACGCCGCGCATGCTTTGCGCCACCGCCTACTGGGCCTATTGCGCCGACCTGATGACCGATATGGCGGAGGCCACCGGCCGCAACGGGCCGGCCACCCTGTACCGCGACCTGCGCACTCAAATCGGCACGGCTTACGCAAAAGAATTCATCGATGCCAATGGCAAGGCCGGCAACGGCAGCCAGACTTCACAGGTGCTATCGCTCTATTTCAACCTCGTGCCCGCCGATCGCATCGCCGGCGCTTCCAAAGTGCTGGCCGACGAGATCAGGGGCCGCGGCATGAAGCTTTCCACCGGCTTCCTTGGTACGCCTTACCTGCTCGACGCCCTGGCGGACACAGGGCAGATGGACGTCGTTTCCGGTCTTCTTCTGCAAACCGAAAAGCCATCATGGGGCTATATGCCACTCAAGGGCGCCACCACCATGTGGGAACGCTGGGATGGTGACACCGGCGACCTGGCGATGAACAGTTACAACCACTATGCCTATGGCGCGGTCTGCGGCTTCATGTATCGCCGCTTGGCCGGCCTGGCGCCCGCCACGCCCGGTTTCCGCCGCATGAAGGTCGAACCGGTCTACCTGCCGAAAGCCGGCATGGTCAGCGCCATCTATGACTCATGTTTGGGCCGGATGGCGGGCCGCTGCGAAGGCGATGCGCATGGCCTGACACATTATGACCTGACCGTGCCCCCCAATGCGATGGCCGAGGTCACGCTCCCCGAAGGCGCCTGGCACGAGAGCGGTAAGGCGCTGGAAGCCCACACCGATATCCGGAACCTGCGCCGCGACGGCGGCAAGGTGCATTTCGAGATCGGATCAGGCCACTACCGCTTTAGTCGATAATCAGGTTTTGAATATAGGGAGGGCGGATTCCAGTTTGAAGTGCAACCTGTCTTAGCTTCCAATGCCCTACGGGCAAGAAGGGCCGGGCTGGGGATACGACCCGTCAGGCGACCTCTGACGAGGTCAAGCATCTGCACCAAGAAAGCCACGACCTGAAGGAGGTGGTGGCCGAATTGACGCTGGAGAACCGCCTGCTTAAAAAGCGCGCCAGAAGCGTTTCTTGGATTTGGGGACGACCAAGAATGCGATATTCCTCCACCGAGAAGCTTGAGATCATTAGGTTGGTCGAGCAGCCCCCTTTGCCTGCCCGCTGAACGCTGGCACAACTGGGTACCCAACGAATCGAATCTGGACCTTAACAATGACGAGCAGCCAACAACGCGCCGAACTGCAACGCCGGATCTGGCAAATCGCCAATGATGTCCGGGGGGCAGTGGATGGCTGGGATTTCAAGCAATACGTGCTGGGCGCCCTGTTCTATCGCTTTATCAGCGAAAACTTCATGGATTACATTACCGGCGGCGACGCATCGGTGGATTACGCTTCCATGGCGGACGACGACAAAAACATTGTCGCCGCCAAGGACGACGCCATCAAGACCAAGGGTTACTTCATCTACCCCAGCCAGCTGTTCGCCAATGTGGCCGCCAGGGCCAACACCAACGAGAGCCTGAATACCGATCTGGCCGCTATCTTTGCCACCATTGAAAGCTCCGCCAACGGTTACCCCTCGGAGCACGACATCAGAGGCCTGTTCGCCGATTTCGACACCACCAGCAACCGCCTCGGCAACACCGTTAAGGACAAGAACACGCGCCTGGCCGCCGTGCTCAAGGGCGTGGCCGACCTGGATTTTGGCAGCTTCGACGCCAGCCACATCGACCTGTTTGGCGATGCCTACGAATTCCTCATCTCCAACTACGCCGCCAACGCCGGCAAGTCGGGCGGCGAGTTTTTCACCCCGCAGCATGTGTCCAAGCTGATCGCACAGCTCGCCATGCACAAGCAAACCAGCGTCAACAAGATCTACGACCCGGCCTGCGGCTCGGGCTCGCTCTTGCTGCAAGCCAAGAAGCACTTCGATCATCATCTGATCGAAGACGGCTTCTTTGGGCAGGAAATCAACCACACCACCTACAACCTGGCGCGGATGAACATGTTCCTGCACAATATCAACTACGACAAGTTCAACATCCAGCTCGGCGATACGCTGCGAAATCCGCACTTCGGCGACGATAAGCCCTTCGACGCCATCGTCTCCAACCCGCCCTATTCGGTAAAATGGATCGGCAGCGACGATCCTACCCTGATCAACGACGAACGCTTTGCCCCGGCGGGCGTCCTGGCGCCCAAGTCCAAGGCCGACTTTGCCTTTGTGCTCCACGCGCTCAGCTACCTGTCGGCCAAGGGGCGCGCGGCGATTGTCTGCTTCCCCGGCATCTTCTACCGGGGCGGGGCCGAGCAGAAAATCCGCCAGTATCTGGTGGACAACAACTATATCGAGAGCGTGATTTCGCTCGCGCCCAACCTGTTCTACGGCACCACCATTGCCGTGAATATTCTGGTGCTCTCCAAGCACAAAACCGACACCACCACCCAGTTCATCGACGCCAGCGGGCTGTTCAGGAAAGAAACCAATAATAACGTCCTCACCGATAACGACGACGAGGAAAACCCCGGCCATGTCCAGCAAATCATGCAGGTGTTCGACAACAAGGAGAATGTGAAGCATTTCGCCGAATCGGTACGTTTTGAAGCCATTGCCGCCAACGACTACAACCTATCGGTCAGCAGCTATATCGAGGCCAAGGATAACCGTGAAGTGGTGGACATTGCCCAGCTCAATGCCGAATTGAAAACCACGGTTGCGAAAATCGACCAACTGCGCAAAGACATTGACGCCATCGTGGCCGAGATCGAAGGCGAGGAACTGGAGGCATGAGCGGCGCGAAGTTTTTGAAAAAGCTGCTACACGGGGTTGCGGTGGAGTGGAAACCGTTGGGTAAAGTGCTTGTTCGTACCAAGGGCACGGCGATTACCGCGGGTCAGATGAAAGAGTTACATAAAGATGGTGCGCCTTTAAAAATTTTTGCCGGTGGCAGGACTGTTGCATTTGTCGACTTTGATAACATACCTGCGAAAGATGTTAATAGAGAGCCTTCAATTATCGTCAAATCTCGTGGCGTTATTGAGTTTGAGTATTACGACAAACCGTTTTCCCACAAAAATGAAATGTGGTCGTACCATTCAAATAGTGACAATATTCACATCAAATACGCTTATTACTTTTTGAAACTGAATGAACCGTACTTTCAGCGCATTGGCAGCAAGATGCAAATGCCGCAAATTGCAACACCTGATACTGATAAGTTTGAAATCCCCATCCCATGCCCGAAAAATCCGAAAAAATCGCTGGAAATTCAGGCTGAGATCGTCCGCACTCTGGATGCTTTTACCGAGCTTACTGCCGAACTTACTGCCGAACTTACTGCCGAACTTACTGCCCGCAAAAAACAATACAACTACTATCGTGATCAGTTGTTGAGTTTTGAAGAAGGGGAAGCGGAGTGGAAGGCGCTGGGGGAAGTTTTTCGTATGCGAGCCGGGCAACATATTTCTGCAAGCAAAATCAGAGAAGTATATGGCGACGGATATGTCTACCCTTGCTACGGTGGCAATGGCGTCCGAGGGTTTGTCAAGGAAAAGAGTCACGAAGGGGAATATTTGTTAATCGGCAGACAAGGCGCTCTTTGTGGAAATGTACAACGGATGAAAGGTCAGTTTTATGCTACCGAACACGCCGTCGTTGTATCTGCCATTGAAGATATCAATATTGGCTGGGCGTTTCATATGCTGACATTGATGAACCTCAATCAGTATGCGTCTCAATCAGCGCAACCCGGTTTAGCTGTTGGAAAATTGGAGAGTTTAAAAATTCTCGTTCCGTCGTTGACGGTACAAACTCGTCTTGCTGGAATTCTCGACACATTCGACGCGCTGACCAACTCCCTCTCCGAAGGCTTGCCGCGTGAAATTGAATTGCGCCAGACGCAATATGAGTATTACCGCGACCTGTTGTTTGACTTCCCTAAGCCCGCAGAGCTAGTGGCCTGAGATGAGCCAGACGCTTGAAGAGATCGCGCAAAAGCTGAGATACGCCGACAAGAAGGTGCAGCTGATCTATGCCTTCAATGGCACAGGCAAGACGCGCCTGTCGCGGGCGTTCAAGCAGTTGATTGATCCGAAGGTAGAGGGTGGTGATGCGCCTTCGGAACTGGCCGACAAGAAGATGCTCTATTACAGCGCCTTTACCGAAGACCTGTTTTACTGGGACAACGACTTGGGGCTGGATGCCGAACCGAAGCTGAAGATTCAACCCAATGCGTTCACCAAATGGGTACTGGAAGAGCAGGGACAGGATCAAAGTATCACCACCACCTTTCAGCGCTATACGAGCGATAAGCTGACGCCGCATTTCAGTGCCGATTTCTCATCCGTCAGCTTTTCATTTGAACGCGGGAATGATCAGCATGAGCCCCACATCAAAATTTCCAAAGGTGAAGAAAGCAATTTTATCTGGAGTGTCTTCAATGCCCTGCTTGAACAGGTCATTGCCGAACTGAACATCGCCGAAGTTGCCCTTCGGTCCACGGACGTTTTCAACAATATGAGCTACGTCTTTGTCGATGACCCGGTGAGTTCACTGGATGAAAACCACCTGATCGAGCTGGCGGTTAACCTGGCCGGGCTGATCAAATCCAGCGAATCCAGCCTGAAATTCATCATCACCACGCACAGCCCGCTGTTCTACAACGTGCTGTTCAATGAATTGGGCAGCAAGATCTGCTACATGCTGGAGCGTTTCGAAGAAGGCACCTTTGCACTCACGGAAAAGAATGGCGACTCCAACAAGAGCTTTTCTTACCATCTGCACCTGCTGCACACTCTTGAGCAGGCCATAGCGGACAACAAGATAGAAAGGTATCATTTCACCTTGTTGCGTAATCTTTACGAAAAAACGTCCAGCTTTTTGGGCCATCCCAAGTGGTCTAATCTCTTGCCCGATGACAAGCAGCTCTACTACAGCCGGATCATCAATTTCACCAGCCACAGCACGCTGTCCAATGAAGCTGTTGCACAGCCCACGTCAGCGGAAAGCGCCACGGTCAAACTGTTGCTCGATCACTTGAAGAGCAGTCATGGCTTCTGGCAGCAGGAAGAACAGAATGGTTGATTACGCCACGCCAATTGCTGAATCCAACACCTTTATTGTTCTGGACAGATACACCCAGGAGTGGAAAGCTGCGGAAAGCTACCAGAGCGAGGGCGATCTGGAGCGCGAGTTCATTCAGGATCTGCAAAACCAGGGCTATGGCTACCTGCCCGGCCTGAACACGCCTGAGGCCTTGCTGGCGAACGTGCGCGTCCAGCTGCAAACGCTCAATACCGTGACGTTTACGGACGGTGAATGGTCGCGTTTTGTCGAGACCTGGCTGGACAAGCCCAGCGATGGCATCGTCGAGAAAACCCGCAAGATTCACGACGACTATGTTCACGACTTTGTCTTTGACGACGGACGCATCCAGAATATCTACCTGCTGGACAAGAAAAACATCGCCCGCAATAAGGTGCAGGTGATCAAGCAGTTTGAGCAGACGGGCAGCCACGCCAACCGCTATGACGTGACGATCCTGGTCAATGGCCTGCCGCTGGTACAGGTGGAGTTGAAGAAGCGGGGCGTGGCCATCCGTGAAGCCTTCAACCAGTTGCACCGCTACAGCAAGGAAAGCTTCAACAGCGAGAATTCCCTGTTCAAGTATCTGCAGTTGTTCGTGATCTCCAATGGCACCGACAGCCGCTACTTCGCCAACACCACGCAGCGCAACAAGAACAGCTTCGACTTCACCATGAACTGGGCAAAGGCGGACAACAGCCTGATTAAGGACCTGAAGGACTTTACAGCCACCTTCTTCCAGAAAAACACCCTGCTTAATGTGCTGCTGCACTACTCCGTGTTTGACGTCAGCAATACGCTGCTGGTGATGCGCCCGTACCAGATCGCGGCGACGGAACGCATTTTGTGGAAGATCAGAAGCAGCCATCAGGCCAAAAACTGGAGTAACACGGAAAGCGGCGGTTTCGTCTGGCACACCACGGGCTCGGGCAAGACGTTGACCAGTTTCAAGGCGGCGCGCCTGGCCACCGAGCTGGATTTTATCGACAAGGTGTTCTTCGTGGTGGACCGCAAGGACCTCGACTACCAGACCATGAGGGAATACCAGCGCTTCTCACCGGACAGCGTGAATGGCTCGGATAGCACGGCGGGGCTGAAACGCAACCTGGAGAAGGACGACAACAAGATCATCGTCACCACGATCCAGAAGCTCAACAACCTGATGAAGAGCGAGGCCGACCTGCCCATTTACGGCAAGCAGGTAGTGTTCATTTTTGACGAGTGCCACCGCAGCCAGTTTGGCGAAGCTCAGAAGAACCTGAAGAAGAAATTCAAAAAGTTCTGTCAGTTCGGCTTTACCGGCACGCCCATCTTCCCGGAGAACGCCTTGGGCGCCGAGACCACGGCCAGCGTATTTGGCCGTGAACTGCATTCGTATGTGATCACCGATGCGATCCGCGACGAAAAGGTCTTGAAGTTCAAGGTGGATTACAACGATGTCCGCCCCCAGTTCAAAGCTATCGAAACCGAGACGGACGATAAGAAGCTGAACGCGGCGGAGAACAGGCAAGCCCTGCTGCACCCTGATCGCATTCGTGAAATCACCGAGTATATCCTAAACAACTTCCGGCAGAAGACCCATCGCCTGCATACGGGCAATACGGGCTTCAACGCAATGTTTGCCGTCAGCAGCGTGGACGCCGCCAAACTCTATTACGAGAGCTTCAGGGATTTGCAGAAGGGCAGCGACAGACCGCTGAAGGTGGCTACTATTTTTTCGTTCGCTGCCAATGAAGAACAGGACGCAATTGGCGACATCCAGGACGAAAGCTTTGATGTGTCCGCCATGAACAGCAGCGCCAAGGAATTCCTGAGCGCGGCGATTGCGGACTACAACGCGCTGTTCAAAACCAACTTCAGCGTGGACAGCAATGGCTTCCAGAACTACTACCGCGACCTAGCCAAGCAGGTCAAAGCCAAGGAAATTGACCTGCTCATCGTGGTCGGAATGTTCCTGACAGGCTTTGACGCCCCCACACTGAACACGCTGTTTGTAGACAAGAACCTGCGCTACCACGGGCTGATGCAGGCCTATTCACGCACCAACCGCATCTTTGACGCTACCAAGACCTTCGGCAATATCGTCACCTTCCGCGACCTGGAGCAGGCGACCATTGACGCCATCACCCTGTTCGGTGACAAGAACACTAAGAATGTCGTTCTGGAGAAGAGCTACAAGGAATACATGGAAGGCTTCACCGATGCGGCCACGGGTGAGGCGCGGCGTGGTTTTGTAGCCGTGGTGAATGAACTGGAGTCGCGCTTTCCTGATCCGTCAGCCATTGAAAAGGAAGCTGACAAAAAAGCCTTCGCCAAGCTGTTTGGTGAGTATTTACGCGTCGAAAACGTGCTGCAGAACTATGACGAGTTCGCTAGCCTGAAGGATTTGCAAAGCGTCGATTTGACAGACCCGGCTGCGAAGGATGCATTCAAGGCCAAGCACTATCTGAGCGATGACGATCTGACGGCGCTGCAAGCCATCACGCTTCCATCCGAACGGAAAGTTCAGGACTATCGGTCGACCTACAACGACGTGCGCGACTGGCTGCGCCGTGAGAAAGCCGGGGCTGAGAAGGAGAAGTCGACTATCGACTGGGATGACGTGGTCTTTGAAGTGGACCTGCTGAAGTCACAGGAAATCAACCTGGACTACATCCTGGAACTGATCTTCGAGCACAACAAGAAGATCAAGAGCAAATCAGAGCTGGTGGATGAGGTGCGGCGGGTGATTCGGGCAAGCCTCGGCAACCGTGCAAAAGAGGCCCTGCTGGTCGACTTCATCAATCAGACTGATCTAGATAAGATTGGCGACAAGGCCAATGTGATCGACGCTTTTTTCACCTTTGCCCAGGCGGAACAGCAGCGTGAAGCGCAGGAGTTGATCAATACTGAGAACCTTAACGTCGAGGCCGCCAAGAGATACATAGCCACCTCACTCAAGCGGGAGTTCGCCAGCGAGAACGGCACAGAACTCAACGCTGTTCTGCCCAAGATGAGCCCCTTGAACCCGCAGTTCCTGACCAAGAAACAAACTGTCTTCCAAAAGATCGCTGCCTTTGTTGAGAAGTTCAAGGGGGTGGGAGGGCAGTTATAAGCGCTTGGTAAATCATTTGATGCGCACAAAGCTGGGAGCGAATGTCTGGGAATGCCTGACTCGTGTCTGCTCTCGGACTTCTGTCAGGCGCACTTGTTAAATGTCTGGTTTAGGTGCAAAGCAGAATGTCCGCGTTGCGCCCAAAAGGCGACATTTTGGCGAGGCTTGCGTTGCGCGCCCGAAACCGGACCTCGGGCAATGCCCGTCGTCGTTAGTGCACCGTCCTCACAAAGCTCTTGGCAATCTCCACAACTCGATCACGCGAGATCCCGTCGCGTTGATCAACAAACAATGGATGATCTACTTCTTGGACGATAATTTTTGGCCGTTGTCCTTCGCCTCCCCAATACACATCGCAACGCAGATGCTCACGTGGCTGATCGGGGGGACATCCATTATAAATCGGCATTGTCACAGCCAGCCAACCTAAGCACGTGTGGTCAATCCGGGCGAGGCTCGAATTGAGCCACTCCCCCACCGGCGATTGTCGAGGACATCACCAAAGGCCGGAAACCCGACGGATTGATGGTCAGTCACCTCACCCGCGTCGAAGAGATGCCGCTCAGGTGGGAAGATCAGGCAGCCCAATATGGCTGGACCTAAGGCGCCGCTAAAACGCACACTCCGATCCTGGCCCTGCAGAGACGCAGGGCTTTTTTACGTCTGCACCGGCCTAGGCACAAGTCTCTGGTGTATAGATGAGCTGATGAGTGGGAAATAACTACGCAAATACGGGTGCTTGCGTGAGCAGCACCGTATGAACGGAAATCCGACTTTGTGGATAAGAAAGAAATGGTGGGTGGGCACGGACTCGAACCGTGGACCCGCTGATTAAGAGTCAGCTGCTCTACCAACTGAGCTACACACCCGAACCAATTCTTCGGAACCAGCCGGGCTTGGTGACCCCGGCGGTGAGGCGCGGAACATAGCCAATTATTCCGGCATGACAAGTGTTAAATTCGCTTTTTCCAAAGTTTTTAAGCAAGCGGTTTCAAAGCTTCGATCCAACCTTTCCGCCCTTACCCGGAACTATATGTCCTGACGGCGCCCCGTCTTTTGGACAGTACATGGAGGCAGACTCAGAATATTGATTTTATGAAGAAATTGTTGTGTTCTCGGGAAAATGAGTGCGATATTCAGGCCATGGGGACGAAATCATGATGAAACCTGAGTTGCTGATCCTGGGTAACAGCGAAAGCCGCGTGGTGGTTGTGGACGATTTTACCGGCGCCTGTGGCCATATCCGCGCTCTGGCGTCGGACCTCGCCCCTTTCCCACCCCATACCGTCTATTACCCCGGCGTCCGCCGTATCGTCACACCGCAGGATACCGCCGCGCATGACTATATGCACAGGCTCCTGGTCGACGCCTCACCCTATATCGGCGGCGCGTTTGATATCGACCGGTTTGACTGGATCGAGGGCAGTTTTTCCATGATAATACGGCCGCCGGAAACCTTGGGGCCACGCCAACGCGCCCCGCATATCGATACGGTCGAGACGAAATACCTGGCTATTCTACACTATCTCAGCGACACGCCCGACACCGGCACCGCCTTTTTCCGCCAGCGTTCAACCGGCATCGAGCGGGTAACGGCGGGTAATTTCGATCAGTATGTCGCCGCCGCGCAGGTCGATAATCCGCAGGCCACCGGCTATATAAACGGTTCCGATCCGTGGTTCGAGCAGATCGGCCGGGTTGACGCAAAACCGGACCGGCTGGTCATTTATGAAGGCTGTCTGCTGCATTCCGGCATTATACCGCCGGATATGGTGCTCAGCGATGATCCGCGGATTGGCCGCCTGACGACTAATATCTTCATCAGAGGCCGTTAAGTCACCTCGACTTAGTCCTTAAGAAGCGTCAGGCGCGCCGATATGCCGGTGGTTGAGGATGGCGCGATCCAGATATCAAAGTCGCCCGGCTCAGCCTGCCACTTCAGATCAAGCCCGACAAAGGCCAGATCCGCACGGGACAGATCGAAAGCGGCCGTTTGCGTCTCTCCTGGCTTGAGATCGAGATGCCTGACACCTTTCAGCGAACGCACCGGCTGAGTGATCGAGGCCACCCGGTCATGAATATAGAGCTGCGCCACCTCATGCGCCGGACGGCCGCCCGTATTGGTGATACTGGCTGAAACCGTCACCTTGCCGGACCACGGCAGCTTCACCGCGCTCAGTCGTGTTTCGCCATACTCAATCCGGCCATAGCCCAGACCATGCCCGAACGGATAGAGCGGCTCGAAACCGGCGTCACGGTAACGGGCGCGATAGCTGGCCTCATCACCGATCTGCGGACGCCCGGTGGCGCGGTGATTGTAATAGAAAGGCTCCTGTCCCGATTTCTGCGGAAAGCTGCATGGCAAACGCCCCGACGGGCTGTAATCGCCGAAAAGCAAATCAGCGGTGCCGTTGCCCGCCTCCGAACCGAGGAACCAGGTGCAGAGGATGGCATCGGCTTCCCGCACCGCCCCTTCCAACGCGATGGCGCGGCCATGGCTCAGCAGGACCACCATCGGTTTGCCCGTGGCTTTCACGGCTTCCGCCAGCGCCATCTGCGCATCGGGCACAGTGATTTCGGTGCGCGACTGTGCCTCGCCGGACATTTCCTGCCCCTCGCCAACACAGAGCACCACCACATCCGCCACCTTGGCCGCCTTGACCGCCGCTTCAATGCCGCCTTCAATCGGCGCGTCGATATCGCAGCCACGCACTACGCTCAGGTTGTCCCCGATCACGCCACGCATGGCTATCTCGACCGTGACGCTGTCCTTCGTATCGGGGAACACCACCCAGTAGCCATTGAGCTGGTTCTGGTCCGCCGCCAGCGGGCCGATCAGGGCCACCTTCTGGCCGGACTTTTTGAGCGGCAACACCTCATTATCGTTCTTCAGCAGCACACAAGCCCGCCGCGCTGCCTCCCGCGCCAGGGCAATGGTTTCGGGCTTGCGCATGTCATTGCGTTCGCGCTCCGGGTCCATCGACTTATAGGGATCATCGAACAGGCCGGTGGCCTTCTTAATGCGCAGCACCCGGCGCACAGCCTCGTCCAGCACCTTAAGCGGCACCTCGCCGGAGCGCACCAGATCAGGCAGGTATTTCATGTAGATGCCCGACTGCATCGACATATCGCAGCCGGCCAGGATCGCCTTTTTGGCGGCGTCGCGGCCATCGGCGGCAAAGCCATGCGCGATCAGTTCCTCCTCAGAGGTGAAATCGGAAACGACAAAGCCGGTGAAACCCATTTCGCCGCGCAGAATATCGGTCAAAAGCCTGCGGTTACCGGTCGAAGGCACGCCACCGATATCGTTGAAGGCGCTCATCACCGTCAGCGCGCCGGCGTCAATCCCCGCCTTGAAGGACGGCAGATGCGTCTGGCGCATGGTCGGCTCGGTGATCTCGACCGTGTTGTAATCCATGCCACCTTCGACCGCGCCATAGGCGGCGAAGTGCTTCAAGCAGGCCAGCATCGAATCCTGTGCTTTCAGATCTGCCCCCTGGAACCCCTGAACACGGGCGGCGGCGAAACGGCACGCCAGCCAGGTATCCTCACCCGCTGCTTCTGCCGCACGCCCCCAGCGTTGGTCGCGCACCACATCGACCGCCGGGGAAAAGGTCCAGTGGATGGCCGACGCCGTGGCCTCAATGGCCGCCGCGCGGTTGGTACGGCATGACAACTCCGGATCGAAGCTGGCGGCTTCCACCATCGGGATCGGAAAGATGGTCTTCATGCCGTGGATGATGTCAGCGGCGAAGATCAGCGGAATACCATGCGGCGATTGCTTCACCGCCACCTTCTGCAATTCACGGCTCAAGGCCACACCGCGACCGTTGAACAGACCGGTGATCCTGCCAGCGGCGATATCGGCCAGCACCTGATCCTTTGATTGACTGGCAATGGCCGGATTGAAGAAGGCCGCCTCGGTGCGCACGGAGTCGCTGTAAAGACTCAGTTGCCCAGCCTTTTCCTCCAGCGACATTTTGGCGAGCAGCCCTTCGATAAAGGCATCCTTCGGCGCCGCATAGGCCGGCACGAAGCCCGACGCCGCGCCCGCCACGGCGATCGTCGAGGCCGCGCCTTTGAAGAACGCGCGCCGGGAAAGAGACTGGGACATGGCTCAGGCTTTCGGAATAAAAAAGAGGGGAAAATCAAAGTCCTCCCCTCTCCAGTTTGCGCAACAACCAGGGCGCGCTTACCACTTGTAACGCAGGCCAACCTGATAGGAGCGAGCGGAACCGGTAGTGTTGTTATCGCCCGCACGAGTCGGGCCTTGCTGTCCATCACGCGCATCGATACAGCCGGTATCGGTCGGCGAACACTTCAGGCCGCCGCCCCAACCCGAATAGACGCGATTAACGGAATCGAACAGGTTGTAGACTTGGCCTTCCAGCGTGATGGTCTGTCCGCCCGGCAGTTCAAAGTCCTTGGAAATGCGCAAATCGACATTCTGATAGGCAATATCATCCTTCGGTTTTACGCCGCCGGGAATAATGCGCACTGCCGGACCGCTGGCATCGATGTAATCGAATGGCCCGCCCGACGCGAGCGTAACAAAGGCCGATACCTGCGTATCCCACGGCCCGTCCACGATGCCGGTGCCGACGAAGCGCCATTTGTCCACGCCCTCGGCATCGTGCCAGCCGGAATCGTGCGGCATAGCGTAGTCGAAGATAAAGCGGTCATTATGCCCTGTCGCCTTGGCATTGGTCAGGGTCAGGGTGCCGCTGTAACCATAGTGCGAGGCGCGGCTATAGGGCTTGTCCACCGTCAGGTAGAGGGCCTGATACTTGGCTTTCTGGTCATTGGTCGAGATGATGAAATTGCCATAACCCGCCAAACCGTACCCCCAGGGCTGACAGGCATATTCCGGCCCGTAGGTACACCAGGAACCATCCGGGTTACGGTTCCCCAGCACAAAGCTGAAGATATCCTTGCTCTCGATATCCGCCAGGGTCACGCTGGTGGCGATATCCCCGAACTGCTTGCGAACGCCCAGGTTGAACTGGTCGGAATAAGGCACCTTGGCGTTATTGTTGAGCGCATAGATTTCGCCCTTTTGACCAGTGGCCTTGGCTGCGGCGATCAGGGCGTCCTTATCAGTAAAATAGGCCGGATTCCAGGTGATATTATTGTCGTTCGGGTCGGTATCAACCGTGCCCTCCGGGTTGATATTAAGAGTCACGACATGAATCTGAGTACGGCGCGTTTCCAATTGAGCGTCGTCATAGATGGTGCGATCATAATAGCGCCCATAGCCGCCGAAGATGACCAGATCGCGGTCGCCATTAATATCGTACGAAAAGCCCAGACGCGGCGCCAGCGCACCGCCGAATGGCTTGCGATTATGCCCATTGCTGATGTAATCCTCCGGATTGAAACCGGCATTCTTGAAATTGCTCCAGTTCCGTAAAGCCGCTGCCACACCCGGATCGGTGACGAACTTATCATTGAGCATATTGGTTTCATAATCCCAGCGTACGCCGAGATTCAGGGTCAGGTGGTTATCCACCGTCCAATCATCCTGAATGAACAGGCCCCATTGGTTGTTCTTACTGGTTACGACCGGATTGCCATCCGCGATGATTACCCGCACCGGAACGTTATTGGATGCTCCATAGGTATAGCTATCGAGCGGATAGAAGAATTCCGGATTGAAGTGGTCGGCTTCGGTAGCGACATAATTATACAGCGCCAGTTTGACACCCGCCTTGACCACATGCTGACCGTGCCATTCCAGGCCGGTGAAGGTCATGGTGTCGCGGAAAGTGGTGTTGTCCTGTCCCTTTTCCTGAGCATAGGTGGCGCCGCCCAGGGTGGCACGCACCGCGAAATCGGTCGGACTGTTGATGATGGTCTGGCCCGGCGCATCTGTCAGCGGCGTTTGAAGCCAGTGATAGGTTTGGTATTCCAGGGTCATCTCGTTGAGAATGTTTTCCTCACGATATTTCCAGGAAATCAGCCCCTGCCGAACATATTGATTCAGGGTATTGCCGTGCGAATAGGCTGTAAACTGATCAAACCCGCGCACATCGTCTTCTTCACGATCCTGGAAGGAGACATCGACCGTGTTCATTTCATTCGGCGTCCAGGTCAGTTTGCCGAAGTAGAGGTCTTCCTGAAAGTCCTTGGCATAGACGCCGTTTTCCGCTCCATAGCCTGGATAAGGAATAGCCACGGCATCCGTCGGGCGCTGATCCTTACGGTGCTCATAAGCGGCGTAGAAGTGCAGCAGATCCCTGACGATCGGCCCGCCGATATCCACGCCGTATTCGGTGTTCTGGTAATCGCCCTTCGGCTGGTCACGCTGATAATAAGGCTGGCCGATCATGTCCTTGGACTGGTAGGTCGCAAAGGCGCTGCCGTGGAACTCGTTGCCGCCGGTTTTCGTTACAGCCGAGATGATGGCGGTGCCCGCCTGTTCGTATTCGGCCTTGAAGTTCTGGGTCGAAACCTTGAATTCCTGGATGGCCAGTTGCGGGAACGGATTGCCGCGCGATGAATCCTGCCCCATCGTACCGCCTTGCAGCACCTGGTTCTTCTGGCTCTGGCCATCGATGAACACGTTGACCTGGTTGGCCGAGGTAGCGCCGGCGCGGAACTGCTTGTTCTCGGCATCGGGCGTCACGGCCACACCGGGCGCCAGGGCGGCGAAATTCAGAAAGTTGCGGCCGTTCTGCGGCAGGCTGTTGATCTGGGTCTGCGATACGCTGGTGGCCACTTCCGAGGTGCGGACCTCCTTGCGGCGGCGACCAACGACCGTGATCGTCGCGGTCGGCTCAGGCGCCGCGGCGGCATCGAGATCGAGCGTGGTGGTTTCGCCAACCGCCAGGGTCACCTCTTCCACGGTCGAGCCGACGGCGATCCGGTAATTGCCGGGACGCAGACCGACGATGACATAGCTGCCATCGGCGCGCACCGTGCCGGTGGTGACGGCACCGGTGTTGGTGTCAGTGGCCGTTACCTGAGCGCCGGCCTGGGCCGAGGCGATATGCCCCTGCACCGTGGATGTATCGGCGGCCAGCGCCACCGTGCCCAGCATGCCGGTGAGCGCGAAGATCGACGCGCCCAGGACCAGCCGGAATTTCGCTGAATGCTTCATTATTGTTCCTCCCAAATATATCGCGTGCCGAGTGCCGGCCGAAGCCCCGTCTTTGACTTGAAGCTCCGGTCTTCATGTGGTGGTCAGCCTGTTCGTCTGCTGCTTTCCCGAATGACCAGTTCCGGTGAAATCACTATGGATTCGGCGGGTTCGGCATCCGGATCAGCCAGCGCGTCGGCCAGCAGGTCCAGGCCGCGCCGGCCCAGTTCGTACACCCCAACCCTGAGCGTGCTTAAGGATGGCTGGGCGAAACGCGCGATCGGCACATCATCGAAGCCGACAATAGCCATGTCGTCCGGCACCGACACGCCGTTTTCCTTGAGCGCGAACAGCGCGCCCACGGCCATCATGTCATTGCCGACAAAGATACCGTCCGGCGGCGGAGCACCAGCGGAGAGCAGCATGTCCTTGATGCAGCGGAAGCCGCTCTCCTCGGTGAAATCGCCTTCATGAACCACCGCATGAACGACCTTCGCGCCCGCCGCATTGACGGCATCCTCGAAACCACGCTTGCGCTCCTGCGCCTCGAAATTGCTTTCCGGTCCGCTGATATGGGCCAGACGTGTGCAGCCCTGCGCCACCAGATGCTCGACCGCCAGCCGCCCGCCAGCATAGTTATCGACCGTGATGGCGCCATAACCCGACTGGCCGATCCGGCTGGCGATCGTCACCAGCGGCAGGCTCACCGGCAAAACCGCGCCGAGATCCTGCGAATCGACGAAGGGCGACATGACCAGCAGCCCATCGACGCGCCCGGACATAGCCAGGATCGCCGCCACCGCTTCCTTGATATCGCCATGCGAACCGGACACCAGCAGGTGCAGCCCCCTGGCGCGCGCCGCCACATCGACACCGCGAATGATTTCCGAGAAGAACTCGCCGTAGATATCCGGCAGCAGCAGGCCAATGGTATTGGTTTTCGCCAGGGCCAGCGAACGCGCGCCGCCGTGAGGGATATATTTCAGCTTGGCGGCGGCTTCGAGCACACGCGTACGCACGCCTTCGGCGACATTATCGAGGCCGTTGATGGCGCGGGAAGCCGAGGCGATCGACACCTCCGCTTCCTTTGCAACGTCGTTCAGCGTGGCGCGCCGCATCGTCTCTCCTCTGGCTGTTTATCGGCCGCCCCGCGCAGACGGTCAAAAGGGGCAGGATGGCGGCATGTTTTGCATATAACGCCACTCCGTAAACGCTTACATTTTGCTTGTCAATGATTATGCAAGCGCTTACATTACGCTTCGTGATCACGATTTTTTACCTGAAATTGGCATGCCGCCCCCATCCAACAAAGGGGCAATATATTGAATTATATATATTTTACAAAAACTCTAGTTCAACCTACGCTGGCAAACCACGCATCCATAGTCAGATTTCATACGCTCGGTCGGAGCGGATGCCCGAAAAGTGTTGCGAAAGGGTAACAAACCGGCCGCCGAAATCGAAGACACGCCGCTGTTGTCGCCCTATCAACAACGGTGCCCTGACCCCGCCGCACCCATCCGGCGGGGTTCTTTTTTACATCGCCGGCGCCCGGCAATAACGGGCGATATAATCCTCATGGCGTGGCATGGCGTTGACATTATCCTCGATCACGGCCTCGATATCGCGCAGGAAACCGACGATCCCGGCTTCGGGAATTATATCAACATTGGGGTCATAATCCGGGCACATTCCCTGCCCCAGCAGCACCTGCACCCAGCTTTCCTCGCGGAACAGTTCAAAAGCACCGCGCTTGAAGACCCGTGCCGATGATTGGAACAAATCGAGCTTGCGCCGGAGCGCGTCCGGCACCGGCATATGTTTGAGGTACTTCCAGAAAGGCGTATCTTCGCGCTCCGTTACCTTGTAATGGGCAATGATGAAGTCGCGGATATCGCGGTATTCGTCATCCGTATAGGTGTTGTACTCGGCGATATCGGCAGCGTTGAAGCCCTGCCCCGGAAACAGTGACAGCAGCCGCAGAATGCCGGTCTGGATCAGGTGAATGCTGGTCGATTCTAACGGCTCCAGGAAGCCACCCGACAGACCGATAGCGACGCAATTCTTCTCCCAGGCCTTGTGACGCTTGCCCGGCCGGAATTTCACCAGCCGCGGTTCGGCCAGTGCCTGGCCACCCAGATTAGACATCAGGACATCCACGGCGGTCTGATCATCTGTATAGCCACTGGAATAGACATAGCCGTTACCCGTACGATGCTGGAGCGGGATACGCCATTGCCAACCGGCATCGCGCGTGGTGCAGGTGACATAGGGGGTAATATGTGCGGGATTGACCGAAGGCACAGCATAGGCGCGATCGCACAACAGCCATTCATTCCAGTCTTCGTAACCGACACCCAGCGCCTCGCCGATCAGCAGGCCACGCATACCGGAACAATCGATAAAAAGATCGCCACCGATTGCCTGCCCGCTTTGCAGGGTCACTGTGTCGATAAAGCCGTCTTCCGGGCGCAGGTTCACTTGTGTGATCCGGCCTTCGATGCGCCTGACGCCGCGCTGTTCACTCTGGGTCCGCAAGTAGCGGGCATAGAGCGAGGCATCGAAATGATAGGCGTAGTCGAGATCGCCCATCGGCGGCCCGCGCCTCGGATCAGGCGGCGCGAACCGTCCCTTGCGGGCAGCCGCAGAGCAGATGGCGTAATGGTCGAAGTGTTTGACCGCTCCCTTTTCCCGCATTTTCAGCCAGAACTGGTGTGTATGCAGCCACAACCGGTCGATGCCGATCTTGCCGAAACCGTGGATATAACTATCGCGTCCATCCCGCCAGCCGACAAACTCGATACCCAGCTTGAAGGTGCCTTGTGTCGCCTTCAGGAACTCGGCCTCGTTCAGCTCCAGCATCTCGTTGAAGACCTTGATCGCCGGAATGGTCGCCTCACCCACGCCGATGGTGCCGATCTCCTCGGATTCGATCAGGGTGATATCGTAGCGTCCCATCAGCAACTTGGAGAGCAAGGCGGCCGTCATCCATCCGGCTGTGCCGCCGCCAACGATGGTGATGGTCCTGATCGGCGGATTGGCCATGCTCAGGCTTTCAATTCAAAGCTGGTCGATGTACCGCTGGTGGAAGATGGCGCAATCCAGACATCAAACGCCCCGGCTTCCGCCGACGGCTTCAGGTTCGGGTGGACAAAGGTCAGATCGGCCGGCGTCAGGGTAAATTCGACCGTCGTACTCTGTCCCGGATCGAGATCGAGGTGCTGGAAGCCTTTCAGCGCCCGGATCGGCTGGGTCATCGAGGCCACCTTGTCGTGGATATAGAGCTGCGCCACCTCGTGCACCTTGCGGCCGCCAGTGTTGCTGATTGTCGCTGTAACCTTGATGGTTCCGTTCATCGCCAGGCTGGCCGCACTGACCGCCGTAGCGCCATAAGCGACCGGCGAATAGCTCAGGCCATGACCAAAAGGATAAAGCGCATCGTTCGTCACTTCTCGGTAACGCGTCTTGAAGTTTTTGTCGTCACTGATCTGCGGACGGCCGGTAATGCGGTGGTTGTAATAGAAGGGCTCCTGCCCGGAGGCCTGCGGGAAGCTTACGGGTAAGCGCCCCTGCGGCGCGTAATCGCCGAACACGATATCGGCAATCGAATTGCCTTCTTCCGATCCCAGGAACCAGGTGGCGAGAATCGCTGGCGCGTTTTTCACGGCTCCCGTCAGTGCCAGAGCACGGCCGTGCTTAAGCAGGACCACCACAGGCTTACCGGTTGCGGCAATGGCCTCGGCCAGTTCCAGTTGCGGCGCGGGGATCGAGATATCGACGCGCGACTGCGCCTCGCCCGACATGTTGGCCGCTTCGCCGATGGCCAGCACGACGATATCCGCCGCCTTGGCCGCTTTCACGGCTGCCTCTATACCGCCATCAATCGGGGCTTCGACATCCGAGCCTTTGACCACTGTCAGGGCGTCGCCCAGCACGGCACGGAAACCGGCTTCCCAGGTGACGCAGCTTTCGATATCCGGGAAGACGGCCCACGGACCGGGGCAATTTTCCTTGTCATTGCCGAACGGCCCGATCAGCGCGATTTTCTTGCCGGATTTCGGCAACGGCAGGAGGTTGCTTTCGTTCTTCAATAGTACGCACGACTTGCGCCCGGCTTCGCGCGCCAGGGCCACGGTATCCGGACGACGGATATCGCTTTGTTCGCGCTTCAAATCGAGCGAACGGTAAGGGTTATCAAACAGGCCCAATGCCTTCTTGACATAAAGCACCCGGCGCACCGCCTCATCAAGCACGGCCAGCGTAACCTGGCCCGACCGCACAAGGTTCGGCAGATATTTCATGTACAGCCCCGATTGCATACCCATGTCGCAACCGGCATTGATCGATTTCGCGGTGGCGTCGGCGCCATCGGCGGCAAAACCGTGCAGGATCAGTTCCTCTTCCGAGGTGTAGTCGGAAACCACCAGCCCCCTGAAGCCCCATTCCCCGCGCAGAATATCAGTCAGCAGGTAGTGATTGCCGGTCGAGGGCACACCGGCGATATCGTTGAACGACGACATGGTGGTCAGCGCCCCGGCATCAAAAGCGGCCTTGAACGGCGGCAGATGGACCTCGCGCAGGGTGGTTTCGGGAATATCGGCAGTATTGTACTCCATGCCGCCCTGCACCGCGCCATAGGCCGCGAAGTGCTTCGGACAGGCGACTACCGAAGTCTCGTCCTTCAGGCTGTCACCCTGAAAACCCTTGACGCGCGCCACGGCCAGTTGAATGCCGAGATAAGTGTCCTCCCCCGCCCCTTCGGCGACGCGCCCCCAACGCTGGTCACGCGCCACATCGACCATCGGCGCGAAGGTCCAGTGAAGTCCCTTGGCGGTGGCTTCAAGGGCGGCGGCGCGGGCGGTGCGCATGGCCAGGTCGGTATCCCAGCTTGCCGCCTCACCCAGGGGAATCGGAAAGGTTGTCTTGACGCCATGAATGATATCGCCGGCGAAAATCAGCGGAATCCTGTGCGGCGACTGCTCGATAGCCACCTGCTGCAATTCACGGCCTCCGGCCACGCCGATACCATTAAACAGGCCGGTAATCTTGCCGGCGGCGATATCAGCCTTCACGCGCGCCTTACCTTGCGCTTGCTCGGAGGTCGGGTTGATCGGCGGGCCGTCAAAGCGCGTGGTGTCGCCGTAAATCGACAATTGCCCCGCCTTTTCCTCGATACTCATGCTTTTGATGAGGTTTTCGATAAACGGATCGGCGGCAGGCGTCACCTTGGCGAAACCGGGCGCGGCCACCGGCATTAGGGCGGCGGTCGCAGCCGCACCTTTGAGGAAAAACCGGCGGGAGGGGGTAAAGACGGTCATGAGCGTTACTCCTTCTTATGATCCAGGAACCAGGCATACAGGTCCGGATTGGCGTAGGTGGCGTCCCAGGCGTTATGGTTGCCGCCGGGATAGATGGTATATTTGACATCGATGCCGCAGGCTTTCGCGGCGCTGACCAGCACTTCCTCGTCGCGGATCGGCACCACATCGTCATCCTCGCCGTGGAAGGCCCAGATATGATTGCCGGTCAGCTTGCAGGGTGTTTTCAGATTGGAATAACCGGAAACCGGCGCGATAGCGGCAAAGCGATGTGGCTGGTTCATGCCCCAGTCCCATGACCCACCGCCGCCAAGCGACAAGCCGGTCAGGTAGATGCGCTTGCGATCAGCCGGAATGCGCGCCTCGGCGACATCAAGCCATTCCCTGAGATGTTTCGGGTTCCATTCCTCGTCGCGCCATTGCTGCGGCGCCAGGATGATAAAGGGGAAATCGGCATGGTCGCGGGCATATTCCCACGGCCCCGGCCCCATCACGCGGGTGACATCGCTGCCCGCCTCACCAGAACCATGCAGGAAAACGATCACCGGCGCCTTGCCGCCATGATAGCTGGCGGGCATATACTGCATGTACTGCACGGTCGAACCATCGGTCAGCACGACCTTCTCCACAGTTGCCCCCTTGGCCAGCATATCCGGCCGGATGGTGGCGCAGCCGGTCAGGGCCAGAACCGTCAAAGCAAAAATGAAAGCCTTCATCCCTTTACACTGCCCGCAAGCAGCCCCCTCACATAATGTCTCTGGAGCGCCAGAAACAGCAGGATGACCGGCGCGATGGTCACCGTGGCGCAGGCCATGACCATGCCGGAATCCTGAATATGTTCCTGCGACAACGAGGCGATGGCCAGCGGCAGGGTGTAATTGTGATCATCGGACAGTACGATCAGCGGCCACAGGAAATCGTTCCACGCCGCCAGAAAGGTAAAGACTCCCAATGTCACGATGATCGGCGACAGGTTGGGCAGGACGATCCGCCGGAATATCTGCCATTCCGAAGCGCCGTCCACCCTTGCCGCCTGGAGCATCTCATCCGGCAGGCCCAGCGCATATTGCCGCACAAGAAAGATACCGAACAAAGAGGTCATGAAAGGCACTACCACCCCGGCATAGGAATTGAGCAGGCCGAGCGTCTTGAGCTGGAAAAACAGCGGCAGCATGGTCAACTGGCCGGGGATGACCACCACCGCCAGCAGGAAGCGGAACAGCTTCTCGCGTCCTTTGAAATCCAGCTTGGCGAAGGCGTAACCGGCGGTCACATTAAAGGCCAGGGACAGGACCGTGGCCAGGGACGCCACAAACAGGCTGTTGAACAGAAACCGCCCCATGCGCTGATGGGCGAAGAGTTCGGCATAGTTGGCCAGGGTCGGGTCATGTGGGAACAGCCGCGCCGGAAAGGCATTGGCCTCAGCCTCCGGCATGAACGACATCGACACCATCCACAGCAGCGGGAAGACGGCGGCCAGCGAGGCGGCAATCAATAAAGCGCCGGCCCAGAGCGGTTGCACTCTCATACGAACACCTCTTCCGATTTCGGGCGCAGGAAGGACAGCCCCATCAGGACGGCGAAAAGGATAAAGGCGGTGGCCGAAGCATGACCGAGGTTCCACCACTTGAAGCCATCCTCATACATGAAATAGAGCAGCGAAACGGTCGATTGCGCCGGCCCGCCCTGGGTCATGACGTAGGGTTCAGCGAAAAGCTGGAAATAACCGGCAATAGTCAGAAGCGCCACCATCCACAGGCTGGGTGCTACGCCGGGAAGCGTGACATGGATAAAGCGCTCCCACGATCCTGCGCCATCGACGCGGGCAGCTTCGTAGAGATCGTCCGGGATGCGTTGCAGGGCCGCCAGCAGGATCAGCATGTTATAGCCGAAATTCTTCCACACCGAGAACAGGATGATGGCCGGCATGGAAAAGTGCGGATTGCCCAGCCAGTCGATCGGTTGCAGGCCGATGACAATCAGAAACTGGTTCAGCCAGCCATATTGCGCATCGAGCATATAGCGCCAGATCACTGCGGCGGCCACCAGCGTCACCACATAGGGCGCGAACAGGGCCGTGCGGTAAAGCGCCTTCAATCCCACGCCCGGCACATTGAGCAACATGGCCATGGCCAGAGACACAAGGATCGACAGAGGCGCACCGACCAGGGCGAAATAGCAGGTATTGCCGAAGGCCTTCCAGAACAGCGGCGTCCGCAACAGGCTGATATAGTTGCCAAGCCAGATGAAGCGCAGGTTCTTCAGGTCGGCCAGGGCATAGAGATCGAAATCGGTGAAGCTCATGACCAGCGCGCCCAGCACCGGCATCAGGAAAAACACACTGAGCACGAACATGGCCGGCGCCACGAAGACATGGCCCGGCGAAATCTCCCGCATGAAGATGCGCACGCTTGTCATGCCACCCCCTTCAGTTCGAGCATGGCGCGGCGTTTGGCGAGGATGGTCCAGGCGAATTCATCCAGCCCCTTAAGCGCCGCATCAAGTGTGGTGATTCCCCGCACCACGCGCTCCAGCGCCGCCACCATTTCATTGGCGATGCGTTCCCATTCCGGCACCTGCGGCGGTGGACGGGTACGGTTGAGCTGATCGAAGAAGGTGCGTGAGCGGCTGTCCTGCATCAGGCCGGTCAGCGGCCAGGCGGATTGATCGGCGGGCAGGTCGGAGGTCGTCCTGTAGAAATCGGCCTGCTGTTTCGGCTCGCAGAGATATTCGATAAAGCGGAAGGCTTTGTCCTTTGATTTGGAGGCCTTAGGGATACACAGCGAAACGCCGCCGGCCGAGGATATCCCCGCCCCTTTTGGCCCCGGCAGCGGCGCGGTTCCCCACTGATCCTGCAAGCCCGCCGGCAGGCGTCTGACAAACTCCGCCAGGTTCCACGGCCCGGTGATGACAAAGGCAAAATCGCCGCGCGCGAAAGACGAATAAACATCCGTGACCTCAGAGTGGGTCAGACGGGCCGCGTAACCTTTCTGATAAAGCGAAGCGGCATAGGCAAAGGCCGCGCGTATACCCAGCTGCCGAAAACCGCCGCGCGTATCGCTGTCGATCAGGATCGGTTCCCTGGCCTGCAGGCAGAAAGCCACCAGAGGCTCATATTCAGCGAAAGGCATCAGCAGGCCGTATTTGCCACCACGCCGCGCGCCCGAAAGCGCCGCCAGTTGCGCATCCCAACCCGCCCAGGTCTGGGCCGGCATATCAAATCCCGCCTTTCGCAGCAAATCCTTGCGATAAAAGAGAAGCCGCGTATCGACATACCACGGCACCCCTAGCACCTGCCCGTCGAGCGTCACCGACCGCCGCGCCCCGTCAAACCAGCGGGCCGGCTCAATGCCGCTGCGCGACAGCCGGCCATTCAGCGGCTCCAATGCGCCCAGGGCCGCGAATTCCGGTACCCAGGTATTTCCAAGGGCAATAATGTCAGGCAGATTATCGGCGGCGAAGGCAGTCAGCAGTTTTTCATGCGCCGCGCTCCACGGCAAAGCCTGCACCCGCACGGGAATGGCCGGATTTTGCGCCTCGAAATCACCGGCAATCGCGCTCAGCGCCTCACCTTCCAGCCCCATGGCCCAGACGCGCAGGGGCTGGCGCTTCTTCACGCAGGCCACCGGACTGATCGCCACACCGGAAAGCGCGACTCCCGCCAATGCCAGTCCAAACCTGCGCCGGTCCGTGCTCATCAGGCCTTCAACCAGTTCCCCGCCTCGGCCACGGGCTGGAAACCCGCCGCCACAAATGCCTTCTTCACCAGCGGACCGGTAAGCGGGCTTCTATTGAACATATCCCAGACAAAGCCGGAGCGATAGTTCTCCAGCCCGATCAGGATCGGCCCCTGATCGATACCGAGATACTCACTGGAGACCCAGCCCGCTTTTCCCGTATGCACGCCGGTTTTCGACGGCAGGTCCGTCGGGAAACTGGGATTGAAAGCATCCCGGAAGCCGTAAGGGCCATACAGGTCGGCGCCATAATGATCACGCATCGCCTTGATCGCCGGCACGCAGATATCCGGCGAGAACATCACCGATCCGGCGGCGGCGGTCGGCGCGATCGTGCCATCGTCCAGCCCCTCCTTGTCGGCCGTCTGCGGCCCGCGCGCGCCATATTCCTGGAAGCTGACCTCGCGGCCATTGACCTCGCCGGTCACATAGCCCGGCCCGCGGCAGGCGGTCAGCCCCCAGATATCGGCGCCATAATCCTTGAATCCGCCGGGATTTTTGATGGCATAGTTACGCTGCGCCGCCGTGGCGCGCTGAGAGTTGATGAAATAGTCGATGCCCTTGCCGCGCATGAAGCTGTCGGCGATGCCGCGATAATCGAACCAGGCGTGGCTGTACTGATGGCCGAACATCGGCGCGAAACCGAGATGCGGCTCCCCGAAATTGTCGCCCCAGGTATCGAGCGACGCCATCCAGCCTTCCCAGGCCTTCACCGGCAGCGGATGGGTCAGCGACGCCATACCGAGATGATAGACCATCATGCCTTCGTTATAGCGGTCCCAATTGCGCTCGATCAGGCCGCTTTCCGGGTGCCAGCCCATGCTGACCAGACCGGTTTCGCGCGCCAGAAAGGTCCAGTCGACGCGCTCATAAAGCTTCATGGCCAGGTCGCGGATTTCCGTCTCGATAGTGTTCTTGCCATCGAAGAAGGCCGCCGTCGTCAGCGCTCCACAAAGGAACAGGGCCGTATCGATACTAGAAAGCTCAACGTTTTTATACCGCAGGCCGGTATCCATATGCAGGAAATGATAAAAGAAGCCCTTGTGCCCCATCGTGCCTTCGGCGGCCGGTCCCTGCGGGCCGTTCCAGAAGGTGCGCAAGGCCGCGCGGGTCCGCCCGGCCGCATCGAACCGGCTGACATAACCGCTCTTGCAACCGATGCAATAGGCCGTCAGGGCGAAGCCCACCGCCGCTATGGAGCAGAATTTGGGATCAGGCCAGTTATCCGGCGCCAGGCCGGTCCCGGCATCGGTCGTTTCCCAGAAATAGGTGAAGGTGCGCCGGTGCAGATCGGCCAGTACATCGTCAAACGCTATTTCCTTGCGCGTCACCGGCGGCCGGACGCAGGCTGACAGAAGCGCAATCGCGCCCATGCCCAGCATGAGATTGCGGCGATTGAATCCGGCACGCGAAACCATTGCTTTTCCCTGTCATGCGACTTGTTTTTGCGCCCTCTGCGGGTGCCTGATCTTTACGGCTGTAAACGCTTACAAATTTGTTGTCAACGCCAACATATGTGCTACCAAAGACCCGGAAGAGACTTTGCAACACGGAGGAAATGGGGACATGCCGCTGCGCTTCCCGGAGGGTTTTCTGTGGGGCTGCGCCACCGCCGCCTACCAGATCGAAGGCGCGCCGGCGGCCGATGGCAAGGGGCCATCCATCTGGGACCGCTACGCCCATACGCCGGGAATGATGGCCAACGGCGACCACGGCGATATCGCCTGCGACCATTATCATCGCTTCCGTGAAGACATCGCCCTGATGAAGCAACTAGGGATGCGGGCCTATCGTTTCAGCCTGTCATGGGCGCGCATCCTGCCCGAAGGCGCAGGCCGGATTAATGCCCCCGGCTTGCAATTCTATTCCGACCTGATCGATGAACTGCTGAAGTGCGGCATCCAACCCATTGTCACCCTCTTCCACTGGGACCTGCCCGCCGCGCTCGATGATAAGGGCGGTTGGCTGAACCGCGACAGCGCCAAGTGGTTCGCCGACTATGCCCGCATCGCTTTCGCGGCTTTCGATGGCCGGGTCAAAAAATGGATCACGATCAATGAGCCATGGGTAGTCAGCGATGGCGGTTATCTGCGCGGCACCATCGCGCCCGGCCACCGCAACCGCTTCGAGGCCCCGATCGCCACGCATAACCTGATGCGGGCGCATGGCGCGGCGGTGAAAGCCTATCGGGAGATTGGCAAACATGAGATCGGCCTGGCGGTCAATATCGAGCCGAAATATCCCGCCAGCCCCGCGCCCGCCGATATCGCCGCTACACGCCGCGCCACCGCCTATATGAATGAACAATATCTCGATCCGGCCCTGATCGGCCGCTATCCGTCGGAACTGCGCGATATCTTCGGCTCCGCCTGGCCGGATTGGCCGGAAAGCGATTTTGATCTGATCCGCCAGCCGGTCGATTTCCTCGGCATCAATTACTATACCCGCGCCGTGGTTCGTCATGATGATACGGATGCCTTCCTCAAGGCCACCGCGATGAAGCAGGAAGCCCCCTATACCGAAACCCACTGGGAGGTCTTTCCGCAGGGCCTGACCGATACGCTCCTATGGGTGCGTCGGCGTTATGGCGATATCCCGCTCTACATCACCGAAAACGGCGCGGCCTTCCCCGATCCGCCACACATCGAAGGCGGGCGCGTTCACGATCCGCTACGTGTCGATTACCTGCGCCGGCACCTGCTCGCCCTGCATGAGACGCTCGCGCAGGGCGTCGAGATCCGCGGCTATATGGTCTGGTCCCTCATGGATAATCTCGAATGGTCGCTGGGTTACGCCAAGCGCTTCGGCATCGTCCATGTCGATTTCGAGACTTTGGAACGCACGCCGAAGGACAGCGCCCTGTTCTATTCACAGGTGATCGCCGATAATGGCGCGTGCCTTACGTCCGGCTCCGGTTTTAAATCCACAGACTGCACAGATTAATACATCCGGCGCGTAAACGCCTCTCCATCAGCATCGAACAGATAGGCGTCCTTGGCGGCGAAACACAGACGCAGTTCATCATCATGCCGGACCGCTTGACTACCGGACAGGAGCGCGCAAACCGGCTGCCCCACACCCGCCATAAGGCTGTAGACCGCCCGCGCCGCGCCCAGTGTCTCAACGACATCGACCGTGGCCGCAAACCCGTTCGCGCCCTTGCCGATCGTCAGCGCATCCGGCCGCACGCCAAGCGTCACCTGGTCGCCGACCTGCGCCCGCCCCGCCTCGACCGCCGCCGACACCACGTCGCCTGACGCCAGTTTCACCCGGATCGCCGATTTCGTGATGGCGGCAATCTCTCCCGCCAACAGGTTCATGCGCGGCGAACCGAGGAACGACGCCACGAACAGATTGCGCGGCGCGTCATAAACCTCCGCCGGCGTGCCCACCTGCTCGATCCCCCCGCCATTGAGCACCACCAGCCGCGACGCCAGGGTCATGGCCTCGACCTGATCATGGGTGACATAGATCATGGTCGTCTTGAGATCGCGGTGCAGACGGGCGAATTCATGCCGCATGTGAACGCGCAATCCGGCATCGAGATTGGACAGCGGCTCATCGAGCAGGAACAGACGCGGCTGACGCACGATGGCCCGGCCGATGGCGACGCGCTGCCTCTGGCCACCGGAAAGTTCTTTCGGCCGCCGGTCGAGCAGATCCTCGATGCCGAGCAGGTGCGCCGCCCGTTCCACCGCCGCCCGGATTTCATGCGTCGGCTTTTTCGCCATGCGCAGCCCAAAGGCCATGTTTTCCCGAACATTGAGATGCGGATAAAGCGCATAGGACTGAAAAACCATGGCCACGCCGCGCTGGGACGGTGACAAGGCCAGGGCGCTTTGCCCCTCGATCCGAACGTCGCCCCGGGTCGGCGCCTCCAGTCCGGCAATGACGCGCAAAAGCGTAGATTTTCCGCAACCCGAAGGGCCGACAATAACCAGGAATTCCCCATCGGCAATGGCGAGATCGATTCCTTTCAGGGCGGTCTGTACCCCGAACGCCTTTTCCAGCCCTTCCAGTTCGACCGCCGCCACTCTGCTCCCTTCCGTTTTTTTTGCCGAGACTACGCGGAGCGCACGTTAATCACAAGGATCATCACGCCATGTAAACGATGTAAATCAAACTGTTACCGCAAGCGCCCGGTGCAGCCGCAAACGCGCCTTGCCAAATTTATATTGCGGACACTAACATTTTGCCGAATGGCCAAGACCGTCAATGTCCTTATCATCGATCCCGACGACGCCCGCGCCGAACAGGTGGCGGAAGGCATCCGCATGGATAATGCCGGTCAGGAAACCCTGATCCGGCAGGTCCCGCGTTTTGAACTGCGAATGCTGCGCGATTTCGACCCCGACATGGTGATCATCGCCTGCGAAAGCCCCGACCGCGACATGCTGGAAGCCTTGCAGGTCGCCAACGAACAGGTGCCGCGCCCGGTCGTCATGTTCGTCGATCGCTCGGATGACAACGCCACCGCCAAGGCCCTGGAAGCGGGCGTGGCCGGCTATATTGTCGATGGCTATAATCCAAAGCGCGTTTCCTCGATCCTGACCGTGGCGGCGCGGCGCTTCGCCCTGACGCAAACCCTGCGCAAGGATCTCGACAAGGCCAAGGCCGATCTCGCCGCCCGCAAGACCATCGACCGCGCCAAGGGCGTATTGATGCAATCGCGCAATCTGTCCGAAGACGACGCCTATAAAGCCCTGCGCAAACATGCCATGGATACGGGCCGCCCGATCCACGCCGTAGCCGCCGATATCCTGGCTGTCAGCGATCTCCTGAAACCCGGTGACAGCCAATGACCGATATCAAAATCGCCTACAGCCCCCTGAATGACGCGGCCCTGATCGTCACCGCCGAAGCGTTGGGTTTCTATGACAGCGAAGGCCTGAACGTCACCCTCACCCGTGAAGCCAACTGGTCCAATATCCGCGACAAACTGGCCTATGGCATGATCGACGCCGCCCATATCCTGGCGCCCATGCCGTTTGCCGCCGCCTTGGGATTGGGTCCTTCGATGGGCCGGATCATCGCGCCGATGGCCCTAGGCGCCAACGGCAATTCGGTGCTGGTTTCCGCCAAACTTAAGGCACGGCTGGAAGATGGCGGCAAACTCGACAGCACCCTGATAGGCAGCGCCCGTCTGCTGGCGCGCGAGGTCGAGCGGCGGCGGCGCGAAGGCCTGGGCCGGCTGGTCTTCGCCGTGCCCTTCACCTGGTCGCCGCACCATTTCGTTCTGCGCCATTGGGCGGCCTCCGCCGGCCTCGATCCCGAACGGCAGTTGCAATGGCTGGTAGTGCCGCCGTCACGCATGGCCGATATGGTCAAGGACGGGGTGATCGACGGTTTCTGCTCTGGCTCGCCCTGGCCGCAGACCGCGCAACTGAACGGGCACGGTGAGATTCTGTTTTCCGATCCCGATTACTGGACGCTCAAGCCGGAAAAGGTGCTGGGCGTGCGCGCCGCCTGGGCCGAAGCCAATCCGGACGCTACCCTCGCCCTCACCCGCGCCCTGCTGCGTG
>Ga0153956_1000419_pt1 | contig 49506 bp, 43 predicted proteins | sample TSFL040MetaG_FD_104704 | JGI IMG/M metagenome (GOLD analysis project Ga0153956, IMG submission 104704) | Attine ant fungus gardens microbial communities from Florida, USA - TSFL040 MetaG | ecosystem: Host-associated > Fungi > Mycelium > Unclassified | place: USA: Florida, Wekiwa Springs... | reverse complement strand
TGCGGGTGGACAGACAGGGGTCTGGGGGTCTCGCCCCAGGCTGGGGTCGGCGCTGGAGAGGACTGCGGTCCGCCATGCCCGGCCTGAAAAGCCTGTCGGGCCCGGGGTTCAGGGGCTTCACTATTAACATACCAGAGGCCCAAGGGCCTCGGGCCCCCCGTCCTTCGGTGGACAGCTCTTCTCATCTGTCGGAGATGGCCCGATGGGGCTTTCGCTCGCGCGAAAATCTAGGGCTGGGTGTCCGCCGGCACGAACTCGAACTCGTTGTCGAGCAGGCCCTCGACCCGGTCGCCCACCTTGAGCGCCAGTTTCTGGTGGTGCAATTCCTTCACCCACTCGTCCCAGCTCACCAGGTCGAGCCCGCCGGGCCGGTCGATGTCCTGCGCCTCGCCCGAGTTGAGCAGATACTGGTCGAACACGATGCGCAGAACGATCGTGCTCCTGGTGCCACTCGGCAGTTCCGACCACGCAGGCATACCCGACCGCGCCTCCGCCCATTGGCGGATATCGGCGCCGGACTTCAGGATTCTCGACATGCAACGCTCCAATGAAAAGCCCGGCCGTTGAGCCGGGCCGAGAGATTGTGCTGCGACGGCAGCTAAAGCGTTTCCAGGAAAAGTGGCAACGGTTTTCCGGTTCGGAAACGCGACGAACAAAAACTTAGAGCATTTCGCCGTTTCAGGGAAACGGTGACATGCTCTAGTTCAGGCTCTTGCGCTCGATCAATTCATATTGGGTATCGCCGTCGGGCGAAACCCTGAGCGCGAGGTGCTGCCGGTCGAGTTCGGCGAGCCATGCCGTCCAGCTCACCGGGCTCGCGCCCTGGTCGACGGCGGGCATGCCCACCGGCTTGCCGGTGCTGTCGAAGCGCAGCGCCAGCCGCGATTTCATCTGCCCGAAGCTGTTGGGCGCCTGAATCATCGCCGGCAGGCCCTTGCGGTGGGCAACCCAGGCCTGGATGTCGCGGTGTCGTGTCAAAGTCTGTGTGTGCGTCATTGGTTCTGCCCCTCCCAAGGCTGACCAAGAACTCAACTTGGACGGGCATGAACAGTTCCCGCCGCAACACCGTCGTTATTGCCGCAGCTTTGTGACCAATTTGAAGCCGACCAGATCGGCTGTGGACAAATAGCTGAGCCTGTCGGGCGGCGTCTCCATGGCGCGCAACCACACCTCGTCGCCGACGCCCATCGATTTGAGGTAGCGCGAGATCTGCGCCGTGAGCGTCTGCGAGTTCGACAACGCCGCGCCCGCCGCCGCCAGTTGCGACGTCAGCGGGCCGCTTGCGGTGGCCGCATAGATCTGGTGTACGCCAATCGCCGATTGCGCCGTTGCCAGCCGCTCCTTGCCGCCGGCGAACACCAGCGGGCACGACGAGGCGCACAGCGCCCCCGCCGCGACCGAGGTGTCGAAGCCCTTGGCGCGGATCAGCCTGCCGATGGCGAGCGCCTCGTCCACCACGCCGCCCGGCGAGTCGAGCGCCACGATCTTGATGTACTCGCCATGCGCCGCGATCTCGTCGCTCACCCGCTGCGACGAACCGGGCACGATGGTGCCGGTCAATTGCAGCACGCCGCCCGAAACGAGCTCCGCCGTCAGCGGCTGCCGCAGCACCTCGATCGGCGTCGTCACCGCCGGTCCCGCCGCGCCGCCCGGCGCATCGGGGTCCGCCTGCGGCAGGATCGGCGTCAGGTCCGGCGCAATCGCTGCCGGCTGGCTGGCGCTGAGCTCGGTATAGTCGAGATAGAGGATGACGCCCGTCGCCGTCAGCAGCCCGAAGAACGCCGCGCGGATGATCGCGCCATCCTCGAAGGCCGCGGCCCAGTTGACGAGGAGGCGCGCGACGGTCGGCATCTAGCGCTTGCGCGGCGCGACGCCCAGCGTCGTCACCGTGGCATCGCCCGCCGCCGCCGGCTTGTCCGGTTCGATCTCCGGCGCGGGGTCGGCAACCGCCGGCGGCACGACCACCTCCGGCTCGGGCGGGGCGGCCGGCTCGGGTACGACGGGCGGCGCACCGGTCAATTGCCGATAAAGGTCCATGGCGCGCAGCATCTCGGCCGCCGTCATCGTCTCGGCTTCCTCGATGGTGCCGGTCTCGCGCCGCATCGCGTCGTAGACGATCATCAGCACGAGGACGAGCACCACCGGCAGCAGATCGATCGAGATCGCGCCCGCCCAGCTCGGGATAAAGTCGCTCCAGTAGCGCAGCACCGCTTCCGCCGAGCTCAGCGGCACGAAGCGCTGCGGTTCGACCTTGGGCTGGGCGAGGATTTCGTCGGCCGCCTGCGACAGCGCCGCCGATTGCGCCGCCACCGACTCGCGCACCGTGCCCATCACCGTATCCTGCCGCGACACCAGGTCGGTCGAGCCGCCATCGGCCACCGGCGCGATGAAGCCGGCGGCGAGGTCGGCCGCCGCGCGCTTCACCGACGGCGCGACGTCCGTCTGCTGCAGCGAGGTGATCACCGCGTTGAGCTGCACCACCTCGGCGGCGAACGCATCCGAGCGCGGCCCGATCTCGCCGGTACCCGACACCAGCTCGCGCATCTTGGCGAGATGCGCGCTGCCCGCGTCGAACAGCGTCTGCACCTGGTCGCGCGAGGTCGTGATGGTGTTCGAAAGCTCGGTCATCTGCGCCGACATCTGCGTCAGCAACTGCACCACCGAGCCCGAGCCGGTCGTGCCGGTCAGCGCCCCGGAGTTGCGCTCGTCGTCGGCCAGCCGCCCGAACCGGTCGGAGGCGCGCTGCACGTCGGGCAGCAGCGATTGCGCGGCGAGCGCATTGGAATGCGCGGTATCGAGATCGGAGACATAGCCCTCGAGGTTCACCGCGAGGTGCTGCTCGAGCGCCGCCGAACCCGCCAGCGCCGCCGCGTTCAGCCACGACGACATCGCCATGATCATGAAGCAGCCGATCGCCATGGTGAGAAACAGCGCTACCCGCTGCGTGGCGTTGGTCACCAGCGGCACGAAGCGCAGCATGAAGGTCCAGAACACGTAGATCGCGACCGACACCGCCGCCGAATAGATGATCGCCGCGAAGAACACGAAGGTCGCCGTGCCGTCGAGCAGGCCGCGCACGCCCAGATAGGTGTAGACGCCCGACGCCAGCGACAGCACCGCCAGCCCGAAGCGCGTCATGGTCTCGACGCCCTTCACAGTCTCCTGCAGGCGTGCCGCATTGTTCTTGCGCAGCATTGTCGTCGTCCCCTCAGATAAAGGGACGATATCAGATCAATAGGGGCGGGAAAGCGGCGGTTATTCCACCGCTACGTCGAGCGCCAGCGCCACCATGTCCTGCAGCGACGTCTGCCGATCGTCCGCCGACAGGAACTCGTGCCGCAGCAGGTCGTCGCTGACCGTGCAGATGCTGAGCGCCTTGACCCCGAAACGCGCCGCCAGCGTATAGAGCGCCGCGCTTTCCATCTCGACCCCGAGGATGCCATGCGCCGGCAGCCGGCCATACCCTTCAAGCCCCGGCTCGATATGATAGAAGATGTCGGACGAAAAGATGTTGCCCACCACGGCGTTGAGCCCCTTGGCTTCGGCTTTGTCGGCGGCCGAGCGCAGCAGCCCGAAATCGGCGATCGGGGCGAAATGGTGCGTCCCGAACCCGTCCTTGACGATGGTCGAGTCCGTCGAGGCCGCCTGCGCCACGATGATGTCGCGCACCTTGACCTTCTCGTTGAGCCCGCCCGCCGTGCCGACGCGGATCAGCGCCTTGACGCCATATTCGTTGATCAGTTCGTGCACATAGATCGACAGCGACGGCTGGCCCATGCCGGTGGCCTGGACAGACACCCGCTTGCCGTTCCACGTGCCGGTGTAGCCGAGGCAGTTGCGCACCGCGTTCACCTGCACCGCGTCCCTGAGGAATGTCTCGGCGATCCACTTGGCGCGCAGCGGATCGCCCGGCAGCAGCACGGCGTCGGCGTAGTCGCCCGGCTTGGCGGAATTGTGCGGTGTGGGCATTGTCGGCTCCTCGACGTGGCGTACAACGCAATCACTACACATCGTGTCATCGAACTTCTATATGTGCTGGGCATTTAACCCTTGAGTGGGAGACGGGACATGGTCGCGAAGGTTTTCATCGATGGCGAGGCGGGCACGACGGGTCTTCAGATCCGCGAGCGGCTGGCTGGCCGTCGCGACCTCGAAGTCATTTCCATCGCCGCCGACAGGCGCAAGGACCAGGACGAGCGCAAGCGCCTGCTGAACCTCGCCGACGTCGCGATCCTCTGCCTGCCCGACGATGCGGCCAAGGAGAGCGTGTCGCTGATCGACAACGACACCACCCGCGTCATCGACGCCTCGACCGCGCATCGCGTCGCCGATGGCTGGGCCTATGGCTTTGCCGAAATGGACAAGGCGCAGTCGGCGGCCATCGCCGACAGCAGGCGCGTCGCCAATCCCGGCTGCTGGCCGCAGGGCGCCATCGCGACGCTGCGCCCGCTGGTGGAAGCCGGCCTGATCCCGGCCGACTATCCGCTGACCTATCACGGCATCTCCGGCTATACCGGCGGCGGCAAGTCGATGATCGCCGACTACGAGGCGGCCGGCGAGGGTGCCAACCAATTTATGCCCTATGGCCTGACCTTCAAACACAAGCATTTGCCGGAGCTTCAGGCATACGCGAAGCTCATTTCTTCGCCTTTATTCGTGCCTGCCGTCGGCAATTTCGCGCAAGGAATGGTCACCATTGCGCCATTGCAATTGTGGACACTGGACAAGGTGCCGACCGGCGCCGACCTCCACGCGGCGATCGCCGACCATTACGCCGCGATCTCTGGCGGCTTCGTCGAAGTCGCGCCGCTGGCCGAGCTCGAGCGTTCGGCCGAAATCAATCCCGAGCTCTACAACAACACCAACCGCATGCGCCTCCACGTGTTTGCCAACGACGCCAAGGCGCAGGCCGTGCTGGTCGCCGTCTACGACAACCTCGGCAAGGGCGCCTCGGGTGCTGCGGTGCAAAACCTCAACCTGATGCTCGGCGTCGCCGAAGACACCTCGCTGGCGGCCTGATTGGCCGTTGCGTCCTATCTGATCTGCGCCTCGCCGCGCAGCGGCAGCACGCTGCTGTGCGACCTGCTCAAGCAGACTGGCGTCGCCGGCCGGCCCAATTCGTTCTACCGGCGCGAGTCCGTGGACCACTACGTCGAGCGCTTCGGCATCGAGCCGGGCAGCGGCTCCGCGTTCGAGCGGCGCTATCTCGACGCAGCGATCCGCCACGGCACTGCCGACACCGGCATGTTCGGCATGCGCCTCATGTGGCCATCCCTGCCCGGGCTTCTGGACAAGTTGCGCCCGCTATTCCCGCAGCAGTCGACCGACGCCGGTCGCTTGGCCGCCGCGTTCGGAACACCGCTCTACATCCATCTGCGGCGCGAAGACCGCCTGGCGCAGGCGATCTCCCGCGCCAAGGCCGAACAGTCCGGCCTCTGGCATCGCGGCGCCGATGGCTCCGAGCGCGAGCGCGTGAAGCCGCCCGAGGCGCCGAGCTACGATGCCGCGCAACTCGCCGGTTTCATTGCGGAAGCAGCCGAATACGAGACCGGATGGCAGCGCTGGTTCGCCTCCGAGGGCATCGCTCCGCTGGAGCTGACATACGAAGCGCTTTCCGCCGACCCAACCGCCGTGCTGGCGACGATCCTCGAAGCGCTTGGCCTCGACCCGGCGACTGCCGCCAACGTCGCCCCGCAAACGGCGCGGCTCGCCGACGCCGAAAGCGCCGCGTGGGCGGAGCGCTTCCGCGCCGAACACCCTGGCCGCTAGCTCGTCAGGTCTGCGACCTTCGCCTCCGCCGCCCGCACGGCATCGGCCAGCGCGATGCTCAGCAGCAGGCCGCGCTGCCCCGCATTGATGTACACCCGCTCGAACAGCTCGGCCGTCTCGTCGATCGCCGTCGGCACCTTGCGCTTCTGCCCGAACGGCCCGATGCCGCCGACCTTGTAGCCACTCGACCGCTCGGCGTCTGGCACCTTCATCATCGCTGCTGATTTCCCACCGAACACTGCCGCAAGCTTCTTCATGCTCGCCTCCATGTCCGACGGAATGACGACGCAGACCGGCTTGCCGTCGACCTCGGCCATCAGCGTCTTGAACACCTGGCTCGCCTCGACCCCGAGCGCCTCCGCCGCCTGCAAGCCAACCCGCGGTGCATCGGGATCGTAGTCGTAAGGATGGAGCGCATAGGCGATCCCCAGCCGGTCGAGCAACAGCGTGCCTTGCGTCGTGTGGCTCACGGCCTCGCCTCCCGCGCCGCCTGCTCCTCCAAGGCTTCCATGTCCTCATCGGAAAAGCCGAAATGGTGGCCCATCTCGTGGATCAGCACATGGGTCACGACAGCGCCCAGCGTCTCCTCGTGCTCGGCCCAATAATCGAGGATCGGCCGGCGGTAGAGGTAGACGGTGTTGGGCATGCGGCCGGTTGGGGTGATGCCCTCGTCGGTCATGCCGACACCGGTGAAGAGGCCCATCAGGTCGAACTCGGACTCGATGCCGAGTTCGTCGAGCACATCGTCCTCGCCGAAATCGGCGACGTAGCAGCGCACATCCTTGCAGAGATCGCGAAACGGCTGCGGCAGCGTCTCGAGCGCAGCAGTCGCCAGCACCTCGAAGTCGTCAAGGGACGGGGCTTGCCGCCCCGCCCACTCGCTGGACTTCAGTTCCACTCGCGGATGTCGACGAAGTGGCCGGCGATCGCCGCGGCGGCTGCCATCGTCGGGGACACGAGGTGCGTGCGGCCCTTGAAGCCCTGCCGCCCCTCGAAATTGCGGTTCGAGGTCGAGGCGCAGCGCTCCTGCGGCTTCAGCTTGTCCGGGTTCATCGCGAGGCACATCGAGCAGCCCGGCTCGCGCCATTCGAAACCGGCATCCTTGAATATCCTGTCGAGACCTTCGGCTTCGGCCTGTTCCTTCACGAGGCCGGAACCCGGAACGACCATGGCGTTGACGCCCGAGGCCACCTTCTTGCCGGCGACCACCTTGGCGGCGGCGCGCAGATCTTCAATGCGGCCATTGGTGCACGAGCCGAGGAACACGCGCTCGATGGCGATGTCGGTGATCCTGGTGCCCGGCTGGAGGCCCATATATTCGAGCGCGCGCCACTTGCTGCTGCGCTTGTTCTCGTCAGCGATGTCGTCCGGATTCGGCACGACGCCATTGACCGAGATCACGTCCTCGGGCGACGAGCCCCATGACACGATCGGCGGCAGCTTGGCGGCATCGAGGATCACGACCTTGTCGTAATGCGCATCGTCGTCGGACTTGAGCGTCTTCCAATAGTCGATGGCCATCTCGAGCGCCTTGCCCTGCGGCGCACGCGGCCGGCCCTTCACATATTCGAAGGTCTTTTCGTCGGGCGCGATCAGCCCGGCACGAGCGCCGCCTTCGATGGTCATGTTGCAGACCGTCATGCGGCCTTCCATCGACAGCGACCGGATGGCTTCGCCGGCGAACTCGATGACGTGGCCGGTGCCGCCGGCCGTGCCGATCTCGCCGATGATGGCGAGGATGATATCCTTGGCGCTGACGCCCGGCGGCAGCTTGCCGTCGACGCGCACCAGCATGTTCTTGGCCTTCTGCTGGATCAGCGTCTGCGTCGCGAGCACATGCTCGACCTCGGACGTGCCGATGCCGTGCGCCAGCGCGCCGAACGCACCATGCGTCGAGGTGTGGCTGTCACCGCAGACGATCGTCATGCCCGGCAGCGTAAAGCCCTGCTCCGGCCCGACGATGTGGACGATGCCCTGCCGCTTGTCGAAGGGGTCGTAATATTCAATGCCGAAATCGCGGGTGTTCTCGGCCAGCGTCTCGATCTGGATCGCGCTTTCCGGGTCCGGGTTGGGGAGGCTCCGGTCGGTCGTCGGCACGTTGTGGTCGACCACGGCCAGCGTGCGCTCCGGCGAGCGGACCTTGCGCTTGTTCATGCGCAGCCCCTCGAAGGCCTGCGGGCTCGTCACTTCGTGGACGAGGTGGCGATCGATGTAAATGAGCGACGTGCCGTCCGGGTTGTTGGCGACCAAATGGTCATCCCAGATCTTGTCGTACAGCGTGCGGCCCATCGAAAAAGTCCCAATTCTGAGGGGTTTGATAGAAAAGGCGTCATAAGCCCGACGCGCCGGGCCGGTCAAGCCGCGCGGTCGGCCAAACGGTTCACCAGGAACGCGCCGAGCAGCGTGGTGTCGAGCCCGATCCGCCGGTGGCTGTACCAGGCGATGGCGACCTGCGCGGCGATGCGCGCCAGCGTGTTGACCACCGCAGCGCCGATGGCGCCATAGGCCAGGATCACCGGAATCTGGACGATCATGCCGGCAACGATCACCGCCCCGAAGATGCGGACGTATTCGCGCTCGTGGCCGGTCATCATCATCACGATCCGCGACGGCCCCGTCGCTGCGTCGAACAATAGCCCCACCGAAAGGATGATGAGCAGCAGCGTCCCCTGTTCGTGGCTGCCGCCGAACAGCGACATCGCCTGGTCGCCGAACAGCAGGAAGCCGCCGAACACCACCAGCGAGAACAGGAACCCAGCCCAGGCGCAAAGCGCCGTAATCGCCTGCGCCTTGCGCATTTCGCCGGCGTGATAGTGGTGCGCCACCATCGGCGCTACCACCAGCGTGATGGCGAACATGAAGAGCGTCAGCAGCCCCGCGGTGCGGAACGCGTTGAAATAAACGCCGGCGGCGGCCGGTGCGACCAGGAGGCCCACAAAGATGATGTCGACATTGAGCGCTGCGCTGTCGAGCACAGTGCCCAGAAAGAAAGAGCGGCTGGCTTTGCCGTGCGCCGCCCAATAGCCGCGCAACCCGGCCATACCGGCCGCGATCTCGTAGTGCCGGGCCCGGGCCAGCCCATATTGCAGCGCCAGCGACAACGCCAGCACCGCGGCCGTGAGCAGCAGCGCGCCCCAGCCGCTGAGCGGCACCTGCCAGTACCAAAGCGCCGCCACGGCCAGCGGCAGCGCCGTGCGCCAGAGGAGATCGCGCGGGCTGAGGCCGGTCCAGACCGACCCCTGCGCCCTTAGCGCCGAACTCCAATATTCGGCGAGCGCCAGCGGCAGGATGAGCACAGCCGACGCATAAAGGTGCCACACCGGCCCACCGCCCACAGCTCCGGTGATGGCGCTGACACCGACCAGCGCCGCCACGACAACAAGACTCGCGATGATCGTGATGGCGCCGCCCGAGCGCAGCGCGGCAAGCGCTGTGTCCGGCTTACCGGCCACCATCGCTTCGGGCCAGTAGCGCAGGATCGCCGTCTGCTGGCCGAAATTGGCGCCGATGGCGAGAATGGTCGCAAGACTCAGCCCGAAGGCGAAATAGCCATATTCGGTGACGCCCGTCACCCGGCTGAGGATGACATACATCAGATAGGTCAGACCGGCCGTCGCCACCTTGATGAAAAGCGACACCAGCGACTTGCTGAGGCCGGAGCTGAGGAGCCCCCGCAGATCCGAGCGCGGCTTGTGGTCCATGACACGACTATGACCCTGATTTTCTTAGAAGGTCTTACCGCCCACTCGACAATGAACGGCGATCAGGGGCACTGTCTGTTCATCTGATTTGTCATGGTTGAAGGGGGCCATGGCGCCATGGACGCCGGCAGCGAAATCAAACGCGGCTTCCTCGAACGCGCCGAAGCGCTCGGTGAAACCGAGCCCAATTTCGCGCGCTTCATGCTGGCGACCGTGCGCGCCACCGATGCCGACGACCTCAACCATTTCTCGCCCGAAATCCTCGAAGGCGTGTTGCGCAAGACCTATACGCGGCTCGGCAAGCGCGAGGGCCGCAGCCACGTCGTTTTCGATTTCGAGCCGGAGCGTCCCGGCGCCGCCGAGCAGCTCGAGATTTTCTCGGCCGACATGCCCTTCATCGTCGATTCGACCCTTGCAGCGATCCGCGCCAAGGGCGGCGAAATCCGCTTCATGGCGCATCCGGTGCTCTATCTCGATCCGGAATCGCACCGGGTCCTCGACGCCGAAGCGCCGGTTTCGCTCAAGGAAAGCCTGCTGATTGTCCAGATCGAGCCGCTGGCCGACCCGGCCCAGCGCCAGGCGATGATCGCCGAGATCGACGGCACGCTGGCCGAAGTCTACCGCGCCACCAAGGCGTGGCGGACCATGCTCGAACGCCTCCGCCGCGTGGTCGAGGACTGGAAGCTCAACCCGCCCCAGGCGCCGGCGCCGATGATCCAGGAGAGCAAGGAGTTCCTCGCCTGGCTCGCCGAGCACAACTTCACCTTCCTCGGCATGCGCGAATACCGCCTCGACGGCGAAGGCGCCGACCGCAGATTCGTGCCGCTTGCCGCCTCGGGCATCGGCATCCTCGAAGACAAGGATTTCCAGTTCCTGCGCTCGGGCGCCGACTATGTGGAGATGACCGAGCAGCATCTGAGCTTCATCGGCGAGCAGGAGCCGCTGATGGTCACCAAGGCCAATGTGCGCACCCGCATCCACCGGCGTGGCGCCTACATGGACTATGTCGGGGTCAAGCTCTACCGCGAGGGCGGCGAGGTGCAGGGGGAACTGCGCATCATCGGGCTCTTCACCTCGATGGCGCTGGCGACGCCGCACAGCGACGTGCCGCTGGTGCGCCGCAAGGTCAGCGAGGTGATGCGCCGCTCCGGCTACGAGCCCAGCAGCCATTCCGGCAAGTCGCTGATGGCGGGGCTCGAAAGCTATCCACGCGACGAGCTGTTCCAGATCGGCGAAGACCAGCTCTTCGACTTCGCCAAGGAAATCGCCGCGCTCGCCGACCGTCCGCGCACGCGCGTGCTGCCGCGCATCGACCGCTTCGACAATTTCGTCTCGGTGCTCGTCTACGTCCCACGCGACCGCTACACCTCGGCGGTGCGCGCTGAGATCGGGCTCTATCTCGCCAGGACCTATGGCGGACGCGTTTCGGCCTATTACCCGAGCTTCCCCGAGGGTGAGCTGGTCCGGGTCCACTTCATCATCGGCCGCAATGGCGGGCGGACGCCGAAACCCTCGCGCGACCTGCTCGAAGCGGCGGTCGACGATTTGATCCTCACCTTCGGCGACCGCCTCATTGCCGCCGGCGGCGAGCGCGACATGACGCCATGGCTCGATGCCTTCTCCGGCGGCTACCAGTCGCGCAACGGCGCCGCCGATGCGCTCGCGGACATCGACGTCCTCGATCGGCTCGAAGGCGACACCAGCCTCGCGCTGAAGCTCAGCGCTCGCGCCGAGGGCGACGGCGCCTATGGCCTCAAGGTCTATCATCGCGGCCGCCCGATCCCGCTCAGCGACCGTGTGCCGATGCTGGAAAATTTCGGCTTCCGGGTCATCGACGAGCGCACCTACACCATCACGCCCGCGGGCGGCGCCAACTGCTTCATCCACGACATGGTGCTCGACGCCAGCGGCATCGCGCCCGAAGACTTCGCGTCGCGCGTGCTGCTGGTCGAGCGCGCGATCCTCGCCGTGTGGCAGACCGAAGCCGAAAGCGACGGGCTCAACCAGTTGGTGCTGCGCGCCGGGCTCGACTGGACCGACGTCGCCATTCTCCGCGCGCTGCTGCGCTATCTGAAGCAGGTCGGCGTCACCTTCTCGCGTGCCTATCTGGCGCAGGTGCTGAACGCCCACGCCGACGTCGCGGCAGCGCTGGTGCAACTGTTCCATGCCCAGCTCGACCTTGGCTTTCCCGGCAACCGCGAAAAGACCGTAGCCGACGCGCACGACACCATCGCTCAGGCGCTCGAAGCCACGCAGTCGCTCGACGAAGACCGCATCGTCCGCCGGGTGCTGAACCTGATCGATGCCGCGGTACGCACCAATGCCTTCCAGCGCGACGGCGCCGGCATGCGGCGGCCCGCCCTCGCCATCAAGTTCGACTGCTCGAAGGTCGATGGCCTGCCCGAGCCCAGGCCCTATCGCGAAATCTTCGTCTATTCGCCGCGCGTCGAGGGTTTGCACCTGCGCTTCGGCGCCATCGCCCGCGGCGGCCTGCGCTGGTCGGACCGCCCCGAGGATTTCCGCACCGAGGTGCTGGGGCTGGTGAAGGCCCAACAGGTCAAGAACGCCATCATCGTGCCGGTGGGCGCCAAGGGCGCCTTCGTGCCGCGCATGATGCCGCTGGGGGCCGACCGCGAGACGGTGCAGGCCGAAGGTACCGCCTGCTACAAGATTTTCGTTCAGACCCTGCTCGACGTCACCGACAATCTCGAAGGCGACGTCGTGCTGCCCCCGCCCGACGTGCGCCGCCGCGACGGCGACGATCCGTATCTCGTGGTGGCCGCCGACAAGGGCACCGCGACTTTCTCCGACACTGCCAACGCCATCGCCACGGCGCGCGGCTATTGGCTCGGCGATGCCTTCGCCTCCGGCGGCTCCAACGGCTACGACCACAAGGTGATGGGCATCACCGCCAAGGGCGCGTGGGAAGCCGTGAAGCGGCATTTCCGCGAGCTCGACCGCGACATCCAGTCCTCGCCCTTCACCGTCGTCGGCGTCGGCGACATGAGCGGCGACGTGTTCGGCAACGGCATGCTGCTCTCCAACCAGATCCGGCTGGTCGCGGCGTTCGACCATCGCGACATCTTCATCGATCCCGACCCCGAGCCGCGCAAATCGCTGGCCGAGCGGCAGCGCCTGTTCAACCTGCCGCGCTCGAGCTGGCAGGACTACAACAAGGACCTGCTGTCGAAAGGTGGCGGCGTCTATTCCCGCTCGCTCAAGAATGTCCCCCTGTTCGCCGAAGCACGCAAAGCCCTTGGGCTCGGCAATGATCCGGTCACGCCGCAGGAGGTGATGACCGCCATCCTCAAGGCCGAGGTCGACCTGCTCTGGTTCGGCGGCATCGGCACCTATATCCGCGGCTCCGACGAGACCGACGCCGAGGCCGGCGATCGCGCCAACGACGCCATCCGCGTCACCGGCAAGGCCATCCGCGCCAAGGTGGTCGGCGAAGGCGCCAATCTTGCCGTGACACAGAAAGGCCGCGTCGATTACGCCCTCCATGGCGGCCGCATCGACACCGACGCCATCGACAACTCCGCCGGCGTCAACGCCTCCGACATCGAGGTCAACGTCAAGATCGCGCTGAATTCGGTGATCCGCTCGACCGCGCTCGACATGGACGGCCGCAACGCCTTCCTCAAGACGCTGACGCCTGAGGTCGCGGCGCTCTGCCTTCGCAACAATTACCTGCAGCCGCTCACCATCTCGCTCGCGGAGCGTGCCGGCGCCGCGGCCCTGCCCGACCACCGAGCGCTGATCGAGGCACTCGAGGCGAGCGGCCAGCTCATCCGCAGCGTCGAGGCGCTACCGGACGACGCGACGCTCGATGCTCGCGCCGCCGCCGGCAAGGGCCTGACCCGGCCGGAGCTCGCGACCATCCTCGCCTACGCCAAGAACTCGCTTTATGCCGACCTCCTGGCCGGTACGGCCCCGGACGACAGCTACCTGTCGCACGAGCTGTTCGCCTATTTCCCCAAGACGCTCGCCGACAATTATCCGGATTCGATCACCAGCCACCGCCTGCGCCGCGAAGTGATCGCAACGGTTCTCTCGAACGCCGTGATCAATCGCGGCGGCCCGGGCTTCGTCGTCAAGATGATGGGCGCCACCAGCACCGATGCCAGCCAGGTCGCCGCCGCCTTCAGCCTCGCCCGCGACGCCTACGGGCTCGAACGGCTTTACGGCGAGATCGACGCGCTCGACGGCCAGATTTCCGGCAACACCCAGCTCGCTCTGTACGCCGAACTCGCAACGCTGCTGGAGCGCGAGACGCTGTGGCTGCTGCGCAATGCCGATTTCACCCGGCCGCTCGGCGATCTGGTGCTGACCTATGCGCAGGGCGTCACCGACGTCACCGGGCTGATCGCAACGCTGGTTCCACCCACCGTCGAAAAGACCATCGCGGCACGCGTCGAGAATTTTGCCGCCGGTGGCGCCCCGCCGGGTATCGGCCGCCGCGTCGCCGAACTGAGCGCCCTCTCGTTCGCCACCGACATCGCACTGGTGGCCGAGCGCACTGCATCGCCGGTGGCGCAAACCGCGACCGCGTTCTTTGGCGTGCTCGATATCTTCGGACTCGCCTCGGTCATCGAGACAGCCAACCACATCGTGCTCGCCGACCGTTTCGACCGCATGGCCCTCGACCGCGCCCTCGCCAACCTCATGCGCGCCCAGCGCGACCTTACCGTCGACGTCCTCGGCGCCGGTCACGGCGAGATTGCTGCGCGCCTTGCCGCCTGGAAGCAGGCTCGGCCAGAGGCTGTCGACCGCGTCGCCGCCGCAGTGGCGGGCCTGGTCAAGGGCGACATGACGGTCTCCCGCCTGTCCGTCGCCGCCGGCCTGCTCTCGGACCTCGCCCGCACGGCTTGAAGCTCGGTCAAGCGATGTGTATTTTGTACGAAAATCATACACATCGAGCAAGCATGCGCACCAACATCGACATCGACGACGAACTGATGGCGAAAGTCATGAAGGTGACAGGCAAAACAACGAAGAAGGGGGCTGTCGAAGAGGCGATGAGGCTCGTGGTTCGACGTGAGCAGCTTCGTCAAGCCATCGAAGACCTCAGGGGAATCGGCTGGGACGCACCGCCGATGCAGGATCGGCAATTTGCGGAGGATGGCACAGTCTACTACGAGGATGACGAAAAGTGATCGTCGTCGACAGCTCGGTTTGGATTTCGCACTTCGCTGACGTGCTGCATCCCGAGGTGAAACAACTAAGAGCGATCTATGAGGTCGAAACGATTCTTGTCGGCGACCTCATCCTGCTGGAGGTTCTTCGTGGCGCACAGTCTGATCAAAAGGCAGCGCGCATCGCAGAGCGACTAAGCTTCTTCGACACCGCCATCATGATCGACCGCGCCATCGCCACGCAGGCGGCGACCAACTACCGCCGCCTGCGCTCCCTCGGCATTACGATCCGCAATTCGATCGACCTGATCATCGGAACATACTGCATCGAGCACGGCCATCGACTGCTGCATCGCGACCGCGACTTCAGGCACATGCGGCAATTGGGGCTGCAAATCTATGCCAGCTAGTGCCGGAAGTGGCGCATGCCGGTGAACATCATGGCGACGCCCTTCTCATTGGCGGCGTCGATGACGGCCTGATCGTTCATCGAGCCGCCCGGCTGGATCACCGCCGTGGCGCCCGCGTCGACCGCCGCGAGCATGCCGTCGGGGAAGGGAAAGAACGCGTCGGACGCGACCACTGAACCGGCGGTCAGCGCGCCTTCGATCCCGGCCGTCTCGGCCGCGTCGATCGACTTGCGGTGGGCGATGCGCGAGCTGTCGACCCGGCTCATCTGCCCCGCGCCGATGCCGACCGTCGCGCCATCCTTCACATAGACGATGGCATTGGACTTGACGTGCTTGGCGACCCGCATCGCGAGCTTCAGATCGGCCAGTTCGGCCGCGCTCGGCTGCTTTTTGGTCACCACCTTGAGCTCGAGATCGTCGATCCGGCCATTGTCGCGGCTCTGCACCAGCATGCCGCCGGCGACGGTCCTGGCCATCAGTCCGCCGGCCTTCGGGTCGGCCAGCGCGCCGGTAACCAGCAGGCGGAGGTTCTTCTTGGTGGCGATGATGCGCTGCGCTTCCTCGCTCGCCGCGGGCGCAACGATCACCTCGGTGAAAATCTTGACGATCTCGGTTGCCGCCGCCGCGTCGAGCTCCTGGTTGAGCGCTACGATGCCGCCGAACGCCGAGACCGGGTCGCAGCGCTGCGCCTTGAGGTAGGCCTCCCGGAGCGACGTTCCCGTCGCGACGCCGCACGGATTGGCATGCTTGATGATCGCGACCGTCGGCACGTTCGGATCGAATTCCGAGATCAGCTCGAACGCCGCATCGGTGTCGTTGAGATTGTTATAGCTCAGCGACTTGCCCTGGAGCTGCGTCGCCGTCGCGACGCCGGGCCGCTTGTCGCCATTGGTGTAGAAGGCCGCCCACTGGTGCGGATTTTCGCCGTAGCGCATCACTTCCGCCAGTTGCCCGGCAAAGCTGCGATATGGAATGTCGTTGTAGCCGAGTGTCTGCGCGAACCAGTTGGAGATCACCGAGTCATACGCGGCCGTGCGTGCATAGGCCTTCGCCGCGAGCTTCTGCCGCATTTCGTACGGCACGCCGCCCTGCTGGCGGATCGCTTCGAGGATCGGCTCATAATCGTTCGGGTCGACGACCACCGTGACATAGGCATGGTTCTTGGCGGCCGAGCGGATCATCGCGGGCCCGCCGATATCGATGTTCTCGATGGTCTCGTCGTAGCTCGCGCCCTTGGCGATGGTCGCCTCGAAGGGATAGAGATTGACCACCACGAGGTCGATGGCGCCGATCCGATGCTCGTCCATCGACGCCTTGTGGGTCGGGTTGTCGCGCACGGCCAGCAATCCGCCATGCACCTTGGGGTGCAGTGTCTTGACCCGCCCATCCATCATTTCGGGAAAGCCGGTGAGATCGGAGATGTCCCGCACCGCCGCCCCGGTCGACGCGATCAGCTTCGCGGTGCCGCCCGTCGACAGCAGCTCGACCCCGAGCCGCGCCAGTTCCTTGGCGAAATCTTCCATCCCGGTCTTGTCGAAGACCGACAGCAGGGCGCGCTTGATCGGAACGATAGCGTTGGGGGTTGGTGCGGACATGTGGCTCCCGTGAGGTTCGAGGGGGTGCCCAGGCGAGCGGCAGCTTAAGTCCGCGTTCCCCGATGGTGACCCATCTCTTCTCGCCAGTCGCGCGAACGCCGGACCTATCGCAGAAATGCAGCGGCTTGGGAAGTGGACCGGGCGGTTGGCCGGTCGCATCGCCTGGGAAGCTCTCAGCCTTCGTCCAGCGTGAAGATCCACGACACTTCGTGGACATCGCCCACCAGCACGTCGAGCACGATCTGCTTGGTGCGATGGAAGCCGAAATAGGCCGATTGACGGACACTGTCCTCCACCCGCATGTCGGCGCCTTCCCAGAGGAAGTTCCACACCTGCCCCGAAGCGAGCCTCAGCTTCAGCATATCGCCCGCCTGGCTCACCTGCGTCTGGTGCGCGAGATGGAAGCGGATGGCGCACGCGCCCGACATCCGGTTCTTGGCCTTGAGCATGCGCTCCTGCCCGACCAGCGAATTGCCCTCGGCGAGCAGCGTCAGCCGCCGCTCGAGGATCACGCCGAACCGGTCGGCATAGCCGTGGCAGCGCATGATCAGCGAATGGTCGGCCTCTTCGGCGGCAACCTCAGGCGGCGCGCCGATCGGCACCACGTGATGCGCCAGCGGCCCGCCATGCGGAATGCTGGCCGCCGAAAGCGCATTGATGGTCGGCCCGGAATGCGCAATGCCCTGCCGGAACAGCAGCGCGTTGTCCTGCAGCTCGTCCTGTGCCGGCCCGCAATTGCACACCACGAGATCGCGTCCATGGCTGAACTCGAACGCCAGCGCGCTTGCGTGCATGTGGCGCGAGAACTCGGGCGCCGGCACCAGCCCGGAATCGGCGACGACGATCGAGCGACCCCAGATCAGCCGGCCATAGCCGCCGGCCGTGCCGGTGGTACGGGCCCGCATCGGGTTCTGCGCCTGCACCGAAACGATCACGTCGTGCGGCATCTGCCCCGTGCCGTTGAAATAGGCCGCCTCGCCGGTGCCCAGCGAAATCGCATCGAGCGCCACATGCATGCTGTCGAGCACTTCGCTCAGCTCGTCGCGATAGCTGTCGGAATGCCTCAGCAGCGCCTGGCGCAACGTCGTCAGCTCGACCATCAGCATCAATTGCACCTTGGCCGAGCGCGAACGGTGGAGGCCGTCTTCATCGATCTGCCGGTCGAGCAGCGCCATCATCGCTTCGAGCCGCGGCGCGATCTCGTTCTCGCGATCCTGGTCGCAAAGCGCCACGCCGAGCAACGCCAGCGCCGCCATCAGCGAATCCACCGGATCGTCGGCAAACGGCGCCCTCAGCTTCAGCGACTGAATCTGCGTGCCGAGCGAGCGGGCGATCAGCGCCGCATCCTGCGGGTTGGCACCCTCGACGAGGATCGAGAAATGCCGGAGCCAGTTGAGCACCCGCCGCGCCGTCAGCGACAGACCCCAGATGACGCGGTCGTAGTGACCGTCCCGGTCGATCCAGTCGAGCGCGAGGCTGCGGGCGAAGGCGCGCTCCTCGTCGGTTCGCGCATCGCGGAAGTGCCTGAGCCAGGCGAAGGCCTGCAGATCGTCGAGCCAGTCGTCATGCACCATGTCGACGGCGAAGGGCGACACGCCATTGGTGTCGACGAGCTTGGAGGCCAGCAAATAGCGGCCCTGCATCATTTCGAGCACGGATTCGCGGTCCGTCGGGCGGAACTCGCTCAGCGCGCTCGCATAATCTTCATTGCCCGGCCCAGTCCACACCCAGCGGATCAGCGGATTGCTTACGCCGAAATCCGCCAGCCGCTTTGCACTGCGGCGCGCAAGGAACGCTATCGGGTTGGCCAACCGGTTCTCTCACACCCCAAAGGCGGCGCCCCCGGCTGCCGCACCTCCAGCCACGGCCGGAAACTCACAATATTCAATCGCGCCGAAAGCGCGCAACGAAGAACCCGTCGAGGGTGCCGCCCTTTTCCCCAGGAACGGTCAGCCCCGGATGGGTCCGAACATAGCCGTCTTTGGTCACGGGTTCGGCCCAGCCGTCAAGCTCTTCCGGTGTAATGGGCAAAAGCTGCAAGCCCTGCGAAGCTGCCCACTTCGCCTGTTCCTCACCCTCCTGAGGCTCGAGCGAGCAGACGCAATAGATCAGTACTCCGCCCGGATTGAGGCAGAGCGCGGCACGCTCGATGAGCAACCGCTGCAGCGCGACACGGCTCGCAATGTCGGCGGCGCTTCGATGCCAGACCACTTCGGGATGGCGGCGCAAGGTGCCGGTGGCCGAGCACGGCGCATCGAGCAGCACGCCGTCGAACGGCGTCGCCGTGCCGTAATCGAGCATGTCGGCGGTGACGATTTCAGCGCTGTAGGCGAGGCGCTTGAGGTTGTCGCGCAGCCGGTCGATGCGGCCCGGATCGCGGTCGAGCGCGGTCACGGCGTAGCCGGCCTTGATCAGTTGCGCCGTCTTGCCACCGGGCGCCGCGCCGATATCGAGCACACGCGTGCCGGGCGCGAGGCCGAACAGCCGGGCCGGAATGGCCGCGGCGGCGTCCTGCACCCAGAAGCGGCCTTCGGCATAGCCCTGGAGCTGGTCGACCGGCCGGTCGCGATTGTCGATGCGCACGGTATCGGCAAAGAGCGGGCGGCCGCCAAGGGCCTCGACCAGCGCCGGCGCTTCGGCCTTGAGCGTGATGTCGAGCGGCGCACCCTCGACCAGCGCCGCACCGAACGCTTCGACCGCCGGAGCGCCATAGACGCGCCGCCAGGTCTTCAGCAGGCCGGGCGGGAACAGCGTGTCGGCGTTGACGGCGATGCCCTCGCCGTCGCGGCGGCGCTGGGCTTCGCGGAGCACACCGTTCATCAGCTTGATCAGATGCCGGGTCTTCTGGTCGGCGCGCATCGCCTCGCCGGCGAGAAAGATCGCCGAATGATCGCCGAGCTCGGGCAGGAACAGCAATTGTGCAAGGCTCAGCGCCAGCACGCCTTCGAACCGGCCCGACTTTTTGGGCATGCCGCGCTCGAGCAATTGGCCGGTGAGTTGCGCCAGCGGCCCCTGATGGCGCAGCGCGGTGGTGATCAGCTTGTTGGCGAGCGCCCGGTCCCGCGGATCGGCGATATCGGCGGCGCCCAGCGGCGAGAAGCTTGCGCCCCTGAGGACGCTCTGCAGTTTGTCGGCCGCCTTGAGCCTGAGGCTCAGGCCGGCGATGGCTTTGGGTTTCGGCAAATATCAGCCCCAGGGTCCGCGATGCGGCGTATCGTCGTCTTCGCTGAACTGCGGCACCCGCCAGCCGGCGCCAGCGGCATTGGGCGCGAAATTCGCGTGCATAGGCTGGCTATAGCCGGTCTCGCCCATTTCCGCTGCGATCTTTTGCAGCTCGGCGATGCGGTTTTCGGTCGAGGGGTGGGTCGAAAACAGATTGTCGCTCCCAAGGCCATGCAGCGGGTTGGCGATATACATGTGCGCCATCGCCGGATTGCGCTCGGCGCCGATATTGATCGTCTGCCGCGCGGCGCTGTCGATCTTGCCGAGCGCCGAGGCCAGCGCCAGCGGATCGCCCGAAATCTCGGCGCCACCGCGGTCTGCCGCATATTCGCGGGTGCGGCTGACGGCCATCTGCACCATTGCCGCCGCCAGCGGCGCGAGGAACACCATCAGCAATGCTCCGATGCCGCCCAACGGGTTGTTGCGGTTGTTGCCGCCGCCGAAAAACAGCCCGAACTGCGCCAGCATCGAGATCGCACCGGCGAGCGTCGCGGTGATGGTCATGGTCAGCGTGTCGCGGTGTTTCACGTGGGTCAGCTCGTGCGCGATGACGCCCGCGACCTCGTTGGGCTGCAGCCGGCGCAGCAGGCCGGACGACACCGCAACTGCGGCGTTCTGCGGGTTTCGGCCGGTAGCGAAGGCATTGGGCTGGTCGGTATCGATGATATAGATCCGCGGCATCGGCAGGCCGGCGCGCTGCGCCAGATCGCCGACCAGGCGCACAAGGTCAGGTGCGGACGCAACATCCACCTCGCGGGCGTTCTGCATGCGCAGCACCATCCTGTCGGCGTTCCAGTAGGCGAAGAGGTTGGTGCCGAGCGCCACAAGGAAGGCGATGGCGATGCCCGTCCGCCCGCCGATGAAGTAGCCGACCACCATGAACATCGCCGTCAGCGCGGCGATCAGCAGGCCGGTGCGTAACAGGTTGAGCATGTCACTCCTCGACTTCCAACGCGTCCTGCCGATAAAATGGGGACCATGAACGAACCCGACAAGCCTGCCGCCAAGCCGCCGCTGTCGCCCGCCGCGCAGCGGGCGCTGGCCGAGGCAGAGGCCCGGCGCATGGCGATCGATGCCGAGATGGCGCGCCGTCCCGCAGAGAAGGGCGGCCGCGGCGGGCTCGACCCGGCGCGCTACGGCGACTGGGAAATCAAGGGCTTAACCAGCGACTTCTAAAGTCCTTGTTTTGTCGCGTTTCCGAACCGGAAAACCGTTGCCACTTTTCCTGGAAACGCTCCGGGCTCACAGGGCCTTCTTGAGGCCGCCCATCTTGCACACCAGCGCCCACTCCTCGGGCGTCACCGGCTGCACCGACAGGCGGGAGAGCTTGACCAGCGCCATGTTGGCGAGGGCGGGCGTCTGCTTGATGGCCTCGAGCGTCACCGGCTGCGGCAGCTTCTGGTCGGCGACGACATCGACGCACTCCCACACGACCTTGCCGTTGTCATTGGGCTCGGCGGTCGAGTCCGGGTGGGCCAGCGCCACCACTTTCATAATACCGACGATCTCTTTGCCAATATTGGAGTGATAGAAAAAGCTGAGATCGCCGATCTGCATCAGCTTCATGTTGTTGCGCGCAGTAAAATTGCGCACACCGTGCCACTCCTCGACCGGCTTGTTCTGCAGATCGGTGAAACTGAAGACGTTGGGCTCGGACTTCATCAGCCAATAGGCCATTGCGGGCTCCTGCGTGATCTTGTTCGGGATGCGGCTAATTTTCCCGTTTGAGCGGCCGCGACATCAGCCCGGCAACGATGGTTTCGATGGAGACGCTGCCGGACAGTAGTAGATTTACGGCCTCGATCAGCGGTGCATTGATATTTGCATTTTTTGCTGTTTGGAGGGCCATGGGAGACGACAAAACACCCTCAGCAAGGGCGTTGGATGGTTGTAAATGACGTGCCAGTGAAAACCCGTACCGATAGTTGCGCGACTGCGCTGAAGTGCAGCTCAGGGTGAGATCGCCGAGCCCCGCGAGCCCGGTCAGCGTTTCGGCCTGACCGCCGAGCGCCGGAATGAGCCGCGCCAATTCGGCGAAGGCTCGCGCAATAAGCCCGGCGCGAGCCGAGGCGCCGAGCTCGGCGCCATCGACGGCGCCGGCGGCCACGGCATAGACGTTCTTGAGCGCACCGGCAAGCTCGACCCCGATGCGGTCGCCCGAGGCATAGGGGCGGAACCCGGGTCCCGCCAGCGCCGCGGCGACGTCCTCGGTGGCCGTGGCGTCGTCGCCCGCGAGGGTGACGGCGGTCGGTCGGCCCGCGGCGACGTCGACGGCAAAGCTCGGGCCGGAGAGAACGAACGGCGTCGCTGTGGGAGCGAGCGCGGCGAGGATCTGGCTCTGGCGCAACTGCGTGCCGTGCTCGAGGCCCTTGGCGGTAAGGACGACCGGACCGCTGAGGTCGAGGCTGGCGAGCGCGGCGCGCGTCGCCTGCGCCGGCACCGCCAGCAGCGTGAGGTCGGCACCGGCGTAGCGCGTGGTCGCGGTGATGCGCGGCGACAGGGGCTGTTGGCCGAGATGGGTAGAGTTGGTGTGGCGGCTGTTGATCTCGTCGACCACGGCAGGGTCGCGGCCGACCAGCACCACCTCGCGGCCGGCGGCTGCGGCGGCCTGCGCCAGCGCGGTGCCCCATTCGCCGGCGCCGATGATTGCGACGCGCTCAAGCGCCATGGTGGAGCCCCATATCGGCGCTGTCGAGCGGCCAGCGCGCCTTGGCGGAGAAGTCGAAGCCGTCGCTGTCGCCGAGCGCCAGCCGCTCCGCGCCCGCCCATGCGACCATGACGCCATTGTCGGTGCAGAGCGGAATGGGCGGTACGACCAGTCGCGCGCCGGTGTCGGCCGCGACGGCGCGCAGGCCGTTGCCGATTGCCTGATTGGCGGCGACGCCGCCCGCGACGACCAGCGTCGGCTGCACCGCGGGAAGCTCGCGCCGGAAGCGGTCGAGCGCGGCACGGGCCCGCGTCGTCACCACGTCGGTGACCGCGAGCTGGAACGAGGCACAGATGTCGGCGACATCCTGCGGGGTGAGCGGCGCGATCTCCTGCGCGGCGAGCCGCACGGCGGTCTTGAGGCCGGAGAACGAGAAGTCGAGCCGGTCTTCCCTGAGCAGCGGCCGCGGGAACCGGAAGCGGGTGGCATTGCCGGCCTTCGCCTGCCGCTCGACCTCGGGCCCGCCCGGCGTGCCGAGATCGAGGAGCTTGGCGACCTTGTCGAAAGCCTCGCCCAGCGCATCGTCGATAGTGGTGCCCCAGCGCTGATAGTCGCCGACGCCGCGCACGAGGACGAACTGGCTGTGCCCGCCCGAGACCAGCAGCAGCAGATAGGGGAACGCCAGCCCGTCGGTGAGCCGCGCTGTGAGCGCATGGGCTTCGAGATGATTGACCGCGATCAGGGGCTTGTCGAGCGCGGCGGCCAGCGCCTTGGCTGTGGTGAGGCCGACCAGCACGCCGCCGATGAGGCCGGGGCCGGCGGTCGCGGCGATGGCGTCGACCTCGCTGAGCCTGATGCCGGCATCGGCCGCGGCGCGGGCGATGATGTGGTCGAGATGGCTGACATGGGCCCGCGCCGCGAGCTCGGGCACGACGCCGCCATAGGGGGCGTGCTCGTCGAGCTGGCTGCGCACGATGTTGCTGACGATGGTGCCGCGGCCCGCCGCGTCGCGCTCGACGATGGCGGCGGCGGTTTCGTCGCAGCTCGTTTCAATGCCCAGAAGCCGCATTGCGCGGGAAATCCTCATGATCTAGGACGGGTTGGTTTCAGGACAGACCTGACCTTTCACCGTGTCATTCCCGGGCGGCGGGAAGGCAGCGACCACCGCTATAGGGGACCTTCGCGCTTTGCAATCTTCGCCCTTTTTGCGCATCGGCACGCGCGGTTCGATGCTGGCTCTCGTCCAGGCCCGGCTGGTGCGGCGGCTGCTGTCGGAGGCGCATGGCGTGCCCGAAAGCGATATCGAGATCCGCACCATTACCACCTCCGGCGATACGCTGAAGGAAGCGCCGCTGAGTGAAGCAGGCGGCAAAGGGCTGTTTTCCAAGGAGATCGAGGCGGCGCTCGCGGCCGGCGAGATCGACCTCGGCGTGCATTCGAGCAAGGACATGGCGACCGCCCTGCCCGACGGGCTGGTGCTCGCCGCCTTCCTCGAGCGCGAAGATATCCGCGACGCGTTCGTTTCCCTCGAGGTCAAGACACTTGATGAACTGCCGCGGGGGGCACGGCTCGGCTCGTCGTCGATCCGCCGCGCCGCGCAGATGCTGCGGCACCGGCCGGACCTCGAGGTGGTGCCGTTCCGCGGCAATGTCGACACCAGGCTGCGCAAGCTGGCCGAGGGCGTGGCCGACGCGACATTGCTCGCTGTCGCCGGCCTCAACCGGCTTGGGCGCGAGCACGAGATAACATCGTATCTCGACCCGGAGCGTTTCCCGCCCGCTCCGGCGCAGGGCGCCATCGGCATCGAAATTCGCAGCGATGACAGCCGTACGGCGGGGCTGATCAAGCCGCTTGACCACGCCGCGACGTCGATCGCCGTGCATGCCGAACGTGCCCTGCTCGGCACGCTCGATGGCTCCTGCCGCACGGCCATCGGCGCGCTCAGCCGCATCGAGGGATCGACCCTCCATCTCAAGGGCGAGATCCTGTCGCCCGATGGCAGCATGGTCATCGACGCCGAGCACGCAGGACCGACGAGCGCGCCGGAGCGGGTCGGCCACGAACTGGGCCAAATCCTCCGCGACAAGGCCGGTTCAGACTTCTTCAAACTGTTCCCGGCATAAGGGTTGCGATGGTCAGAATGCTCGTCACCCGGCCCGAACCCGATGCGAGCGAGACCGCCGCGCGCCTCTCCGCCCTGGACATCGAAGCCGTGGTCGAACCCCTGCTGATCGCTCAAACGCTGCCGACCACCCTGCCGCCCGCCGACGGCTTCGCCGCTTTGGCGGTGACCAGCGGCAACGCGCTGCGCGCCCTCGACGAGCGGGGCGAGCTGCCGCGTTTTCGCAGCCTGCCGGTCTATGCCGTGGGCGACCGCACCGCGGCGCTGGCCCGGAAATTCGGCTTTGCCCGCGTGGTCAGCGCCCGCGGCAACCTCCACGACCTCGTGGCGCTGCTGGCGCGCGCCGGCATCGACGGGCCGGTGCTCTATCCGGCGGCACGGCGGCAGGCAGGCGACCTCGCCAAGGCGCTGGCGCCGCATGGGGTGATGGTGATCACCGCCGCGATCTACGACATGGCGCCTGCCCCCGCGCTCAGCCCCGCGACCCTCGCCGGGCTCGAAACCGGTGCGCTCGCGGCGGCATTGTTCTATTCTCGCCGCACGGCCGAGACCTTCGCCGCCCATGCCGCAAGCCTCCGCGACAAAGCGAAGCTCGGCATGCTGTGTCTGTCCGAAGCCGTTGCCGAACCGCTGCTCGCTGCCCATTTCGTGCGGGTGGCGCTCGCCGACCACCCCAGCGAGGAAGCCATGATGGGCCTCGCACTGTCTTTTGCCCGCGACCAAACGGGCGGCACGATCCAATGATGAAGGACCATAAGCATGGCTGAGCGTGCGACCGGCCCGGTGCAACCGCCGGTGATCGATTTGACCGCCCGCGCCGGCGCCCGTGCCGACAACGACACGCGCCCGCCCACCGAGGCGAGCGCCAGCCATCGCAACGACAATCCGCCCAGGTCGCGCCGCCGTCTCGACGACGCCAACTGGCCGCTGCTGGGCGGCGTGGCCGTGGGTGGCGCCGTGCTGGGCACCATCCTCACTTACCTCTTGGCGTTCGCGCTGCCGCTGCCCAGCCACCAGCAGCAGGCGCCGGACCTGAGCGCCGAGGTGAGCGCGCAGGGTGCGCAACTGCAGAGCCTCGGCACCAATGTCGCCGACTTGAAGACGCAGACGACCAGGACGCAGGAGAGCCTCGACGCCACCATCGCCCAGCTCGACAGTGGGCTGACCGACGTCAGGAAATCGGTTGCCGACGTGCAGGCCTCGATCCCCGCAGCGCAGCCGCCGGTGGACCTGACGCCGCTCGAAGGCGAGTTGAAGACGCTGAAGGCGCAGGTCGACGCCATCGCCGGCGGCGCCTCGGGCGGCGATGCCAGCGCCATCGCGCAGAGCCTCGCGCAGGCCGAAGCCGGCATTACCAGCCTCACCACGCGCCTCAACGGCGTCGACAGCACGGTGTCTTCGCTGCGCACCGACCTCGACGCGGTACGCAAGACGCTGACCGACCACATCGATGCCGCCTCGCCCAATGAAGTCGGGCCGGCGCTGAAGCTGCCGCTGATCCTGTCCGGGCTCGAAAGCGCCTTTGCCGACGGCAAGCCGTTTGCCGACGACCTTGCGGCGCTGAGCGCCGTGATGCCCGGAGCCGCCATTCCCGCTGCGCTGAGCGCAGCCCAGACCAGCGGCCTCAGCCGCCCCGACGTGCTGCTGCGCAATTTCGAAGCGACGCTGCCCGCCATCCTCGCGGCGCGCGACGACACCAATGGCGACTGGACCAGCAACGCCGTCGACTGGGCCAAGTCGCTGCTGGCGCTGCGCCCGGCCGAGGAGATCGAGGGCGACAGCCCCGACGCCGTCGTGTCGCGCATCGAGGGCGCCATGGGCCGCCGCGACTACGGCACCGCAACAACGCTGCTCGGCCAGTTGCCGCAGCCGATGCAGCAGGCGGCAACGCCGGTTTCGGGCGATATCGCGGCGCACGCCGCCGCCGAGCAGTTCGTCGCCGACCTCCGCAACAAGGCGCTGGCGTCGGCGGAGACCGCCAAATGATCCGGCTCGCGACCTGGATCGTCGCCAGCCTCATCCTCACCGCGCTGATCGCCTGGCTGGTGAGCCTGCCGGGCACGGCGATGATCGAGATCGCCGGCTATCGCATGCAGCCGCGGCTGGGCATGGCGGCATTCCTGATCGCCGCGGCGCTGGCGGCGGTGATCATCGTGTGGAGCCTGTTCCGCCGCATCATCGACGCGCCGCGCTATTTCGCCAAGCTCAGCCGCGACCGCCGCCGCGACCTCGGCGTGTCGGCGCTGTCGGACGGCTTCGTGGCGCTGCAGGCGGGCGACCCCAACCGCGCCCGCGTGCTCGCCCGCGAAGCGCGCAGCAATCTGCCGCGCAACCACGCCGCACAACTGCTCGAGGCCCGCTCGGATTTGGCGCTGGGCGACATGCAATCGGCCCGGGAGCATTATCGCGCGCTGATCTCCAACAAGAAGACCGCGGTGGCGGCGCTTGCCGGACTCTACGAGCAGGCCCGCACCCAGGGCCGCACCGACGCCGCGCTCGGCTTTGCGCAAAAGGCCGTGGCGCTGGCGCCGCAGACGCGCTGGGCCAGCGACGCGGTGCTCGACGACCTGACCCGCCGCGGCCAGTGGGGAAATGCGCTGGCGCGCGTCGGGGCGGAAACCGCCGTGACCCGCGACGAAAAGATGGTCAAGCGCCGCAAGCAGGCCGTGCTCGAAACCGCGCTCGCCCGCGAGACCGGCGACACCGATCCGCTGGGCGCGCTGGACCACGCGCTGGTGGCGCTGAAGCTGGTGCCCGATTTCGTGCCGGCGGCGCTGATCGCGGCGCGCATCCAGTCCAACCGCGGCGAAGTGCGCAAGGCCATGAGCCTGCTGCGCCGGGTGTGGCGCGCCACCTCGCATCCGCATGTGGCGACGCTTTACGCCAACGCGCAGCCGGGCGCTTCGGCCGTCGACCGGCTGAAGCGCGTGCGCGAGCTGATCGACCAGCCGCCCCCGAGCCGGCCGGCCGCCATCGTCCTCGCCCGCGCCGCCATCGACGCCTATGACTGGACCGCAGCGCGCAACGCGCTGGCCGGCTACGCCGCCGCCGACCCGACGCAGGCGGTGTGCCTGCTGATGGCCGAGATCGAGGAAGGCCAGAACGCCGACCAGGGCAAGGCGCGCGAATGGCTGGCCCGCGCCGTGCGTGCGCCGCGCGATCCGGTGTGGATCGCCGACGGCATCACCGCCGACGACTGGGAGCCGGTGTCGCCGCTGACCGGCGAGCTCGATGCGTTCGAGTGGCGCGTGCCGCTGTCGTCGGTCACCGGCAAGGCCGAACCGCTGCCGCCGGCCGCCGAAAGCCTGCCGGCGCCTGTCGCCGAAACTTCGCTTGCGCCAAGCGGAGCCGCTCAGTAAAAGACGCCCGTCTTGTGGGGGCCATGCTCCCGCTTCGCCGCTTTAGCTCAGTTGGTAGAGCACATCATTCGTAATGATGGGGTCGCGTGTTCGAGTCACGCAAGCGGCACCACTTCTTTCACGCATTGGCCGCAAGGCGGCGCCGAACCCGGCCAGGGGTGAATGCTCCCAATCCTGCAGAGCGCCATCACCGACATGCAGGGCGCCATCGCGCGCCGGCGGGTGTGGATCGTGCTCGCCTCCGAAGACATCAGCGACCAGCATCGCCGCACGACGCTGGGGCCGTTCTGGCTGCTGATCAACTATCTCTGCTTTGCCGCGACCTTCATCTTCATCTTCCACGCCGGCCCGCTCGACCGCTCCTATGCGATCTACGTCGCGACCGGCTCGTGGATCTGGTTCTACATCATGGAGATCATCACGCTGGGCACCTCGGTGTTCGTGCGCGAGGAGAGCTTCATCAAGGGCACCAACCTGCCGCTGTCGGTGTATGTGATGCGCGCCACGCTGCAGAGCGTCATCCGCGCGGCCTACGGGCTGATCGGGTGCGTGCTGGTGCTCATTCTCATGCAGGCGCCGGTGACGATCGTCTGGCTGTGGTCGATCCTGGGGATCGCCATCGTGGTGGCGGTGACCCCGGCGGTGCTGGCGGTGTTCGGCTTCCTCGGCGTGTATTTTCCCGACAGCCAGTACGTCATCACCAATCTGATGCGCGTCGCCATGTTCGCCACGCCGGTGTTCTGGCAGATCAACGCCGCCAGCGAAGGCGGGCTGCGCGGCATCCTCTATCACTGGAACCCGCTGACCTATTTCCTCGAGATCGTGCGCACGCCGGTGACCGATGGGTCGGTGCCGGTGCGAGCCTTCGTCATCTGCGTGATCGTGGCGGTGTCGTTCTGGGCGCTGGCGATCGGGCTGCTCGGCGCGCTCCGCCGCCAGGTGGCGCTGGCGATCTGATGGTTTCGATCCGCGCCGAAGATCTCCGTCTCGTCTATCGCGTGCGCGAGAAACTGTCGCTCGCGCCGCGCCTCACCCCCCGGACGGGCGGCACCATCGGCACCGACGGGCGCCATCGGCTGGTGACCGCGCTCGACGGCGTGAGCTTCGAGCTGAAGGCCGGCGACCGGCTCGGCCTCGTCGGCCCCAACGGCGCCGGCAAGACCACGCTGCTCAAGGTGCTCTACGGCATCTATGAGCCGAGCGGCGGCCGGCTGACGGTCGAGGGCCGCGTGGACGCGCTGTTCAACATCAGCCTCGGCTTCCGCCAGGAAGCGACCGGACGGCGCAACATCATGCTGCGCGGCCTGATCAATGGCTGGAACGAGGACGAGATCGCCGCGCGCGCCGAGGAGATCATCGCCTTCAGCGAACTCGGCGATTTCATCGACATGCCCTACAAGAGCTACAGCCAGGGCATGGCCGCGCGGCTGGCCTTCTCGATCGCCACCACGCTCGAGCCGCAAATCCTGCTGATGGACGAATGGATCGGCGCCGGCGACGCCAGCTTTCAGGAAAAAGCCAAGCGCCGGATGGACGAACTGGCCGAAAAAGCCGGCATCATCGTGCTGGCCAGCCACAACCGGGAGTTGCTGAAACGGACCTGCAACCGCACGCTGGAGATGGAAAAGGGACGGGTGAAGGGGTTCGTGTGATGTTGCCTATAGCTGCGATGATGCGAGCCACCGCCCGACACTCTGCTCCAGGCGCGGCATATCTGCTGTCCAGTTTGCATGGACGCCGGATGATGAACCGATGAAATAGGTGCTTCGGCAATCGCGTCCAGCGGTGAATACCGCCTCGTTGTGCAGGATGTAGCCTGACCCCGTCATGACAAACAGATCCGTGACTTGCTTCGAAAATAGCAAGCCGAACAGATTGCTCCCGCTTAGTCCGGCAATGCGTCGGGCGTTCCGAAACAGCGAAATCTGCGATCGCATGGTCATGAGTTCGGGCAACAACACATCAAATCCGGCCTTCCGAAATAGCCGCTCGACGTTGGGCTCATTCTCCAGTGCTCGGCGTTTTTCGAGTCTTCTCGATATATACGCTGACTCCGTGACAATACTGGCGCCTACGCTATCGCTGATGTCGCCGTAGAACTCAGCCCCCAGCGGGCTTAGGCCCGTACGCACGACAAGCGACTGGCTTGGCACGATGAGACTTCGGAAGCGTATCGGCTCGTCGACAACAATAAGCTGCTCAGACGTCACTCCTGCGAGAGCAAGAAGCTCTGAAATGAACGGTGCAGAGGCACCCTTGCCAACGGCGACTTTAATGTCGCGTATTTGCAAATACTTCCGAACCCACAGCCTTGAGTATATTTCAGCCAGGAAGTGGCCAAAAGCCGCGAAATGCTCGCCATCTAAAAAGAGCGTCGGTTGCTCTTCGATGCGGATGGCCGGGTCATTTGCCTGGTCCAATTGCTCCCAGGACAGAGATGTGCTGCCGCGATTGATACCGTGCCGAAACGACTCCGTGAAGACTCTGCCACGTTGCAGGATAATGCCACCAGGATAGCACATGGCGTCCTTCAGGTGCGACACGAATACCGGTAGAGATTCAATCTTGCTGGGCAAGACACCGTTGGCCGCTAGCGGCAGGAACACCGGCCCCGTGGGTCGAATCACCATCCCAGACGAGTTGTCGATCAGCGCGGCCGACGGCAAAACGACGTTACCCGACGCGGCGAGATAGCGGTGGTCCGGTTTGGACAACAACAGGTTCAGGTCGCCTGTTTCATCGAGGTCGGCCGGAGAAAAGGTTCGACCGGCGGCCTCGATTTCTCTGGCAAGTTCGGTCGGCCCCTTTGACGGTAGTTTTTGTTTTTCTTCGTTTGCGACGATCGATGGTGAGCCGCTCGCGGTGATGCCGAAGCGGCTATTGTCCCAGCGGCGGCGAACAGAGGTAAGCACCATATCGAGCGGACGGCGCTTTCCTCGCGTGATCAGGAGTTCACGCAGATGGCGCAACTCGCTTTTTGTTGATGCTATTCGCTTCTTTGTCATCACGTCTAGAACATCATTCCTGTCGTGGCTGTCAAAGAAACTCTCGGGGCGAACCGCATTGGCGATGGTGGCTCGACCCCGGGGGCGTTTCTTCCGTAAGAACTCTCCCTTGGACTTTATCACATAGTGATTGAGCCGCACCGGCGCCCAAATCACATCACGGCTGAGGCCGGGTCCTCTAGCGTGATCGACGACTGGTTGCCCATTGGAATGGAACGCAGAGTATCCTGGAGAAAGTACAAACAGATGGGGATTGCCATGAACGCTCGCCCAAGCAGAGGAGCGAACCAAGGATTTATAGTGAAAATTGGTGCCCCATTCCATTTTGGCGCGCCCTGAGAAACGCTCGATGACCAGCCGCCCATCATCGTCGGCGTGGCCGGAACTGCCATAGATGGCCCAATTCAGCACGATTGCACCGACGTTTTCCCGCAGCGCTAATGTCGCTACGACACCGGGCAGGTCCGAGTGATCATTGTCGAGGAAGATGAACTCGTCGGCGTCAATAAATGCGAACCAATCGGCCTCACTACGATGACGCCTCATAATCTCAGCATAGGCTGGCAGTTGCGGCGGCTGGCCTGCAACATGGGGAAACGGTATGTGAACGATGATGCCGGCGCGCGCGAGTGAAGCCAGTATATCTGTAGTGCCATCATCGCTGTTGTTGTCGGCGATATAGAATCTCTCTACCCCGATAGCCCGATGGTAGGCGACCCATTCCAGAATATAGGGCGCCTCATTCTTAAAAATGGCCGCAATCGCTATGACTGGCCGATTACCTTGCAAGCGAGAAGTCCTCGTGCTCGAGCGTGAGATTGATTGAATAGTATGGGTCCTCTGCAAGAGCCCAGCGTTCTTTCATGTACTCAGACTCTTTTAAAAAACGGGCCTGCTTCACGGGGTCGTCTTCTGCTCCACGCGAAATGCTCTCGAGGTGGTAGAGCTCGGCATAGGGAGTCCAGACATTGGATAGCCCGAGCTGACCAACGCGAAGGCAAAAATCTACGTCGTTGAAGGCGACCGTCAGATCGATTTCGTTGAGTCCCGCGACGCTCTCGAACACGTCCTTTCTCACAACGAGACAGGCCCCAGTAACCGCCGACAGATTCTGTACCAAATGTAGCCGAGCGAAATAGCCCAGTTCGTGACGTCCGAAATATTTGTGCGAGTGGCCGGCGACGCCGCCGATGCCGAGGATGATGCCGGCATGCTGGATGGTTTCGTTGGCGTAGTAGAGTTTCGCGCCCACACAGCCGATGTCCGGCTGGGCGGCCCACGACACCATCTCGTCCAGCCAGCCAGGTGAAATCACTTCGATGTCGTTATTCACCAAGCCGATGATGGTACCGTTGGCTTGCGTCACGGCGAAATTGTTGATCGCGGAATAGTTGAACGGATGATCGTAGCGGAGGACTCTGACCCGACCGTCGCGCGCCAAGTCGGCCATGTAATCCAGGGTCGCTCGGTCGGTTGAGCCGTTGTCGACGATCAGGATTTCATAGTTGGGGTAGGTGGTTTTTTCGAGGATCGAGCCGACCGAGCCGCGTAGCAATTCCACCCTGTCCCGCGCGGGAATGATCAGGCTGACCAGCGGCGCATCGGGCGGCACCGAGAAATGTAGGCGATAGAACGGCAGACCGGGTGTCTGCTCGACCACCGCCGGCAGCCCGAGCCGCGCCACATGCTCCTGCAGCGCGCGAAAGCCGGCGTCGTATGCGTAGTCTTTTCCCGAATTGGACGCCGCGGTCGATCCCTCGACGGCGCGCCAATGGTAGAGCACCTTGGGAATATGGCGGATGTTTTTGAACCCGATGCGCTCGCAGATGCGCAGGTTGAGATCGTAGTCCTGACTGCCTTCGAATCCTACGCGCCAGCCGCCAACGGCTCGGATGTTGGCCGTACGATGCACCGTGAGATGGTTGAGGTAGTTCTGCGAGCGAAAGAGCTCGCGCGAAAAATCTGGCTTGAAGAATGGGTCGTAGCGCTCGCCACGGCGCGACAGCTTGTCTTCATCGCTATAGATCAGCTCTGCGGTCGGGTGTGCGGCGATTTCCCTGGCGACTTCGGCAAGGGCGTGCGGTCGCAGAACATCGTCATGGTCGAGCAGCGCAACCCAATCGCCTCGAACCAGATCGAGAGCGGAATTTGACGCCCGGCTGATGTGGCCGTTCTCCGCGCGCCGTACCCAGCGGATGCGGGAATCCAGTGCCGCATAGGATTTGATGATCGATCCGACGTGCCCGGCCGTCGAACAATCGTCGGCGATGCAAAGCTCCCAATTGTCGTATACTTGACCAATGACGCTTGCGATCGCCTCGCGCAGCAAATGCTCCGGCGTATTGAAAACCGGCATGAGCACCGAGATGAGCGGACGCTCGGGAAGCGCGGCAATTTCCGACCGCAGTCGATCGAGATCGGCCTCGGTCAGCGTATCGTGACGCGCGATCCAGCTTTCATAGTCCGATGGAGAGCGATTGTGATAGCGCAACATGCTGGCGATGCGAGGCAGGCCGCCGGCCTGTAGTGCCACGATCGCCGACCGCGCCATGCTGCGAAAAGTGCGGCCTGCGCGACGTTGCTCCTTGATGAGGCGGAACGCCGTTCTAAAATAGATACCTTCTATGACGAAAACCTCATCTCGGGATGATTGGACGGCCTATCGCAAAATAATATCGTCCTTGCCCGCGCTCATTTATGACAGCCCGATGCAACCGGCTTCAGCGCTGCTACATAACGTCAAGCAGACACGCAACATGCAGCATCACCTGACCACCCGATGTCTGTCGAAATATTCCCGACGTTCGCAATTGCCGCCATCGCCCCGCAGGCCCGCCCCTCCGAGCGTTGGCGAACGTGGCAAGCACCCGCCTTGAAGGGCAATTCAGCAAATCCTCGGTGGCAAGCAGCGCTGCGACGTTGCGCTCATTCCATTCACGAAAACGTCCACGCAACACTGCACTGAAACGCAACATCCGCGCAGGCCAGCCCTGATTGGAACCAATGGCGTTGCCCGCGTGCTGCCGGTACAGCGTATCGGGCTCGGATGAGTAGACGATCGTGCCTCCCGCGCCGGTCACGATCATATAGGTCCACCAGTCATGCGCGACATAGCTGGTTCGCCGGCTGCTTTCCTGCACGAGGGCGAACGCCGCGCGGTTCATCACCATCGTGTTGCCGCCCGCGAGGCTCTGGACGATCGCGTTGCGAAAATCGGGAGGGCGGCGGAAATAGACCGATTCGCCGATGCGACGGCCCGCCTCATCGATCAGCGTGGTGCGCGCGCAATGGAGCGCAGGCGCATCGCCTTTCGCGTCGAGCACGCGGATGGCGTTTTCGAGTTTGGTGGGGAGCCAGATGTCGTCCTGATCGCAGTAGGCGACGAAATCGGCGGCGGGATCGGCGCTGATGATGAGGAAGCGGAAATTTTCGGTGGCGCTGCCCTTTTGCGGGCCGCGGACGAGACGTGCGGCGCCTTTGCTCCAGCTTGCGCAATAGGCCTGCAGATAATCCCAGGTACCGTCGGTCGAGCCGTCGTCGGATATATAGAGATCGATATGCGGCCAGGTCTGGGCTTCAAGCGAACTCAGCTGCTGCGCCAGAAAGCGCATGCCGTTTCGCGTCGCCAGGAGGATCTGAACTTTTCGCAACTGCCCAAAGCGTACGCATGCAAAATCACCTGGGGTATTGGTGACATGGCATAGGATGCCTGTCCATCCCGCGCGTCAGGACGGACGGCAACGCAACCCGGGGCGGCGGATGGCCGTTGCCGGCTGCAAGAAAGCCCGCACGGGCGTTCAGCCAACCGACAGCATCGCTGTGCTTGAACACCTGAAACGCGGGCGCTTCAGGAAGGACGTCACATCATGCGCAGGACCGATCTCGACCATCTGCTCGAAGCCGCCGTCGCCAGGGCGCTCGGCGTGAAGCTGCCGCGCCGGCTCGCCGCGGCGTCGCGCTCGCCACGCAAGGCGGCGCATCGGCCGGCGAGGCATGCCGCCTGATCAGGCAGTGGGCTCGAACTGGGCGGCGCGCGCCGAAGGATGGATCCATAGCGGCGAGCGATGCGGCGGCGCGAACAATTGCTGCCGCTCCTGATCGGTGGAGGCAAAGAACGGATAGCGCCGCAAGGTCTTCTCGTAGACCTTGGGCGCCTCGGTGCCCCATAGCTCCATCGGGAAGGTCAAGCCGTGATAATAGCGCGGCCCGGCAATGAGGCTCGAGCTCAGCACGCGCTTGTAGAACGCGCCATGCTCGGGACGCACCGAGTGGAGCCCATAGTCGGAGGCGAAATATCTGGTCGCCATCACCGCCAGCCGCAGCGTCAGGAACGGCAGCGCCGGATAGGCGAGCGTCGCCTCGAAATCGGAGGTGAAGCGGGTCGGATCGACAAACGTCGCGCCCGCATTGAGCATCGGCTCGAGCACGTCGGTGAACACCGAATAGGACGGCGACATCCGGCAATCGGGTGTGAGGTAATGGATGCGCAGCGAGCTGACCAGCCGGCCATCTATATAGACGCCGTAGCAGAGCGCGTTGGGCTGGTCGTCGAACTCGTCGCGCAGCACCCCGCCGGTGTTGAACGGGATGAAATCTTCGCGGCGATAGGCCTCGTAGCGGAGGCGAAAGACCGGGTCGAACTGGTCTTCTATGGGGACCCGCCGGTATTCGACGCGGTCCAGAATATCAATCAAGGTGCCAGCAAAATTCGACGCAGAGGCAACTTGGTTCTGAGCTACCGCACTCATCACACTAAATCCCCAAAACCTGAGACAAGTGTTTAACGCTTTATTAGGGATATTGGAACCGCGCGTGACGCAGGCCGACCCTGCGCGAAACGGCAGTTTCGGCGCAGCGGGCGCAAATTTTCGAAGCGGGCTAGGTGGTTAACGCCGGTTAACCAAGATTGCGAATACGCGGCGCGGCGTCCGGCGCAGCGCCGGCCATGCGCGCGATGAGCTCGCCGACTTCGCGCCGCGGCAGCGGCACGCCGAACAGATAGCCCTGAATCTGGTCGACTTTGGTATAGGCCTGGATCAGCGCCAGTTGTTCTTCGGTTTCGACGCCCTCGGCGGTGACCGTCAGATTGATGTCCTTGCCGAGCTGGGCGACGTTGCTGAGCAGTTTCAACGACCGCGGATTGGACGTGATGTCCATCACGAAGCTGCGGTCGATCTTGAGCTTGGTGAAGGGCAGCGCCTGCAGATAGCTCAGCGACGAATAGCCGGTGCCGAAATCGTCGAGCGCGATGCCGATGCCCTTCTTGCCCAGGATCGACAGAATCTTGGTGGCCGTTTCGCGCTCCTCGATGAGCGCGGTCTCGGTGACTTCGACCTCGAGCCGGTGCGGCGGCAGGCCGCTCGAATGGAGCGCGCCCATCACCATTTCCTCGACGTCGTCGTTGCGGAAGTCGCGCGCCGAAATGTTGACCGAGATCGACACGCCGTCGGGCCAGTTCTGGCACTCGCGCGTGGCCGACTGCAGCACCCAGCGCGAGATATCGGAGATGAGCCCGGTTTCCTCGGCAATGGGGATGAACAGCGACGGCGGGATCGAGCCCAGCGTCGGGTGGGTCCAGCGCGCGAGGGCTTCGCAGGCGACGACCTTGCGGGTTTCGAGATCGATCAGCGGCTGGAACGCCAGCGTCAGCCCGCCAGCTTCGACCGTCGCCTTGAGCTCGGCCTTGAGCCGCTGGCGGTAGCGATAGGCGGTATCCATTTCGTCGACGAAGAGCTGGGCCTGCGCCTTGCCGTTGCCCTTGGCCTTGTAGAGCGCGAGGTCGGCCTTGGTCATCAGCCCGTCGAGCTCGTCGGCGGCATTGGTGGTGGTGACGATGCCCACCGACACATTGCTGTAGAGGCTCTCGCCCATGATCGAGAACGGCGCCTTGAACGCCGAAAGGATCGCCTCGGGATCGCCGACGGCGGTCTCGGCGCTCACGTCGCCGCCGCGATAGACGATGAACTCGTCGCCGCCGAGCCGCGCCACGAGGCTGTTGAGACCGAGCGCCCGGCTGAGCCGCTCCGCCGCCTCGACCAGCAGCCGGTCGCCGACGAGATGGCCGGCCGTGTCGTTGACGTGCTTGAAGTCATCGATGTCGACGATCATCAGCATCGCCATCTCGGTGGTTTCTTCGCGCTGGCGGCGCTCGAGATCGGCCGTCACCTGCTCGGCGAAATAGCCGCGATTGGGCAGGCCCGTCAGCGCGTCGTAATGCGCCATGAAATTGATGCGCTCTTCGGCGCGGACGCGCTCGGTGATGTCCTCGAACAGCAGCACCACGCGATCCCCGTGCGAGCTGACGGTGACTTCGGTGAAGCGCGCATTGGCGAGTTTCAGCACCACCTTGCCGTCGCGGCGATCGCCGACGATCTGCAGCAACTGGTCGGCCGAGCGCTGCGGCACGCTGCCCCGGCTGGCGGCAGTCGCGATCAGCGAGGCGAACGAACGGCCCTTCCAGGCGCCGATGGCGAATTCGTTGAAGACGTCTTCGGCCCGGTCGTTGACGACGGCGATCAGCCCATCGGCATCGAGCATGGCGAGGCCATGATTCATGGTGTCGAGCGCAGTGTCGAGCTCGATGGCGAGGCGGCTGGCGTCGACGCGCGCATGCACCGAGGCGAGCAGCACGTTGCGCACGTCCTTGGCGAGGAACTTGAACGAGATCAGCATCGGCAAGAGCAGCAGGCCGAGCAGCGGATGGTAGAAATCGCCCTTGAGCAGCAGGCCCGCCGACACGAACGCCACCGCCACCGCGAGCTGGATGGTCAGCATGCGGTCGAGGCCGTAATTGCGCGTCACGATGCCGACCATGCAGGCGACCGTGGTGGTCATGCTGATCAGTTCGGCCACCGGATCGTTGACGAACAGGAAGCTGCAGAAGCACCAGATGCCACAGTTGGCGGCCATCAGCGTCGCCCAATAGGTGGCGCGCACTTCCCATTTCTGCGCCGCCTCGACGTCGGTCGGACCCACCTTGGCGGCGAGGAACGCCGTCATGCTGACATAGCGCAGCGAGGCGATGAGGATGAAGACGGCGGTGATGACCCACAGGATCGGCGAGCTGGCCTTGTAGGCCGAAGCGCCCGACGCGATGGCGCAGGCCAGAACCGCGACGACCATCGCACGGCGGTCCGTATAGACCGCTCGCACCATCGACACATAGTCGATCGCGGGCATCGATTTGCTGGCTGGCTCGAACATCGAAATCCGTCAGTTGACGGAAGATAATGCCCTCAAAGCCGTTAATGCCGCATTTCGAGCCCGGGCCGCCAGGTTCGGAAATCCCCTTATTGTGGGGCCGTCCCCGCTATTTGTCGGCAATGGTTTATGGAGCGTTGTGGACCGGGACGAGAACCGGTCACGTTTCGGTGAGCTTGCGCAGGCTCTTTTCGAGCTTGCCCAGCAATTTCTTGCCCAGCCGGTCGCGCGCCTGCTCTTCGATGACAGCGAGAACCTTGCGCCGCTCGGTGAATTCACGCTGTCCGAACTCGGTCAGCGCCACATGCTTTTGCCGCTTGTCGGCAGGGTCGGGTTCGCGCCGGACATAGCGGCCGGCCTCGAGCTGGTCGAGCAATTGCTGCACCGCCTGCTTGCTGAGCCCCATCCGCGCCGTCAGCGCCGATTGCGCCATGCCCGCCGGCGTCAACTGCAGCAGCGCCTCGCCGGCCGCGCCCTCATGCGCGGTAAACCCCCGCGCACTCATTTCGCGCCGGAACCGCGCCTTGAGCGCCGCCGCCGCCGCTGCGAGCGCCGCAGCGAGATCAGGAGATGCAATATCGTCTGCCATCTTGACGGATATAGCAGAGCTGCGGGCCGGCGCTACTTGAAATTGCGGCCCTTGGGCAGCGCCGCGCGCGCCTGTCGCTGAGCTGCTTCTTCGCGCCGAAGCAACGGTACGTCGCGGCCAACGGATGGCCCGGTCTTTCCTTCGTCGCCGCGGGCGGGCACGGTGTCCTTGATGTTGTAGCCATTGGCGAGTTTGATCAACTCATCGGTCATGTCGGTGAAATCTTCGGCGATCACGTGGATAACGAGGCCTTCGACCTGCAGTCGCCCCCGCACGGCCAGCATACGTGAAGCGAGAATGACTCGCCGGTGCTTGTCGAAAACCCGCTTCCAGATGACGACATTGGCAATGCCGGTCTCGTCTTCGAGCGTGGCAAAAACGATGCCGCTCGCCGTCCCAGGCCTTTGCCGGACCAGCACCAGCCCCGCCACCTCCACCCGCTCGCCGTCTTTTCGCCGGCTGAGATCGTTCGACGAAACGGTGCCGCGCCGATCGAGTTTGCGGCGCATGAAGCTGACGGGGTGCGCCTTGAGGGAAAAGGACATCGTTCTATAGTCATGCACCACATCTTCGCTGCGCGACATCAGGGGTAGCGTGGTGTCGGTTTCCGGGCGCGGAGCAGGAAGCTCGGCGGCCTTGAACAGCGATAACTGCTCGGCTGCATCGCCTCCGCCCAGCAGACCGCGTACGGCCCAAAGGGCTCTACGACGATTGAGGCCCAGCGACTGAAAGGCATCGGCTTCGGCCAGGAGTTCGAGGGCCGAGATGGGAAGATTGGTCCGCAGCCAAAGATCGCGGACAGAGCCATAGCCCGACCCACGACATTCTACGAGAATGTCTGCATGGTCGGGCTTGAGGCCCTTGATCCCATTAAAACCGAGCCGCACGGCTTTATCGGCCCAGATATGGTTGCGCATCTTGACATGACGGTCCCAGACGCGCGGGCTGGCGCGGCTCTCGCCTTCGAGAACAGCCGGCAGGTCGGAACGGTTGATGTCGACCGGCAGGACCTCGACGCCGTGTTCGACGGCATCGCGGATGAGCTGGGACGGAGCATAAAACCCCATGGGCTGGCTGTTGAGGAGCGCCGCGAGAAACACATCGGGGTAGTGGCATTTGAGCCAGCAGGACGCATAGACCAGCAGGGCAAAAGATGCGGCGTGGCTTTCGGGGAAACCGTAGGAGCCGAATCCCTCGATCTGCTTGAAGCAGGCTTCGGCGAACGCGGCTGGGTATTTGTTTTTCGCCATGCCGGCGAGGAATTTCTCCTTGAACACGCCAACGCCGCCGGTGCGTTTGAAGGTTGCCATCGACCGCCGCAGACGGTCGGCCTCGCCGGCAGTAAACCCGGCGCCGACGGTGGCGATCTGCATTGCCTGCTCCTGAAAGAGTGGCACTCCGAGGGTTCGTTTGAGAACCTCCTCCAATGCGGCAGACGGATAGGTGACCTGGCTCGGGTCCTGCCGACGCTTGAGATAGGGATGCACCATGCCGCCCTGGATCGGGCCGGGACGAACGATGGCGACTTCGATGACGAAGTCATAAAACTTGTCGGGCCTGAGCCGCGGCAGCATCGACATCTGGGCGCGGCTTTCGATCTGGAACACTCCCACGGTGTCGGCACGGTGCGTCATTTCGTAGACCGGCCGTGCCTCCAGCGGATGATCGTGACCCTCCGCCTGCAACTGGACCAGTGAAATGTCGCGCTTGTAATGTTTGCGCAGCAGATCGAAGGCGCGGCGCAGGCAGGACAGCATGCCGAGCGCCAGCACATCGACCTTGAGAATACCCAGCGCGTCGATGTCGTCTTTGTTCCACTCGATGATCATGCGCGTCTCCATCGCCGACTTGCTGATGGGCACGAGACGGTCGAGCTCGTCGCGGGTGATGACGAAGCCGCCGACATGCTGGCTGAGGTGGCGCGGGAAGCCGTGCAGTTCACGGGTACACTCGAGCACCATCTGGAGCGTCGTTTCAGTTGGATCGAGACCGATGCCGCGCATGTCGTCCTGGCTGGCGGAACTGTCCCATCCCCAATGGAGGTGATTGATGGCACCGATCGTGTCGTCGGAGAGGCCGAAGACCTTGCCGACTTCGCGCAAGGCAGCGCGGGAGCGATAGCAGATGACGTTGGCGGTCAGCCCGGTGTGATTGCCGCCATATTTTGCATAGACATACTGCATCACCTCCTCGCGCCGCTCGTGCTCGAAATCGACGTCGATATCGGGCGGTTCGTCGCGTTCGGTGGACAAGAATCGGCCGAAGACCAGCGACACCCTGGTCGGATCGACCTCGGTGATTTCGAGGCAGAAGCAGACCGCGGAATTGGCAGCCGAACCCCGGCCCTGGCACAGGATACCGCAGTCGTAGCGGGCATATTTGACGATGTCGTGCACCGTCAGGAAGTATGGAGCGTAGCCCTTACAGGCGATGAGGCAGAGCTCGGACCAGATCGTCTCCTTGAGCTTGTCGGTCAGGCCTTCCGGAAAGCGCATGTCAGCACCTTCCCAGGTCAGCCGCTCCAGCGTTTCCTGCGGGCTTTCGCCATTGGTCAGGGCCTCGGTGGGATAATTGTATTTGAGCTGGTCGAGCGTGAAGGCGATGCCGGCCGCAAAGCGCATCGTCTCGGCGATGGCTTCAGGGTGCTCGCGAAACAGATGCGCCATTTCGGCCGCTGTCTTGATGTGGCGTTCGGCATTGCTTTCGAGCTGCCGCCCGGCTTCGAAGATGGTGGTATGCTGGCGGATGCAGGTGACGACGTCCTGAAGGATGCAACGCTCGGGGGTGTGGTATAAAACGTCGTTCGTCGCGAGCAGGGGTACACCGCACCGGTTGGCGAGATCGGCGAGCTGGTTGAGCCGGGCGCGATCGTCGCCGCCGAAGCGGCAGGCCGCCGCGAGCCAGACCCGATTTGGGGCATGACGTTTCAACTGGCGCAGGAGCTGTTCGCTGTCCGGCCAGCGGTCTTCGTCGGCGATGAGGATTAGCTGCTGACCGAGCAGGTAATCTTCGGCGTCGGGAGAGGCTGGAAACAGATCGGTGACCAGAAGTTGAGGATTGCCTTTCTCACCGCGGCCGTTGGCGACGCTCAGCAGCTTGCAGAGCCGCCCATAGGCGTCGCGATTGGTGGGATAGGCGATGATGTCGGGAGTGCCGTCCGCAAAGCAGAGGCGTGTGCCGACGAGATAGCGGAAGCCCGCCGGTTTCGCGATGTCCATGTCACGGAGCGCAACGTAAGCGCGGACGACGCCGGCAAAGGAATTGCGGTCGCAGAGGCCGAAGCCCTGCAGCGCCAGGGTCGCGGCGGTGACCACGAGTTCTTCCGGGTGCGAGCCACCGCGCAGGAACGAGAAGTTCGAGGTGCCGATCAACTCGACATAGGAATGCGGCGGCTTAGCAGGCTCCAGTCGGTCGGCAGGAAATTCGACGACCGGGTTCATGCAAAAAACCCATGCAAGAACCATTTCGGTGTGGCGGTGACTTCGAACAGACCTTCGCGAAAGATCCAGAAGCGGCGCCCGGCCTCGTCCTCGGCAATGAAATAGTCGCGGGTATTGCGGCCTTCGCCGTAATATTGTTCCAATTGCTTTGCTGCCTTGGCTGCATTGGCCGTTTCTTCGGTGAGCATCAGCTTTTTATGGGCCAGCGACCATTCGGCCCTGAGGCGCTCGGGACCAGAACTGCGTACGAAACGGTAATGCACACGCCGCCAGATCATGCTGGGTGGCGCACCATCCGGAATCTGGGCAAATGCCGCCTCGATCGGTTCGGGCTGCGGCAGGAGACGCAACGGACGCGGCGCCCGGATGGGAGGCAGCGGCTTTGCTTTGATGGGGGCGGCGATGACGGGCTCGAGCCTCACCGCACGTTCGGGAACATGCGAGTCGACGAAGCTGTGCCGGACCACACCCAGCGCACCGAGGCGACTGGTCATGCGATCGTAAAGCTCGATGACCGAGCTGGTGCCATCCTCGGCATCGAATGCACCAAGCTGCTGCTCGGAAATCGGCGAGGTGGAACTAGCCCCAAGGCGGATGAGGTCGATGCCAAAGCCCGCCTCGTATTCCCCGCTCAGCCGTTCGGCGCGATAGGCGAACAGACGGGCGATGTGGGTAGCATCGCGGGTTGGACTGGCGGCGTTGACCGATAGAGTCATGACCTTGTGGTCGACGCGATAGAGGAAAAGGTGAAAGGTCTGCGCACCGAGCGCTTCAGCCTCAAGCTTCGACGCCAGCCGAAAGGCGAGATCGCGGGCAGTCATCAGCACGTCGTCGATGAGACCGATGGGATCGGCGAAGTGCCGTTCGCTGAAATGTTCGGTCGCTGGCAAGCGGGGAACGAACTGCTCTTCGATATGGCCGAGTGCCTGGTCGAGCCGCAGCAGCAACGGTGCGCCGAAGCGGGCCCTGAGCGACCGGCGGTCGCGGTTATAGAGCTGGCCGATCTGCTTGAGGCCAAGGTGTTTGAGCCGCTCCACCTGATCGGAGTGGAGGCGCAATGCGGCCACGGGCAGGCCGGCGAGGGCTGCGCTGACTTCATCATACTCGACCACGCGCTGCTGGGTGCAATGGGCCAGCGCCCACGCCAGGCCAATCGTGGGAGCGACCGCGCCGACGGCGGCAATGCCGAGCGCAGACAACCGCTGCACGAGCATGTCGAGCATGGCGTGCTCGCCGCCGAAGAGATGCTCGACTCCCGTGATGTCGAGGACGAGGTCGCCCCATGGCGCCTGATCGCTGAGAATTGAGACGAGCGGGCTGGCATTGGAATGCCAATCCGCAAACTCGGCAAACTTCTGCTCGACGTAGCCGCGATCGATTTCGCGCAGCTCGAGATTGGCAACCAGCGCCCGCGCATCGGTGACGTTCTGTCCGATAAACAGCCCTTCGGCGCCGGCCCTGTCGTCGAGCGCCACGAGCTTCATGGCGCCTTTCTGCTTTTCCCACAAAGCGAAAGGACGCGACGAAGCCGCCAGCTCCGGATCAGCTCGCTTGAGACAGTCCGTCGCCCATCGCGGCAGGTAGAGGCACAGATAGCGGCGCGGGGCGCTGAGCCCTGCCTCGCCGGCCATCGGTTGCAACCCGTTCCAAGCCACGTTCGGTCCAATCCACCAGGAATACTTCGCCTCCGGGCGCGGCACTGACGCGGCGTCCGTCGAGACTGCCTTTCTCGAGGGTCACCTGCCAGCGCGGGCGACCCGGTGCATGCGCGTCGAACGGTGGCGGTTGGCTGAGCGCAGATACGAGGCGCCAGCGAAAGCGGGCAGCGGAAGCTTCCCGCTCGCGCGTGTAACGAATGAGAAAAGCGGAGCAGCCGGACGCGGCGGCGCGCAGGCTCAGGCGGCGGGACGCGGTGAAATCGAGCGCCTTGATGGGGGTGGCGATGTCGGCAACCACGGCGGCGACGGCGCGGCAGGCAATGGCCTCCTCCATTGCCCACAGCAGGTCGATGGGGTTGTCCATGCGGCCGAACACGACCGCTTCGGGATCGATCCCGAAGCTTTTGAAGCCGAGCCCGTAAGGCACCCCCAGCTCGCGGCCATCCGGACCGAGCTGCAGGATGATGACGGCCGGACGATCCCGGCCGAGCAACGGGCGCGACTGGGCCAGGGCAAACCCCAGGGTATTGCCTGCCTCGAGCTGGGTATCGCCAAAGATTTCATGGATAACGCCACGCGGCGTGGCGAGCAGGGAAAGCTCACCGGTTGAGCGCGAAGAGGCTTCAGCCAGCGGGGGCTTTTTCTCGATGCGTTCGATCCTGGACCGCAGTTGATCCAGCGCCTGCTGCTTTGAAAGGCCTTGCATAAGGCCCTCCCATGTACGGTTTCAACAAGAACAAACAGAGAACAACCAGCAACCGAAAGAGTCAAGCCGAGTCTTTCGCTCCCCCGCATGTGGCGGAAAGGCCGCGGTTGAGGGTCAACATCGCGTGAGGCAGCGGCGGAGCCTTTCGGAGGGGCGGGGTGCCGCATTATCTCTCCGACAAATCCTGGAGTTTTCCGATGTTCGACGCGATTTCGCGCCTGTTTTCGCCGGCGCCCGAGCGCCCCGATTTCCGCAACGCGCCGCAGCTGGCGGTGGCGGCGCTGCTCGTCCACCTCGCGGCGGTCGACGGTTCGGTCAAGGAAGAGGAGCGGGCGGCGGTCAAAAATGCCCTGATGGACCATTACGGGCTCGACGAGGGCGAGGTGGACCGCCTGATCGCCAACGCCACGCGGCGCGACGATGATTCGGTCGATTTCTACCGCTTTACCTCGGCCCTCACCTCGCTCGAGGAAGAGGAGCGCATCGAGATCGTGCGGATGATGTGGCAGGTGGTGTTCGCCGACCGGCAGAACCACGAGCTCGAGGACAACATGGTCTGGCGCATCGCCGAGCTGATCGGCGTGTCGGCTCGCCAGCGCACGATCCTGCGCTCGCAGATGGCGCGAAGCTGAGCCGTTTTGCGCCCGTTCGGGGCGCATGAACCGTTTGCGCAACTATGCCTTGCAAAGCCGCCGCCCGGTGGGCCACAACGCCGCTCTCCCTTCCTGAACGGCAGACCCATGAATATCGACGCGATCCCCATCGGCAAAAATCCCCCCGAAGACCTCAACGTCATCATCGAAGTGCCGCTGGGCGGCGAGCCGATCAAATACGAGATCGACAAGGCCTCGGGTGCCCTGTTCGTCGATCGCTTCCTCTATACGCCGATGCGCTACCCCGGAAATTACGGCTTCGTGCCGCATACCCTGTGCGGCGACGGCGATCCGCTCGACGTGCTGGTGATGAACTCGCGCCCGCTGGTGCCCGGCGCCGTGGTGCGCAGCCGCCCCATCGGCGTGCTGTTCATGGAAGACGATGGCGGCCAGGACGAAAAGATCCTCGCCGTGCCGGTGCACAAGCTCACCGCCATGTACGACAAGGTCAACGACATCACCGATATCCAGGACATCCAGATCGAGCGGGTGAAGCACTTTTTCGCCCACTACAAGGACCTCGAGCCCGGCAAATGGGTGAAGGTCAAGGGCGTCGGCGACGCCGCGGAGGCCCGCCGCATCATCGTCGAATCGATCGAGCGGGCGAAATCGGCCAAGTGACCGGCCGCGGCCGGCCCATGATCGCATGACCGGCCGCATCGTCATCCTCAACGGCGCGCCGCGCTCGGGCAAAAGCTCGATCGCGCGGGCGCTGCAGGCCACAGACGGGCTGTGGCTCAATTTCGGCGTCGACGCCATGATGGCGATGACGCCGGAGCATCTGCGGCCCGGTATCGGCTTGCGTCCCGGCGGCGAACGGCCCGACCTCGAGCCGGTGGTTCGTGAGCTGTACGGCGTGCTGTTCGCGCAGCTTGCCGCCACCGTCCACGCTGGTGTCGACGTGGTCAGCGATCTCGGGCTGCACGACGATTATGCCGCTCCGTTCGATCCGCTCGCGGATGCGGTGCAGCGGCTGGCCGGACTGCCGGTGCTGTTCGTCGGCGTCCGCTGCCCGATCGAGATCGTCATGGCCCGCCGCAACGCCGACCCGCGGGGCGGCTATTACGCCGCGGGCGATGGTGTGCCGGCGCCGGTGGCGCGCTGGCAGGACGCGGTGCATCGCGGCCATGCCTACGATCTCGAACTCGACACCGCCCTGCTGACGCCGGAGCAATGCGCCGCGGCGATTGTAACGGCGCTCCAGACACCGCCGAAGCCGACCGCGTTCGAGCAGAGGGCGCCGAAGCTTTCGCTCCAGCGCCCCCACAAGGACTGACCGGTACCTTTGCTTGTCAGTGGCCGCCGCTCCAGCCGCCTTCGCCGGGGGCGACGGGCTCGGGCTTTTTGAAGAAGAAGGTCACGACCACTGCCAGCAGCGAAACGATGGCGGCGATGAGGAACGCCGCGCGGATGCCGGCGGCCAGTGCGTCGGCGGCATCTGCCCCGCCGGCGAGATTGGCCGCCTGCGTCGCCGACATCACCGAGATCAGCAGCGCCACGCCGGCCGCACCCGCCACCTGCTGGATCGAGCCGAGAATGGCCGAGCCGTGCGAGTAGAACTGCGGCTTGATCGAGCCGAGGCTCAGCGTGAACAGCGGTCCGAACAGCAGCGCGAAGCCGATGCACATGATGGTGTAGACCACCAGCACCGCCTGCCACGGCGTATCGGAATAGAGCTGGGTGCCGGCCCAAAGTACCGCCGACACGATGATCATGCCCGGAACGATCAGCGGCTTCGGCCCGATCTTGTCGTAGAGCCGGCCGACGAACGGCCCGAGGAAGCCCATCAGCAGCCCGCCCGGCAGGAGGATGCCGCCGATATAGAGCACATCGAGATGGAGCACGTCCTGCAGGTAATAGGGCAGCAGGCCGATGGCGCCGAACATCGAGGCCATGGCGATGACAAACATGATGTTGGCGACGGTAAAATTGTAGGACTGGAAGGTCCTGAGATCGAGCAGCGCCGCGTCCTTCTTCTGGAGCTGCAACTGCCGCCAGATGAAGATCACCATCGCCACCACGCCGACGCCCAGCGGACCCCAGGCCATCATCGGGTCGAACCCATCGCGATTGCCGAAGGCCGACAGCCCGTAGACGATGCCGCCGAAGGCGAACGCCGACACGATCACCGACAGCACGTCGAGCGGCGCGTAACGCGGCGTCGTGACGTTGACCATCAGCCGCATGCCGAGACCGAGCGACAGAAGCGCGATGGGCAGCACCAGGATGAAGAGGAACTGCCAGGGCAGGAAATGGATGATGGCGCCGCCGACCACCGGGCCGATGGCCGGCGCCAGCGACATGACAATGGAGATGTTGCCCATCATCTTGCCGCGGTTCTCGGGCGCCACCAGCGTCATGACCGTGGTCATCAGCAGTGGCATCATCACCGCCGTACCGGAGGCCTGGATGACGCGGGCGACGATCATCAGCGGCAGGCTCTGCGAGACGATGGCGAGCGCCGTGCCCGCCGAAAACAGCGACAGCGCCAGGATGAACACCGGACGGGTGTTGAGCCGCTGCAGCAGGAAGCCGGTGACGGGAATGACGACCGCCATGGTGAGCAGGAACGCCGTGGTCAGCCACTGCGCCGCGCTGGCGGTGACATCGAGCGAATCCTTGATGGTCGGAATCGCGACGTTCATCATCGTCTCGTTGAGCATCAGCACGAAGGCCGACACCAGCAGCAGGTTGATGACGAGGCTGTTGCGCGCCGCGTTGGACGGATGCGCCGGCTCCGCGTGGCTCATCTCGGGGGTGAAGGTCTCGGAGGTCATGAGGTACCCTTTCAGACTTTTGAGGCCGGCACTTCGTCGTGGCGCACCGAACAGAACGGGGCGCTATACCGGAAGCTTTTGGCGTTGTGAAGACACTTAAGTGAATACTTTAGCATCACCATTTGCATGGCTTATGGCAGTGCGCGGTGTCAGGGCGTGTCAGCAGGCCGTGGGGCTGAGGGCGATTGCCTCGTCCAAGGTTCACACGCCCTCGTATTTCTGCGCACTTGCGTCTCCATGCCGGGGCATGACCGCCCGCTTGCAGAGACGACGAGCGGTCCCGGGTGGAATCGACAGCGCTTCCGAAAGATTCTCAGCGGGCGGCGGCGATGGCCCTGGCGATCTCGGTGGTGCCGCTGACGATCTGGAACGTCTTGCCCTTCGATTTGGGCGCCGCCAGCGCCGCGACCACCGTGGCCGCGACGTCGGCACGGCTGATCTTGATGCTTTTGAGCGTGTCGATATCGAGCCCGTCGGTGCCGAGCATGACCTTGCCGGTCTGCTTGCCCTCGGTCAGCTCGCCCGGCTCGATGATGGTCCAGTCGAGGCTGGAGCCGCGGATCTTCTTGTTGCCGGCTTTCTTGGCGGCCCAGTAATCCTTCATCTGAGGCGTGTTCCATCTGTCGGGCACGCCGGTGGTGGCGCCGATCGCCGACACGGCCACATAGCGTTTGACGCCAGCCTTTTCGGCCGCGTTCACCGTGCGCGTCACGCCCTTGCGGTCGATGGCGCTCGGCTCGTTATCGCCGGATCCGGCGGCAAAGACGATCGCATCGGCACCGGCGAACGCCACCGCGAAATCGCGCGGACTGGAGCTGTCGAGATCGAGCATCACCGTTTCGGCGCCGGCCTTGACCAGCGGCGCCATGTGGCTCGCATTGCGGATGGTGGCGACGACGCTGTCGCCCTGCTTCAGCAATTGCCGGACGATCAGCTTGCCGGTGCGGCCATGGCCGCCAACGACGACGATACGCGACATGACCCTCTCCTCCGCCTCCGCCTGCTGGCGCACTCTAGCGCAGTGCACGCGCCAATGGCAGCCGCCCGCAAACGTTCCGCGCCGGACGCTTCGCCCGACGCCCGACTTGATTTTGCCTGCCGTACGCGCCATTACGCCGGGGTCTTGGTTGGCTGCCTGCGGGCCGGGCTGCCGGAAAGGGTTCAGATCATGGACAAGTTCAATCAGTTGACCGGTGTCGCGGCGCCGTTGCCGATCATCAATGTCGACACCGACATGATCATTCCCAAGCAGTACCTCAAGACCATCAAGCGCACCGGACTCGGCACCGCCCTGTTCTCCGAGATGCGCTACAACGAGGACGGCTCCGAGAACCCGGATTTCGTGCTCAACAAGCCGGCCTACCGCCACGCGCAGATCATCGTCGCCGGCGACAATTTCGGCTGCGGCTCGTCGCGCGAGCACGCGCCATGGGCGCTGCTCGATTTCGGCATCCGCTGCGTGATCTCGACCAGCTTCGCCGACATTTTCTACAATAACTGCTTCAAGAACGGCATCCT